>ENA-OQEL01000056-OQEL01000056.1-human-gut-metagenome-genome-assembly--contig:-NODE-56-length-41464-cov-4.777149_pt1 | contig 41464 bp, 47 predicted proteins | sample MGYA00242796_ERZ504637 | MGnify/ENA primary metagenome ERZ504637 (study PRJEB26092, sample SAMD00036306) | human gut metagenome | host: Homo sapiens | study: EMG produced TPA metagenomics assembly of... | reverse complement strand
CTGTCCGAAGTGCGGGCGTGCCCATTACAAAGCAGACTATAGATCCAGATGGGTGGATACTGTTATGGCACTGCCTGAGCGCACCCGTATCCAGCTTCTTGCACCGGTGGTCAGAGGCCGCAAGGGTGAGCACCAAGAAGCTGTTCGAGAGAGCCAAAAAGAGCGGATACGTGCGTGTGATTGTAGATGGCAGCATGTATGAAGCTCTCTGAGGATATCCCGATGGAGAAAAAATATAAAGCACAATATTGATATTGTTGTAGACCGTCTGGTTGTAAAGCCAGGCATAGAGAAGAGGCTTACTGATTCACTTGAAAATGTATTTGAACTGACAGAGGGCAATGCCATAGTTGATATTGTGGATGGCGAACAGATGACCTTTTCCCAGAATTTTGCGTGCCCTGACTGTGGCATAAGCATAGATGAGGTTGAGCCGAGAAGCTTCTCCTTCAATAATCCGTTCGGAGCATGTCCGACCTGCTACGGACTCGGCTACAAGATGGAGTTTGACCCGCAGCTTATGGTGCCAGACTCATCGCTTTCCATATCTGAGGGCGCCATACAGGTGATGGGCTGGCAGTCATGTACAGACCCAAAGAGCTATACCTATGCGACACTTCGTGCGCTGCATGAGGGCTATGGGCTTCCTCTCGACACACCGATTGATGATTTATCTGCAGATATGAAAAAGCTGCTGTTTTACGGTGGAGACGGCAGAGTGCTCAAGGTCAGATACAAGGGGCAGAGAGGCGAAGGAGTCTATGACCTTGTATGGAACGGCCTTGTGGACAATGTTGAGCGCCGATACAAGGAGACCTTTTCTGATACGGCAAAGGCAGAGTATGAGCAGTTTATGCGCATTACTCCGTGTACGAGCTGTAAGGGGCAGAGGCTTAAGCCATCGTCACTTGCCGTTACGGTTGCGGACAAGAACATATATGAGATGACCTCCATGTCTGTGAAGGAGCTTGTGAAGTTCCTTGCTGATATAGAGCTTACAGAGCAGCAGCACTATATAGGAGACCAGATACTAAAGGAAATCCGTGCGAGAGTTGGCTTTTTGCAGCAGGTCGGCCTTGATTACCTCACCCTTACCCGTGGCACGGCGAGCCTTTCAGGCGGGGAAGCCCAGCGAATCAGGCTTGCCACGCAGATTGGCTCAGGACTTGTAGGTGTGGCATATATACTTGATGAGCCAAGTATCGGACTGCATCAGAGGGATAACGACAAGCTGCTTGGTGCACTTATGAATCTTAAGAATCTGGGAAATACGCTCATAGTTGTGGAACATGATGAGGATACCATGCGTGCAGCGGATTATATCGTGGATGTAGGACCGGGAGCCGGCTCGCACGGTGGGGAGATAGTGGCAGCAGGATCGTTAAAGGACATTATAAAGTGCAAAAAATCACTCACAGGAGCATATCTGAGCGGCAAAATAAAGATACCGGTGCCACAGGAGAGGCGCAAGCCAAGCGGATATATCACGATAAGAGGAGCCAGGGAGAATAACCTGAAAAATATTGATGTGCAGATACCTCTTGGTATAATGACCTGTGTTACAGGCGTGTCGGGCTCGGGAAAGAGCTCATTGACCAATGAGATACTCTACAAGCATCTGGCCAAATCCTTAAACAGAGCCAGGTGTATCGCAGGTGACCACGATGGTATAGATGGTCTTGAACAGCTTGATAAGGTCATAGACATCGACCAGTCACCGATAGGCCGTACACCCCGCTCTAATCCTGCCACATATACAGGTGTGTTTGACATGATAAGAGACCTGTTTGCATCAACACCCGATGCCAAGGCAAAGGGCTATAAAAAGGGCCGTTTCAGTTTCAATGTAAAGGGCGGTCGGTGTGAGGCCTGCGGCGGCGATGGAATCCTTAAGATAGAGATGCATTTCCTGCCTGATGTATATGTGCCGTGTGAGGTCTGTGGAGGCAAACGATATAACAGGGAGACGCTCGATGTAAAGTACAAGGGCAAGAGTATATACGATGTTCTTGATATGACAGTGGAGGAGGCACTTGAGTTTTTCAAAAATGTGCCAAAGATCCAGAACAAAATCCAATCGCTCTATGATGTCGGACTATCATACGTGAAGCTGGGACAGCCGTCCACAGAGCTTTCGGGCGGTGAGGCGCAGCGTATCAAGCTTGCCACAGAGCTTAGCAGAAAGAGTACCGGAAAGACCATATATATACTTGATGAGCCTACCACGGGGCTGCACTTTGCAGATGTACACAAGCTTGTGGAGATACTGCGCAGGCTCTCGGACGGAGGCAATACGGTGGTTGTTATCGAGCACAACCTCGACGTGATAAAGACAGCTGACTATATCATAGATATGGGACCTGAGGGCGGAGACGGCGGCGGAACCGTCATAGCACAGGGCACACCTGAGGAGATATGCGAGGTAAAACAGTCATATACAGGCCGTTTTTTGAAACAATATCTGGAAAAAGACAAGGATAAACTTTAAAATTTTATTAAATATGACCTTTTCAAAAAAATGTTTGAAAATGGGATTTATTGTATATAATAAGAGAGTGTATGTGTAAATTTAAAGATATGGCAGGAAAGGGGCTATTAAAATGGTCGGATCAGATATCGGAATCGATTTAGGAACAGCAAGTATACTTGTTTATATAAAAGGAAAGGGTGTTGTGTTAAAGGAGCCTTCAGTAGTAGCCTTTGACAGGGACACCAACAAGATTAAGGCAATCGGAGAGGAAGCACGCCTCATGCTCGGAAGGACACCGGGTAATATCGTTGCAGTCAGACCGCTGCGTCAGGGTGTTATCTCAGATTATACAGTTACAGAGAAGATGATCAAGCACTTCATCCAGAAGGCGCTTGGTAAGAAAAGCTTCAGAAAGCCGCTCGTGAGCGTATGTGTGCCAAGTGGTGTTACAGAGGTTGAGAAGAAGGCCGTTGAGGATGCTACATTTGCAGCAGGAGCCAGAGATGTTAAGATTATCGAGGAGCCAATCGCAGCTGCAATCGGTGCAGGTATTGATATTTCAAAGCCATGCGGAAATATGATAGTAGATATCGGAGGCGGTACATCAGATATAGCAGTTATCTCACTCGGTGGTTCGGTAGTCAGCACATCTATCAAGATAGCCGGAGATGATTTTGATGAGGCAATTGTCAGATACATGAGAAAGAAGCATAACCTTCTCATCGGAGAGAGAACAGCTGAGGATATCAAAATCAAGATTGGTACATGCTACCCTCTCCCACAGCCGGAGACAATTGAGGTAAGAGGAAGAAACCTTGTAACAGGACTTCCAAGGACTATTACAGTCAGCTCAGAGGAGACAGAGGAAGCACTTCGTGAGGCAACTCTTCAGATAGTTGAGGCAGTGCACTCAGTGCTTGAAAAGACTCCACCGGAGCTTGCAGCCGATGTCGCAGACAGAGGAATCGTGCTTACAGGAGGCGGTTCGCTGCTCAGAGGTCTTGAGGAGCTTATCGAGGAAAAGACCGGCATCAATACAATGACTGCAGAGCAGCCTATGACATGTGTTGCTATCGGTACAGGAAAGTATGTAGAGTTCCTTGCAGGCAAGAGAGATGAAGAATTCTAGAATATACGTTTTATAACAGGCAGCCGTGAGGGCGATGATATGTCCCTGCATTGCAGGAATGTATTGTCGCTTTTTTGTTAATATTGTTACAAATGGGGATATTACAGTCAGGGGGATTAGTGAACAAAATAAAGGATATTGGGAGAGGCGTAATCAATCTGGTATTTCCACCGCGCTGTCCGGTATGTGATGGTATAATTGGTCCGGTTGAGAGATATATACACAGCAGATGCTGTGAAAAGCTCTTTCCGGTTGAGCAGCCGCAGTGTATGCGCTGCGGGAAGCCGGTTTTGTCTGAGCGAAGAGAGTATTGTGACGACTGTGCACGGGCACTAGAGCATCACAGGCAGATGCGGGAAGATGACAGCTACAGGCAGGGCAAGGCGCTTTTTGCATACAAGGGCAGCATAAAGCAGACCATGTACAGGTTCAAGTATTCAAACAGACGTGAGTATGCGGCTTATTTTGCACAGACAGCAGTGGAAAGATATTCGGACTGGATACTAAGATGTGGGATAGATGTTATTATTCCGGTGCCGATGCACCGTAAAAAAATGCGCCAGAGAGGCTACAATCAGGCAGAGTGTTTTGCAAAGGCATTGTCTGAAAAAACAGGCATAAGGATGGTAAAAGGGCTTGTGCGCAGAGTGAAAAATACCAGTCCACTCAAGACAATGGGGTATGTTGAACGCAGAAATTGTCTAGAGGGGGCTTTTCAAGTGGCGGATAGTATTGTACAATATGACCAAATACTAATAGTAGATGATATATATACTACAGGCAGTACGGCGGAGTCGATTGGGCACGAGATAGCAAAGAAATGTCCCGGCCGTGTATATGTGCTGTGTATTTGCATAGGACAGGGAAGTTAGGAGGGTTTTATCAGATGAGAATATCTAATTGCAAGGGCTGTGGCAGAATATTTAATGTACTGTCAGATGAGCAGTACTGCCCGAACTGCCAGAAAAAAATGGATGAGAAATTTGATATAGTAAAGAGATTTGTTGAGGATAATCCAAATGTGCCGGTTGAGACAGTGGCCAAGGAGACGGATACATCCATGAAGCAGATAAATAGGTGGATACGTGAGGAAAGGCTTTCGTTTTCACCGGATTCATCATATGGTATACCATGCGAGAACTGTGGCAGGATGATACGTACAGGTAGATTTTGTGATGAGTGCAAGACTAAGCTCACAAACACACTACGCAGTGCCCTTGACACACCAAAGAGCCAGGATAGGCAGCTGTGGCAGCAGGATGACAAAAACCGTATGAGATATATCAAGTAACAGGTAAGAGGATGATTTATGATAAACGAAGAAAAAGTAAGGGAACTGTTTAATATTGCTCTATGTGACAGCAAAAGCGATGACAGCCGTGTGCAGAAGCAGTCCGCAAGCTATTACGGATGGGACTATATATGGAAAGAGGGCTTAAAAAGCTTCTTTACAGGTACATTCGCATTTGCAGGGCTTGTTGTGATGTGGGTTGCTGTCAATGCAGCAGAGCTTTTGGACAGAATCAATAAGCTTGATTTTAAGGCAATGGGTGTCACAATAGGCATACTGTATATTGCATTTATGGCGGTTTACATTTTTGTCACAATTGTGGTGTATACTGCAAGATATAAGGCCGGCAGAAGAGAAGTGCGCAAATACGCAAATCACCTGAAGGCAGTGGGCAGAATATATTCCCGTGAGGAAAAGATTAAGCGTTAGGGAGGCTTTATGAACAAGTTACTGGAAATTAAGGATAAGGCAGTCAAATTTTGCGGTGAGTATGAGCACTTTATACTTCCGGTTGTGAGATTTGCCGTTGCATTTATCGCATTTATAACAATAGATTTGAATATCGGCTATATGGCGAAAATAAGCTCGATGCTTGTGGCACTGCTTTTAGCGCTTGTGTGTGCACTGCTTCCGGTGAATGCAATACTCTGGATTGCTTCGATTATGATACTTTTAGATATGTATGCGCTGTCCATAGAGGTTTTTGCTATCACATTTGTACTTTTTTTAGTACTGTATTTTGTCTATTTTCGTTTTGCACCGAAGGATGGCATGCTTGTGATACTCACACCTATATGCTTTCAGCTTCACATACCATCTGTTATGCCGGTTGCAGCAGGTCTTTTAAGAAGAGCTTATTCGGTTGTTGCAATAATATGTGGCACACTGTTGTACTATTTCCTTGACGGAATCAGACAGAATGCATCAGCGCTTGCAGAGGTGGTAGATAAAAAGGGGCAGAGCACTACAAAGCTCAATGTGACAATGGGACAGCTTCTTGACAACAAAGAGATGTTTATAGTTATGGCAATCTTTGTTATCACCACACTGGTGATGTATCAGGTCAGACGATTGAAAATCAACAATTCATGGACTGTTGCTACCATAGCAGGAGGACTCGTACAGTTGGTTGCACTTGTTGTTGCTTATCTGGTGCTCGGACTGCCGGAGAAGATAATCTGGCTTGTGCTCAGCACTGTAGCAGCTATTTTTGCAGGTGTTGTCATACAGTTTATATTTATGAATCTTGACTATGCACGTACAGAAAATGTACAGTTTGAGGATGATGAATATTATTATTACGTCAAGGCAGTTCCAAAGAAGATGATTGCCAAGGAGGAAAAGGTTGTAAAGCACTTTGGCAATACAGGAAGCCTTGGAAAGAAGATTCAGAGACATAATCAGGAAAATATCAGCAAAGAGGCTATTGCAAAAGATCTCGAAATAGACGAAAATATATTTGAGGATGACAAATAGTTACATAGTATAAGAGAAAGGAGGGCGCTATGGATAATGTGAGTGGTGTATTGATACGCTTCAAGGATCAGTTCCTTACATTCACAAATGTGCCGGGCATCAAAATCGGTGTGATAGACATTATAGAGATACTTATTATTTCAGTGCTCTTCTATCATATACTTTTGTGGATAAAGACCACGAGGGCATGGAATCTGTTCAAGGGCCTTATTATCATACTGTTGTTTGTGCTTGTTGCAGCATTGTTCCAGATGGATACAATACTGTGGCTTGCTGAGAAACTCTTTAATATAGGTCTCGTGGCACTTGTTGTTATTTTTCAGCCTGAGCTTCGAAATGCCTTGGAGAATATTGGTGGAAAGACCTTTTTGGGTGAATTTTTTTAATACCGGCAGAGGCGAAATTGAGAAATTCTCCGACAAGACAATTGATGAGCTGGTGCGTGCATGCTTTGCGATGGGCAGAGTAAAGACAGGAGCGCTAATAGTCATGGAGGATGAGATAAATCTGGGAGAGTATATCAGAACAGGAATAGATGTGGATGCTATACTTACAAGTCAGCTCCTCATCAATATTTTTGAGAAAAACACACCGCTTCATGACGGAGCGGTTATCGTGCGTGGCAACCGTGTGGTGTCAGCTACATGTTACCTTCCGCTATCAGACAGCCTGTCACTCTCGAAGGATTTGGGAACCAGACACCGTGCAGCGGTCGGAGTCAGCGAGGTAAGTGATTCGCTTACTATCATAGTTTCAGAGGAGACAGGATCAGTTTCTACAGCATACAAGGGGCAGATTGAGCACGATATAGATGCCGATCATCTACGCACACAGCTTAAGCTTCTGCAGAACAGACATAGGGAGCCGGGTAAATTTGAATTAATTAAAAGGAGGTTTAAGAATGGGAAAGAAGCTTCTAAAAACCTTCACAAATAATATAGGCTTTAAAATACTTGCGATAGCATTTGCATTTATACTCTGGCTTGTGGTCTACAATCTCAATGACCCGGTCAAGACAAAGACATTTACCACAACAGTCACCGTCACAGGCCGTGATTCGGTTGTTGACAAGGGGCTATGGCCTACCATCAAGGATTCGGAAAAGACCATCAGCTTTTCGGTATCAGGCAAGAGAAGCTATCTGAACGAGCTTGATGATTCTGATTTTTACGCAAATGTCGACCTTGCAAATATCATAGTAGATAAGGATGATACGAATAAGGCAAGCGTAAAGGTAGATATTGGATGCACCAAGTACAGACATTCGATTACCTTCAACGGTGGAGACCATATGCTCCCGCTTTCGGTTGAAAAATATATGCAGAAGCAGTTTGAGGTAAAGGTATCATTGGATGGAAGTCTCTCAGGTGCGAAAGCACTGGGAAACAAGCCACAGGCAAATCCAAAGGTAGTAAAGATCGGAGGTCCTGAGTCCATTGTTTCAACTATAGCATCGGCCAATGTAAATATAAAGGTCGATGACAATACCATAATATCAGATAATCAGATAACTGATCGCGGTGATCTCACTCTGATTGATGATAATGGCGATGAGATAGATATATCAAAGCTTGATGTGGACAGCCAGTATCAGTCTATAGCAGTGACAGTTGATGTCCTAAGTACCAAGGAGGTGCCTATCAAGTGTACTACGACAGGCTCACCGGCAGGAGGAAAGAGCGTGCTCGGAGTAGAACTATCAGAGGAGTCTGTAATGCTCAAAGGTAATGCAGAAGCATTGAACAATATCACATCTATAGATGTGGGACCAATTGATATATCGGGCGCAACAGACGATATAAGTACATCTGTTGACCTGACAGGATATCTGCCGGATGGAGTTTTTATAGTGAACTCATCCAAGGCAAAGCTCAGTATAGATATAAAGATTGAAACAAATGCGACTTCAACCATGACGCTGAACAGTTCCAATATCACATATGACGGACTGGAAGAGGGATATACGCTTACATTTGTAACAGATAAGAGCAGTGTCATAGTAAGCGGCACCCAGTCTGATATAGATACACTTTCGGGAACTACACTGAAGGGTAAAATTGATGTGACAGGCCTTGGTACAGGTACACATACAGTGACGGTAAAGCCAAATCTGGATGAGACCAAGTACACATGGGGCGAGATAAAGGTTCAGATAGTTATCGGAAGGGAAGGTGACGGAGGCGGCACAACGGGAACTGATGGTACAGGAACAGCCTCGGGCTCAACAACAGGCGGTACAACATCAGGCGACACCGGCACAGGCGGTTCATCGTCATCGGGCAGCACATCGTCAGGAAACACCGGAAATAACGGCTCTGACAGTTCATCACATTGATAGATATATAACCGAAAAGAGGTAATAAAAGTGGTAGCACAAAAAATAATAATCAAGAATCCTACCGGATTACATTTACGTCCGGCCGGCAATCTCTGCAAAGAGGCAATGAAATTTAAATCAAAGGTAACATTTATATATGACGAGAAAAATGTAGCTAATGCAAAGAGTGTACTTTCAGTGCTTGGAGCATGCATAAAGTCAGGCGATGAGATAGAGCTTATCTGCAATGGCGAGGATGAGAGTGAGGCGCTTGAACATCTTATACAGTACATCAAGGATGGACTCGGAGAGTAGTACACAAGGAAAATGGTATACATGGAGAAACATATATGGAGAAGCTTTTAACCATAGTCGTTCCGGCTTACAATGTTGAAAAGTATATAAAGAACTGTCTTGACTCGTTTATAGATTTGTCTGTGCTCAGAAGTCTGGAGATACTCATAGTGGATGATGGTTCCACAGATTCCACAGCCAGCCTGGCACATACCTACGAGCAGAAATATCCATACAGCTTCAAGGTGCTCTCCAAGGAGAACGGAGGCCATGGATCTACCATCAACTATGCGATACCGCGCGCAACAGGAAAGTATTTCAAGGTGGTGGATGGTGATGACTGGCTGGACAAGAGCCTTTTGCCACAATTTGTACAGCTTTTGAAGCACACGCACTCGGATGTCATATCCAATGACTTCAACCTGGTGGATGATAGGACAAAGAAGGTCACAAAACGCAGAAAGGCAGTGTCCAACTCTTATCACTACAACAGGGAGTGGGGCTTTGCGGAGGCCGTCATGGACCCGCTGATCACTATACATTCCATGACCATCCGTACTGATGTATTGCAGAAGAATGATATTCGTATGGATGAGCACTGTTTCTACGAGGACCAGGAGTATATACTCTACCCTATACCATACTGCACAAGCATCACGTTTTCGCCCCTGCCGCTGTATCAGTACAGACTTGGAAGGAGTGGCCAGAGCGTGGACATAAAGATGATGATCAAGCGTCATGACCAGCACCTTAAGGTGCTTGATGCACTGTTTGAGTACAACAACGTGCATGGCAATCTGCAGACCTACAAGAAGCAGTACCTTGAGCGCGGCATAGCCGAGGCAGTCGATGATGAGTACCAGATATTTCTTGCAAAGGGCAATGATACAAGGAACGTTGAGCATATGAAGAAGTTTGACGAGATGCTGCGTGAGGAGCACCCGGGAGTGTACCGGGCGTGCAGCAGGAAGAGCGTCTGGATGCTTAGAAAAACAGGTTTTAAGATATTTCCGATGGCAGCATGGGTCTATAGCAGACTGCGTGGTAATTAATTTCATGAATAGGCGTTAATGAGTATGCAATACTCTTTTTAATAATAGTAATCAGGACGGATAGAACAGTTAATGAGTAAAATATTATCAATCATAATACCAACATATAATGCAGAAAAGTTTCTGAATAAGGGGCTGTCGTCATTTCTGGTATGCAGGGATACAGATGCACAGACAGCACAGCACAACTGTAAAATGGCAACGGAGGGCCGCTTTGAGGAAATAGATATTGACAAGGCTATACTCGATAAGCTTGAGGTGATAGTCGTAAATGACGGCACACCTGACAAAAGTGTTGAAGTGGCACAGAAATTTGTGGACTGGTATCCGGATACTTTTGTCATAGTAAATAAAACAAATGGTGGACACGGTTCTGCAATCAACACAGGCGTGGAGCATGTGAGAGGAAAGTATTTAAAGGTGGTCGATGCAGATGACTGGGTAGATACGCTTGCGCTAAAGCACCTGGTTGAATATCTCGAGCATGTAGATTCGGATGCGGTGATACAAAGCTTCAGGTATTATGACATATCAAAGGATGAGTACAGACCGGCAGATGTGAGTGTGCCTGATTTTACAGGAGAGTACAATTTAAAGGATATAGTAAATATGTGGGATGATGTATATGATGGTCTATCATTTCACGGAGTGATATATAACACAGGGTTCTATAAAGCACTTGGATATAAGCTTACAGAGCATGTATTTTACGAAGACCAGGAGTATGCAACTGTTCCGTTTTCGTATGCAAAAACTGTCAGATTTATTCAGGAAGAGTTGTATGTATACAGAGTTGGAGATGTAAATCAAAGTGTTTCAGCAGCAAGTCAGGTGAAGCGTCTTCCGGATTTGGAGCAGGTTATATTTAATGTACTTGAGGCAGAGAAGAGCTTTGCAAAAATGCCACTGGGTGGAAAGGAACACTTTATCAGAAAGACGTCGGGCATAATCACAAGCTATTATCAAATAGCTTTGATAAAAAATACCGACAGACAATCCGGCAGAGCGATAGTAGAGCAGTTTAACATGAAGCTTGCTCAAAAAAGTGCACTTATGTATGAGGCAGTACAGCGTAAATATAAAGTATTTTGGCTGTTTAATAAGCTGCATGTGAGCAACAGCTTTTACGAGAATCAATTTGCAAAGCTGCTTGAGTTTGCCAAAAGGGTTGGCAGAGCAGACAGACTATACAGAAAATAATACTGACTACCATTGTCAAATATGGTGACAGACAGCGATATAAGTGGAAATTAACATATAGAAACAGGAATTAGATAGGATATGGAAACAGAAAATAAAAAGATACTATCAATAATAATACCGACATATAATGCGGCAAAGTTTTTGGATAAAGGGTTATCATCATTTATTATTGATGATAACTCTCTTTTAAATATGCTGGACATTATTGTTGTGAATGACGGCTCTACCGATAATAGTGTGGAGATTGCACAAAAATATGTAAATAAATATCCTGACGTGTACCGGATACTGAATAAAGAAAATGGTGGTCATGGCTCGGCAATTAATGAAGGAGTAAAAATAATAAAAGGAAGCTATTTTAAGGTAGTAGACGCTGATGACTGGGTAAACACTGATGTGTTGAAAGAAACTATTTGTTATCTTAAAGATAATGAAAATAAACATGAGAATTTCGCAGATGCAGTGCTGATGAGCTATAGATCATATGTGCTGCAGAGAGAAAATACTGATGAGTATCCATACGACGATAAATATATAACAAAAAATGGTGGACCATATAATGCAGGATATGTGGACGAGCATCTGTATGATTTCTGGTGGGGGCTGAGTCTGCATGGGGTGATATATAATACGCAGTTTTATAGAAATACAGGACTGACACTCTCTGAGGGGGTATTTTACGAGGATCAGGAGTTTTCAATAATCCCAATGGCATATGCAGAAAGTATCTATGCATATGATAAGGCACTTTATGAGTATAGAGTCGGTGACGTAAATCAGAGCGTTTCGATAGAAAGCTCACTGAAGAGGCTTGACCATTATGAGAAGGTTATCATGAAATTGATTGAGGCAGGCCGGGATGCGGAGCACTTTAGTATAGGCGGAAAGCAGCTGTGGTTTGATAAAACAAGCAAATTTATCAACGATTATTTGCAGCTTTGCCTGATTAGAAACACTGATAAAAAACAGCTTAGAAAAAGGATGAAGCTGTTTGTCAGTCAAATCGAAAAAAAGAATACAGATATGTATAAATGTGTAAATAAGAATTATAAAGTATTTTGTATGTTGAATAAAATGCATATGAGCGATAAGGTTTATCAGAACTATTTTATACGCCTGTTACATATTGTGCGTCATTAGCAAGCTTTTTGTTATCATAATGATGAATAATATGTTTAAATAATCGGAAAATATGTGACAAATCTCACTTGAGGCATATATAAGAAAGTGATAAAATATGGTGCTGTGAGAATAATATAAAAATTAAGATAAAGAGGACAAAGAGGACAAAGATGAAGAAGAAAAATATAAAACTCCTGGTAGTTTTGGCCTGTGTGCTTATGGCGTTGGGAATGTCAGGCTGTGGAAAGAAAGCATATAAGACATTCCCTGAAAAGTACAAGCTTGCATCAGTTGATGTAGGTGGAATGACTGCTGACGAGGCAAAGAAAGCCATAAAGACTGCAGTAGGCAAGTATAAGATATCAGTGAAGCTTGACGATGCATCATTTGATATGACAGCAGAGGATTTAGGGCTTAAGTATAATGACAAAGCAAATCTTCAGGAACTGATAAATGCGGCCAATAAGGATAAGGAGCCGGAAAAGCAGGTGAAGCTTTTTAAAATGGATAAGTCTGATGAGCTGGAGACTGCTCTTGTAGACTCTTATATCACTGCAAAAACACAGTCACAGTCTGATGCAACGGCACAGAGTGATACGGATGCAGAGGCAAAGGATGACGAACAAAAGACGACTGAGACAGATACACAGACCTTTGATATGAGGTCAATTTTGCCATATCGTGCTACAATAGCATACAATGCAGAGGCAGGACAGTTTGAGGGTGTTGATGGTGTATCAGGAGATGCGCCTGTGTATGACAATGCAGCTACAAATCTTACAAGTGCTGTAAAGGAACTGAAGGATAAGGTGGAGCTTACATCCACAACAGGATATGTTGATGGAGAAAAGGCTGCAGACAGCGAGCAGGTAAAGAATGCCTTAAAAGAAGCCAATGCATATCTTGATGTGACGGTGACATGTAATTTCACACCGGCAACAGGTGAAGCTGCTACAGAGGCTGTAGGAAAGGATCAGATAGCCCAGTGGCTTATAGTGGACAATGACGGATTGTCAGTTTCGCTTGATGGCGAGAATATGGCTACATATTGTACAGAGCTAGCCAAAAAGCATGATGTGTCAAAGAAGAAAACAGGACAGTTTAAGACAACAGGCGGAAGTATAATAAATGTGCCTGTAGCATCATCAGGACAGACTGTAGATGGAAACAAGCTGTATGAGGCGATTGCTGAGGCAATAAACAATAAAAAGTCTGCAACAGTGGAAGCAGTTTACAGTGAGGCAAAGGAAGAAGAAACAGGTGAATATGTCACATATGGTGGCAATTACTGTGAAGTGGATCTTACCAACCAGATGGTATATGTATACAAGAATGGAGAGCTTGTTGTATCAAGTCAGTGTGTTACAGGATGTATTTCAAAAGGACACGGAACACCTACCGGAGTGTATTCTATTTTCTCAAGAGATAAGGATAGATACTTAAGGGGAGACGGATATAAGTCATGGGTTAATTTCTTTATACCATTCAATGGTGGAATTGGCTTCCATGATGCTTCGTGGAGAAGTACTTTCGGTGGAAATATCTACCTGTACAGCGGCAGCCATGGCTGCATAAATATGCCTTATTCAGCTGCAAAGAAGCTATATGAGAATGTAACATTAGATGAAAAAGTAATTGTATATGGTGGTGTTGACAAGGTGACCGGCAAAGCACAGAGTCTTGGCGGAGCTGACTCTTATAATGTGACAGAGGGCGACGGAGCATTCAATCTCGGTGTGACAGCAGAGGATAATGCAAAGCTCACATACTCAAGTGATAATAATGGTGTAGTGAGAGTGGATGAGAACGGTAATGTGACGATAGCAGGTGTCGGAACTGCAACAATCACTGTCAAGTCTGAGGCTACTACAAGCTATAAGGCCGGCAGCAAGACAATTACAATCACTGTAAATGCAAAGCCACAGCCAAACCAGACACCATCTGTGACAATAGGTTGCGGTAATAAAACTGTAACAGAGGGAGATGCACCATTTTCTCTCGGAGCAAGTGCTTCAAACGGAGCAGCGCTTTCTTACCAGTCAAGTGATCCTTCGATTGCGTCAGTAGATGGCGCCGGAAATGTGACCATTTACAGGGCTGGTAGCGTACAGATTACAGCTATAGCAGGTGAAATGGCAGGCTGGAATAGCGCAAGCAGTTCAATAACCGTTACAGTAAATTCAAAACCACAACCACAGCCGGTGGCACCGACTGAACCATCAGAACAGCCACAGCAGAACTAGAACAGCAACAATAGAACAGGAACAAATAAAATATAGCAAATGAAAATACAACAAAGAAAAGTGCCGGAAACGGCACTTTTCTATTATATTGCATAATTATTTACAAAATATGACATATTCTTAATATTTTTTGTGACTTCTAAAAATAGATCAAAAGAAATGAAGTGTAGTAATATAACATAGGATTAAACCGAAAAATAATGTTACAATTTGTAAAGGGTAGGAAAATGGAAAACAACGAACCAATAAGAGATCAGGAAATTGAAATCGATTTAGTAGCGCTGTTTCACGAATTAGTGAAGCACTGGAAGGCACTTGTGGCATCAATGGTGCTTCTTGCAGCAGTATTTGGATTATACTCCAAGATTACTTTTGTACCGGAGTATGAGGCATCTGCAGAGATGTATGTACTGACCAAGTCAACATCTATCACCAGTCTTGCTGATATTCAGGTAGGCTCGAGTCTGACAAACGACTATGAGTACGTTATCACAGGCAGGACAGTTTTATCACAGGTAATCGACAATCTGGATATGGACGAGACATACGAGCAGCTTAGCAAGAGGGTTTCAATAGAGAATCCGACAGATACACGTGTGCTCAAGATTGTAGTTACAGACACTGATTTGGAAGCTTCAAAGACAGTGGCAGATGAGATTGCAAAGGTTTCATCACAGTATATCGCTGACAATATGGATCAGTCACAGCCAAAGATTATCCAGACAGCATATGCTTCAAAGACACCGGTGAATAATAATATCCTTAAGAATACAGTTATAGGAGCTGTACTCGGACTGTTTCTTGCTACCGGCATAGTTGTACTTGGATACATGCTTGACGATACAATTTCCAATGCAGATGATATGGAGACCAGAACAGGCCTCAAGGTGCTTGCATCACTTCCTGTTGATGAGACAGAGTATGATGGAGCCAAGACAAAGAGAAGAAAAAAGAAGAAAACTCAATCATCTAAATCAGACGATAGCAAGAGTAAGAAGAGGGCAGTTTAATGGAAACAATAGTTATTAATCAGATAAAAGACCAGAGCTATACAATGAAGGAGTCTCTTCGAGCTCTTAAAACAAGCATCAGTTTCAGTGGAAAGGGCGTGAAGTCCATCCTCTTTACCAGCAGCGTGCCAAATGAAGGAAAGACAACCGTAGTTATGGATCTGGCTCGTTCGATGGCGGACTCTAAGAAGTCAGTCCTTGTAGTAGATACCGATATGCGTAAGTCAGTCCTTGTAGGACGACTCAGAGCGAAAGTGGAGAGCGGTGGAAAGATATACGGACTCTCACATTATCTCTCAGGTCAGGTATCTTTGGACAAAGTAGTATATGCGACAAACATCAAAGGAGTGTTTATTCTCTTTGCAGGACATGAGGTACCAAATCCTACAGAGCTTCTTGAGACAGAGGAGTTTAAAGAGCTTATCGAGTTTGGAGAGAAGAACTTTGACTATGTGCTTGTCGATACTCCTCCTACAGGAGCTGCGATTGATGCGGCCGTAGTTGGAAAGAATGTAGACGGAGCAGTAATAGTTGCTGCCCAGAATGTTACAAGCAGCCGTGCAATCATTAATACAAAGCGTACACTTGAGGACTCGGGAGTAAAGATTCTTGGAGCTGTGCTCAATAAGTGCAGGTTTGAGGAGTCTAAGTATGGTCATTACTATGGAAACTATTATGGTAATTACTATGGCAATTATTATGGCAGAGATGAGGACGAAAAGTAACAGGCACAGACACATATGAATGACGGAGAATAGTGCAGATGAAAAAAAGAAAAATATAATTATTACGGCAGTAATGATTGTACTTATTGCTATTATAGCGATAATACTTGTAAAGATTAACAGCAGTAATGTTAAGAATAAAGAAGCTAAAGGCATAAAGCTGGGTACAGAGGCAGTTAAGACAAAAGCTGATACTCAGGCTGAGGATGACAGCACTACAGACAAATCAGGTATAGAGGAATTTGCGTTATTTGGTGTTGACAGCCGCTCAGATCAGCTTGATAAAGGAACACGTTCCGATTCCATTATGGTAGTCAGGGTTGATCATGATGCTAAGAAAATCCGTATGGTATCTATTTTCAGAGACTGTATGATGAATATTGATGGTCATGGATACCAGAAGGTGACACATGCACATGCGTTTGGCGGACCGGAGCTTGCAGTGGATACACTTAACAAAAATCTGGACTTAGACATAAAGAATTATGTTACAGTCAATTTCAATACGGTCGGTGAAATAATAGATGAGGTAGGAGGCATTGTACAGGATATTGATGCATCTGAGGCAAAGGTGATAAACGGATATATTGATGAGGTCAATAAGGTTCGTGGAACAAGCTCATCCCATATTGATTCAGCCGGCACATATACACTTGATGGAACTCAGGCAGTTGCGTATTCCAGAATACGTTATACAGCCGGAGGAGACTATAAGCGTGCTGAAAGACAGAGAACAGTGCTGTTCAAGGTTTTTGAATCAGCTAAGCAGATGAATACAGCGGCAAAGATTAAGATGGTATCAGATCTGATTGGACATGTCAATACTAACTATAATACTGATGAGATTCTTTCAGTATTTAAAAATCTTGCAGACTATACAGTAGAGGATTCTACAGCATATCCACAGGTGTTCTATGGTGGAAAGGTTGATGGTGCATGGGTTGAGGTGCCTACTACACTTGCAGACATGGCTACAGGAGTGCATCAGTTCCTTGAAGGTGATACAGGCTATACTCCTAGTGCAACTGTAAACGAATACAGCAGTGCATTATCAGGAAAAGTAAGCGGGCCTAATAACGATTTAACAAATACAAATTTTGGGGATTAAATATGAACTTCAGACAAAATGGAGATAAGTACCTCATCACAATAGAAGTAATTGCACTGATAGTTGTGCTGGTATTTGGAGCAGTGCATTTTGTGATGCCGGGGAATAATGCGAATAAGAAAATAACAGAAAGCCAGCAGGAGACACAGAATCCTACTCAGGAGACGGATGGAACTCAGCAGGTACAAGCTGATGGACAGCAGGCAGCATCGGCATTTACTCCGTCAGATTCTGTCAAGACAAAGCTGTCTTCTATGACAACAGAGGAAAAGGTAGCCCAGCTATTCATTACGAGACCTGAGGAGATTACAGGTGTATCACAGTTCACTCAGGCCGGTAACAAGACAAAGGCAGCTATTGGTACTTATCCTCTTGGTGGTTTTGTTTTCAGACAGGAGAATTTCTCAGGAGAGGCCGCAGTTACAAAGATGATGAGCAGTCTGCAGTCATTTTCGCAGGAGCGACTGGGCGTGAATCTGTTTCTTGCAATTGATGAAGAAGGTGGAGAAAGACTTCCTCTTGCTTCAGCTAATGGATATGAGGCACAGCAGGCACCATCACAGCTTGGAGATGCTGACGCAGCGGGCAGCAGTGCAGGAAAGATAGGCTCATATATGGCTACCAATGGCCTTAATATGAATTTTGGGCCGACAGCGGATATAGCATATGGTGATAATGCAGATAACGATACATATGCATTTGGCAGCGAGTCAGCGACTGTAGGTGACTGTGTTGCAGCACAGGTAAGCAGCTATAATGGTGCAGGAATCAATTCTGTAGCAAAGAGCTTTCCCGGAAAAGGAAAGGCTACTACAGATTCAGCGACAGGAATGCTCTGGATGACAGATAAGCTGGAGGATCTTGAGGCATCTGATTTTGTGCCATATCAGAAGGCAATTGAAGCAGGTGTTCCGGCAGTCATGATGGGAAATGTGATTTGCCAGAGTGTGACAGGAGAGGAAACCACGCCATGCTCTACATCAGCAGGTGCCGTAAACTATATGAGAACTACCATGGGCTTTAATGGCCTTTTGATTACAGATGATTTATCAGACGCATCTCTTAATAAGGTATGTACACAGGATGAGGCGGCTGTGGCAGCTGTTAAGGCAGGAATGAGCATGTTATATGTTTCAACAGGCTTTGAGAGCAGCTATAATGCAGTGCTGTCTGCAGTTAACAGTGGCGAGATACCGGCAGAAAAATTAGATGATGCAGTTGGAAGAATTCTAACAACAAAAGGAATTTAATATATGCAAATAAAAGTAAATCCGTTATACTATAGAGTATAGCGGATTTTTGTTATATATTTTGTATATTTAAAGGAGAATTGTTGATATGTCAAATTGTTTCAGTCCGGCAAATATTCTTTTGCCAAACGATGGTATAGATATGAAAAAATGGTCAGTTATCGCCTGTGACCAGTTTACAAGTCAGGCTGATTATTGGGATGCTGTGGAAAAGTATGTGGGCGATGCTCCGTCAACACTTAATGTGGTATTCCCTGAAATATATCTGGGAACAATTGAGAATCAGGAAAATGATTGCAATTCGTCAGGGGATGGTGTCAAAAATGACAAAGAAACCGGCAGAAAAACAAAATATGCTTCAATGACTGATGATGAGAGAATCAAATATATTAATACCACTATGGATACATATCTCACAGATGGAACCTTAAAGCAAGCGGTGGCAGATGGCTATGTGCTTGTTGAGCGTACTACGGAGTCAGGGGTTCGTCTTGGAATAGTAGGACTTATTGATCTGGATGACTATGATTTCGACCCGAAAAAGAAGACTCTCATCAGAGCAACAGAGGGAACAGTAATCTCACGTATACCTCCGAGAGTAAAAATAAGAGAGAATGCAGCTATTGAGCTGCCACATGTTATGCTGCTTGTTGATGATCCTATAGACAGACAAAAGATTGATGGATGCCAGTGTGATACACAGGAAGATGCAGTAAATATAGCAGCCGTAAAGCATGGAATAATCGAGTATGTGTATGCCATCAGGGACACTCTTTGTAAGCTTTACGATACAGACCTTATGCAGGGAGGCGGACATATCCGCGGCTATGCTGTCGAGGGTGAGGCAGCAAAGCAGGTGACAGAGGCATTCGCAGCAAAACAGGAAAGCAGTGGAGGCTTTTTGTTTGCAGTAGGTGATGGAAACCATTCGCTTGCAACAGCGAAGACCTGCTGGGAAAATATCGAAAAAATCCGGAAAATTCACAGAGGAGCAGTTGAAAACTCATCCTGCAAGGCATGCTCTTGTGGAAATCTGTAATCTGCACAGTGAGGCGCTTGAGTTTAAGCCTATTCACAGACTGCTTACAAATGTTGATGTAAAGGATATGCTGTCGTTTTTCGAAGCTGAAATCACAAAACAAGGACTTGAGAGCGCTGAGGGTGATGAGATAGTATTTGAGTATGTTGAATCAGGCGCTACCTCAATAAAGAATTCCGGAATTAATATCACAAATAGAGGTGACCGCCTCCCGGTTGAGATACTCCAGGGTATTTTAGATAAGTATCTTGAGACACATGGCAATGTGGAAATAGACTATATCCATGGTGATGAGGCACTTCACGGACTGGTTAAGGAGACTAAGGGATGTGGAATTTTTCTTCAGTCGATAGACAAAAGCACATTGTTCCCTGCAATAAATGCGGGCGGGGTGCTGCCCAGAAAGACATTCTCAATTGGAGAAGCGAATGAGAAGAGATATTATATGGAGTGCCATAAGATATCTATGTAGCTTTGGTTTATATACATATGTTGGTTTTATTATATTTATAAACAATTGATTTTATGAAGTAGAATAATTTAACAAATAAGCTTATTTTACTACACAAACACATTTATTAAGTGTATAATATAAGAAAAATTTATTCACAAGGGGACGACAATGGGAAAATACTTTGGAACAGACGGCTTCCGTGGAGAGGCTAATGTCAATTTAACAGCAGAACACGCATATCAGATTGGTAGATTTTTAGGCTGGTATTATGGAGAGCTTAAGAAGCAGAAGCAGCTCGATGAGCCGGCAAAGATAGTAATAGGAAAGGATACAAGACGTTCAAGCTACATGTTTGAGTATTCACTTGTATCAGGACTTACAGCATCGGGAGCAGATGCATATCTATTACACGTTACCACAACTCCATCAGTGGCATATGTAGCAAGAACCGATGATTTTGACTGTGGTATCATGATTTCGGCAAGCCATAATCCATACTATGACAATGGAATCAAGCTTATCAACAGCAATGGAGAGAAGATGGATGAGGAGACAATTCTCCTTGTCGAGGACTATATAGACGGCAAGCTACGCCTGTTTGGTCAGGAGTGGAAGGAGTTGCCTTATGCACATAAGGATGCAATCGGATGTACAGTGGATTATGTGGCAGGCCGTAACCGTTACATGGGATACCTCATATCGCTTGGTGTCTACTCATTCAAGGGCATGAAGGTAGGTCTTGACTGTGCCAACGGAAGCTCATGGAACATGGCAAAGTCTATTTTTGAGGCACTCGGAGCAAAGTGCTATGTCATCAATAATGAGCCAAACGGTCTAAACATCAACAATAATGCTGGCTCTACACATATTGAGGGCTTACAGAAGTACGTGGTGGACAATGGCCTTGATGTAGGCTTCGCATACGATGGAGATGCAGACAGATGTCTCTGTGTAGATGAACTGGGCAATGTAATCACTGGAGACCATATCCTCTACATCTATGGAAAGTACATGAAAGAGAGAGGAAAGCTCGATAACAATACTGTTGTCACAACAGTTATGTCAAACTTTGGACTCTATAAGGCCCTTGATGAGCTTGGAATCGGCTATGCAAAGACTGCAGTAGGTGACAAATATGTATATGAGTACATGCAGCAGAACGGCTGCCGCATCGGCGGAGAGCAGTCAGGACATATCATCTTCTCTAAGTATGCATCAACAGGTGATGGTATCCTTACCAGCCTTAAGATGATGGAGGTCATGATGGCTAGGAAACAGAAGATGAGCCAGCTCTGTGAGGGGCTTAATATCTATCCACAGGTGCTTCAAAATGTGCGCGTAGCTGACAAGGCGGAAGCACTTGCCAATCCTGAGGTTCAGGCGGCTGTCGACCAGGTTACTGCAGAGCTTGGCGATACAGGACGTATACTTGTGCGTGAGTCGGGTACAGAGCCTGTTATCCGTGTCATGGTTGAGGCAGAGAGCGAGGAAATCTGTCAGAAATATGTGGATATGGTCGTTGCAAAATTAAAATAAAGGTTAATGCCAAAGATAATACACGTAATATACAAAAGCTGTGTGAGAATATCATGCAGCTTTTGCTGTTATGAGGGTTCATAAATGAGTGAATTAAGATAAATTAAGTGGATATAATTTAATCTGTAGAGAGAATAGTAATTAAATTCTGCCGGAGGAAATAGTCTATGCCTGAAATCTTAATTATTTTTATATTATGTGCCGGTATTATTGTAATTGGCATAATATTGTGTATAATTATTAAAGTGAGTCATATGTCTGATGACGAACAGAAAAAGGACGATGAACGACAGCTGGAGTTCATTCGTTCCTACAAGGAGCATAAAAAAGGACATTGAGTTTAAAGGATTATATAATAAGAGACATACAGGAAAAGTTCAAATATCTTCCGTCAGCGGTATATTTGGCTTTAATCTGCATTGCGATGTATATTTTTGTGTGTCTGCTGCGATATCTTTTCACAATGAGAGAGGTATCACAGGCAGATGAGAGAAGAAAAAAAGATAGTGGGCAAAATCTGGCATATGCTGTTCTGCGGCACCTTTGTGGCCTATATGTATACGCTTATAATGATAGTGTATTATTCAAGGGAGCCGGGAAGCAGAACCGGCGTCGCCGATATGGTGCTGTGGAGCAATTGGGGCATGACACTTCAGATGCACGCTTATTTTATAGAAAATATAGTATTGTTTATACCATTTGGGTTTATATTTCCATTGGTTTTTAAAAATTTGGATGAGATGGTTTACAATACCTGTTGGTGCTTTTATAAGCGCAGCAATTGAGTACACGCAGCTGGTTACCGGCAGGGGATATTGTCAGCTTGATGATTTTGTGACAAATACGGCAGGAGCAGCAATCGGATTTTTTATTTATTTGATATTATATGCAGGGTGGCTGGTATGGAAAAAAATAAGATAAGCATTGTGGTACCATGCTTTAACGAGAAAGAGGCTCTGCCTCTTTTTTATAATAAAATAACTCAGGTGTTTGATCAGATGAGTCAAGAGAGTGAGACAGCGGGATTGTACTATGAACTGATTATAGTGGATGATGGCTCCATGGACGGGACGCTCGATGTCGCGAAAGAGCTTGCCGCAAATGATTCCGGTGTAAAATACATATCTTTTTCACGCAATTTTGGCAAGGAGGCAGCCATGTATGCAGGCTTGCAGCATGCGGTGGGGGAATATGTGGCAATAATGGATGCAGATCTTCAGGATCCCCCGGAAATGCTTCCGAAGATGTATCAGGTCCTTAATAAAGAGGGTTATGATGCTGTCGGTACAAGACGAGTGACACGCAAAGGTGAACCAGCGATTAGATCTTTTTTTGCCAGAAAATTTTACAGGCTTATGAGCAGAATATCAAAGGCAAATATGGTTGATGGGGCACGTGACTACAGGCTGATGAACAGGAAATACGTGGATGCACTGCTTTCGCTTAAGGAATACAACAGGTTTTCAAAGGGATTGTTTGGCTGGGTAGGCTTTAAGGTGAAGTGGCTTGAGTTTGAGAATGTAAACAGAGTGGCAGGTGAGACAAAGTGGTCATTCTGGCAGCTCTTTTTGTATAGCCTTGACGGAATAGTGGCATTTTCCAACGCGCCGCTATACATGGCTTCAATAGCCGGAGTGTTCAGCTTTATTGTCGCAATAATTGCAATGCTCTTTATCATTATCAGGAGACTTGTATTCGGAGATCCGGTAGCCGGCTGGGCTTCGACCGTTGTTATCATACTTTTTATAGGTGGGATACAACTGCTTAGCATAGGCATTTTGGGACTTTATCTGTCGAAGCTATATCTCGAGGCAAAGGACAGACCGATATATTTAATAGGAGAATCAAATATAGAAAAACCTACAGAAAAAAATTAAGGCTTTCTTAAGATTTCTTAATTCGATAGCATATGACATTTTTTTCGAATGTTATGTGCTATAATTTTTTCGGCAACGTTTATTAATGCATGAAAGAGGACTAAGATGAAAAACGTACTGGAGTGGCTTGAGACCACAGTAGAAAAATACCCTGACAAGCCTGCATTTTCGGATACTGAATGCAGCATTACGTTTGCGCAGGTGTATGATATAGCAAGAAATACAGGAGCATATCTGGTAGAACAGCTTGGAGTGGACAGAACCCCTGTTGCAGTATTTGCCGGAAGAAAAATGGTGACACCGGCATACTTCCTGGGTGTGGTATATGCAGGCAGACCGTATGCACCGATTGATGCATCGCTTCCTGACAAGAGAATTGAAAAATTCTTGAAAATCTGTGCCCAAGGGTATTGTTGCAGACAGGGGAAAGTCTTGAGCATGTGGAGAGCATAGTGGATGAGCTGGTAAAGTCAGAAGGCTTCGATAGACCGCAGATATTTGTTGCTGAGGATATATCGCGCTTTAAGAAGGTGGTGTGCGCTGATAGTAATTGTAAAATCAGTGAATCAGCAGGAGAAGCTGTGACGGATAGTGAGAACGATATGCTCGCTGCAGTCCGCAGGCAGATGTCCATGACAGACCCGCTGTATATTATCTACACGTCAGGCTCCACCGGCAATCCAAAGGGAGTCATGACATCACATCTGTCACTTATGACATACATCAATGCTTACTGTGATGTAATGCATATAGAGGAAAGTGATGTGCTGGGCAATCAGTCACCGCTTGACTATATCGCGGCAATCAGGGACATTTATCTGCCGCTAAAGACCGGCTGCAGCACAGCCATTATTCCGAAAGAGTACTTCATGGAGCCAAATGCCTTGTTTGATTACATGAATGATAAGAAGGTCAGCAGTGTCGGCTGGAGTGTTTCGGCATTTACCATCCTCACATCGCTTGGAGCATTTGAGGAAGTAGGGCTGAAGAGTCTTAGAAAAATCTGCTTCTCAGGCTCGGTAATGCCATGCAGGGTACTCAGGAAATGGCAGGAAAATCTGCCTGAAGCACATTTTGTGAACCAGTATGGGCCGACAGAGGCCACAGCATCATGCACATACTATAGCGTGGATCATACAGTGGAAGATGACGAGGTGCTTCCTATAGGAAAAGCCTATGACAATTACAGGGTTTTCCTGATAGATGAGCATGGAAATGAGCCGGCTGTCGGAGAACAGGGCGAGATATGCGTATGTGGACCAATCCTGGCGCTGGGTTATTATAATGATCCGGAGAGGACAGCTGCGGCATTTACACTCAATCCACTCAACAAGGCTTATCCTGAGCGGATGTACCGCACAGGGGATTACGGAAGGCTCGATGAGGACGGCATACTTCATTTCTGTGGACGTATGGACCGCCAGATAAAGCACATGGGACACCGTGTGGAGCTTGATGAGGTGGAGCATGCCGCCAATGTGGTCGATGGAGTCGCAGAAAGCTGTGTTATATATAATAAAGCAAAAGAGGTGCTGATACTTTTCTACACAGGAGACTGTGACAGGAGAAGCCTTGCGCTGGCACTGAGGGACGAGCTCCCGGGCTTTATGGTGCCAAGGAAAATCAAGAAACTGGAGCAGCTTCCTAAGCTTCCAAACGGAAAATATGATATGAAAAAACTGGAGGAAATGTAAAATGAGAGACACAATTTTAGAGATTTTAGAGGAATTAAGACCGGATGTGGATTTTGAGAAGGAGACAAAGCTCATCGATGACAAAATTCTTGAGTCATTTGATATAGTTTCACTCGTATCGGAGCTGACTGATGAGTTTGACATCACAATCAGACCAAAGGATCTGGTTCCTGAGAATTTCAACTCAGTAGATGCAATCGAGAAGCTTGTGAAAGAGCTTGTGGAGGAATAAAGCATATGAGACAGACACCGTACTATGTATTTGATACGGACGAGTTTGCGAAGAGAGCAGCCATGATAAGGGCTGCTCTTGATTGTAAAGGAGGACGTAGGATACCACTTTGTTTTTCGATAAAGGCAAATCCGTTTCTACTTCACAGGCTGCCGGCGGGCTTAGACCATGTGGAGGTGTGCAGCCCGGGAGAGCTTGAGATATGTATAGCACTTGGCGTGAAGCCGGAGCGCATCATCTATTCAGGTGTGATGAAGGAAAAATGCGATATAGAGCGAGCAGTTTCATATGGCGCCGGGATACTGACATGTGAGAGCATAAGACATGCGGCGCTGATATCAGAAGTGATGCTTGAATGTATACAGGAAGGTGCGTATGAAGCCGAGTTTGCCGAAACGAAAGCACATGTCATACTGCGCCTGACAAGTGGCAACCAGTTTGGCATGTCGCTTGAGGATATTGAATATATCATTTCGCATCCGGATGAGTTTAAGGGCATTGCGGTAATGGGTATTCACTACTATTCCGGCACACAGAAGAGTCTTCGCAAAATAAATAAGGACTTGGAAAAAATAAAGTCTGCACTGACCGGATTAAAAGAAAAATACGGCTTTGAGCCACAGCTTGTAGAGTATGGCCCGGGACTTTGCGTGGAGTATTTTGAGGATGACTGGCAGGAAAAGGAAAAACAATCACTTGATGAGGCAGCAGAGGTGCTTAGAGAATTTGCTGTGGAATATCCGCTTGGCATTGAGATGGGACGATTCCTCGCAGCCTCATGCGGTAAATATTACACACAGGTAAAGGACTTAAAATCGACAGGTGATGCCAATTATGCGATTCTGGATGGAGGAATCCACCATCTGAATTACTTTGGACAGAGAATGGCTATGCAGGTGCCGCCGATTAAGGTGTTTGATGGTATTGAATGGGAACTTGAAAAATCATCTGATGTATGTAGAGTACGTGGTATGTTCGGATATGAATGTATGAACGATATTATTAATAAAAATATGCAGAAAGCAAATGATTGTGAGGACTATACCTTGTGTGGAAGTTTATGTACAGTTGCAGATGTCATGGTGCGTGAAGTTGTCTTACCAAGACTGGAAATTGATAATATTATAGAGTTCGGGCATTGTGGTGCATACTCGGTGACAGAAGCACCGGCGCTGTTTCTGTCAAGACAGCTTCCGGCTATATATGCATATTCGAAGGAGTATGGATATGAGTGTCTGAGGGAGCATATTCCGGCGGCTGAGATAAATCTGGCCGGAAAAAAATAATGTAAATAAAACCGCCCGTGGCAAAATATGCTATGGGCGGTTTTGTATGACATAAACAAAGCATTTTGTGGGAAGCCTGACTATTAGCCAAGCTCCTTCTCACACATATCAAGTACAGAAGCAATGGTAGTATCCATATCATAGTACTTGTACTCGCCGAGACGACCACCGAATATAACACCGGTCTCCTTGTCGGCAAGCTCCTTGTACTTGGCATAGAGCTGTCCGTTTTTCTCATCGTTTACAGGGTAGTAAGGCTCATCGCCGGCCTTCCACTCAGAAGAGTACTCACGGCTGATAATAGTCTTTGGCAGGTCATTGCCATCCTCATCCTTGCCGAACTCGAACCACTTGTGCTCGATGATACGTGTCCATGGAGTCTCGCGGTCTGTATAGTTGACAGCGGCATTGCCCTGGAAGTTAGGAATATCGAGGGTCTCATTCTCAAAGCGCACTGAGCGGTACTCTAAAGTACCTAGCTTAAAGCCAAAGTATGCGTCAATCGGACCTGTATATACAACCTTGTCAGCAAGAGCATCAAGCTCAGCCTTGTGCTCAAGATAGTCGGTATTCAATCTGACCTCAATGCCGTCGAGCAGATTTTCAACCATCTTTGTGTATCCACCGATTGGAATACCCTGATAAAGAGCGTTGAAGTAATTGTTGTCAAAGGTAAGTCTAACAGGAAGTCGCTTGATGATGAAAGCCGGAAGCTCCTTACAGTCACGACCCCACTGCTTTTCAGTATAGCCCTTCACGAGCTTCTCATAGATATCACGGCCAACGAGTGAGATAGCCTGCTCCTCGAGATTTTTTGGCTCACCGGTGATTTCCTTTTTTCTGCTCCTCAATCTTTGCAGCAGCCTCCTCCGGTGTCACCACACCCCACATCTTGTTGAAGGTGTACATGTTAAATGGCATAGAGTAAAGCTCACCCTTGTAGTTTGCCACAGGGCTGTTTGTGAAACGGTTGAACTCAGCAAACTGTGTGATGTAGTTCCAGACCCTCTTGTCATTGGTGTGGAATATGTGGGCTCCGTACATGTGTACATTTATGCCCTCCTGCTTTTCGGTGTAAACATTTCCTGCTATGTTAGGACGCTTGTCCACAACAAGCACTGATTTGCCCTTGGACTTTGCCTCATGGGCGAAGATGGATCCGTAGAGACCGGAACCTACTATTAAATAATCGTATTTCATTGTGTTCTCCTACTTAATTTGTGTTATATAAATTATTATAAGTGTTGATTAAAAAAAGCAAGAGATAAAACATTTTTACGTACAAATAAATACATATTGTATTTATTTTGGTGATATAATGTGTTATAGTGAATAAAAAGGAGGATACAAAGATGAAGAATATGTATTTGGTTAAATATTCGGTTAAAGGAATAAAATCGTTGGATAAGCTGGTGTCATTGGCTTTTTACAAAAAAACAATTACAAAAGACATGGATACGCAAGGGTTTAATATAAAAGGAATATACGGAATGAATGGTTCGGGAAAATCAGGAATCATGTCATCAATTCAGATTTTAAAAAATATCTTAACAGATTCTAACTATTTAAATAATCCAATAAGCCAGAAAACGCTGGATTCACTTGTGAATAAGAAATTATCTGAGTTGTTTATTGAAGTGGAATATGTAGTAAGAACAAAGGAAAAATTGTGGTTATTTCGATATAATGTAGCATTAGCAAAAAAAGAATCGGAAACATATATTATAAAAAGTGAAGAGCTTTCATTTAAAAATGCAACAACAAGAAAAGAAAATATGAGTGTTTTGTACAAAGTAAATGATGGAGCATTGGATTTAAAATATTTTGATACAAGTGATAAGACAAATAGTATGTTAGCAGAAAAAACAATAAATCTATTAGATAAATCATCATTTTGCTCAATTGCTGTAAAAAAAATTATAGATAAAAAAATATTTGATAAAAAGGTTCAAATGGTTGTTCCGGCTTTGGTTATTTTATATAATTTTGGAACAAAGCTACATGTATATCTTGACAATGAGGATACTCATATACCATTTATAATTGCACATATGATGAAGTACGGAGATATAACATATGAAGGCAATGAAATGGTAGATAGCCTGTTGTATGAGGCTTCAAATATGGATGCAGAGAGTATGAATATGTTAGCTGCGGGGAAAAATTTTGTTAACAGGGATAGTTATGATTATTTTGAAAATGAAGTTCATCAGTTGTACGAGTTTTTACACATTTTTAAGTCGGATTTGGTGGGGATTGAAATAGAAAAAAAGGAAGATGGAGACATGTATGTCTGTGAGCTTGTAATGGTTTACAATGAATATAGGGTTAACGTGGAGTTTGAAAGTACAGGCATAAAGAAGCTGGTGAAGCTTTATATGTATATTAGAGAGATGAAACGAGGAGGAATCGTATTTATAGATGAATTTGATGCCAATCTTCATGATGTCTATCTGTGCGCTTTACTGGAATATTTAATGGAGTATGGCGAGGGGCAACTGTGTTTTACGACACACAATATAGGACCGATGGATATTCTCAAAAGAAATAGTAATTCAATTGATTTTATTTCGGGAGACCATAGGATTTATTCGTGGAAAAAATCAGGGAATTATTCACCGGCTAATCTTTATAGGAAAGGGATGATAGAGGGATCTCCGTTCAATGTGGATTCTATAGATTTTATAGACTATTTGGTATACAGGAGGGGGATGAATAATGGGAATGCAGCTAATATTTGTTTTAGAGACAAATAAGAAATGTAAATCGGATTGGATATATATCAAGGATACTATTGAATATTTTTATAATATAGATGCCAATAATATAAAGTTTACACAGGTGTATATGGATGGTAAGGGGAATTTCAAGAATAAACAAAAGGAAATTAATAAAAATATAGACCAGTATGCTAAAGGTGCAAGTAATGGTAACTCCAAAGTTATTTGTTGCTTGGATAGTGATGATTATGATATCAACATGGAGGCAATTAAATTCTTGAACGAGGCTTTCAAGTTTTGCAATGATAATAAATATGAATTAATATGGTTTTGTAAGGATATTGAGCGTGTTTATCTAAGAAAGAAGGTTGTGAAAGATGAAAAGAAAAAGGAGGCAGGGAAATTTAAAGCAAATAAAACTATTAGAAATATTGATGCAAAAAATTTAGTTGCTAGCAAGTATAAGGATGGAACAAGCAATATATTGAACATTCTTGACAAATATTTGGAGCGAAAGTAATGGAGGTATAAAAGTGAAACTACCCGGCTACTACTCCTCAGGAGAATTTGCAAAAAAAGCGCATATTACCAAAAAGACCGTCAGGTATTATGACGAGCACAATATTTTAAAACCATCCTACGTAAACGAAAACGGAGCCAGATTCTATAATGATGACGACTTTGCGCGTCTACAGCAGATACTTTTCCTCAAATATCTGGGCTTTTCCCTGGATGATATCAAGGAGATGACACTCAGAAACACGGACAGCAATGTCATGTCTGAGTCGCTTCACATGCAGCTTGGTCTCGTGGAGGAGAGGATAGAGCAGATGAAGCTTATGAAATCAGCACTGCAGGAGGCTTCCGAGGTAATAGACGAGGGGCGAAGCGTGGACTGGAGTCATATGCTGGAGCTGGTCAATATAAACGAGATGGAGCAAAAGCTAAAGCAGCAGTATAGGGATGCTTCAAATATATCAGCCAGAATTAATCTGCACAGGGATTTCTCGATGAATCCGGTGAGCTGGTTTAGCTGGGTATTTGATGAGTGTAGCTTTTTTGAGGGGGAAAAGGTGCTTGAGGTGGGCTGTGGTGATGCCTCTCTCTGGACACAGAACATAGACAGGATACCGGCAGATATGCAGATAACCCTGACTGATATATCGTATGGCATGGTAAGGGATGCGACGAGAAATGTAGGCGCAGATGACAAGCGCTTCACATATGAAGTGATGGATGCCCACAGACTGTATAAGCCGGATGCATCGTATGACTGCGTGATAGCAGACCATGTACTGTTCTATTGTGACAATCTGGATGCCGTGTGCAGTGAAATCCTAAGGGTGCTAAAGCCCGGTGGCGTGTTTGTGTGCAGTACATACAGCTCACGGCATATGAAGGAAATAAACGACCTGGTGCAGCAGTTTGATGACCGTATAGAGCTGTCAGCGGAAAGGCTGTATGAGCAATTTGGTAAAGAAAATGGTGAGGCAATACTTGGAAAATACTTTGGTGAGGTAAGCTGGCATGGATACGAGGATGAGCTTGTGGTAGAAAAAGCAGAGCCTGTGATAGAGTATGTGCTTTCGTGCCATGGCAACCAGAACAGGTATATTGTGGACCGCTATAAGGAATTTGCAGCATTTGTCAGAAAGAAGACAGAGGGAGGGTTCCATATTACAAAGGATGCAGGTGTATTTATTGCACGAAAATGATTCAAAAACAGGATATTATAAGCATATATTTTGTGTAAAAATGCTAAAAATATAAAAGTGCTTGAAGGTGCCCTTGGGGCACCTTTTATAATGCAGGTAAATGATGAATCAGGTCAGTGTATTCTACAGACCGAAAGCATCAAGTGCAGCACGTAGTTTCAGTTTGAAGGAGAACAACATGAAAGGTATTATATTAGCGGGAGGTTCAGGCACACGTCTTTACCCACTCACAATGGTAACATCAAAGCAGTTACTTCCAATTTATGACAAGCCAATGATCTACTATCCTATGTCAGTGCTTATGAATGCAGGTATCAGAGATATTCTGATTATTTCAACACCACAGGATACACCAAGATTCAAGGAGCTCTTAGGAGACGGACATCAGTTTGGTGTCAACCTCACCTACGAGGTACAGCCAAGCCCTGACGGACTTGCACAGGCATTTGTTATCGGTGAGAAATTCATCGGTGATGATACAGTAGCCATGGTTCTTGGAGACAATATCTTCGCAGGACACGGACTCAATAAGAGACTCAAGGCCGCAGTTGAAAACGCAAAGAGCGGTAAGGGCGCCACAGTATTCGGCTACTATGTAGATGACCCTGAGAGATTCGGTATTGTAGAGTTCGATAAAGAGGGAAAGGCTATTTCAATCGAGGAAAAGCCGGAGCATCCAAAGAGCAATTACTGTGTCACAGGTCTTTATTTCTACGACAACAACGTAGTAGAGTACGCAAAGAACCTTAAGCCATCAGCCAGAGGAGAGCTTGAGATAACAGACCTTAACAGAATCTATCTCGAGAAAAAGGCACTCAATGTAGAGCTTTTAGGACAGGGCTTCACATGGCTTGACACAGGAACACATGAGAGTCTTGTAGATGCCACAAACTTTGTCAAGACAGTCGAGACACATCAGCACCGCAAGATAGCATGTCTTGAGGAAATCGCTTACTTAAACGGCTGGATTACAAAGGATGAAGTATTAAAGACATATGAGCTCGTAAAGAAGAACCAGTACGGACAGTACTTAAAGGATGTACTTGATGGAAAATACCGCGAGCAACTGTACTAATTATAGTAAAATCGACACTGCGTTAGTTAGCTGGTAGATTAAGTTAATAGAAATAATTTAAATCTCGCTTGCAAAAAGCGGGAATCAGGAGGAAATCAAAATGACAATTATCGTAACAGGTGGAGCAGGATTTATCGGAAGCAACTTCGTATTTCACATGCTTAACAAATATCCGGATTACCGTATCGTATGCTTAGACTGTCTCACATATGCAGGAAATCTCTCAACACTTGAGCCTGTAATGGACAATCCAAACTTCCGTTTCGTAAAGGAGAGTATCACAGACCGTGACGCCGTATACAAATTATTTGAGGAAGAGCATCCTGATATGGTTGTAAACTTCGCAGCAGAGTCACACGTTGACCGTTCAATCGAAAACCCACAGGTATTCCTTGATACAAATATCATCGGAACATCAGTACTTATGGATGCATGCCGCAAGTATGGTATTAAAAGATATCATCAGGTATCAACAGATGAGGTATACGGAGATCTGCCACTTGACCGCCCTGACCTTTTCTTCCATGAGGATACACCAATCCATACATCAAGCCCATATTCATCATCAAAGGCAGCAGCAGATTTACTCGTGCTTGCTTACCACCGCACATATGGACTTCCTGTAACAATCAGCCGTTGCTCAAACAACTACGGACCATACCATTTCCCGGAGAAGCTTATCCCACTTATGATTGCAAATGCACTTAATGATAAGCCACTCCCGGTATACGGAACAGGCGAGAACGTGCGTGACTGGCTCTATGTAGAGGATCACTGCAAGGCAATCGACCTTATCATCCACAACGGACGTGTAGGAGAGGTTTACAACGTAGGTGGACACAATGAGAAGACAAACCTTGAAATCGTAAAGATTATCTGCAAGGAGCTCAATAAGCCGGAGAGTCTTATCACATTTGTAGGAGACCGTAAGGGCCATGATATGCGTTATGCAATCGACCCAACAAAGATTCACAACGAGCTCGGATGGCTTCCGGAGACCAAGTTTGAGGACGGCATCAAGAAGACAATCAAATGGTACCTTGACAACCGTGAGTGGTGGGAGACAATCATCAGCGGAGAGTACCAGAACTATTACGAGAAGATGTACGCGAATAGATAACTGCTATTCGTAAACCTTGAAGAATCGAAATGCGTGTTTACGAATATTTGTATAAAGGAGACCCCAAAATGAAAGTATTTGTTACAGGAGTTGCAGGTCAGCTCGGACACGACGTAATGAACGACCTTGCAGCACGCGGTTACGAAGGAATCGGAACAGATATAGCACCACAGTACAGCGGAGCAGACGATGGCACAGCAGTTACAAAGATGCCATATGTCTCACTCGACATCACAGACCGTGATGCAGTGGAAAAAACAATCACAGAGCTTAATCCTGATGTGGTAGTACACTGTGCAGCATGGACAGCAGTAGATCTGGCCGAGGATGATGATAAAAAAGCAAAGGTGCATGCAATCAACGCAGACGGCACTCAGAATATCGCAGATGCCTGCAAGAAGATAGATGCCAAGATGGTATATATCAGCACAGACTATGTATTTGACGGACAGGGTACCACACCATGGCAGCCTGACTGCAAGGACTATGCACCACTCAATGTATATGGACAGACAAAGCTCGACGGAGAGCTTGCAGTGGCAAATACCCTTGAAAAGTACTTTATCGTGCGTATAGCATGGGTATTTGGAGTGAACGGCAAGAACTTCATCAAGACAATGCTAAATGTCGGCAAGACACATGACAAGCTCACAGTAGTAAGTGACCAGATTGGTACACCGACATACACACTCGACCTTTCAAGACTGCTCGTAGATATGATAGAGACTGATAAATACGGTTACTATCACGCTACAAACGAGGGCGGATATATCAGCTGGTATGATTTCACAAAGGAAATCTTTAAGCAGGCAGTGGCGCTTGGCCATACAGAGTATTCTGAGGACAGACTCACAGTCGCACCTGTTACAACAGCAGAGTATGGTGTGTCAAAGGCAGCACGTCCGTTTAACAGCAGACTGGACAAGAGCAAGCTCGTGGAGAATGGATTTAAGCCACTCCCTACATGGCAGGATGCGCTGCACAGATATTTGCAGGAGATTAACTTTTAGAAAGGACATAGAAATCATGGGACAGATTAAAGTACAGAAAAACGTAGGTGGAATCGAAGGACTTTGCATCATCGAGCCTACAGTACACGGAGACAACCGTGGATACTTTATGGAGACATACAATTCAAAGGACATGCAGGAGGCAGGCATTGACAGAGTATTTGTACAGGATAATCAGTCTTGCTCCACAAAGGGAGTGCTCCGCGGACTCCATTTCCAGAAGGAATATCCACAGGCAAAGCTTGTGCGTGCAGTAAAAGGCTCAGTATTTGATGTGGCTGTAGACTTAAGAAGCGATTCAAAGACATATGGTAAGTGGTTCGGAGTAGAGCTCACAGAAGAGAACAAGAAGCAGTTCCTTATCCCGGAGGGCTTTGCACACGGATTTTTAGTACTCTCAGATGTAGCAGAGTTTTGTTACAAGGTTACAGATTTCTGGCATCTTGGAGATGAGGGCGGTCTTGCATGGAATGATCCTGCAATCGGCATCGAGTGGCCACAGCTTGTCGGAGAGTATCCGGGAAGCGCCGACGGAAGCGGATACACACTTGAGGATGGCACACCAATCAATTTAAGTGATAAGGATCAGAAGTGGGAGACACTGGAGAATACATTTAAGTTTTAATTGATATGATATATCATAATATTATAGCTTTCGACATTAATTGTCGGAAGCTATTTACGTTATAAAAGTCTTGACCTTAATCACTAATAGTTGTAAACTAAACAAAAAATTAATTGAGGAAAATATATGAAGTTAAAGCAAAGTAAAGTATTTAAGGCTGGCATAGGATATACTATAGGAAATGTCATGGTTAAAGGTATAAATTTTTTGGCTATTCCTATATTTAGTAGATTGTTAACTACGGAAGAGATGGGGGTGTATACGGTTTTTGCCGCATATGAAGCAGTCTTGTTCGTTTTTATTGGAATGGCTCTGCATAGCTCAATAAGAAGCGCAAAATATGAGTTTGAGGGTAAAATTGATGATTTTACATCATCAATTATGGGAATATATTGGATAAATTTAATAGTTGCCTTGTTTATTTCTATTGTTTTTAATAAAATATTGACAAAATTATTGGATCTTGATTTAGTTACATTGGTTATGCTTGTGATATACAGTTTTGGAATTGCGGTAGTTACTTTATATAATGCAAGAATTAGCTTGGATTATGAGTATAAAAAATACATTAAGGTTTCTTTAGCAAGCACAATTGGAAATGTAGGTCTTTCTTTAATATTAATTAAGACTATTTTTAATTCATCAAGAGGATTTGGAAGGGTACTTGGAATTACAATTTCCACTGTACTTGTTACAGTATATATTATATATGATTTATATAAACGTGCTCGACCGACATTTAGAAAAAAATATTGGAAGTTTGGAATAAAATACAGCTTGCCTATTATTCCACATGGAATATCACAGGTGTTGCTTGCCCAATTTGACAGAATAATGATTAATAAAATGATAGGAAAGTCTGAGGCTGGCATATATGGACTTGTTGGTAATATCAAATTGATTTTAGCTATTATATCAGATTCAATTTCTGAAGTGTGGATGACATGGTTTTATGAAAAGATGAAAAATAAAGAAATAGAAGCTGTCAGAAGTAGAGCAAGACAATTGTGTTATTTTTTTCCTCATTATTGCTATTGGAGTAATGTCAATTTCACCAGAATTGGTTCTTATAATAGGCGGACAAAAATATGCAGTTGGAAAATATGTTGCAATCCCTATGATTTTAGATGCTTTTGTATTATTTATATATAATGTAATAGTTCCATCTGAATATTTTAAGCAAAAAACAAGTTTTATCATGTGGGGAACAATGAGTGCGGCGGTAATTAATATCATTACGAATTATATATTTATACAGAAATATGGCTTTATTGCGGCGGCATATACTACGCTGTTTGCATATATTTGTTATATGATATTACATCTTGTTATTTCTTATAGATTAATGAGATTTTCTATTATTCCAGTTAGCTGTATTGCATTATGTTTACTTAGTATTGTGATAATTGCAATAGTAGATCTTATATTTATTGATAATATATTTGTAAGATATTTGGTATGTTTTGCTGTGGTCATGTTTATTGGAATTAAGGTGCTGCCGGAGTTTGTTAAAGAGAACAGAAGAAAAGCAGAGTAAAAGTACAAAGTTCTTGACTATGTAATATGTTGGATGTAAACTAAAAAGGTTATTGTAAATATCGAGAATGTAGAAAGGCAGATTTTAGATGAATAGGGAACTGAGTTTGGAAGAGGTGCATAAAGAAACCTTAAATGTTTTAAAAAAATAGATGAGATATGTGAGCACAATGATATTAAGTATTCAATTATGTATGGAACATTAATAGGATATATGAGACATAATGGGTTTATACCTTGGGATGATGATATGGATGTTTGCATGTTAAGACCTGAATATGATAAGTTTGTAGCATATTGTAATGAACATGAAGAAGAACTATATCCATTTAAGTTGATGTCAAAATATACAGCCGATGATTATCCTTTTAATTTACAAAGATTTTGTGATACTAGATTTAAGATGGTTAAAACGGATGGACTATCTGATGCGGGGATGGGATTATTTATAGACATTTATCCTTTAGATGCATTAGGAAATGTTAAGAATGGTGCTAAAAAACAAATAGAAAAAAAGAAAACATTTTGGATGCAGTGTGTTGGTTGTGCACAGAGTAAGAATATAATGGGAACAAATAAGAGTTTTGTTAAACGATTATTAAGATTTCCGGTTTACTTGTATTCGCATGTGAAGGGAACTAAGTATTTTTTGGATAAGTTTGATGTGCTTACAAATAGCTATTCATATGAGAATAGCAAATATGTCGGGGATTTGATATGGGATAACTGTGTTACATATTATGAGAAGGAATGGTTCGAAGATGTTGAGGACATTATATTTGAAGGTGTAAAAACCAAAATTCCCGTTCAGGCTAAAAAGGTATTGGAAGAAGAATATGGAGACTATATGACTCCACCACCTGAAGAGGAGAGAGTTCCATATCATGAATATATAATATATAGAAAATAATGGTGATAATTGATGCTATTGATTGGTAATTATAAAACTTTTATTGAAAAATATAATAAAGAAGTCTTCTCTATTGTATATATTTTTCTACTTATACATTTCTTTTGGGGAACAACAATGATACAAATTCATTTGCCACGTTGTTATACATGGATTTGTTTGGTAGTGCTTCTGGGATATATTATAGGTAAAATATTAGTTGAACCAAATAGAAAATATCTGATTATTATGGCAACAATTGTTGCACCATTTATTATAAGTGGGCTTTTAAGTGGCTATCATGAATTAATGTATGTGGGTTTATTGATAGCAGCAGCAAAAGATATTCCAATTGATAGAATTTTAAAAGACTACCTAATGGTATGTATACCGTTTTTATTAATTACGATACTAGGAAGTCAAATAGGGATTGTTGAGAACCTAATATATCCAAGTCTATACAGGGGAAATAGGATTGCATATGGATTTTTATCACCTACGGATTTTTGTGCTCATGTTTTATTCATTATTTTAGTATTGTTTTCTGTGATAAAAAAGAAGAATTATTGGAAAATGGCTTTAATATCTGTTCTGATTGCAGCTTTTCTTTATTTTAGATGTGATGGTAGAACAACTGTTGCCAGTCTACTTATTTTCTTGACAGGAATAGCTATATGCTATATTATAAAAAAAGTGGGTTGGATTAAATAAGCGTATTGAATGGCTACTTGTAGATATCTGCGAGAGTTTTATTGTGATAGCTTCGTTTGTATTGGGATGGTTATATCAGCTTAATAATAAATATATTATTGGATTAAATGATGTGCTGTCGGATAGATTAAAGTATATTGCCCAGACTATGTCGACATATAATATCAAATTATGGGGGCAGTATATTGAGGAACACGGAAATGGTGGGTCTATTATTGCTAAAGATAATTATTTTTTTATAGACAATTCATTTGTAAGATGCATGTATGAGTATGGAGCTATTGTTTTTGTGCTGGTTATAGTGCTTATATTTATGGCTCAAAAAAAGATGCTGGATAATGAGAAATATATTATGTGTTTAGCATTTTTTATCGTGACTATAGCGTCATTTGCTGAACACCATCTCCTTGAAATTGCATATAATCCGTTTATTTTTTCTGTTTTTGCTTGTATGAGCAATAATGATAAAGTTATTATGGAAGAAAAGAGGATTTGTTAAATATGATTTCGGTTTGTGTTGCTGCTTTTAACGGCGAAAAATACATTGAGGAACAGATTTTATCTGTATTAAGAAATCTTGATTCTCAAGATGAAATAATTATTTCAGATGATGGTTCTTCTGATAGAACCAGAAGAATTGTTGATGATTTGGCTGAAAAGGATAGAAGAATTAGAATTATAGATGGTCCTCGAAAAGGACTGATTAAGAATTTTGAAAATGCAATAGTACATTCAAAAGGCGATATTATTTTTTTATGCGATCAGGATGATGTATGGAAAGATAATAAAGTTAAAACAGTACTAGATATTTTTGGAAATACGGATTGTACTTTGGTAATGCATGATGCATGCATTGTTGATGCTAATTTGAGAATTTCCGGTTGCTCTTTTTTTGAATTTAAAAAATGCAAAAAAGGGTATTGGAGAAACTTGATAAAAAATTCATATATAGGTTGCTGTATGGCTTTTAAACGAAGCATACTGGATTATGCAATTCCTTTTCCGGATAATATTCCAATGCATGATCAGTGGATTGGATTGTTGTCGGAAAGAGTTGGAAAAGTTGAGTTCTGTAACGAACAGCTTCTTTTATATAGAAGACATTCAAATAATGCATCAGAAATGACTCATTTACCTTTGGGTGAGATGGTTAAGAATAGAGCGATTATGCTGAAATGTATAAATAAAAGAATCAGGGAGAAGAAATGATATTAGCAGGTATAACATTATTCAATCCAGACGTTGCAAGACTAGAAGAGAATATATCATCAATTTATGGACAAGTTGATAGGGTAATATGTGTGGATAATGGTTCGGATAATATAAAGAGCATTGAGGATTGTGTATTAAAGAACTGGAAAAATATAACAATTATTAAGAATGGAAAAAATGAAGGCATTGCTAAAGCTTTGAATCAGATGTTTGAATTTGCCATTGAACAACAATACGAATATGTTTTGACTTTAGATCAAGACTCAGTATGCCCGGATAATATAATTGAAGAATATAATAAGTATTTAGATGAACATAAATTGGGTTCACTATGTCCACAGTGTGTTGATAGAAATTTCAAAAGTGAATTGAATAATGAAGATGTTATAGAGGTGGATAAGTGCATAACATCAGCTTCATTGGTGCCGGTTTCAGCTTGGAATGATGTGGGCGGATTTAATGAAGAGCTTTTTATAGACTTTGTTGATCATGATTTTTGTGCTAAGCTTAAGGAACATGGGTATAGAATACTTCAGATTGGTAGTGTTAAGCTTAGCCATGAATTGGGAAAAGGAAAAAAATATAGTATTTTAGGCGTTAAATTTACTGCACTTAATCATTCAGCAATGAGAAAATATTATATGGTTAGAAATTGGATTTATTATATGAATGAACATAAAGATATAATAAATCTAAAGGCAGAAAAGAAATCATATAGATATTTTTTTTAAAACACTAATATTCGAAGATGATAAGTTGAAAAAAATGAAACAAATGCTAAAGGGTAGAAGAGACGGCATTGAATTAATAAGGAGAATTCATGAAATCAAGTAAAACAATCAAAATAGTAATGGAGATGATAACATATATTAGTTTAGTTTTGTATATGTTTGATGTTGTATTATTAGGAACAGGGGAACTGACAAAGAGCTTTGGAATTCAAAGTAGAATGATTTTTTTCGGAATATCGGTTTTAGCGGCAGTTGTCCTTATATTATTGGATTTGAAAAAATATTTGAATAATAAGTATTTAATAAGTGTACTTGTTTTCATGGTTGTTATATTTATAGCTGCTATTAGAGGCTTTGTTGGAAAACAAAATACAACAATACTTTTGTCTGACTTCAAAGGTTTTTTAAATTTTTTGATAGTTTTTCCGATGATGGCAGTTTTGTATAAAAAAAATTAGTAGTGATTTACATTTTTTGAAAATGCTATTCTCTGTCACTTGGAGTTGTATCTGTGTTAGGTATTATTCTGGCATTTTATCTGCAGATGCCTTTAGAGATGAGACGTGGGGCATATGATTTTTTTGATGGATACAATATATGCATGATTACAGAATTGACAGGAAAGGTGACTCGTATTTTTTTGCAATTCTGGAAGCAGACTTTTTTTTGGCGGGTTTTGCTTTAAGCATTGTATTTTCGTTAATAGAAAATAAACGTAAAATTATTTGGATATTTATTGCATCGTTAGATATTTTTGGTGTGTTTATTTCATATACACGATCAGGCTACTTGGCATTTGTTATTGGAATATTTGCATTTGTAGTATTAATATTATTATTTTATAGAGACTTTTTTAAAACATTGGCTATAAGGGCATGCTTTGTTGGTGGAATAGTTGTTGTATTAATTGGTATGGTTAGTGTCGCTGAAAAAGTAAATTTGGTTGATGTGGCCATAAATAGATGTTTATTTGCCGGAGCAGAAATAGAAGATACTAATACAAATGTTGAAAAACCTTCTGATAATAAAAATGATAAAAATAATAAAAATGATAAAAGTGAACTAACAAACGAAAAAAAGCTGAAATTCAGAATTTGGCCATTAGAGAGCAAAGAAAGACGTTAGCATTAGAAAATATAAAGAAACATCCATTATTTGGCGGAGGATTGGGAGTATCCAATGATATAAATGATTGGTTTTATTGAGTATTTTTAATTTAGTATATTTTATGTAAAAATTAGGTTTTATAGGTCTTTATAATTTTTTATTATTCCTTTTTTATTTTCTGTTTTTGACACTATTATTTTACGTG
>ENA-OQEL01000052-OQEL01000052.1-human-gut-metagenome-genome-assembly--contig:-NODE-52-length-44026-cov-4.892139_pt1 | contig 44026 bp, 46 predicted proteins | sample MGYA00242796_ERZ504637 | MGnify/ENA primary metagenome ERZ504637 (study PRJEB26092, sample SAMD00036306) | human gut metagenome | host: Homo sapiens | study: EMG produced TPA metagenomics assembly of... | reverse complement strand
GCTTGTAAAATATCGTGTTTCAAAGGCAAAAGAATTGCTGGCAAAAACAGTTGGAGGTGGAAAAATTATGAAGCAATATCAGAGAAAAATCGAGGAGTATAAATCCTTGATACAGAAGGAATATATACGGGAAACGGCTGTTCACACAGTAAAAGAGCGGTGTTCAGACATTTTGAACAGACAGGATAACAGACGAGCATCATATTTTGAATTTTTATTTGAGCAGTTCAAATTTATCAAAAAGAGATGGTGGATTCTGCAAGGAGGAATCTTAGTTCTGCTTTGGATTCTGCTTGTGGACTCGGATGGGGGAGCAAATACAGAGAGAACACTGGGGACTATGTCAGTGATGTTTTCGGTAATGATCATACCGGAAATTTGGAAGAATCGGAGTTTTTCAGCAGTGGAAATTGAAAAAACAGCATTCTATTCACTGCGCCAGATCTGTGCTGCAAGGATACTGCTGTTTGCAGTGGTGGATTTACTTATGACTACCTTTTTTTTCCGGTGTTTCAGTTTATACATTACAGATTTCGGCATACCGACTCATCATAGATTTCTTAGTGCCGTTTAATGTTTCCTGTTGTATCTGCTTCCGGTTATTGTACAGCAAATGGAATGATATGGAGTATATTGCTGTTTTCCTATGTATAGCATGTATACTTATCTGGACACTGATTGTATCGACAGATTCTATTTATCAGAGGATTTCGATGCCAATCTGGGGGAGTTTGTTGATCATATCGTTTGGTTATCTTATTTTTTGTGTTCACAAATCGCAATGTAACTGTGAAATAAACTGGGAGGTGAAGTCGAGTGGAACTGCAATTTAAAAATGTAACAAAAGATTATGGGAATGTACACGCAGTAGAACATGTAACACATTCTATGGGGAAAGGTGTATATGGATTATTGGGAGTAAATGGAGCGGGAAAAACCACTTTAATGCGGATGATATGTACAGCGATAACCCCAACAAGCGGAGAAATCTTGTGGAATGGAAAGGATATCTTTAGTCAGGGGGCATCTTATAGGGAAATACTCGGTTATTTGCCGCAGAGTTATGGGTTTTATCCTGATCTTTCGGTGTATGACTACATGCTGTATATTGCATCTATCAAAGGAATCAGGCCCATCATGGCAAAGAAAAGGGCATTAAAACTGTTGGAGCAGGTCGGAATGGCTGAAAAGAGGAAAAGAAAGATGCGGACTTTATCAGGGGGCATGATCCGGAGGGTCGGAATTGCCCAGGCGATGTTGAATGATCCGCGGATACTTGTGTTGGATGAACCGACAGCAGGTCTTGATCCGAATGAGAGAATCAGGTTCCGTAATCTGATCAGTGAATTGTCGGAAGATCGTCTTGTACTGTTGTCTACGCATATTGTGTCAGATGTTGAATATGTGGCAAATGAGATTATATTAATGAAAGAAGGAAAATTTTTCTATACAGGGACTTCAGATGAGATCATTTTGTCTATGGATATGTTCGTGTGGAATTGCATTATTCCTAAAAGTGAGTTGAACAATTATATGAAAAAATATCTGATTGGAAATGTAAGGACAGTTTCTGATGGAGTAGAGTTGAGAGTCCTTTCAAAGATGCCACCGACCGGAAATGCAGTACAGGTGGAGGCAACATTAGAGGATGCATTTCTTCTGTATTTTGGAGAAAAGGCAGGTGATAAAGATGATGTTCAAATATGAACTGAAAAAGATTTTTTCAAAGAGGATGAATAAGGTTCTGCTTGCGGCAGTACTTGTGATGACGGTTATTTATTCAGGTATGGCAATTGGGAGTATGAGCTATACGGATGCAGACGGACAGAGCCACACAGGTATTGACGCGGGACGGCTTCTGGCTGAAGATGTCAATCAATGGAAAGGGAAACTTACAACGGAGAAAATTTCCGAAGTGATAAATGATTACAAGACATTATCGGCTAAGTATCAAGATGAGATACCTAATACAGAATATGGTAAAACAGTACAGTCATATTACGATATTTATAGTTTTGTAATTGGCGTATTGACTCCGGATTCAGAATGGAATGAAGGTGCAGTGTATCAGCTCTCAGATGAACAATTACAGGACATCTATACAATCTATCAAGATAATATGAAGAAAATGGCAGAAGAGTACGGAACCACACCTGAAAAGAGAAGTTATCTGGAAAACGTTTATAAAAAGATAGAAATACCTTTTACGTTCGAAGCAAAAGGTTCCTGGGCTACGATGACAATGTACGCACAAACTTATGTACTATTAATGGCAGTGATCATAGGTTTTTTGGTAGCCGGTATATTTTCCGGAGAGTTCCGCCCCGGAACAGAGGATGTTTTTTTGCTACAAAGTATGGTAGATCGAAGGCAATCAAAAACAAGATTATTGCAGGAATCTTCGTATCAACGGTTATCTATTGGATCGGAGTAGGGATATTGTCTCTTATCTCATTTGCAGTAATGGGAACGAGTGGATTTTTCACACCGTATCAGATTGATGATCCATATAGTATTTATGTTATGACATATGGAGAATATTATTTGCTGATACTTGTGGGCGGATATATCGCAACGATGTTTTGTGCTGCACTGACAATGCTGGTGACAGTTAAGATGCATACACCGAATCTGGCGGTTTGTATCCCGTTTTTCCTGCTTTGTATGATACCGTTTATCGCAAGAGTATTACCGGCATTTGATGCTTTTTTCAATTTGTTGCCGACTGTATTGACTAATATTCTTAATGTAGTGAGGTCGCCAATTCTTTTTCAGATTGGTCCGTTTGTATTTCGTCAGATTTCGTTCTTGATGTTCTTATACATCTTACTATTTATTGTACTGTTGCCTTTAATATATATAGGTTATAGTCGATATGGGTTAAGGAAGAAATAGTATGACAAATGTCTGCTATCCTTTTAACTCAGTACGAAACACTTGCGGCTCACAACTGTGAAGGTACTGAACAGTTACATAAAATTATAATAAATAGCATATTATTATTGACATACTAATGATGATTACTTATGATAAAAATTGCTAAAAAAATGTCAAGGAAACATATAAACGTGAAAAAACAAAATCCAATAGCCCTGATTACCAATAGCAGTATTTCATCGTACTGTATCTGGGATTGGGAATACTTTTTGAATATGTAATGAAAATTCCGATGGGGTTTTATAATGTGCCCATCATAATAGCATTCCTCGTGGCAATACTGGTGGCATGTCTGCAGAATCGTAGTGTGAAATTCGACCAAAAGCTAGAGATAATGGCACAGGGACTGGCTGATAAAAATATCATAACAATGCTGCTCATTTTCCTTACCGCGGGAGCATTCGTGGGTGTAGTGGGTCGAAGCAGTGCGGAGAGCGTGGCATATTTCATGCTGTCACTGATACCGGCAAGGTTCGCAGTGATGGTGCTTTTTGTTGTGGCATGCTTTGTGTCTATTGCGATGGGTACATCGGTTGGAACCATAACACTGATTGTGCCGATAGCGGCAGCAGTATCGGATGCATCGGGCTTTGGTCTGCCGCTTTGTATAGGCTCCGTAATGGGTGGCGCGATGTTCGGAGACAACCTTTCCTTTATATCAGATACGACCATTGCCGCATGTAACGGACAGGGCTGTCAGATGAAGGACAAATTCAGGGAGAATTTTTTCATTGCACTTCCGGCGGCAGTAATGACGCTGGTTGTTATAGCAATTCTGTCATTCAGGACAGATATCGCGGGCGCTGTATCGCAGGAATATCATCTGTTGCAGATAGTACCGTATATTCTCGTGCTGTTCGGTGGAATTGCCGGAATAAATGTATTTGTAGTGCTTATAATAGGAATCATATCGGGAACGGTCATAATGCTTGCAACGGGAAATACAGCACCATACGATCTGCTTACCAATATGGGAAGTGGAGCGTCAGGCATGTTTGAAACCTGTATGGTTGCAGTGCTTGTGGCAGCCATGTGTGCGCTGATCCGTGAATATGGTGGCTTTGATGCCCTGCTTTCGGGTATTTACAGGACGTTCAGGGGTAAAAGAGGTGGACTGCTCGGTATGGGACTTCTGGTAGGACTTATCGATATTGCCACTGCCAACAACACAGTTGCTATAGTTATGGCAAATCCGATAGCAAAGGAAATGGCTCAGAAATATGATATAACTCCGCGTAAAACAGCGTCTATACTGGATACATTTTCGTGCATTTTTCAGGGGATGATACCATATGGAGCGCAGATGCTCGTGGCCATATCGGCAGTACATGAGCTGGGGCATGATGTGTCAGCCTTTAATATACTGCCGTATCTGTTTTATCCGATGTTTCTGCTGGTAAGCTCGCTGGTGGCGGTTTTTGTTGTTGAAAATGTGAGAAAATTTAATTGAAAATGAAGTTTAAAGCGAAAAAATAATGAGGTTATAAATGAAAATGCCGGATAGAAATATGATATTTCATCCGGCATTTATTATGTGAAATTTAGGCTGCATTTTGAAAGTCAATTACAGTTATTTCTGGTAGCATGGATTTTAGTTTTGATATAATGGACTCGATTTTTTGCATTGTGGAGCCATTAATAAACTCTTCACCACACTGTGAACATTTTTGGCATGGAACATTTTTTATAATAATATAACAGTTTTTATATGCAGTCATATAAGTTGTGGTACTTTTGACAGTATCACCTTTGCACAGGAAGCATTTCATAATATCAATTCTCCTTTCTTGTTTTTAAATCGGACTCCCATTTGTCTGAAGACGGGTAGTATGCGGTGATAATCCAGAGCTGTTCGTGATTGGAACCGACTACAACATGTAATGGACATTTTGTATTCAGATTTCCAAGTGTTAAGCAACTGGGATATGGATAGTCATTAGGGTATTCCTCAATTATTTCACCGGTCATGATACATGATATGACATCGTCAATGAGGATACCACGTTGCTCAAGTCTTTTTGACGCATGCAGTGTTAAATAAATATTGTCGGGAGTACACAAACCTCTAAGTTCATCAATTGTAAGACACATCTGTTATTCTCCTCATATGAATTAATTATAATTATAGTAGTATTTGGAGAGATTAGCAATGCTATTCTAAAAATTCACTAATTTACATTAATTAACCTTAATTAACTCCTTGACAATCATTTATGACAAGAAGCTCGATTATGTTATAAAGCTGCGTGAATATCCACATAATAAAAAGGGAAACGTAGCACGATTATTGATATGTAGTGACAAAACTGAAAAGGTGGCTGAATTTCCGGGAAATAGTCACGAAATAAATACGATTAAACAGGTGGGAATAGGGGTGTTTTTGAAAAAAAGCATAAAAATACTGCATACGTGTTATACTATATTATATAGATGTCGTATGAAATATGAACGATAAACACATAAATAAACACAGTATAGGAGAAGTAATCGCAATCACAAATATATTTTGTGAAATACAACAATTGCTTTCTCATAGGAAAAGGAGATAAAAATGCCGGAAAACAGTAGCTGTAGCAGCGCGGGAAGCTGCACAAAATCAAGCTGCGAGGGCTGTCCATCACATAATGGCGGACCACAGAGCTTCCTCGTAGAGCAGAATAAATTTTCAAACATCAAGCATGTAATAGGAGTTGTCAGCGGAAAGGGCGGAGTAGGAAAATCATTCGTCACATCCTCACTGGCAGTAAACATGGCAAAGAAGGGCTACAAGGTAGGTATCCTTGATGCCGATATCACAGGACCGTCAATACCAAAGATGTTTGGCGCACATGACCAGATACTCGGAGACGAAAACGGCCTGATGCATCCGTATGAGACAAAAGAGGGCATCAAGCTCATCTCAGTAAACCTGCTCATGGACAACGAGGAGGATCCGGTTATCTGGAGAGGCCCAGTCATTGCCGGAGTAGTAAAACAGTTCTGGAACGAGACAGCATGGGGCGATATAGACTATCTATTCGTTGATATGCCACCGGGAACAGGAGATGTACCTCTCACCGTATTCCAGTCCCTCCCGGTAGATGGAATCGTAATCGTCACATCACCACAGGAGCTTGTCAATATGATTGTCAAAAAGGCCTACAACATGGCGGAGGCAATGCATATCACAGTGCTTGGTGTGGTAGAAAACTTCAGCTATCTCAAATGTCCTGACTGCGGCAAGGAGATAAAGCTTTTTTGGAGAGAGCCATATAGACGAGATTGCCAAAGAGCTTTCAGTACCGGTACTTGGCAAGCTGCCACTCGATACATCATATGCAGCTATCGCCGATAAGGGTGATTTCTATAGCATAGAAAACGACCACCTCGCAAAAGCAACCGAAGTACTTGAGCGCATTTAAATATTTCGTAATGAAGCAGGCATATATCCGCCGGGTGCGGTATATATGCCTGTATTTAATAGAAAACCTTTAAGCATAATTCGTACAGAATCTTAATCGCATAGCGTAGCTCACGGGTATGCAGTCTGCGGCACATGAATCCGCGGCATTCGCCTTGCACTGCCAAATATTAAACTTTCTTTAAATATGCGATTTCCCTATTTACATTTCGTTTCATTGGCTTCATAATCATATTACCCACGGATTAAACAATAGTTTTCATACTCAAAATTTACGGAAACAACCAAAAAAGGTAAAAAGAGTTAATTTTATTATCAATATTTACCCAAAAATAATAATTTTAACGTCAATTTTTATAAAAAAATGCCCTTGTTTTTGTGCATATTTTTGTCTATATTATCATGTAGTAAAGAGAAGGTAAAAGAAAGGCAAATAGGAGGAAAATATGAAGAAAATATTTGATGTATTGAATGTCATTAAACAAAAGCTCTTTGTAAAGAAAGACAAGATTCATTCAGAAAAATATTATCGCAGAATTGATTTTTTAAATAAATATTCGCTTTTATTCCATGCAATCATAGCGATGGCAATCGTATTTATAGTGGAGATTATCTCGCGCAGGAGCTTTATCTCTGCATGTAAGTTCGTAGATGCACATACACTTGCGTTCATGTACAACTCATTTTTAGTGTTTGTATCATTTTCACTTGTGTATCTGTTCAGGCGCAGAGCTTTTGCAAGGGTAATAATTACAGGCTTTTGGACTATCCTCGGAATCATCAACGGCTGTGTGCTTTCAAACCGTGTCACACCGTTTGGTTATACTGATTTAAAGTGTATTCCGGAGCTTTTAGCCATGAACAATACCAGCTATTTCACAGCGCAGCAGGCTACAATAGTTGTAGTTGGACTTGGTGCATTTGCACTGTTTCTTGTGGCACTTTTTATCAAGGGGCCTAAATATACAGGCAAAATCCGTTATGCAGGTGTTTCAGTAGCATTTTTAGCATTGCTTTTCGTAGCAATCCCTGTCACAACCAATGTGGCACAGAATACCAATGTGGTTGCCAGCTACTATTCAAATATCGCCCAGGGCTATGATGATTATGGCTTTGTATACTCATTCTCATCTACTGTAGTGGACCGTGGAATGAAAAAGCCGGAGGACTACAATAAGCAGAATGTGGAAGATGTAGAGCAGAAGGTCAATTCTCAGAAGCAGACCACCACAGTGGACGGAAAGACAGGTCCAAACATCATCTGTGTGCTTTTAGAGTCATTCTGTGACCCGGACGAGATTAATTTCCTTCAGGTGAATGAGGATCCTATTCCTACATTCCATGAGCTTGAGAAAAACTATTCAAGCGGATATCTGAATGTACCTGTAGTCGGAGCAGGAACTGCTAACACAGAGTTTGAGATGCTTACAGGACTCAGCATGCAGTATTTCGGTACAGGAGAGTATCCATACAAGACTATCTTAAAGCAGACAGATTGCGAGAGCATTGCCTCTGATTTATCTAAGATTGGATATGCAACACATGTAGTGCACAACAACGGTGGTAATTTCTACAGCCGTACCAATGCATTTTCTAAGATGGGCTTTGATACATTTACAAGCAAGGAGCTCATGAATATCACAGAGTACACTCCAAACGGAAGCTGGCCTACAGATGATATTCTCGTCAGTGAGGCTATGAAGACCTTTGATGCTACACCGGATCAGTCTGATTTTACTTATATCATCACAGTTGGCACTCACGGTGACTATCCAAAGGAGCCTGTTATTGAAAATCCTACATACACCGTATCAGGTGTTGAGGACGAGGGCATGAAAAATGCATGGACATATTATGTAAACCAGCTCAACGAGGCTGACCGCTTCATCAAGGAGCTCACAGATGAGCTTTCTAAGAGAGATGAGGACACCATCGTTGTTATGTTTGGCGATCACCTCCCTACAATGGGACTTCAGGATTCTGATATGAAGTCAGGTGATATCTACAAGACAAAGTACATCACATGGAACAACATGGGACTGCCAAAGGAGGATGCTGACCTTTATGCTTACCAGCTTCTTGCCCAGACTACAGACACTGTAGGTATCCATGAGGGAACTATCATGAACTATCATCAGACTCAGATGAACAGTACAGATGAGGCATCATATCAGGATGGACTTGACCTGTTACAGTACGATATCCTTTATGGAAAGCGTTACTGCTACAACGGTACAGATTTATATCCGGCTTCAGATCTTGTCATGGGAATTGACAAGGTGGACATCACAAATGTGTCTGATTCATCGACCGGTGATACAGTATATATTTACGGTCACAACTTTACCAACTGGAGTAAGGTTTATATCAACGACTCCAAGGTGGCTTCGACTTATCTCTCAGCAGGTGTGCTTGCTATCAAGAAGGAAGACATCAGTGATGGTGATGAGATAACTGTGTGCCAGGTTGGATCTAGTGATACTATTTTCAGAAAGTCTGAGAATGCGTATACATATGTGGATCCTGCAGTGGAGCACGACAGTGAGTCGGAGACAGATGAACCGACAGAGAACCAGTAGATTTTAATGAATTTTTTCTTGGGTGGACGGGGCGCAGGTCCCGGGTCCCAGTGTGGAGTGGCGACATGTACTCTCGCGTTCGCTACGCTTCGCAGCCAAGATTCTGTACGAAATTATGCTTTTAGGGTTTCTATGCTTGACGAAACCGGATTATATGCGCCGTCCATGGCGCATATAATCCTTGCCCCGCCGTCCTTGGCGGGGCATTTCTGCGTTTCATGGGCATAATTTCTACAGTATCTAGGCAGCTTCGCTATGCGCTCACGCGAGAGCACACGCCGCCACTCCACACCGAGACCCGGGGCCTACGCCCCTTACGTTGTGGCAAAATTGTCACGTGTGTGCATCGATGATACCTTTTGACCCTTTAATCATATAATTAATGGGTTGAAAATTGTGTATATTGATGATACAATTTCAACGGTTAATGATTACATTAATTTTAGAATTTAAGTATGGAGGTGAATTTCATGGACAGTAGTGATGGTCTTGGGCGAAGTAAGAACGACATCGGTGTTGATATACAAGTGAGTATTGTATTGGCAGGCATAGTGGATTCTGTCCGTGGAAGGATTCGTCACCTGGCAGTTTTTAGAGGTACAGTGTAGGCATATTAAGGAATATCGGCTTACGCCGTGCTGTGTTTTGCTGTGCACAAATGCATACTTGTTTATATATCAGAGCACCGTTAGGTGCTTTTTTCGTGCGCAAATTTATTGAGTGCACGGGTTTCGTCCTTTCTATCATGGAATGATTTTTATGTTCCAAAATCCCGGGATTTTGGAGAACCACATATGTTTATTTTATGTGGAAAATGCTATCGGAAATGAGAAAGGAGAGAAATGGAGATGAATACAAAGAAATATGAAGAGCTTCTTGTTCTATTGAGAAGCCACAAAACGGATAAGGAAATTCTGGAGGTTTTGTCAGATTATCATGAGAATGATATTGCTGATATGCTTGCAGGAATGAACGAGAAGGAGCGCAAACGTCTTTACAGGCTCCTTGGAACACAGCGGACAGCGGAGATTTTTGCATATCTTGATGAGCCGCAGGCCTATTTTGATGAGCTGTCTGTGGAGCAGGCTGCCAGGGTAGTATCGCTGATGGATTCGGATGATGCTGTCGATTTGCTTGAAAATCTGGAGGATGAGGACAAGAAGGAGATTGTAGAGCATCTGGATGAGGAAGCGGAAAAGGATGTCATGATGCTTCTGTCATATGACGATGATGAAATAGGCAGCTATATGACAACCAACTACATCTGTATTCCGGGCGGCCTGACAGTGAAGCAGGCTATGAGTCAGCTCGTGAGGCAGGCGGGCGAAAACGACAATATCATGACTATATATGTGGTTGATTCAGATGAATGCTTTGCGGGAGCTATCGATTTAAAGGATTTAATCACAGCCAGGGAGGGCATGAATCTGGAAAGCATTATAGCCCATTCATATCCATATGTGCTAGACCATGAGAAAATCGATGATTGTATCGATACAATCAAGGACTACGCTGAGGATTCAATTCCGGTGCTCTCAAAGGATAAGCATATCCTCGGAGTCATCACATCTGATGATATTGTAGAGATGGTAGACAATGAGATGGGTGAGGACTATGCAAAGCTCGCCGGACTGACCGCAGAGGAGGATCTGAAGGAAACCACGCTGCAGAGCATGAAAAAGAGAATGCCATGGCTTATCATCCTGCTTTTTTTGGGAATGATAGTGTCTTCCGTAGTTGGAATATTTGAGAATGTGGTAGCGGCTTTGCCGATAGTCATCTGCTTCCAGTCGCTGGTACTTGACATGGCAGGAAACGTAGGAACACAGTCACTGGCTGTCACAATCAGAGTACTCATGGATGAGAATCTAAGCGGTAAGCAGAAGCTTTTGCTTGTAGTAAAAGAGGTAAGAATAGGCCTTGTAAATGGTGGCTTGCTTGGAATAATGGCACTTGTATTTCTGGGAATATATGTGCATCTGTTCAAGGGCTACACATGGCTTGGAGCATTTGCGGTATCAGGCTGTGTAGGAGTTTCACTGCTTGTGGCAATGGCAATTTCAAGCCTTGTGGGCACAGTGATTCCGATGTTTTTCCACAAGATAAAGATTGACCCGGCGGTTGCGTCAGGTCCTCTTATCACTACAGTGAATGATCTGGTGGCAGTTGTGACCTATTATGGACTGGCATTTCTTTTCCTGATTGAGTTGTAATATTGGTCGTAGTACATAAACATTTAGAATACAGGAAATAAAAGGATAATTTGTAATTTGTGTTTTGGATGTAAATCCGCTATACTATTGATGTAATATTGCGGATTTGTTTCTATAGAAAGAGGGTAAAATATGCCTGAGATATCATTATTTTATGGGATTAGAGTCACTATGTATTATAATGACCATATGCCACCACATTTTCATGCTGAATATAATGGACATAAAGCATTAGTAGATATTAATAATATACAAGTAATAAGAGGCTCTTTGCCGAATAAACAATTACGATTGATATTGGCCTGGTGTACGATTCATCAGGATGAATTAATGCAGAATTGGGAATTGGCCAAGGACATGAAACCATTGAACAAAATTAATCCACTTATATAATGAGAGGTGAAATATATGAATGAATATTTTCCTACAGTTGTACAGGTAATACCTTTAGATAATTATCATGTACAGGTTTTCTTTGATGATGGTAAAATAGTTGATTATGATACAACACAGGATCTTAAATCTTCAATTTTTGAGCCTTTGAGAGATATTGAAAATTTTAAAAATACATGTACGGTAATGAATGGAACGCTTGCATGGGATATTTCCGGAAAAATGGATGAAAGTGATTGTATAGATATTGATCCATTTACATTGTATGAATTGAAGGCTATTAATAGCCTGATTGCGTAAGATTAGAACCATTTTCACGTATCACAGCCTTACAATCCTTTTTAAAGCAGGCAATTAGTTTTTATTGGCTTTATTTGGTAACTAGTGTATACTATTTGCATATAACAGCTTCGTTAAGCAGATATAAATACACATAAAAGAAAGGTATAATCATGGACATCGTATTAGGAAATTACAAAGGATTAAAGGCAAACATCCCTTATATTGCATATACAGAGGAGGATGTTAATTCACAGATAGCGACACTTCTTTCAGGAAATCCTGTCAGAGAGCAGAAAACAGGCCCGTTAGCAATGGGCGACACGGCAGTAATCGACTACGAGGGCTTTAAGGACGGAGTTGCGTTTGAGGGCGGAAAGGCTGAGAAATATCCTCTGGGAATCGGTTCAGGCTCTTTTATTCCAGGCTTTGAGGAGCAGCTTGTAGGCATGGAAATCGGTGAGGACAGAGACATCAATCTCTCATTCCCTGAGCAGTATCATGCGCCGGAGCTTGCAGGCAAAGCGGTTGTTTTCAAGGTTAAGCTGCACGAGATTTACAATGAGAAGGAAGCAGAGCTGAACGATGAGTTTGCAGCATCTCTCAATTTCCCTGAGGTACAGTCAGTGGAGGATTTAAAGAAATATATCAACGAGTATCTTGAGTACCAGGTAGAGGCAAGAAAGGCTGATGCGGCAAGAGAAAAGCTCTATGACCAGATTCTTGAGAGCAGCTCATGCCTTGTTTCGCCACAGGCAGTAGAGACAGCGGTAAATATGCAGCTTCAGCAGATGGCAGCATCATTTGCACAGCAGGGTGTGGCTATGGAGCAGTATCTTCAGATGACAGGCAAGACTATGGATAGCTTAAAGGATGAACTCAAGCCGGTTGCACAGAAGCAGGTAAAGCTTGAGGCTGTTCTCGATGAAATCATCAGAGTGGAAAATATCACTGTATCTGACGAGGAGATGGATGAGCAGTATGAGCTTATTTCACAGAAGTATGGTCAGCCTGTTGACGTTGTAAAGCAGGTGATTCCAAAGGCACAGCTCAAGCCGGATTTACTTCGTATGAAGGCATCACAGCTCATCATAGATGCGGCTGAGATTATCATGGAAGAAAGCGGAAAATAATGTATAGAATATTTTTGGTTGAGGATGACGAGACCATAGCAAAGCTTGTCAGAAGACATTTGGAAAAATGGGATTATGATGTGCATGTGGTGCAGAAATTTGATGCTGTAATGTCAGAATTTGCATCATTTGATCCGCATCTTGTGCTTATGGATATAGGTCTGCCGTTTTACAATGGGTATCACTGGTGTACGGAAATCAGAAGGGTATCAAAGGTTCCTGTGGTTTTCCTGTCATCCGCAGCTGATAATATGAATATAGTGATGGCAGTCAGTATGGGGGCTGATGACTTTATAGCAAAGCCGTTTGACCTCGATGTGCTGACCGTAAAGATACAGGCTATCATCAGGCGCTGCTATGATTTTGGCGCAAACAACAGTGTTTTGGAGCATAATGGCGCCATGCTCAATATATCTGATGCCACCATAACCTATGATGACAAAAGGCTCGAGCTTACAAAGAATGAGCTAAAAATATTGCAGACACTTTTTGACAACAAAGAAAGGATTGTATCACGCAGCCTTCTAATGGAAAAGCTGTGGGAGAGTGATGCGTATGTGGACGAGAATACACTTTCGGTGAATGTCAACAGGCTGCGTAAAAAGCTGGATTCTATAGGGCTTGAGAGCTTTATTGTCACAAAAAAGGGGCTTGGGTACAGGCTGGGGTGAGAGGTCATGGCAAAAATACAAAACAAACCGCATCTGACAAATTTTATAAAACAAAACTATATATGGATTCTGATGATAGTCACAATGTCCTGTATCCATTTGCTTTACATGTACCTGATTGGTGCGCGCAAACAGGATCTGGTGTATGCGGCAGTGCTTGATGCAATACTTCTTCTGATAACAGTTTTGGTTGGATTTTTCAGATATAGCAGCAAGGTAAAAGCTCTAAGCGATGCTTTAAAGCGTCCGGTTGAGGAACAGGCACAGCTTCCGGAAGCAACAGATGATGTGGAGATACTTTATCACCGGCTGCTGGAAAATCAAAGTATTGCAAGAAGTGAGTCAGAAAGCAGTGCTGCAATCAGACAATCACAGATGAGAGATTATTACTCTATGTGGGTGCACCAGATAAAGACCCCGATATCGGCTATGAAACTACTGCTTGAGGCAGAGCGGGAGGAGCTTGGGCAGCTTATATGTGATGATGAACAGAGTCAGTGCCATATAGGCGATATGACCGGTGGGAACATCGGTGCTGCCGGATTAAATGCTGCTTTGAAACAACAGGCTGTACTCACAGAGCTGTCAGATAATGTGGCTTCATTTGAGGACGAATTGTTCCGCATAGAGGAATATGTCAGTATGGCTTTGCAGTATCAGCGTGTGAGCAGCACCGAAAATGATTTTGTGCTTGAAAAAGTCAGTGTGGATGGTGTCATACGTGATACCATTAAAAAATATGCAAAAATTATGATACGAAGGCATATTGGGATAAATTATTCTGGAACCGGGCAGGAGGTATATACTGACGGAAAATGGCTTGCATTTATGCTGGAACAGATACTTTCAAATGCCATAAAATATACACCGCAGGGGGTTGTTACAATAGAAACTGCAGAGGAAAAAGACCGGTTTTTATTACAATAAAGGATACCGGAATAGGAATCAAAGCCGAGGATCTGCCACGTGTTTTTGAAAAGGGCTACACAGGCTACAATGGTCATGCCGATAAGAAGGCTACGGGAATTGGGCTTTATCTGTGCAGGCAGATGGCAGACAAGCTGGGGCATACAATCCGCATGGAGTCAGAGATTGGAAAAGGAACTAAGGTGTGGATAGGGTTTGAATTGGATTATGCGGATGTGAGAGATTAGGATAAATCGGTGTAATAAGTTTGACTGGAAATTGTATCCAAAATCAGATATAATAATATATTATGAGAAATAAAAGAGTATGTGATTATATAGCGGAAGCTATTCAGAATGAAATTTTATCAGGACGTATGTCATCAGGAGTGCCATTGCGACAGGAAGAGCTTGCGGATAGTCTCGGTTATTCGAGAATACCAATCAGGGAGGCATTGCAGATACTTGAGTCGCAGGGATTGGCAAAGAGACTGGCAACAAGGCATGTGGTGGTTGCTGATTTTTCGGACGAGGTGATAACGGAAATCTATGAGTTGCTTTCAGATGTGGAGATAAAACTGCTAAAGGGAATGCTGCAGTCTGGTATATGTTTATGGGATAAAGCGGTCAGTGATAACAGTGAGCAGCCCAATTGCGTACATGAGCCATCTGCTATAAATGAAAAATTGTCTGCAGAGCTGCAGTTTCATGAGACAATTATATCCAATAGTCATAACGAGTATTTTACACATATTCTTGAAAATGGTCTTTGGTGCTATATCAGGTTTGCGGTTGAAGAGACGGCAGCAGGCAGGGAAAATGCGCGAAGACTTGAGCTGTTATCGAAAATAGCAGAGGCATATTCGGATAAGGATATAAATATTGTCAGAGAACTTTTGGGAGAATATTTTGGAAGTCTTTGTGAGGCTGTTATAGCAGAGAGGGCAGAAAGCAGCAGGTAATTGGTGACTTATTTTATACTGAATAATGACAGATGATTCGGAAGCATATAAAATTAAAAGATAACAAAAGGAAAAGTAATTATGATAGGACTTAAACCGATAAAGATTCCGTCAGCGAAGGAGCGTGTAGCATCGGAGCTGCGCAAGGCAATTTTGTCAAAACAGCTAAAAGAGGGAGAAAATCTTACACTGGAAAGTGTAGCGCAGCAGCTTAATGTATCTATAACTCCCGTGCGTGAGGCTTTTCAGATATTAGCGCATGACGGACTTATCAAGCTAAGACCGAATAAGGGGGCAATAGTACTTGGAATTACAGAGACGTACATAAGGGAGCACTATCAGCTTAGAGGCATACTCGAGGGCGCATGTGCAGGTTTTGCTGCTTCACCTGATATCGATATCAGCAAGATAGAGCAGTCATACCTGGATGCAAGGGAGATGACCGCTTCCGGAGATTATAGCAGATATGCGGATTTAAACCGTGAGTTTCATAGTGAAATCTGGGCAGCATCCGGCAACAAAAAGATGCAAAATATGATCGCAGAATTGTGGAACGGACTTTCAATGGGCAGCATGGTCACAGAGGAGGAATATGCGGGCATTTCTATAAAGGAGCATGAGGCTATATACGAAGCAATCAAGGCTCATGATGTGCAGCTTGCACAGCGGAGGATGTATGAGCATATCATGCGTAGTCGTGATGATATGCTGACATATTATGTGTAGATGTAAGTTACTAATTTAACACATTACTTGTAATAGATGCACAAATTGAATAGGTGGAATATATATAAATTGCCGAAATTGTCAAAAAGGTATTGACGATTTCGGTTTTTTGTTATATCTTAAACTCGGAAATTGGATACAATATCAAATATCAAATATTATACGGAGGAGGAAAAAGATATGAGTCCAGCAACAATAACACTTTTATTCTTATTGTTTGCCGTTGTGATGTTCGTGTGGGAAAAGATTCCGCTTGGGGTTACATCCATGATAGTATGCGTCGGTCTTGTTATCACAGGAGTACTGGATTGGAAAACAGCTTTTTCAGGATTTATTGACAGCAATGTAATTCTTTTCGTAGCGATGTTTATCGTCGGAGGAGCATTGTTTGAAACCGGTATGGCAAACAAAATTGGAGGAGTGGTCACACACTTCGCCAAAACAGAGAGGCAGCTTATCATAGCAATCATGGTGATTGTGGGACTGATGAGCGGAGTACTTTCAAACACAGGAACTGCAGCAGTTCTCATTCCGGTAGTTATCGGAATTGCAGCAAAATCAGGATACTCGAGATCGAGACTTCTTATGCCACTTGTTTTTGCAGCAGCCATGGGTGGAAATTTATCTCTCATCGGTGCACCGGGAAATCTCATAGCACAATCAGCTATGGGAGAGATTGGACTTAGCTTTGGATTTTTCGAGTATGCAAAGGTAGGACTTCCGATACTTATAGCAGGTATTCTGTACTTTGCATTTATAGGATACAAATTCCTGCCTGAAAAGCAGGGCAGTACGGAAAGCTCATATGATGAGCAGAAGGATTTTTCAAATGTGCCTAAATGGAAACAGATGATGTCATTGATTATCTTAATCATTACACTTTTGGGAATGATTTTCGAGGACAAGATTGGCATCAAGCTTTGTGTCATCGGCTGTGTCGGAGCACTTGCCCTTATCATTACAGGCGTTATTAGTGAGAAAAACGCACTTAAATCAATAGATTTGAAAACCATTTTCTTATTTGGTGGAACTCTTTCACTTGCAGCGGCGCTTCAGGAGACCGGGGCAGGCGAAGAAATCGCAACAGCGGTTATCGGTATACTTGGCAAAAATCCATCACCATACGTTCTCACATTCGTAGTGTTCATGCTTTGCTGTGTACTTACGAACTTTATGTCAAATACCGCCACCACAGCACTTTTGGTTCCAATCTGCGTATCAATTGCCACAGAGATTGGAGCTGACCCGAGTGCAGTACTTATGGCATGTGTTATCGGTGGTTCATGTGCATACGCCACACCTATCGGTATGCCTGCCAACACAATGGTCATTACAGCCGGAGGATACACCTTCAAGGATTATGCAAAGGCCGGTATTCCGCTTATAGTAGTGGCGACCATTGTAAGTATGGTCTTACTGCCGATTTTCTATCCGTTCTTCCCATAAGAACGGATGGGAGTGGGTAAACAATAAATTAATATTTAATTATTTACAAGATTTATATTAGGAGGAAAAACTATGTCAAACGAGAAACAGGTAGAACAGCTTACCACCTATATGGCAAATTTTATCGCTCATATAGCAAAAAAATTACCGGATGATGTCATTGCAAAACTGACAGAACTCCGTGACAAAGAGGACAGTCCTCTTTCAAAAACAATCTATGATACAATGTTTAGAAATCAGGAGCTTGCGGTAAAACTTAACCGCCCAAGCTGCCAGGATACAGGAGTACTTCAGTTCTGGGTTAAATGTGGAACAAAATTCCCACTTATTGATGAGCTTGAGGGACTTTTAAAAGAGGCAGTTGTAAAAGCTACATTTGAGGCTCCTCTTCGTCACAACAGTGTTGAGACTTTCGATGAGTACAACACAGGCAAGAACGTTGGAAAAGGAACACCTACAGTATTCTGGGATATCGTGCCAAACAGCGACAAATGCGAGATCTACACATACATGGCAGGAGGTGGATGTACACTTCCGGGAAAAGCTATGGTACTTATGCCTGGAGAGGGCTATGAAGGAGTTACAAAATTCGTAATGGATGTTATGACTACTTATGGTTTAAATGCATGCCCACCTCTCCTGGTAGGTGTAGGTGTAGCAACATCTGTTGAGACAGCAGCACTTTTATCAAAGAAAGCACTCATGCGTCCAATCGGATCTCACAATGAGAACGAGAGAGCCGCAAAGATGGAAAAAACTTCTCGAGGATGGTATCAATGCTATCGGTCTTGGACCTCAGGGAATGGGCGGAAAATACTCAGTAATGGGTGTAAATATCGAGAACACAGCCCGTCATCCATCTACAATCGGTGTAGCCGTAAACGTAGGCTGCTGGAGCCACAGACGCGGACACATTGTTTTTGATAAGGACCTTAACTATACAATCACAACACATTCGGGGGTGGAATTATAATGGTAGAGAGAATTAATGGAAAAACAATTTTAACAACACCAATCTCAGCAGAGGATCTTAAAGGAATAAAAATCGGAGATATTGTATACTTAAATGGAAGCATGACAACATGCCGTGACGTAGCACACCGACGTCTCGTTGAGGAGGGAAGAGAGCTTCCGGTAGACGTAAGAAACAATGCTATTTTCCATGCAGGACCGATCATCCGTCCACTCGAGAATGACAAATTTGAGATGGTATCTGTTGGACCGACAACAAGTATGCGTATGGAAAAAATTCGAAGTACGAGTTCGTAAAAAGAGACCGGCGTACGTGTTATCATCGGAAAAGGTGGTATGAAAGAGAATACAGAGCGTGCATGTAAAGAGTTCGGTGCCATTCACTGCGTATTCCCGGCAGGAAATGCAGTAGTAGCCGCAACAGAGGTTGAGGAAATCGTCCGCGCAGAGTGGAGAGATCTCGGAATGCCTGAGACACTCTGGAACTGCCGTGTGAAAGAGTTTGGCCCACTTATCGTATCTATAGATACAGAGGGTAACAACTGGTTCGAGCAGCAGAAAGTTGAGTTCAACAAGAAAAAGGATGCAGCAACAGAGGAAATCTGCAAGCAGGTAGGATTCATCAAATAGTTGCCGGAGCCTGGTATCAAATTTATTTAGAACCCAATTGCCATGAAAGTATTCTGGCAAAATATATACCCGCAGAATGCGGGAGAAAACATAAAAAAATATAATTTTTCGCGCAAAGGCTCTCACATAATTTGACTATTATGTGGGAGCTTTTAGATATATGAAATTAGAATAGTATGATAATCATTTCCATAGGATATTAAAATAAATTACTGCAATAAAAAAGATTATTGCTGGTAACTAAAAAAGAGAGGAATAAATGATAATGAAGCAATTCCTGAGAAAAACAATGAAAAATGTAGCAGCCTACGTGGAACTTTTTCTGTCGGCAGTACTGGTGTTTGTGATAGTGGTGCTTATTATAAAGCTTATAGGGCAGTGCTTTTTCGATATATGGCATGATAAAATTAAACTGGAGTATTACATGGAATATATCATGTCGCTTGCAATCGGCGTGGAGTTTGTGAAAATGCTCTGTACTCATAAGCCGGGTACAATCATAGAGGTGCTTTTGTTTGCGACAGCCAGGCAGATGATCGTGGAGCATCTCAATGTATATGAGACACTTGTCGGAATAGGTGCGATAGCGGCGCTTTTTGCCATCAGAAAATTCCTTTTCTGCAGCTTTGATGAGGCAGACCACATGATATGCCGTGGCAGCCAGACGGTAGCGAGGGCGAATTTTATTTCCGGAACAAATATACCGGAGGAAAAGACAAAGCTGCTTAGAGATGTGATAAGCGAAAAATTGCAGGATGAGGGTAAAAATGTGTCAATCGGAGCCTGTGTGTATTACCAGGATTGTGCGCTCAGAGTTGATAATGTGAAGCAGGGCGTTGTCACAAGAGTCGAGGTAATTAAAAATCTGTAGATAAAAAGAGGATCAGCACATCTGTGCTAATCCTCTTTTGGCTACTCCAGATTAAGTTTCTTTGTCATTTCTTACAAAAATGTAAGATACAAGGTCGAAATGTAAGCTGATTCGATAGCATACATTCCGGCATTTTGTTATTATAATTACATGAAGCAGCAACAATGTAAGTTATGAAGCCGATTATGACGTCATATTTAAAATAAATGCAACAAAAATAGAAGTTTAAATAACATTTTGAAATCATCGTAAAGGAGCATTGAAATGGCAATCTTAGAAGTAAGTAACCTCAAAAAAATTATATACCACCAGATTTGGTGGCAACCAGGTACAGGCATTGAAAAACATCAATTTCTCTGTAGAGGAAGGTGAGTATGTGGCAATCATGGGAGAGTCCGGCTCAGGAAAGACGACACTTTTAAATATTCTCGCGGCACTTGATAAGCCGACAGCGGGAGAGGTACTTTTAAATGGAAAGAACCTTGTCTCATTGAAGGAAAAGGAGATATCTGCCTTCAGACGTGAGCATCTGGGCTTCGTATTTCAGGATTTTAATCTGCTTGACAATTTTTCACTGAAGGACAATATCTTTTTACCGCTTGTGCTGTCAGGTGTGGACTATAGGGATATGGAAAAAAGGCTTGCACCTATAGCTTCACTGCTTGGAATTGAAAAGCTGCTTAATAAATATCCATACGAGGTGTCAGGAGGACAGAAGCAAAGGGCAGCAGTGGCACGTGCGATAATAACAAATCCCGAATTAATTTTGGCTGATGAGCCAACAGGAGCACTGGATTCAAAGGCAACAGACAGTCTGCTTAGGCTGTTCAACAGGATAAACGAGGACGGACAGACCATTCTCATGGTGACACACAGCACAAAGGCTGCAAGTCATGCCAACAGGGTGCTTTTCATAAAGGACGGTCAGGTGTTTCACAGATTTACCGTGGCAATCTTACAAATGACGAGCTCTATGTGAAGATTCAGGATGCACTTATGCTGATTACGACAGGTGGTGAGAAGCATGAATAAAATATATAGCAGGCTGGCATTTACAAATATAAAAATAATAAGACGCTCTATATGCCTTACATTATATCGGGAATGGTCATGATAGCCATGTTTTATGTGATGATGTTTTTAAACAACTCAAAGGGGCTTGGCAAGGTGCCGGGTGCGGATGCACTGGCGTCGATAATGGGGCTTGGATGCGGAACAATAGCGGTTTTTTCATATATATTTCTGTTTTATACAAACAGCTTTATCATCAAAAGGCGCAAGAAAGAGGTAGGAATATACAATATTCTTGGCATGGAAAAGCGTCATATCGCGAGAGTTTTGATAATTGAGACACTTACCGTAGCACTCGCAGCAATAGTATCCGGAATTATAGCCGGTATTTTATTTTCCAAGCTGATGATTATGTTTCTTTATAGAATTATAAATATTAAAGCACAAATTAATTTCGCTGTATCTACTAGCGCTGTCGTAAATACAATACTTATTTTTGGAGTGCTGTATTTTCTTACTCTCATCTATAACCTGATGCAGGTGAAGCTTGCTAATCCGATAGAGCTGCTTCGCGGGGGCAATGTCGGTGAGAAAGAGCCAAAGAGCAAATGGCTTATCGCTATAATCGGACTAGGCTGTCTTGCCGGGGGATATTATATTGCGATTACCACAAAGAGCCCTCTCCAGGTGCTTTCACTGTTCTTTGTCGCAGTGCTTCTTGTCATCATCGGAACGTATCTTTTATTTATTTCAGGAAGTATTGTAATACTTAAGGCACTCAGGAAAAACAAGAAGTTTTACTATAATAAAAAGCATTTTGCGGCGGTTTCAGGAATGATTTACAGAATGAAGCAGAATGCGGGCGGACTAGCGAGTATATGTGTGCTTTCCACCATGGTACTGGTGGTTGTTTCCACAACCGTGAGCATGTATGCGGGCATGGAGGGAGAACTTAAGCAGAGATATCCTTCGGATATCAGTGTATATAGCTGTTATAAGGAAGTGCCGGCTGATGTGAATCTGGATGATGCACTTAAAGAAGCTGCTGCAGATTCGGATAAAATAATAGCTGACTCTGCTTGTAATGTTAAAGACAGCAAAAGCTACACTTATTTTAGCTGGCCAGTGTTTAGAGAGGGGACAGAGTTTAAGCCGGTGTTAAGTTTCGATAACGATATTTCCCTGCTGTATTTTGTCACAGGAGATGAAATTGATGAGATGGAGACCGGATTTAAAAAGAGTCTGAATAAAAAAATCCCACAGCTTGATACCGGTTCGGTGGCTGTTTATGGAACAGAAAAGTTTAATGGCGATATAATTAATCTGTTGGGCAAAGAATTTAAAGTGGCTGCGTCAGAAAAAACTGCTGTAAGTAAAGACAGCTATATGTCCTCTATGTATAGTGGTGTGTACTATGTAGTGGTAGACAGCAAGGCAACACTTGCAGAGATATTTAACCTGAACAGCTCGCTGGGAGAGGATAGTGTGCCGACTATGCTCAACAATGAAATTGATTATAATCTGTATGGCAGCAGTGAGGATAAGCTTGCTGTGGCAAAGGCCCTGGATAAGCATTTTGAGGAAAATAGTGTAAAATCAGATGTGTCAGGCTTCTATGTGGAAAGCCGTGATGCAAACAGAGAACAGATTTATGTATTGTATGGTGGCCTGTTCTTTATCGGAATATTCCTTGGAACGATGTTTCTTATGGTTACTGTGATGATTATTTTCTATAAGCAGATTTCAGAGGGCTATGATGACAAAGCACGCTATGAGATTATGGAGAAGGTAGGCATGAGCAATGACGAGGTGAAGAAATCCATTACTTCACAGGTGCGTATGGTATTTTTCCTGCCGATTATACTTGCTGCGTGTCATCTTGCAGCAGCATTTCCTCTGCTTCGCAGACTGCTTGTCATGTGCAATCTTACGGATGTTAAGTTAATTGTAATCTGCATGACTGCTACGTTTTTGGTGTTTGTAGCTATATACTATATTGTTTTCAAGATTACTTCGAGGGCATACTACAGGATTGTGGGAAACCAGATTTAGGGGTTTCATATGAATTATGAATGCGCTATAATAGGACATAGCAATGATGCATAAGAATATAGAGCGAGAGGAACAAGCAGTATGAGTATGACAGAAACAATTAAACTATACGACAGGGATGCATATGCCATAGAGTTTGAGGCAGATATTATATCCTGCGAGCCGAACAAGGCAGATGATAAGCAGTTTGATATAATATTAAATCAGACTTTATTTTTCCCGGAGGAAGGCGGACAGAGCCCGGACATGGGAATACTTGGTGGCTACAGGGTCGTTGATGTGCAGATTAAGAATGGAGTCATTACTCATACGGTGGATATTTCCGCAGATGATTGCTGCGAGGCAGAAAAGGAAGCTGGTAAGCAAATCACCGGCAATGAATTTGAGCCGGAGAAAGTGGAGCTTGCAGCAGGCGTCCACGTACATGGAAAAATAGACTGGCAGCATCGTTTTTACAATATGCAGCAGCACAGTGGAGAGCACATTTTTTCGGGAATTGTCCACCGCAGGTTTGGTTTTGAGAATGTGGGCTTTCATCTGAGTGATTCTGTAGTGACAATGGATTTCAGTGGAGTGATTTCACCGGAGGATATAGCAGAGGTGGAGCATGAGGTAAATGTAGCCATTTCAAAAAATATTCCGATAGAGGTGACATATCCGTCAAGGGATGAGCTTGCGCAGCTGGAGTACAGAAGTAAAATCGAGATTGAAGGACAGGTCAGAATAGTGACAGTGCCGGGGTATGATGTGTGTGCATGCTGTGCGCCGCATGTGAAGCGCACCGGCGAGATTGGCATGCTTAAGGTTATGAATTATCAGAATTATAAAGGAGGCGTCAGAATCAGCATCCTTTGTGGTTTCAGGGCACTGGAGGCTTTCAGACAAAAGTGCGACATCATATCAGAGCTCATGGGGATATTTACCACAAATCAGGAGGCTATTGTGGATAACGTCACAAAGCTTAAGGCAGTAAACCAGTCACTTAAGTCAGAGCTTGGCACTGCAAAGTCAGCGCTTTTGGATTATAAGGTAGCAGAGCTCCCTGCGGATACGGACAATGCAGTATTGTTTGAGGACGGCATTGATACGAATACAGCAAGAAATTGCGTCAATGGCCTTGTGGAGAAATATAGTGGCTTTAGTGCATTTTTTATAGGAAATGATGAGGATGGCTACAGCTTTATTATCGGAAGCAAGAGTGCAGACTGCAATACAGTTGCCGCAGCACTGAGAAATAAGCTGGGTGCCAGAGGCGGCGGTAAGCCGGTTATGGTGCAGGGATCTGTCAAGGCAGCAAAGAGCGAGATTGAGGAAGTGCTAAAAGAGGTGCTTTAACTTTTTGAAAATATAGTTTGTGGGACGGATTAAGAACACAAAAGCGGTTTCAGGACATTGCATCCTGAAACCGCTTTTATTGTAAAATTATATCCAAAGATAATTATTTGTTAGATCTTCTCCAAATGTGCATCTTCTCAGCCTCTTTGATGAGCTCATCACGGAAATCAGGATGAGCAACTGAGATGATTGCCTCTGCCTTCTGCCATGTAGAAAGACCCTTTACATTTACCATACCATACTCTGTAACGATATAGTGAGTGTTGGCTCTTGTGTCAGTAACGACAGAACCCTCTACAAGAGTAGGACGGATACGTGAGTGAACTACGCCCTGCTTGTCGGTGAAAGTTGAAGAGCAGCAGATAAAGCTCTTTCCACCGTTTGACATATATGCACCGAGAACGAAATCAAGCTGTCCGCCGGCACCACTGATGTGCTTTGTGCCTGAGCTCTCTGAGCTGATCTGTCCGAAGAGGTCAAGGTCTACACAGTTATTGATTGAGATGAAATTGTCAAGTGCGGCAATATTCTTGATATCATTTGTGTAGCTTACCGGGGCACTCATGAGCTCAGGATTCTCATCGAGGTAATCGTACATCTTCTTGGTTCCGGCACCGAAGCCGTAAGCCTGACGATAACGGTCGATGTTTTTCTTTGCTCCTGTGATTTTTCCGGCTTTTGCGATGTCAACGAATGCGTCAACATACATCTCTGTGTGGACACCGAGATCCTTGAGGTCTGACTCAGCGATGAGTGAGCCTACTGCGTTTGGCATTCCGCCGATACCGAGCTGGAGACAGGCACCGTTTGGAATCTGGTCAACGATAAGCTCTGCAACCTTCTTGTCTACATCTGTTGCAGGACCACCGGCACCAAGCTCTCCGATTGCAGGGTTGTCACCCTCAACAATGTAAGAAACCTGTGAAATATGTACATTGGCCTCTGAACCGCCGTGACAGCGAGGCATGTTTTCATTGACCTCAACGATGATTTTCTTTGAAGTCTCGCATACAGCACCGAGGTGAGATGCGTTAGGACCAAAGTTGAAGTATCCGTGTGAATCCATCGGTGCAACCTGGAACATAGCGACATCGTCAGGTGTTGTTGAATCTCTATAATAACGAGGAAGCTCTGAGTAACGGATTGGTGAGTAGAAAGAACAGCCTCTCTTGATAAGCTTTCTCTCATAACCGCCCATATGCCATGAGTTCCATGTGAAATGTTCGCCGGCATCCTCACGCTCGAAAATGGCAAGTGGCTTAAGCAAAATACCACCACGTACATTGACATCCTTAAGTTCATCAGTTCTTCTGGCAAGTGCCTTGTCGAGGGCATCAGGTGTGCCTGTGCACCAGCCGTAGTCAACCCAGTCGCCTGATTTGACAATCTTTACTGCCTCATCTGCTGAGACAAGTTTCTGCTTGTACTCTTCTAAAAAGCTCATAAAATCCTCCTTAGATACCTAAAATGATAGTAGCAAAATGCTACGTTAAAAAAATAACAAACTCTATAACTTCTATATTATCACTTTAGAGAGGATTTTACAAGTTGGTAAATGCTGGTAGAGACTTTTATATGACAGCCTTTGCTAGTCACCCTCCGGAAGCATCCATTCCTCAGCCTGCTTCTGGTAATCGGCCGCCTGGCTGCGCAGTGAATCAATCAGCTCCTTATCGCCTTTAAATACATTCCTTGATTTAGGAGGAAGTGAATCAAGCTTTTTCTGCTTCTCATCAGCCCATCTTGAGTAGCACTCAGACAGGGCATGAAGCGCCTTGCCACCGCCGCACTCTACATCGAGTACCGGCTTTGTCTCGAAGGCAGCGTTGTAATACCACAGGCTTGCCTCCTCATAGTCTGCCTTGTCGAAATAGTACGCACCGAGCTCACAGCACACCTCGCTGCAGCCATCAACTGCTACATTTTTTAGGGCAACAGAAAAAATTTGTCATAGTCGCCATTCATGCGATAGTAGCGTGATAGCACGCAGGTGGATTCGATGTCGGGGCTGTTGCGGTATTCACCCTGAAAATATGGCAGAGCATTGGTAAAATCCTCGGGGCTTCCGCATTTTAAAAGCTCCTTGGCATACATAGTCGCTATACTTTTTGGCAGGGTGCCGTTTCTTTCAAAGGAGCGCTTGAATATGGTAAAATCACGTTTGCCGTGAGTGCCCTGCGGCAGATGCTGGATACAGATATCGCTGTCATAGACTACAGGCTCTAAGCGCACAGTCTCGTGCACCGGATTAATCCATGTAAACGTGCGAAGTCTCTTGAACAGCTTTGGGCGATACTCTGAGGATGAATTTTGCACTGTGTTGAATTTGCTTGGAGTGATGTATTTCATCTGGACAATCTCAATTTCCGGTAGCAGCGCAGCCTTAAGCATCATGAAACGCCTGCGGTTGGTATCGTCGAGCACTTCGTCGGCATCAGGTGCATATATGTATTCCTGCGTAGCCTTGGAAAACGAAAAATTCCTGGCCGCAGCAAAATCGTCGCACCATGAGAAATCATAGATTTTGTCCGTATACCGTGCAGCTATCTCCTTTGTGCTGTCAGTCGAGCCGGTGTCCACTATGATGATTTCATCCATCAGCCCTTTGAGACTGTTCAGGCATCGTTCGAGCACCTCTTCTTCATTTTTTACTATCATGCATAAGCTAATTGTAATCATATTTATCTCCATTTACCGGTCGGATGTTATAATTGTTTTTGTAACTATTCAGAACCACCCCACACACATTCGCAAAAACGCACGATACTCGTGCTTTCTCGTTGCTACGCAACTAATTTTGCTCATATGTGTGGGGGAGGCTCTATTCGGGCCACTTTGAGAACAAGAAAATCTGCTGCTTACATGCAAGCATGACGCATCAGCTTTTTTTGTTCTCAGTGGTTCTGAATAGTTACGATTATATTATAATATATATCGGCATGTTTTGCAGAAATATTTGTGTATTGTAAATATTGCCGGGATTTCATATAATTAAAATGGAATGTTGGAATTATATTAGAATTTGGAGGGAAAGACTATGAGTTCAAAGAATATAGATATAAAAATATCAGAAGATTTAGTACCTTATTTATATATACTAAAAGGTGGCGAAACGGTAAGTGATAAGCTTACATTATCAGCGGTGGTAGGTTTGTTTACTACTAAAGTTATTACTTTAGAAAAAGCTGCGGAGTTGACAGGCAAAAGTATATGGGATTTTATAGATATTCTTAAGGTATATGGTATACCATGGGGAGAATATGAGGAGGATGACATGGATATGGATGATGTTTTTTTGAGTAAATTGGGGGAATAATGGATGAAAAAAATTGACATTATATGCAATACCAGTCCTATTATAGGTTTGATTTCGATAGATAGATTATATTTATTATGGGATTTATTTGGAAGCATTATAATTCCGGAAGCTGTATTCAATGAATTATGTGCAGATTCTGTAAATCATCAGGATGAAATTAAAAGGATTAAAGAGTGTGTTAATTCAGGAAAAATTATCATATACAAAGTAAAAAATGCGGATACAGTAAAGGCATTATATGGAAGATTGCATTTTGGAGAGCTTGAAGTTATTGTTGGTGCAAAAGAGCTTGGAATTGATTTTGCAATAATCGATGAGCATGCTGCAAGAAAAATGGCATCGGAATTTTTAATTGATACAATAGGCGTTTTAGGAATTTTGAGCTTGGCAAAAACAAAAGGGTTAATAAATTTAGTAAAGCCTGAAATGGATAAACTTATTTCTAAAGGCTATAGAATTTCAGATAAACTATATAATCAGATTTTAGCAAGGAATAATGAAGTAATTTAGAAGAGGAACAAATATGGAAAATCATACAATTGTAACACTGAAAAAAGGCGAAGGACGCACTATAAAGGCAGGTGGCGCATGGATTTTTGACAATGAAATAGACACAATCACAGGCACCTTTACGAACGGAGACATTGTTGTGGTGCACGATTTCGACGGATATCCGATGGGGCGCGGCTTCATAAACCAGAATTCAAAAATCCGTATCAGAATGATGACAAGAAAAGCAGACCAGCTGATTGATGACAATTTCCTCAGGATGAGAGTGCAAAATGCCTGGGATTACCGCAAGCAGGTGATGGCAGGAGGAAATGACAATGTGTCTGCAGCAGGTGAAACAGACACTGCCGGTGAGGCTTGTGTGGCAGGCATTGGTACAACCGGCAGACCTGATTTAAACTGCTGTCGTGTGATATTTGGAGAGGCTGATTTCCTGCCGGGTATTACAGTGGACAAATACGCAGATGTGCTTGTGGTGGAGTGTCTTGCACTTGGAATGGAGCAGTTTAAGGTGAAAATCGTTGAACTGTTAAAGGAAGTGCTGGCGGCGGACGGAATAAATATTCGTGGAGTATATGAGCGCAGTGATGCAAATGAGCGCAGAAAAGAAGGTCTTCCTAAGGTAAAAGGCTTTATAGGAGCCGAGTTTGACACAAATGTGGAGATAGTAGAAAACGCAGTTCACTATATGGTCGATGTGGAAAATGGACAGAAAACAGGCTTCTTCTTAGACCAGAAGTATAACAGGCTTGCTATGCAGCGTATCTGCAAGGGGAAAAGAGTGCTCGACTGTTTCACGCACATGGGCACATTTGCCCTCAATGCAGGAATTGCAGGGGCAAGCGAAGTCACAGGACTTGATATATCAGAGTATGCGGTTAAGCAGGCTACAGAAAATGCGAAGAGAAATAATCTCTCAGACACAGTGAAGTTTCGCGTGGCAAATGTGCTGGATGAGCTGCCACGGCTCGCTGCAGATGGTGAAAAATATGATGTAGTCATTCTGGATCCTCCGGCATTTACAAAGTCGCGTGAGGCTACCAAAAATGCGATAAAGGGCTACCGCGAGATTAACATGAAGGGACTTAAGCTTGTTAAGGATGGTGGATTTCTGGCTACCTGCTCATGCTCTCATTTCATGACGCAGGAGCTGCTTGCAAAAACGGTCAAGGAAGCGGCAAAGGCAACTCACAAGAGGCTGCGCCAGGTGGAGTTCCGCACACAGGGACCGGATCATCCGATACTGTGGGCCAACTCAGCTAATGTACCGGAGTCGTATTATCTTAAGTTTTTCATTTTCCAGGTCGTTGATGAGAAGTAGATGACAGAAAGTGGCGGAAATGCTTGATTTACAAGGGCTGGAAGGTATTTAGTGATTAGCTTGCAAACCTTGTAAAGTATCGCAAAATATCGTATCACAGTGGTATAAAGTTGTAAGAAAAATGGTAAGTCTGAGTGGCAAGCACCTGAAATGTAATGGGGGTAAATTGGAATGACAATGACACCGGAGAAGGTTATGTGTTCGCTTTTCATAATACGGAAATTTGTAGTATAGATGTAGCGTTTTGTGGTATACTATAGAAGAACAAATACCTTTCTGCGAAAGGGAAAGGGGAAAGGATACGTGTATGACAGTTGATAGAAGAGTAAGCAGTATTGAATCCAGCTTCAAAATGGAAAGCATGCCATTTGATGCAGAATGTCGTCAAAGAGTAAGAAATGTCTTAACCAAGAAAGTTTCTGCTACAGATGCAATTTCAGAATTAAATAAGAAATACAGAGTATCCAAGAAGCAGGTTGAAGGATCAAGAGTATGATTATTTCTATGAGGATGAACAGGATGCCAAGTACTGTTATCCGGGAACAAATGTATTAAAGAATAAACTGGATATAAGAGATTTAGATACATTGCATGAGGCTGAAAGAGATTATTCAGCGGTGCGTCAGGCAGAACTTGTAGGTCAAGGCGTTACTGGAGATTTCTCTTTTAAGCATCTTTGTTCTATACATAAGCATTTATTCAGTGATGTATATTCTTGGGCGGGCAAGACGAGAACGGTTGATATTTCCAAAGGAACCGTTTTCTGTTTGGTGCAGTTTATCGAAAGCCAGTTTGATGATTTGTATTGTAAGCTGAAAAAGGAAAATTTTCTTAGCTGACATAACCGATAAGGAAGAAATGAGCGAGAGACTAGCCTATTACCTGGGTGAGATTAATATGATCCATCCGTTTAGAGAAGGTAATGGAAGGACTCAGAGAATATACATTGAGCAGTTATGCTTGAACAATGGTAGATTTGAAATTGATTTTACCGATGTTTCAAAAGAAGAGATGATAGCCGCCAGTGTCAGATCGGCAAATGCCAGCAACGATATGTTGGAAGAACTGATTAGTAGTTGTCTTGTTGAAAAATAGTTTTAGAGAAGGTAGAATTGTTTTGCATCAGTTATTACGGGGATGCAGCATGAAATATTTAAGGATTCATGATATGTATAAAAGTGATTGAAGTAAAGATGTAGTATGAGACTTTTTATGATTATTGGTTTATATGTGGGCTACAAGGGTGCAACCATTGCCCGGTTAGTGGCGGCTTGCCACTAAGTACTGGGGATTATCTGGCGAAATAGCCGCAGGTTTGAAATAGCGGCTTTGCTGAAAAAAGAGAATACAAAGACCTGCTCGGAAGAAGCTTCGTAAAGTATCGCAAAATATCGTATCACAGTGTTATAAAGTGGTAAGAAAATAAGAGACGGCAAATCGTCAACAAGTTGTTGGCAATTTGCCACATTTAGTTGTATGTTGTAGTTATTCCACTTTTGTGCTGTGGTCTATACCTCTGCCTCAGCCATGATAATCTCAGCAGCATCAAGTATGAGCTGTGAAGTTTTCATGTGAAGCATACCAGGCTTTCCCTGATAGGATTGCCTGATAGAATGTCCATGTTTGTCCTCATTTCTTCTGTTTTAGTGTAATGTAACAGTAGTATAACCCATAATGTGGATTTATGCCACAGTTGTTTTTTATTGGGGAAAGAAACAAATATTGTAAATTAAAAACACCAAAAGTTATACTAAAGATGTTATAGAAATATAGGGGCAAGTGTAAATGATAGGAATTGCAATATGCGATGACCATACAGACTACGATGTAGGAAATGAAATAATAAACACAATTCTAAATTACTATCTGTCTCCAATAAAGTCTGCTTGTAAAATAACCGTTCGTCGAAAAAATGAACCGTTCGCAGAAAATAGTTAGCATATAGGCGGAAGATTGGGGATAAACTAGAAGCTTTTCCTGCTCTGCTTCTAGTTTATTTTTTTGTAGGTGTGAATATGGAGAACTACACAATTTTGGAGGATAAGATGATTCAATATTTAGGTGAGCATAAACTTTTTAATGAAAAATACATTATATTTATTTTATTTTGTATATTCTTAATTGAATTTAAAAATTACTTTTCTCATAAAAATAAAGAAAAAGGGTATACATTGGTGATTTCGTTAATGTACTTAGGGGAGGCAATATTATTTTTAATGCCTTATGAGAATTATATTGTTGATATTATGTGTACATTATTTGGAATAGTGTTAAATTTTATGCTTAATCTTGAGATACAAAAGTAGAAAAGGATAGAAATGAGTAGTATAAGAATATATGAAAATAAAACGTTTAAATTAAATAATTTATTAAAATATGAGCTGCATTCTGCAGATGAGAATGTAAAAGCTTTACATAGAGTCGGGACTGTCTGCAGACGGGAATGGCAAAAATAAAACAAAGAGAAGAGGCGGGATAAAAATGTATAAAGTATTATATATAGGATTTTCTGACTTTTCAGTTAATATCTGTTTTTTGTAATTTGAAAAGTTTAAAAAAAGACATATTGGAAGCTCATAATAGCAGGAAATTTTAATATTATAGGAATAGTATGTCAGATCATAGCTGTAATATTTATTATGATCATTCTAAAAATGCAGGGGTGAAGAGTGAAAAAATATATCGTACATTTTATTATATGGGGACTAGGTATAATTAGTTACTATATATTAGACAAGACAACGACCGGAGATGAGTTTCAGAATATTAGCGTATTATTAATCGGATGTTTGATGTTTTATGCAGTGTATTATATTTCTATGATATCAGAAATTAAGAAAATTGAATGTGAATTGAATGAATCGGGAATATTTGGCGGACGTGGCATGGGAATTTTAATAAACATGTTTAGCTTGCAGTATATATTTGAACTTTATAAGAAACCATTAGTTTGCATTGTTCTTATAGTATTTTCTGCTATTGTGCTGATACTATTACGTAAATATATAAAATCTTTTTGGTCAAAAAATATATGGAGTAGACAATTTTTACTTATTTTTATTGCATTTAATGTATTGGCGAGTTCTATAGGCAGTGTTCTTGGTTATAAGTGGGATGATATTTTGTTGGTTAATGTAGAAAATGTATCAAACGTAACAAAATTGATTCTTATAATATTTTATATTGTGATTTTTAAAAATACAGAGTTGCCAAACAGTTTTTTTATAAGATTTGCTTCTAAAAATGAGGCTTTATTAAACAGAAAAAATTAGAAAATAAGCTTTTAATATATAGCATACGAAGGGATAATAATGGAGCAAGATAAGCGCGTAGAAGATAAAAAAGCTAGATTTATATTATTAATAACACAAGTGGTTTTATGGTTTATGGTGATGGTTATGGAAATGGTTGTTTTGATAGTTAAGCAGATAAATGTATCGGAACATATGCTTTTTCTGGTGTCTATAAATTTGATTACAATAGTGACTATTTTAATAAATGTTCACAATTATAGGAAAAACAAAAAGAGGATGTAATTAAGTAGATATCCATACTATACAAGAGGTAAGTGCTATGGAATGTTAATTGGAATCATTCAAAGTGAATGGTGTTATAGAAAAATCAGTGAAGAAACAAATTTGAGTAAAATAGACATATTGTAAAAAAGGGGAGAATTTTGTTGGGAGCGATATTAATTATTATTGAAATAGTGATTAGAATGTTGTATCCGTCAATGTTTAAACTTTATGCAGCTTTGTTTTCAAAATGACCGGAAGTATATTCATAAATGTGTCCACCAATTCGTTGATTTTTCATCTGAAAGTTCGGTCACATATAATTGTGTGAGCATATGTTCGTGTGTGACCTACTTTATTAATTTTAAAGTACATGAAGGGAGTAATGAATTTGAATAAAGAGATTGTTGAAGGAATGTTCATAGCTCTTATTTTTATTGCGGGATACTATTTAGTAAAGACGAAAAGAATTAATATTTTGTGGAAGATATTGGCAGCTGTGAATATACTTTCATGGGCGTGTTTATTAGTAATATTAGCACTGGATATAAATGTAAGTGATGATTTTATATCCTTAAATTTAGCAGCATGTATGTCGTTGGCTATTTTTACACCAATAATATGGTTTTCTGATAGAAAAAATATGGATATCTACAGTTTATTTGGAAATATAGGATTTGTATTAGTGCTTAACAAGGAAGTAAATCAAATAAAAAATAGATGCCAGACTAAAAGAAAACCTTCAGAAAATTCTAGGTCTTGATTGTTATCATAAGACATGGATCACAATATCGAAATCAAAAGATGAAGAAATTACATTGACTATGTTATTTTTCAGTAAAAAGGAATTTGCCTGCTTTGAACGAAAAATTGATAAGAAGTATATAGTAGAAAAGGAAAATGGATTTGGAACATTGGTTACTATGCAAATACGAGGAGATATTATATGGAAACGATAAAAAATACAGCACTTATTTGGTAGATTTTCTATATTTTTCTTGGTGTTAATTGTGGCAGTATTTGCTGAGGAATATTCAATTAATAGGTTGTGCTTGAATATAAATGGATTTCCATTTATTTTTATGAATGCATTTATGATTGTAGGAATAGCATATATTTATCAAAAAGCAACAAGGAAATTATTCATAAAGGAATTTGAGTATGAGATATATGAAGATTTCTTCTATATTAATGGGAATAAATATGAATATCAAGATGTAATAAAATGTGAAATTCATTATTTCGATTATTTTTTTATAAATGTATTGTGTTTACATATAGACATGAAAAACACTTCTAAAAGCACCATTTTGTTATATTCAGAAGACTTGGATGAAGGAATAGACTGTAAAGACATTCAATTGTTTAAGTTTTATGAATCAGTTAGCAAACATTTGAGAATCAGCTAACTATTGACAGATAGGGATGAAAGAAAATAATAGGCTTGCCAGGATATAATTAGTGAGCCTATTATTTAATGTGGTGTTTTTGCAGGAGTAATATACCGCGGATTTTCATAACAATACTGTTACCCTCCTAGATTTTGTTCTAATTTTTCTCTACTCCATTGATAACTTACTTTTTTTTAACAATCCATCGTTTTCTACTACTACCTTTGCAATCACCTCCCCCTTTTCACATATATAATAAATACCATTCGTTTCATATAACACGTCAATTTCACTGAGCTGATATCTTTTGTATATAGAATTATTTTCTTGAACAATTTGTTTAATTAAATCATCTAAATTATCTTCATTTTTTCTGATAAAGTATACAAGAGTGAAATCACCTTCATGTTTATAATCATGTTCGTCATATATGGACGCCGCCTCAAAATAATCATATTCGCCAAAATTCAATCCATAATAATCCAAAACTCTATCAAATGTATTATTTACACCTGATGCCGAACCCATCATAAGACAAAACAAACCCAAAAATAATGTCCAAAAAACATATATAAGACAATATATTTTTTTACTCTTTATATTTTCTCTATCACGATGTCTTCCATAACAAATCACATCCGTAATTTGCTTTGGGAAAAATAGCGTGATAAAAATTGAAAATATTGCATATAACAATCCCATAACAGTTTCTCCCATTTCTTATTATTCCATCATTCATTTTAATTATATCATTTATACCATGCTTCGTCCATTTTTATCTAAATACGCTCATATAAAATTTAGGTACAAAACAAACCCAAAAATAATGTCAAATGCTTTGAAAAAGTGTCAATAAAAACATAAAATAATAAAAAAGTTTTGAGCTAATTGACAATTGTTTAATTAATATATCTTGTGATAAAATATCCGCGAAGATAATGGAGTGCCATTATAAGGAGGTATTCAGAAATGAATAAAATAATAAACAAACAAGTTCTTGCTACGTTTGCATTAGTTACTATCATGGCAGGAGTGTTAATAGGTACTAATTGTATTTATGCAGCGCAGGACGGAAAAGAGACAACAACTATTCGGCTTATAAACCAGACTTATTTTAATGTTAAGAATATCAAGGTAACCTGGAACGATGGCAAAGAGCAGACTGTCAACACACTTGGCAGCCATGATTCAATTGATTTCTCATCAGATGCCGGAAGCGTATACAAAATGGATGTTACCGGAACAACCCAGTCCGGAGAGAAATTCACCGGACATTTTAAGGGACTGGTCGGCAAAGATACAAGAGTATTTATAGAGCTTGACGAGAATGCTGATGTTCAGGTTTTTATCCCACAGGGAGAAATTGATTAAACATTAATTATTGTTCTTCAAGATCCGCCAGAGTGTGCTTCGGCTTATGCCGAGCCGCCTGGCGGTTTTTTCTTTATTGTCATGTTCTTCGTGTAACACCTGAAGAATGATTTGATAATTTATCTCATCTAGAGTTCCATCAAATTTTACTGAATCATCAAAGACGCGTCCGTAGTCGGGCTCCTGTTTCAGGATGGCTTCTACAGTGTCACAGGAGATATACGGTGTCTTTGTTATTGTGACAAGCTCTTTAAGGACATGCTGCAGCTGGTCGAGATTGTTAGGCCAGTTGTACGAGAGCATTTTTTCCATTGCTTCAACATCAAAGCCTATTATCTGTTTCCCGAGGGAGACATTGAACCGGTGCAGATAGAGCGCGGTTATACCGGAAAAATCGTCAATGCGCTCTCGAAGCGGTGGGAGATTCAGGGTAAGGCAGGAAAGATGGTTCTCCATGAAGGTGCGTATTGTGGCAAATGCAGGCTGATTGGAGTTGTTGGTGGAAAGCGAGACTATGAGTCTCATTCTCGTGCAAAGCTTCGTCTGGTCTATATATTGAAACAAATCACCAATCTGTTCCAGACTAAGAGCATCGGCTTTTTCAAAAAATACTGTGCTGTCCACTTCGTTGAGAGGAGAATTCTCATTGTTTAGCAGGCTGTGCCACTTACGCTCTTTTATCAGAGAACAGTCGATACTGTAAAATGGAGCGTGCTTATAGTTGCTTTGCTTGTAAATAAGTGATGCAGCCTTGCCTTTGCCGGTTCCGTTTTCTCCGAGAATAAGCACAGGCAGATGGCTTTTAGCGTATTCTTCTACTATCTGCGCTATTTTGCCTGCTTTACCGGTTCCGTTGTAAGCGTCAGCAAAGTCGTTGGAGGAGGTGTTGTCAATATTGTAAATCTGAAATCCAGGGTCGTCCTCGGCGGTTAATGCAGGACTCTTACATATAGTAATTGCAGTGTACTTCTGGTCCTCGTAAATCAGGTGGCGGTTGTACAGAGTATAGACGTTATCGCGTATCTGATGCGAAACGGTCTGGTTCGGAACTTTCAAAAATGACTTAATGTATGTCTGTACAAAATTCATCAACGATGTATTCATTTCATCTATTGCGATGCTTGAAAACCACAGAGTACCTGCAGGCGAGTAAATTAAGAATTCGCGGTCATCCTCGGTCAGGAGCGACTGGAAGAGATCCTTCTGCTTGTGGACATAATTGGAAGAGTGCACAAGCTTTACAGCCTCGGCAACGGCGTTTTCTATGCTTTCCCTGCCAGAGGTTACAAGATTATAATTTAATCCGATATCCTTTGCGGCTCTGGCACCGGTCACGTCACATAGGACAAGTGTGCAGCCGTTTTCTTTTGCTTTTTTAAGGTGATTGACTGCATCTGCCGAGTCCTTGAAAGTGATTATGTCAATATCATATTGAAGCAGGTCGCACAGCAGATGTGCATTTGCAGTGATTCCGGGAAAACCGGCAATTACAAATTTTTCCGTTGTAGCTCTCGGCAAGCTTGATGCTCAGAAGTATATCGTAAACAGAGATGGATATATCTATGACGGGAAGCTCAACAGCAGATTGTATAAGCTCTGCAGTGCCACCTCGCGAAATGATAACATCGTAATTTTTATGTGCAAGTTGCATTGCTATATCACGGCCGGTGAACAGATCGCCGGTCTGGACCGTAAGAGCAATGTCATCGCGCGACTGTGCTATATCGGTAAGTATGTCAGCCATGCCCTCGTAAGGGGCGACTGCAAGAATCTTGGTTTTCTGCATATATTTCTCCTTATGGGATTTGTAAATGTTAAGTGGTTATTTTAATGTTTAAAAATGAAACGTAAAGATAGCGATAGTGATGCTTTGTTACTATTCAACCATATTGTATTACAGAATGTTTCAAAATGCAACAAATAAATGCGGCTTATGTTTCGAAATAGAACAAAAATAACAAAACAACGCGTTGAACGTGGCTCAAAAAACAGATATTATATGATTAGTTCAAAGAGATGTTCAAAAATAAAACACAAGAATAACAATATAACAAAGGAGAGGTAATATATGAGTTATCAGATTAAAATTCCGTCATGTATCTTTGGCGGAGCAGGAAGCATTGAGAATGTGAAAGCGGTAATAGAAAAAGAGAATGCAAAAAAAGTAATAATTTTTACCGATAAAGGCATTCGCTCAACAGGACTTTTAGATCTGCTGACAGACATTCTTGAGGAAAACAAGACAGAGTATCAGGTATTTGATGATCTTGCTTGTGAACCATCATATCAGGATGTTGAAAAGGTTATGAAGGAAGTGGAGAACACATCAGGTGATCTTATCATAGCAATCGGTGGGGGAAGCGTTATGGATGCAGCAAAGCTTTGCTGCGTATTAAAAGATGCAGACTATACTATAAAAGATTTGCTCAATGATCCGATGCTTGCAAAGAAACAGATTAAGACGGTTATGATTCCGACAACATGCGGAACAGGATCTGAGGCAACCTGCAATGCAATCGTTGCGGTTCCGGAGGAACAGTCAAAGAAAGGAATTGTAAATGACAGTATGATTCCGGACTATGTGGTATTGGATTCGAATATGATCAGAAAGCTTCCAAAATCAATTGTGGCAGCAACAGGTGTAGATGCATTGGCCCATGTGGTTGAGTGCTTCACCTCAAAGAAAGCAACACCGTTTTCCGATACCTATGCAGCAGCCGGAGCCAAGCTTATTTTCCACAATATCAGGGAAGCTTATAACAATCCGGACAATATGGAAGCAAAAAGCAATATGATGACCGGAGCCTTCTATGGCGGAGTCGCAATTACAGGAAGCGGAACAACAGCAGTTCATGCGCTTTCATATCCACTGGGAGGCAAATATCACATTGCTCACGGTGTATCAAATGCCATACTTTTTGCACATGTTATGGAATTTAATAAGGACGCATGCAGCAAGAGACTTGCAATACTTTGCGATGCTGTTTACCCTGAGCTTGCAGGAAAATCTGAGGATGAGAAAGCACAGTACATGATCGATCAGATTGCTGACATTGTAAAGGTTACAAACATTCCAACAGATTTAAAGGAATTCGGTGTTAAGCCGGAGGACCTGGATTTCCTTGTTGATGCCGGAAGCAAACAGCAGAGACTTCTTGTAAACAATATGAAAGAATTAAGTCTTGACGATATCAGAAACATATATCTTAAGGTGTTAAAATAAAGGAGGACCTATGAAAAAGCCAATTATCGGAATTACAATGGGAGATCCTGCAGGAAACGGTTCTGAGATTTCAGTAAAAGCGTTATCAAGATCGGAAATATATGAGCAGTGTCGTCCGGTGATTATCGGTGATGCTGCATGCATGGAAGAGGCAGTAAAAATCGCAGGAAAAGAAGGACAAATAAAGATTCATGCGATTAACGATATTAAAGCTGCAAAGTTTGAGTACGGAACGATTGATGTGTACGACATGAATCTTGTGAACATGGACAGACACATATTCGGAAAAGTATCAAAGATGTGTGGAGAGGCTGCTTTTCAGTATGTCGTAAAGGTAATAGAGCTTGCGCAGAGCGGCGAGATTGACGCAACTGTTACAAATGCCTTAAATAAAGAGGCAATAAATATGGCAGGACATCATTATTCGGGACATACAGAGATTTATGCAGAGTACACCCATACAGACAAGTACACAATGATGCTTGCGCACGAGGATTTGAGGGTTGTACACGTATCGACGCATGTTTCTCTCAGGCAGGCATGTGACAAGGTAAAGAAGGACAGAGTCCTTGAAGTTATAAGAATTGCAAATGATGCCTGCAAGGCGATAGGTATTGAGAATCCAAAGATTGGTGTGGCAGGCCTTAACCCACACTGCGGAGAAAACGGACTGTTTGGAACAGAGGAAATTGAGGAAATCCAGCCGGCAATAGATGAGGCAATGGCAGAAGGAATCAATATTCCTGAGAAAAAACCGACACCGCCTGACAGCATATTCTCTAAGGCAATCGGAGGCTGGTATGATATAGTTGTAGCAATGTACCATGATCAGGGACATATTCCCCTGAAGGTTAAAGGCTTTGTATACAACAAAGAATTAAAGAAATGGGATGCGGTAGCAGGTGTAAATGTAACACTCGGAATCCCTGTAATAAGGGTATCGGTAGACCATGGTACGGGCTTTGACCTTGCAGGAAAAGGCGAATCGAATGAGTTAAGCCTTGTAAATTCAATTGACTATGCGACAAAGCTTGCAGTAAACCAAAAAATAGCGGGAGGAAATGCGATGGTAAAGCTGTTGATCATAGCAGATGACTTTACCGGTGCATTGGATACCGGAATCCAGTTTGTGAATAAGGGAATTGCCACCCAGGTATTTACAAAAATGCCGGAAGCTATCGGGGATATAGATGAGTCGACAGAGGTTCTGGTTATAGATTCTGAGACCAGACCAATGCCGGCAGCTAAGGCATATGATGCTGTGAAAAATATTACAGGATGGGCAAAAGCAATTAATATTCCTGTTATTTTCAAAAAGACGGACTCAGCGCTCCGCGGAAATATCGGAAGTGAGCTTCAGGCAGTTTTGGACGGAAGCAGACACGACAAAGTTTATTTCCTGCCGGGGTATCCGAAGATAGACCGCTGTACGGTAAACGGAACTCACTACATACAGGGGCAGCTTCTAGAAAAAAGTGTATTCGGGCAGGATCCGTTTGAACCGGTAAAGCTGTCGTACATACCTGATATTATCGCACAGCAGACATCTTTGAAATGTGCCTGTGTTAAGCGGAATGAAGCTTTGAATGATATAAAAAGCGATGAACGTATCGTAATCTGCGATGTGGAAAAACACAAAGACATAGAAGAAAGGCTTGATGAATTGCAGGAAAAAGATGAGCTTTGCATTATTGCCGGATGTGCCGCACTTGCGGAAGCGCTTGCCGACAAGCTCAGATTTGATGCAGCGAAGCCGCAAAGCTATAGGAAGAGTGAAAATTTTCTTGTGGAATGTGGCAGCTTGAATATGATTACGCAAAATCAGCTTGACTATGCCGAAGAACACGGATTTTCAAGAATCCATATGACCGTAGAACAAAAATTGCAGAAGGATTATTACAGCACACAGGAGGGCTTGGAGTTTTTGCACAAGATGCAGGAGGAATGTGAAAAAGACAGATGTCTCATCATTGATTCCATAGACCGGGAAGAAGACAAAAAGGGCTTTATGGAAGCAAATAAGCTGACTATGAATGATGTAAGAACCCTGATTCCAACGGCACATGGACACATAGCCGACTATCTGGCAGCAAATAAGCAGGATACGACAATACTTATGACAGGCGGCGACACTTTGATGGGGTATATGAAGCTGATAGGCTGTACCCAGATTACACCGGTATGTGAGATAGAACAGGGTGTAGTTGTTTCCAATCTGAAAAATCACGGATTTGTGCAGCAGATAATATCCAAATCAGGTGGTTCGGAACCAAAGATGTACTGGTAAAGATTGCAGACAAAAATATTAAATCAAAAATAAAAAAAGTAAACAAGTTTAAAAGGAGAAGAAAAACATGAAACAGACAGAATTAAAAGGAATATTAACAACCAATTTTAAATCACCAAATGAACGCAGACGAGAGCATACAAACAACTGACGAGCTCAGAACACAGATTGACAGACTTATCGATGGCGGTGTGCACGGAATTTTCCCATTTGGAACAAACGGTGAGGGATATATCTTAAATGAAAAAGAAAAATGCGAAGTCCTTGAAGCTGCAATTGATCAGGTAAAAGGAAGAGTACCTGTATATGCCGGCTCAGGCTGCATTTTCAACACAGGATACTATCAGAATGAGCAAGGAGGCAGAAAAGCTCGGAGCTGACGTCCTTTCAATAATCACTCCAAGCTTTGCGGTTGCGTCACAGAAGGAGTTATACGATCACTATGTAGAGGTTGCCAAACATGTAGATACTCCAATTGTTCTTTACAATATTCCTGCCCGTACAGGAAACAAGCTGCTTCCTGAGACAGTAAAGAAGCTTGCAAAGGATGTTGACCTTATCATCGGTGCAAAGGATTCAAGCGGTGACTGGGATAACTTAAAGGCATATATCACAGAGACACGTGAACTTGACAAGAAGTTCTATGTATTATCAGGAAATGATTCGCTCATTCTTCCTGCATTAAAAGAAGGAGGAGTCGGAGGAATCGCAGGATGCTCAAATGTTTATCCACATGTGCTTTCATCAATCTACAACCTTTTCAAAGAGGGCAAGCTTGAGGAGGCAGAGGCAGCACAGGATTCTATCGCAAGCTTCAGAGCTGTATTCAAATACGGCAATCCTAACACAGTTGTTAAAAAAGCGGTTGCAATGCTCGGATATCCTGTTGGCGATTGCAGACGTCCATTCAACTATCTGTGCGATGAGGGCGTGGAAGCGCTTGCAAAGGTATTAAAAGAGAATGCTGACAAAGGTATGAACTAACTCTGGGGAGGATGAACTAATATGAAGTTTGTAATGACACAGGCTGTATGCCCTGAAGGAATGCAGCTTTTAGATGGAATAGCTGATGTATATGTAGCTGACAATCAGGATCCGAACAATTATCTTGACGAGATGAAGGATGCAGATGCTCTTATTGTAAGAATTGCAAAATGTGATGCAAATGCTATAGAAAACAGCCCGAAGCTCAAAGTAATCGGACGTACAGGCGTAGGATACGATTCGGTTGATGTAAAAAAAGCAACAGAGCTTGGTATCCCGGTGGTTATCACACCGGGAGCCAACAACAGAAGTGTTGCTGAGCATGCGGTAGCAATGATTTTTGCATTGTCAAAGAATCTTATCGAGGCACAGAATGAGATGTGCAAAGGAAACTGGGAAATCCGTGGAGCAAAGAAGGCTTTCGAGCTTGAGGGAAAGACAGTCGGAATCCTTGGCCTTGGAGCAATTGGAAGAGAAACAGCCAAAATCTGCAAAGGCTGTGGAATGAGCATTGCAGCGTACGATCCTTTTATGACAAAAGAGCAGGTAGAAGGCTATGGTGCTAAATATTATGAGGATTATGTGGAGCTGTTAAAGGACAGCGATGTGGTATCAATCCATGTACCGCTCACAGATCAGACCAGGAACATGATTTCAAAGAAGGAGCTTTCTGTTATGAAACCGACGGCGCTTATAATAAACTGCAGCCGTGGAGGAATCATCAACGAAGCAGATCTCGTAGAAGCATTAAATAACGGAGTTATCGCCGGCGCGGGAACAGATGTATTCTGCAGTGAGCCACCAAAAACAGATGATCCGTTATTAAACTGCAGAAATCTTATCGTAAGTCCGCATTCAGCAGCCCAGACAAGAGAGGCAGTAATCAAGATGGCACAGATGTGTGTCAAGGGCTGTCTGGCAGTAGCAGAAGGTAAAAAGTGGCCATATGTAGCCGACAAGTCAGTATATGAGCACGAGAAATGGAAGGGTGCTGACTGGGCAGAGGTTTAAAATAAAAATATATCGGGGGATATAATATGGATTCTAGTATTATTTCAATTATAATTGTATTAATTACAATGGGCTTGTTTGTCTGGAACAGACTGCCGATAAGCGTGGTTGCTATCCTGGGTTCGGTAGCAATGGCAATGTTTATTCCGGAAATGGAGCTATCCGCAGTATACAGCGGATTCAGCGCAACAGGCTGGCCGATGGTAGTCGGAATGTGTGTTGTAAGTGCCGCACTTTTTGAAACCGGAATAGCAAGAAAGATAGGAGAAAAAATCGGAAATCTTTTCTTGCCAAGACGGAGAGACGGTTTATAGTAACGGTAAGTGCTGTGTGTTCATTGATGTCAGCATTTATGAGTAACAACGGAACAGTTGCTATCTGGATGCCTATCATCGCAATCGTAGCAGCAAACTCATGTGGAAAAAATCCCGTTCAAAAAATGGTTATTTTCCCGGCCGGAACAGCAGCCGTTATCGGAGGTGCGTGTTCGCTGATCGGCTCAACCTCACAGCTTGCAGCAAACTCAGTATTACAGGGATATGCCGGTTATGAGGAAGGCATGGGAATGTTTGACATGAC
>ENA-OQEL01000049-OQEL01000049.1-human-gut-metagenome-genome-assembly--contig:-NODE-49-length-45477-cov-8.457574_pt1 | contig 45477 bp, 36 predicted proteins | sample MGYA00242796_ERZ504637 | MGnify/ENA primary metagenome ERZ504637 (study PRJEB26092, sample SAMD00036306) | human gut metagenome | host: Homo sapiens | study: EMG produced TPA metagenomics assembly of... | reverse complement strand
GTTTCGTATATTCACAGTTACATCATATCTTTTAATGTCTGCTGTATCTGCGGAGCACCACAAGCAGTTCCTTTAACTGCTGCAGGCAGTATTCCAGCTCTTCTTTTGTTGTATTCTCACAGAAACTGAATCGCACGGTAGAATCCAGCAAATCTTTTTTCAGACCAATTTCTTTTAATACCGGACTGACCGGAAGTTTTTTGTTGGAAGAACATGCCGAACCGGAAGATACCTGAATCCCCCGCTCTTCCAGTGCATGGAGCAGCACTTCGCTTCGCACGCCTGCAAAGCTCACACTTACAATGTGCGGTGCTCCCTGATCCCCCGGAAGGCTGTTCAGAACCGTATCCGGTATTTTCTGCACTTCTTCCATGAAAAACTGTTTCAGGCTCACAGAGATGTGTCACTTTTTTATCAAAATCCGTGTAGGCTTCTTTTGCCGCATCAAACCAAGTCCGGGCGATTCCAGGCATCATTATCTGTCCCGGAACGCATCCCTTTCTGCTGGCCTCCGCCCAGGATCAGCGGATGGATCTTCACTCCGTTTCGAACATAAAGGAATCCGACTCCTTTTGGTCCATGCAGCTTATGTCCGCTGACCGAGAGCATATTCAATGCCAAGCTTTTTTTTGGATAAATACGGTACTTTCCATAGGCCTGGATTGCATCCACATGCCAGAGTGCCTTTGGATTTTTTTCTTTGATGATCTTCCCGATCTCTTCGATCGGCTCCAGAGTCCCGATCTCATTATTGACATACATGGTGGACACAAGGATCGTATCTTCCCGGATCGCATCGGGAAAACTTCTAGAAGATCTATTCTTCCATAGCGGTCTACCGGTATGTAACTGACCTCAAATCCCTGCTCCTGAAGATAGATCATCGGCTGGATCACGGCAGCATGTTCGATCGCCGTTGTAATAATGTGTTTTCCGGCACGTTTGTTTGCCATCGCCGTTCCGATCAGTGCCCAGTTGTCTGACTCGGTTCCGCCCAGAAGTAAAATGAAATCTACTTTTTCAATCTGCTTTTAAAGTAGCCGCAATCTCCATTCTGGCTTCGCGAAGATATTTTTCTGCCTCCATTCCCTTGTCGTGTCTGGATGACGGATTTCCGAAATCCTCCATCATCACTTTTACGACGATGTCACGCACACCTTCGGAACATCTTGTCGTTGCTGAATTATCCAAATATGCCTGCATTATTCTCTGCCCTCCAACTGAAACATCAGAACCGAAAGCACCGCCATACCGGCAGTTTCCGTTCCGCAAGATCCGTTTTCCCAGTGTAATCGGGCTGATGCCATTTTCCTGTGCCAGTGCAATCTCACTTTCATCAAATCCGCCCTCCGGGCCAATGAAAATACCGATAGACTGCCCCGGCTGTATTGTCTCAAATATCTGTTTTGTCTTTTCCATGTCTTCCGCCAGCTCATAAGGGATCAGCGTGATATCCAGATTTTTTGCATAATCCACAGCCTGACTCTTTAGTTGCTCAAGAGAAGTGTATTTCTCAAAAGCGAGTGCAAAAGTACAAACTATTTTCCAAACACGCAAGAGTTTCGACGAAAAAGTTTGAAAATTAACAGTTATTTAACAGTTAGAGTGAGGAATAAGAGACTTTCCTGCCCCACTCTCATTATATTATACACACGGGAGCGCGGGCTGCGCGTGTGCGGGCGCACAGGCGAAGGGAAACATGATGTTTTCAATAAACAAAGCCTTACATTCTGACTTTCCGAAACCTGCCGAAGACTTACAACGCATATTTATGTCGTATATTCATGCAGTAATTGCCGAAAAACGAGATCCCAACTGCAAAACCATATCGCCCAACTGGAAAAATATTTTTCCCAACTGGGAAATTATTTTCTCACAGTTAAGTACAATTTAACCGCGAATAAATATACAGAAGCTTTCCTGCCACTGTTTTCCGGATATTATTGCTGCCTTTTTCTGATTGTATTGCGAGATAATGAGACTTCCTGTCAAACAAAAATCCGCAAGGCAAAGACTTGCCTCGCCTATTATGACCGAACCCAGTCATCTATTAAGACCGAACTCGGTCGTCTATTAAGACCAACGTCAGCCACCTATTATGACCAACGCCAGCCATCTATTATGACCAAAGTCTTCTTATATTCCTCTATTTTTCGTACCCCTTATTCTGAATGAGTTTTTTATTCAGATTGATACACTTTTGCGGAATGGGGAACACCGTCGTGTAACCAGACTGTTCGTTAGGCAATGGTTCTCGTAGATCATAAGCCCCAGTGAAGAGGCCGAAGCGAATCAAGTCTTGACGCCTCCAACCTTCCCAAACAAGTTCGAGCAAACGTTCGCGCAAGATATTCTCGAGTGAAGCCTCACAGACAGGCATTCCTACACGCAAGCGCACAGCATCGAGTTCAGCACTACCATCCTCTCCATTGCGCACTTTAGCCTCAGCTTTCATCAAGAGAGCATCAGCATAACGGAAAAGCACAATATCGTTGCTTATCAGTCTACCGTCCATATAAGCAGTTCGGTCCACCTCATACTTAGCCATTCTGGCGCCCGCAGTCTTGACATAAGGGCTGTTAGTAAGATTTTGTTTCACCTCAAGAGGTTGATATTCAAGAGCTTTACCATTATCCATCAGAACATTCTTTCCATCAACCTTCACCATACCAGCCACGAAATTGACCTTGCATCGTGCATCCTCATCTGCCTCACCATAATGGTTTGTCCTCATCGTGGAAACCGTAGCACAAGTACCATTCTCACTGCCCCATCCAAAGAGCCCGCCATGCGCATAATGATAAGAGCGGAAGAGATAATGGAACTGATTGACATACACGTTCTTATCCATAGGAATCGTAAAGATATTCTCACGAGAGTTTTCATTGTGAGTAGAGAAATTGGCAGCATAATCATCCTCCAACATATAACCCTCCTCTGCCAATTTATCACAATAGTAGATACAGGTTTCCCAGGCATTCAGTTGGTAGTTTCCATTAACAACAGGCTTGTCTGCCAATCTTCCGGCAGCATCATCTGCGTTATGGTTCTCTACAGGAACGTTCAGGACAATATCCTTTCCTCGAGGCCGGTTCTGATAACCGGACGTCCAGTCGTCATAGGTATAGATTTCAGCATTCAACGCCAGTTTAGCCAACAAGAAGTTTGCTACAGGCTGTGTGATACGCCCATAGAAATTCCCCTCTTTGTTGCTATGTTCGCCAGGGAGAAAAGGCGAAGCCTGCTGCAACTCGTTAAAGACAAAACGGAAGACTGTACTGCGCGGCACCTGTCCCAAATCCGCACCTGACGAAGCCTGTTCGGAAGAAGAAAGAATCAATGGAATCCGCCCGAACATATCCATGGCATAGTAATAGAACAAGGCTCTCACAGCCTTCACTTCTGCCCCATATTCCTGCTGTTGCTGAACAGAGAGCAAGTCTTTCTTTTCATTGATCACATCCAAGGACTTGTTAGCCAGCACGATGACCTTATACAGAAATTTCCATGTATCGTAGAGCGACTGATCGTCAGCAGTCCATCGATGCTGATACATGGCGTTCCATAATCCTCCATCATACCAGTCGCCACCTCGAATTGGAATGATCGCCTCATCGGTGGTGAGAGTATTATAATCATAAATACCTCGGCACGTGCCTTGTATTCCCTCACTCTCATTAGCGCTTCCTATATAGTTGTAGAGCGAAGCCACCGCATTGGTATATATTTCAGAAGCCGACCCATAGATGGCATCTTCGCCAAGTTGGTCTTTAGGATGTTCGTCAAGGCAGGAGGTAAGACATATCGCTGCCCATGCTATATATAATAAGGTATAGTGTTTCATATCTGCAAAATGTTTTTAGAATTGAATGCTCAAACCCATAGAGTAAGTGCGATAAACGGGATAAGTCCTCTTATCATCAATACCCATCGTACTGTTGACCACATAACTATTAATCATCGGTGTCAACCCACTGTAACCTGTTATCGTCGCCAGGTTATTGACACTCAGCGAAAGGCGCAGCGATTTTACCACTCCCTTTTTTATGGGCACGTCATATCCCACGGTGAGATATTCGATATTCAGATAATCACCATTCTCCAGCCAATAGTCAGAGACATTCTGGTCTACAATATTTTTCTCGGGTGCACCCTTCAGCACATTATAGTCTGGGAAACTCGACATATTGTTGTAAGCCAATCCCGTACCATTGAATATCTTATGTCCGAATGCACCATTCATCTGCAAGGAGAGATACCAGTCGCGATATCTGAAACTGACATTCGAACCCAGTGTGACCTTAGGTGTAGCCTGACCAGCTATATACCGGTCGCCACCATCACTCAGGTCCACCGTTCCATTCCTGTCCAGATCTTCAATATCATAGCGATAATGTCCGTTTCCATCCTCTACCAATCCCTTGCAATGAGGCAGATAGAAGACTCCCAGCGGCTGACCTACAATCTGATAAACCACATTGTTGTAACCTCCATGCTGCCCAGCTCCCGACAAGCCTCCCATAGCCGTCACATCGGCTGCCGACATCTGCATGCCTTCATACTCGCCACTGAGCGACAAGAGTTTGTTCTTCTGCCACGCCAGGTTCATATTGATATTAAGTTCCATATCCTTCTTCTGAACAGGAGTAACCGAGAAACCGATTTCAAGCCCTTGGTTGCTCATCGAGCCTATATTCGCCAGCAATTTGTCGTAGGCGAATGGCGGAACCGGCACATCGTAGGCATAAAGCATATCAGTCGTTTTGGAGTAATAATATTCGGCAGTCATAACCAGTCGATTGTTCCACAATCCCACGTCGGCGCCAATGTTCCAGGTGGAACGAGTCTCCCACTTCAGGTCAGGATTATTGTTTCTTATCATGCCCATCGTCACCGTAGGCGAGCTGTTTATTGACACGATACCATTCTGCCGCACCGTATTCATGGTAGTATAAGAAGAAATTCCTCCAAGATTTCCCGAACGTCCATAACCCGTACGAAGTTTCAGCATCGTGATATCATCTATATGGCGCAACCACTTCTCGCGTTTCATGTCCCACGACATCGACAGCGATGGGAAAAAGCCCCAAGTATGATCATCGCCAACCATTGAGGAGCCATCACCACGAACCGATACCGATACGGCATATCTGCCTAACAGAGTATAGTCGGCTCCAGCCATCACCGAGGCCAGCGACGGGTCTTCATAGTTGCTGTCGGTACCACCAAAAGGTCGTGATGCAGCAACACCTATGTTATGATAGCCCATATCGTTATTGGTAATGCCCTTGGCTGAAGTCCAGAATCCCGAGCGCACATCTTTCTGATACTCCGCTCCCGCCATAGCCTTCAGGTCGTGTATTCCCCATACATGCTGATAGTTTGCCTGCACATTGGCAAGCCATTCCTCACTCTTGAACTCACCGCGATACAGATTGCCCTGAGCCCAGACCCATGTAGGACAAAACTGGTCGTTCTCGTTAGAAGCATAGCTGTAAGCCCCAAAACCAGAAACGCTCAAGTCTTTCGAGATGTCATAGCTCAGTTTCAGATGAGCATTGAAATTCATGTTCTTTGTGTCATTCCGCTCAGCCAACAAAGCTCCGGGAGGATTGATCTGCGAAGCAGATCCATTCTTCAGCCAGCTGCCATTCACTCTGTCATATGGATAGGTGGGATTCATGGCATCAGCCGAATAAAAGAGCATCTGATTATCGAAGATATCGTTGTTCTTGAATGAAGATCCAAACACGCCGAAGTCGCCCGTGAGCCTGTCACCGAAGGCTTTCTGTGTAACATCAATCTTTGCCACCAAGTTGCGATACCCCTTGCTTCGGATGATGGTATTGTGGTCTATATAGCCAAAAGAAGCCCGATAGTTGCTGTGCGGAGTACCGCCGCTGAAAGCCAGATAATGGTTTTGCACCTGTCCGGTACGGGTAATTGCCTTACGAAAATTGGTATTGTAGCCTTTATCGTTATACTCGAGTCCTAATTTTTGCGCAGCAGCAATGTATTCTGCAGCATTGAGCATCTCCATACTCTTGCACATGGCCTCAAGTCCGTAGTTCCCCTCGTAAGAGATCTGAAATCCCCTACCCGTTCCTTTCTTGGTCTTGACCTGTATGACGCCCGAGGCGCCACGCGATCCATAAAGAGCCGTTTCACTGGCATTCTTCAACACCGTAAAACTTTCAATATCAGCAGGATAAATAGTAGCAAGCGTAGCCACATCCGATGTCACCCCATCGATAATAACCAGCGGATCGTTGCCGCCCATGATAGACGTGGTGCCACGCACACGCACAGAGTTGAGCATGGCCATTCGGTCAAGTCCATTGCTTGTCACGTTCACACCTGCCGTCTGTCCGTTCAAGGCATCGAGTGCATTATTGACCACACCCTTTTTGAGCAGTTCCGGCTCAACGACATTCATTGTTCCCGGCAGATGCAATGTGTCCAACACGAAAGACTGTTCGCTCTGAGCCTTTACAGCCAATGGAGCCGACAGCGCCAGGGCACAAATCATTCTACATATAAATTTCCTCTTATGCTTCATATATTGTTTAGGTTAAAGATATGCTGCAAAAATATAAAAAAAAATGCGAACTACATAACAAATCTACAAAAAAATCTTCTTCTTGTTCTTAACAAAATTCCATAAACCTTATTTCCAGTCCAATAAAAAGAAGAAGCCTTAAAACAAAAACAAAATAAACATTCGATTTATTTTGCAGTATATATCTTTTGTTGTAACTTTGCACCCGGTTAGCAAAATGCTAACTAAGGGGTGCTACCGCAGTTGCGGATGCTGAGATCAGACCCATCGAACCTGTCCAGGCAATGCTGGCGTAGGGAAAATGAGAAAAACCGATGGCAGGCGCAAGCCTCATGGCTTGCCTGTGTTCTATATCCACACACCTCTTTATATTTTATACATTATATATAATAAAAGGAAATGAAAAAAGATTTGTTGCTTTTTGCAGCCTTCATCTTCGGCGTAGCGACTACAGCCGGTGCTGCAAAAAGCAAAGCAGGAGAACGCATTGACACTCTGAAGGCAAGACAGCTGCAGGAGGTCCAGGTTATTTCGACACGTGCAAGCAAGAAAGCACCTTTGGCTTTCACCAATGTCAGCAAAAACGATATTCAGGCTGTCAATTATGGCAAGGACATTCCTTACCTGTTGGCACTCACTCCTTCTATCACTCTTACCTCGGATGCAGGTAACGGAATCGGCTATACCACGCTTCGAGTACGTGGCACAGACCCAAGCCGCGTAAACATCACAGCCAACGGAATCCCTATGAATGATGCCGAGAGCAGTTCACTCTTCTGGGTCAATTTCAGCGATTTCGCTTCCAGCACACAGAGCATACAGATTCAGCGTGGTGTGGGAACCTCTACCAATGGCGCAGGTGCCTTCGGAGCTACTGTCAACATGCTGACAGACAATATTGGTGCCAAACCATACGTTGGTCTTGACGTATCAGGCGGCAGCTATTACTCTCACAAGGAGACTGTTCGCTTCAGCACAGGTCTTATCAACGGCCACTGGGGTTTGCAGGGACGACTGTCCAACATCGGCAGCAAGGGTTATCTCGACCGTGCATCAGCCAAGTTGAACAGCTATTTTCTCCAGGCAGGCTACTTCAGCGACAACACCATGGTGAAGTTCATCACCTTCAATGGTCAGGAAGAAACTTACCACGCATGGAACTACACATCCAAGTATGAGCAGAGCCTTTATGGCCGTCGCTACAACTCTTGTGGCGAGTACACAGATGTAAACGGCAACCGCGCTTACTATGACAACCAAACTGATAACTATCACTCTCAGAACTATCAGCTCATCTGGAACCAGCGCCTCACCAATCTTTGGAACCTCAATGCTGCGCTCCACTATACCCGTGGCGATGGTTACTACGAAGAGTATAAGTGCCATAAAGACTATGCCGAGTATGGTCTGAACACAACCGAACTGAAGAACGACCTCATCCGTCGCAAGCAGATGGGCAACGACTTCTATGGTGCCATCGCCTCTGTCAACTACGACAACCAGAAGAACCTCACCGCTAACTTTGGTGGCGGTTGGAACAAGTATGACGGCGACCACTGGGGAAATGTGCTTTGGCACAAGGTAAACGGTGACATCGCTCGCGACAATAACTTTGAGTACTATCGCAACAATGCCAAGAAGACCGACTTCAACATCTATGGCAAGGCAAGCTACGAGTTTGTCAAGGGTCTCAGCGCCTTCCTCGACTTGCAGTTTCGCCACGTTAATGTGAAGATGCAAGACCCAAGCGACTGGTTCATTGGCAACAGCTTCACTGGCGACTATATCATTAACGAGAAGTACGATTTCTTTAATCCTAAGTTTGGATTCAACTACGATATCAACGCCAACAACAAGGTGTACATCTCTTACGCCATCGCACACAAGGAACCAGTAAGAAATAACTACGAGGCCTGGAATGCAGGTTCAGAGAAGCCTAAGGCCGAGCGTCTCAACGATTTGGAGTTGGGTTACAAGTATCAGAGCAGCAAGTTCTCAGCTGGTGCCAACTTCTACTATATGAACTATAAGAACCAGTTCGTGCTGACTGGCGAGCTCAACAGCATCGGCGAGGCTGTAACACGCAACTTCGAAAAGACTTATCGTATGGGTGTAGAGTTGGAGGCTGCATGGAAGCCAGTAAGCTGGTTCCAGTGGGATGCCAATGCCACATGGTCAAAAAACCGTGCCAAGGATATGATGGTAACATTGGAAGATGGCGAGACCAACGTCAACTTAGGCGAGACGCCACTGAGTTTCTCTCCAGACTTCATCTTCAACAACATCTTCACCTTCCAGTACGCAGGTTTCAAGGCTGCCATCCAGAGCCAGTATGTCAGCGACCAGTACTTGACCAACACAGGTTTCAAGACCATGGAGTGCAACGACAATGTAGACCCAGACACCTACGAGGCAAAAGGCAACACTTGCTACGAGACCCTGTTATTGAAGAAGCACTTCACCACCAACATTGACCTGAGCTACCACTTCTCTTTGAAGAAGATCGGCTTGAAGGATGCCACCATCGGTGTGACACTCTACAACATCTTCGATACGAAGTACGACAACAATGGTTGGGCAGCACCAACATATCGTATGGTAGACGGCAAGGTAATTGCAGTCAACTTATGGGGTAGCCGCGACTATGGTGCAGCAGGTTTTGCTCCATCAGCACCATTCAACTGCATGGCTCATCTCTCTATCAATTTCTAATCATCGACAAAACGACTAAAACATCATGATGGATTTCATCACATCACATGGTTTAGACATCATCACCACGGTACTCGGACTGGTTTACATCCTGTTGGAGTACCGTGCCAGCATTTATCTCTGGCTGATAGGAATTGTGATGCCAGCCCTTGACATCTGGCTTTACTGGGGTCATGGTCTTTATGGCGATGCCGGTATGGCTGCTTACTATACCGTGGCTGCAGTCTACGGATATGCCGTATGGAAGTTTGGCAAGAAGCACAACCAAAAGGCAGAAGAAGAACTGCCGATTACCCGTATGCGCAAGTCGCTCTATCTTCCTGCCACCGTCTTCTTCCTTGTGGCATGGGGACTCACCCATTATATATTGGCGACCTATACCAACTCCACAGTGCCTCTCCTCGATGGTTTCACCAATGCCCTAAGCTTTGTTGGTCTATGGGCCTTGGCACGCAAGTACATCGAGCAATGGTTCTTCTGGATCATCGTCGATGTAGTATGCTGCTACCTGTATATCGTAAAAGGCATACCCTTCAAGGCTGGTCTCTACGGACTGTATGTCATCATTGCCGTAGCAGGCTATTTCAAGTGGAAGAAGATGATAAAACAATAAATAACTACTATAACCTCTGAACTTACTTACGAAAGTTCTATAAAACATTGAAGCTGAAAAACTAACTATTCGTTGTTTTTCAGCTTCAATGAGTTTTCTATGCTGGTCAGTTCATCTCTGAAGTCAGCATCCAGCTTCAGTCTTTGCTCTACCTTTGTGCAACTGTGAATCACCGTACTGTGATCTCTGTTGCCCACGAGCTTTCCTATACGTGAGGCCGGCATTTTAGTATGCTTGGCAGCCAAGAACATCGTCACCTGTCTTGCCACTACAAACTCACGCTTACGGCTCTTGCTGTGAATGGCTGTAGGAGTGACATTGAAATGATGACATACTTTATCTATAATATCATCCATTGTGAGCGGATGGTCGTCAATCTTCACTGCCCGCTTGATGACACGCTCTGCCAGTCGGATATCGATATTGCTGTTATATACGATACTGTAAGCCAGAAGTCCATTGATAGCTCCCTCCAGGTCGCGCACACTTCCATTACAAGTCTGTGAAATGAAAGCCACCACATCGGCAGGAATCTGCAGCCCATCTCTTCGTATCTTGCTTGCCAGGATGTCCACGCAGAGTTGCACATTCGGCTTCTCCAGCTCAGCCACCAGTCCACAAGAGAATCGGGTAAGCAGTCGGTCGGGCATATCCTTCAGGTCTACCGGAGGACGGTCGCTCGCCAAGATGATGCGCTTTCCGTTGCGGAAGAGGCTGTTGAAGATATGAAAGAAGGTATTAAGGGTCTTGGTCTTTCCTGCCCACTCCTGAATATCATCCACGATCAGCATGTCTATTGTCTGATAGAAGTTGATGAAATCGTTGGTGGAGTTGTGAAGCACCGCCTCTATATACTGGTTTTGGAAGAGGCGTGCGCTGACATACAGCACTCTCTTCTTGGGATAAGTTTTCTTGGTCAGCACACCGATGGCATTGACAAGATGCGTCTTGCCACTACCTGACGGACCATAGATAAACATGGGGTTAAACTGAGTGGTATTGGGATGTTCGGCAATAGAATAGCCTACCGAACGTGGCAACTTGTTGCTGGCACCCTCCACATAGTTGTTGAACGTGAGCTTAGGATCAAGCTGCGTATCGATGTCTTCGGGCTGCTGCACTTTAGGCTGTTCGGCCTGTATACGTCTCTGCTCAGCCACATCCACATCATTAGGATCGGCTTCGAGGACTATCGTCTTCTTGTGTTCCAAGTCGGCAACGACACGGTAAGTCAATCTTACTCCCTCACCGAAGTTACGCTGCAGCACCTTGCTCAGCAAGTCCACATAGTTAGCCTCCAGATACTCATAGAAGAAGGTACTGGGCACCCTAAGCAACAAAGTCTTCGTAGCCGGTTTGTACGACTCGAAGACGATGGGCTCAAACCAAGTCTTGTATTGGTCGGGCTTCACTGCATCGCGAATAACGGCGAGACAATTATCCCAGAGTGGTTTTGGACTTGCTAACATTCTCTATATGATATATTTACTATTTATTTTTACTTTACAGGCAGCTCCAAACAAAGCGAACCTGTCTGCAAAGTTATAAAATAAATAGCAAATACACAAATCTTTATTTATCTTTCTTGCCAAAGATTGAAAAATGTACATAGCGCTTAGGATGCTGTCTCAGGTTGACAACCAGCGAGTCGGCATCGCGCATGGTGGCATTGAGATTATGATACAGCTGCGGATCGTTCATCAACAGTCCGAGTGTTCCCTTGTCACTATTCAGTTTGTTGGTGAATTCCTCTGCATTTGCCAAGGTACGGTTCACCCTGTCGAGTGTACCCTGCACATCGAGACCGGCCAGGTTGGCAGTCAGCTTGTTGGTATTGTCGAGTACACCATTGGCACGGTTGATCATACCAGGCACCTGCTTGTTGAGACCTGTCATCAGGGTGTTCAGCTCACGGGTAGACACGGTGAGGTTGGATGTGATGGTCTGTACATTGTGCAGTGATGCTGCCAGGGCAGGGTCAGCAAGGAGAGCATTAAGGCTACCCAGTATAGAATCGAGTTTGGGTAGCATCTTCTCGATGGCAGGCACCATATCTGCCACCTTTCCCATGGCTCCTGCATTCACAGCACCGGGGATGATGCCTCCCGGCTCTATGCGTTCACGGGGATTGGTGGCCAGGAGCAGATTCACCTGCAGGTTGCCCATGAGGTCCTTCTCTATCTCTGCCTTACTGCCGGCAGGTATACGCAAAGCCTTGTCGATATCAGCTTTCACCTTGATAGGTCCTTCTTGACCATAGTCAAATTCTATCGCGTCTACTGTTCCCACCTTGTAACCATCGGCGTAGATAGGAGTAGAGGCTCCCAATCCCTGAATGTCGTTAAAGGTGATGTAATAGTAGTTGTGTGACGAGAAAAGGTTAATGCCCTTCAGAAAGTTGATTCCGAAGTACATAATCAATATGCCCACGACAGCCACAAGAGCTATCTTTATTTCCTTGCTCATTTTCATTTCTTATTTGTTCTTGTTCTGTTTATACTCTCTTATTGCCAGACCTACATCATACTTCTGTCCGTTTTTGAAGGCGATAATGAAAGCCTCGGGGAACTTTTCGAGCAGCGATTTGCGCAGTCGGTATATCTCATTATAGTTGGTCGAGGCTCCCATGGTGTATTTCACCATGCCGTTCTCCTGATAGGAATCATATTCTGTCTCACCCTTCAGATGGCTGTCTCCTGTCCGCAGCACCCTGCTGCTTGCCAGAATCTGCACCTTGAACACGGGGGCATCCTTCGTCTGGTTCTGAGCTTTGACCACTTTTTTTTGGTTCTGCTTATGCTCCTGCTCCTCCACCTTTCTCACGGATGCCGTACGGGGTTGGGCAGCACGGATTAATCGAGTAGCTGGCTTTGCCACTGCCGGTGCCTTTTCTTCCTTATAGTCTGAAGGTACGATGGTAGGCACCTCTGCCTTGTCGTCATCCGTAGGACGGTAAGGTACCGACACGCCCTTGTCGTATCTGTCCTTATACTGGGCAAAAGCCTGATAGATGCCACGTGCTATGTCGTCCACACGGTTAGTCGAGTTGAGGAGTTGCTCCTCATCGGGTGTGGTGATGAAGCCCAACTCTATTAGACAGCCTGGCATAGATGTTTCGCGCAGCACCAGGAATCCCGCCTGGTGTACTCCCTTATTGGGTCGGTTAGCACCAGTGCATACACTCTTTTGAATCATTCGCGCCAGTTCCACGCTTCGTTCCATATTCTTTCCCTGTATGAACTCGAAGATGATATAGCTCTCCGACGACCTGGGGTCGAATCCCTGATAGGTTTGCTGATAGCCTTTCTCCATCGAGATAACCGAGTTCTCTCGCATAGCCACATCGAGGTTGTCCTTGGCCCTGTGCATACCTAAGGTATAGGTCTCGAATCCTCGTGCTATCTTGCCCGCAGGCAAGGCATTGGTATGTACCGATATGAAGAGGTCGGCATTCGCCCTGTTGGCGATATTGGCTCTTTCCTTCAGGGGTATGAACACATCCGTCTTACGGGTGTACACCACCCTGACATCTGGCTGGTTGCGCTCCACGTATCGTCCGAAAGCCAGCGCCACCGACAGGTTGATGTCCTTTTCCTTCGAGATGGTTCCCAAGGCTCCCGCATCATGTCCTCCGTGACCAGCATCGATAACGAGCGTAAAACGTTTGTTGGCCGAGAACGCATTCAAGACCAACAAAAGCCACATGGCCACCAAGGATAATATATTCTTGCTAAACATATATTTGCTTATGATGGTGCAAAATTAAGCATTTCCAATCAGAAAACCTAAATTTAGCACAAAGTTTTATAATTCATTAAGTGTACTTCTATTCCTGCTCCGTCGCAATCGGCACCAAAGGGCGGATTCACCTTCATGATACTGATGTCGAGACTCTGTATAGCAGGAAACTCGGCAAAGAGGCGCTCCCCTATTCTTCCTGCCACATGTTCCAGCAACTTGCTGGGCACAGCCATCTCCTCCTTCAGCAGGGTGTAGATGTCGGCATAGCTCACCGTGTCCTGCAACTCATCGGTCTGCAGGGCATGGGTGAAATCGCAGTCTGCCACGATGTTCACCACATAGTCATTGCCCACGCTGCGCTCCTGTTCCAGCACTCCATGATAGGCATGAAACCTGACATTGCGCAGGAAGATGCGGCTATTCTTTACCTTCATGCTCATCCTCCTTCTCCGACTGTTGAGTCTCCTCGCATACATACTTCTTCAGCGCACGCTCCACGCCCACCTTCCAGGTATTGATACTCTCGGAGGTCAACTGCAGCTGACTCACCAACTTGATGACATGCTCTATAGGCATGCGGTATCTGAGCACGCCCGATATCAGCTTGGCATAGTTCCAGTATTCAGGATTGAAGCGCTCACTGAGTCCCTCAATGGTCATCTTGTATCCTCGCTTGTTGAAAAACTGGAAGTCGTAACGCTTGGTGCCATCGTTGTTCACCTCCTTCACGATTCGGCCTTTCATCACCGACTTGGGCAGCATGATGCCTTCCTCGTCGTCGAGCAGACCTGTAAATATTTCATAAGGATGACCATCGAGCAAGCCGATAAGCGCCACCCACTTGTCTTTATTGTTCTGAAATCTCACCACATCACAGTCCAACACCTTGGGCCGCACTTCCACCACCTCGGGATGGCAAGGCTGTACGTCCAGCTCATCATTCACCCGCTTCACCAATTCACGATGCAGCTTGGCGAAATCTACATCCTCGCCTTCAAAACGCTGCCGGAAAGCCGAAAGGGTATGGTGCACTTTCTCCAACAGCTCAGCCGAAGCCTGTTCGAATGATATATGATCTATATTCTCCATTTACACAGTATGTTCTATGAATATTCTACTAAATTTGGATGCAAATTTAACTTTTATTTCCCAACTATGCAACTTTTTGCAGCACAAATGAAACAAAAAGGAAAAAGAATACACCGAAATCAAGAAAGAATGTGTAACTTTGCATGAACATAGTCGAACGATGACGCATTGATCTGCTGTCATCAATGTGACAGTAAGAGAATTTACACATTATTATATATAGGAATTTATGGAATCAATAAAAAACAGAACATCCATTCGCAAATATGCCGACCGCGAGATATCAGAAGAGTTGCTCAACAGCCTGCTGCAGGAAGCTGAGCGCACTCCTACCATGGGCAACCTCCAGCTATACAGCGTTGTGGTAACCCGTAGCGAGGAAGGCAAGAAGGCCTTGGCGCCAGCCCATTTCAACCAGCCCATGGTAACACAAGCACCAGTTGTACTGACCATCTGCGCCGACTATCGCCGCACCACAGCATGGGCAAATCATCGCAAGGCTCATCCTGGTTACGACAACATCCTGTCGTTCATGAATGCAGCCACCGATGCCCTGCTCTTCACCCAGACATTCACAGTCCTGGCAGAAGCGGCAGGCTTGGGTACCTGCTTCTTGGGCACTACGGTCTACATGCCACAGATGATTATCGACACATTACATCTGCCCCAACTCGTCATGCCTGTTGCCACCCTTACCGTTGGATGGCCCGACGAAAAGCCTGCACAGACCGACCGTCTGCCACTGCGTTCCATCGTACACAGCGAAGCCTTCGACGACTATACCCCCGAGAAGATTGATGACTTCTATGCCGAGAAAGAAGCACTCGAAGAGAACAAGGAGTTTGTTCGCACCAACCAGGTAGAGACTTTGGCACAGGTATTTACCGACATTCGATATACCAAGAAGGACTGCGAAGCCATGAGCACCGGATTCATGGAGGCGCTCAGAAAGCAGGGATTTATTTAAAGGTAAAAAGGTAAAAAAGTAAAAGGGGAAAAAGGAAAAAGGGAAAAAGGGAAAAGGCTCCCAAAAGAGAAAATAAAAAGAAGCGTATCAGCATTTATTTTGCTGATGCGCTTCTTTTTTTATTGAAGTTTCGCATGTGCGAAAGTTGAGTCATTACTCCACTACGATAGGCTTGTACTTAGGAACCAAAGCCTTCATGATGCACCATCCTACGAGGTAAGCCACACTACAGATGCAGAACACAATCATGTAGGCACCTGGCTTGCCATCAAAGCCCATGAAGCTGAAGGCAGAACCCTGGCCCTCGGCATAGGTGAAGAGCATACCGGAACCCTTGTTGATAAGGAAGGAACCGATACCACCTGCCATAGCGCCAATACCTGTAATGGTTGCTACAGTACTCTTAGGGAACATATCACCAATAGTAGAATACAGGTTGGCAGACCATGCCTGATGACCTGCACCGAGAAGACCGATGATGACAGCTGGCCACCATGCGCTGTACTCACCCATAGGCTGGGCTATCAAACCGAGCAATGGGAAGCAAGCGAAGATCAACATCGCACGCATACGACCGATATATGGATTCATTCCCTTCTTGTCTACGAAGTAGGTTGGCAGATAACCACCACCGATACTCAGTACTGTTACGATAGCATAAAGAGTAAAGATGAGGGCGATACCCATGCCAGAGTCAGAAGAGTAACCATACTGGTCAGAGAAATAAGCTGGAGCCCAGAACAGGAAGAACCACCATACACCATCGGTCATAAACTTACCGACAATGAATGACCATGTCTGACGGAAGGTAAAGCACTTCATGAAGCCGATAGTCTTCTCCTCGGTTTCCTCTGTCTGCTCTGCAGCAGCAGGAGCAGCCTGCTCAGCTTCCTCATCCTGCTCGATATAGGTAAGCTCTGCCTTGTTGACATGCTTGCTCTTTGATGGTTTCTCGTAGAGCCATAGCCAGAGACCCATCCATACATAACCGAGCACACCGATGATGATGAATGCCCACTCCCAACCCATGCTGCGAGCCAGCAATGGGATAGTGGCTGGAGCTGCCAAAGCACCTACCGAGGCACCGCTGTTGAAGATGGCTGTGGAGAAAGCACGGTCTTTCTTTGGGAAATACTCTGCTGTCACCTTGATGGCTGCAGGGAAGTTGCCAGCCTCACCCACGGCAAGGATCAGACGGCAAGAGAGGAACAACCACACGCTGATGGTGGCAATGGCTACTGCTGCATCGCTGCCTGCCTGTACCAGGCGAAGTGCCTCGATAGAGTCATAACCCTCAATCTGCATGGCTACCCATCCACAGCCGGCGTGCATCACAGCACCTGTTGACCATACAAAGATGGCGATGAGATAACCCTTCTTAGTGCCCATCCAGTCTACAAACTTACCTGCAAAGAGGTTGGCTACGGCATAGAAGATAGAGAAAAGACCGGTAATAGTACCATAGTGATCGTCGGTCCAGTGGAACTCTGGTGCGATAAAGTCTTTCCATGTCAATGAAAGGACCTGACGGTCCATATAATTGACGGTGGTTGCGATGAAGAGCAACGCACAGATCACCCAACGGAAGTTGGACATTTTACTTGTTTGGATTGCATTCATTGATATAGTTTTTAAGTCTTAATGTTATTTATTTCAATTCTGGAATTTTCACTACCTGCATATCGTTATAGATGAGGTTCTCGCCTGCCATACCCCAGATAAAGGTATAGTTGCTGGTACCTGCAGCACAGTGGATCGACCACTCTGGAGCGATCACAGCCTCCTCGTTGTTCAGCCAGATAGGACGTGTCTCCTGAGGCTCACCCATTACGTGGAGAATCTTCTGTCCCTCGGGTACATTATAATAGAAATAGGTCTCCATACGACGAAGATGTGTATGGGCTGGCATGGTGTTCCATACAGAACCCTCCTTCAACTCTGTTACACCCATCTGCAACTGACATGTGCGAACACCTGCCACGCCATCGATAATCAACTGATGGATCACGCGGTCGTTGCTCTCCTTCAGACTTCCTGCCTTGATATTGTTAGCCTCCTTGAGCGTTACCTTCTTGGTGGGATAAGACTTATGGGCTGTAGCACTGTTCATATAGAAATGGGCTGGCTTGGCAGCATCCTTGCTGGCAACGGTGATATCCTTGGCACCACGGCCTACATAGAGTGCTTCCTGGAAACCTAAGGTATAGTTCTTGCCGTCTACGGTTACTATGCCCTCGCCTCCTACATTGATGATACCCAACTCACGGTTGTCGAGAAGATTCTTCTGGTCATTGGGCTTCTCCGTATAGAGAGGTGCGATGGATGTGAGCTTCAATGGTGTAGCTGTAGGAACGGCTCCACCGATAAGGAAACGGTCGAACATGGTGTAAGTCCAGTTCACCTGACCTGGAACCATCACCTTTTCGATGGCGAACTCACCACGAAGACGCTTGGTGTCATAATTCTTTGCGTCACGAGGATTGCTGGCATAACGCACATTGTAGTTGGTATAGGCATTCTCTGCCTTTACCTCATAACCTGCATTCTTGCCGCACTGTGCAAAACCCGCACTGGCAAGGAGCAACATTGCTAAAGATAAGATTGTTTTCTCATTTTTATGTGTTTTTATTCTTCATTTTCGCTCTTCTTTCACGATTCTGCGGTTGTTGACCACCATCAAGACAATAGTAATGACAGAGAGCAAAGCCATACCGATGTACTGCAGCTTGACTCCACGGTAAATCAACCAGCCAAAGAGGGATGAGGCAAAGTCGAGTGCGCCTCCCGAGAATCCGTCAGGGATATGGGCGGCATTATCGCCAGTGGCTTTATACACCTGATCGGCAGCCATCGTGAAGTCGGGTGCCATATCTGTAACGAAATAAAGTCCGATGATAAGAGCTATCAAACCGATGATAAGGGTCTTCACCACGTTGCCTTTGGTGAAAGGCAGGATGAGTGGGAAGAGATAGAACATACCTGCCAACGAAGCCAATGGCAAGAACTCGTTGCCTGGCAGGAATACGGCGATGGCAAGGATGACGGGTATCAGAATCACAGACACCACCAATGTGGTAGGATGACCGATGACAAGGGCAGGACTCATACCGATGTGTACCTTCTTGCCATTGAACTTCTTCTTTACCAACTCCTGAGTCTTCTCCGAGATAGGTTTCAGTCCGTCTATAAATAAAGAGGTGATACGGGGAATCAACTCCATCACAGCTCCCATGGTGACACCGAGGAACAATATCTTCTTGATATCAAGCTGGGCTGCCCATCCTATCAAGGCGCCTACGATGACTCCGAGCACCAATGGCTCGCCCAGAACACCAAACTTCTTCTTCAGTCCTTCGGCATCAATATCCAACTTAGAGAAACCGGGAATCATGTCCAAGAGTTTGTTCAGACCAATAGCGAAAGGCATGAAGCTCTGGCAGAAAGGCTGTGGAATGGAAATACCGTCCAGGTCGTAGTATTTCTGGAACTTCTCTGCGGTGAGATCGGCACATACCAATGTGATGATATAGCACACGATAGCAGCGAAATAACCCCACAACAGACTCTCGCCCATCACAAAGTAAGCCACGGCACCGATAAAGGCGAAGTGCCAGTAGTTCCAAAGATCGATGTTCACGGTACGTGTGGTCTTGGTGATAAGCATCAGGAAGTTGACACCCAAGCAGATGGGGATAATCAAGGCTCCCACCGCTGTATTGTAAGCCACAGCAGCTGCTGCAGGCCATCCCATATCGAAGACATTGAGTTGCAGATGATAAATGTCTGAAATCATCTTCAGGGGATCATCAAAGTTTTTAGTAAGCAATGCAGTTACGACACCCAAGCCCACGAAACCGACACCCACGAAGAGTCCTGACTTCAGCGCCTTACCAAATTTCATTCCGATGCACAGACCGATAACCGTGAAGATGATAGGCATCATCACGCTGGCACCCAAGCTAATGATATAGCTAAACACTTGTTCCATATTACTACAGATAATTAATAAATTGCCTGCAAGAGCACGTTGCCGTACCTTGCTTCTTTGATTTGTTTTTAGTTTAATTATTATTCAAGGAACACACGAAATGATGAATTTTCATTCTTTCATAACAAAATGTACCTTTGATTTTGCAAAGATACACATTTTTTCTGCAAAACAACATTTTAATTGAGAAATATTAAGTAAAAAGGTTCAATAATCTGTCAGACATGTTACAAAAAATAACAAATTTCGGACATTCGACATTTTTTCACCACTAAAAAATATTTTTTCCACCTTATACATTATATAAAATGATAATTTTGCAATCGAAAATGATGATAACAACGATTGTGGCAACACCTCTGTCGTAAGCAACATGGTGGCAACACAATAAACCGTTTCAAGTCTTCAACACAACAACACATTTTTGAAATCTCCAAGGAACAAATCAGCACCTTGGATTAATGCCGTAGCCAAGCTGACAGAGGGATGTGATTAATCAAATCACTACCTCCGGCTTCTCGGCGGAAATAGCACCAATAGTTGGTAATATCACTTCCCTTTCTGTATAAATGCTGCTTAAAGGGAACATTTGTGCCCCAAGCAGGGCACTATTGTGCCATAAGTAGGCATTTTTATTGCAGCAGTATTTATAAAAATTGCAACACAAATTATAAAAATTGCAGCAGTAATTATAAAAATGGATTACGCAAAAACCCTTCACCCTTCATCTATTCGCGCGGAATGCCGATAAACACTGGGGTTTCGAGACTGAATGGCAAATATTAACCCTTCATCACCCTTCATCTCCCTTCATCTTTTTGCAATTTTCGGATTCTGGTTGACTGACGGAGCTCAGGCTCACGCTTCTATTAAGACCGAGCTAAGGCGTCTATTAAGACCTGTCCGGAGCATCTATTAAGACCGAGTTAAGGCTTCTATGAGGCTTGTTTTGAGGCTCAAATCTTTATCGAAATAAAGGGTTATGAAAGGTGGAATTGTACCCATCAACCTCTGGAATCCCGATAAACACAGGGAATTCCAAGGGATAGATGAAGGGTGAAGTGTTAAATGCAATCTATTAAATAAAAGTGTAAATGGTTTAAAACTCATCCCATGCTTCCCAAGCATTATAGCCTTTGGAATGTAATTTAACGTATTTTAAACGAAAAAATTATCATAAAAAAGCACACACGAAACATTATATACACACATATTGACGCATAAAAAAATCAAAAAACGGAGCATGCCTTTCGACATGCTCCTCTACCTTTTTATACTTTATTCTACTTTCGCAAATGGGGAAGTTAATCCTGATAATATACCCTCTTCACACGATTGCTGATGGTGGTCAGCACTTCGTAAGGAATGGTCTCCAGGATATCGCTGAGAGTCTGAACAGGCAGATGTTCACCAAAGATCTCCACGCTGTCGCCCTCCTTGCAGTCGATGCCCGTCACATCGATCATCGCCACATCCATACAGATGTTGCCTACATACTCTGCCTTTTGTCCGTTGACAAGACAGAAGGCATGACGGTTGCCCAAACGGCGGTTCAAGCCATCGGCATAGCCGATAGGGATGGCAGCGATGACGCTGTCCTTGTCCAGAATCGTCTTGCGGCTATAACCCACGCTCTCACCAGCCTTGATGTAGTGCATCTGCAGGATGGTGGTCTTCAGCGTGCTCACGCAGTTGATGGTCTCATTGTTGCGAGAGTTGATACCATAGAGTCCCAATCCTAAACGGCACATATCCAACTGGCGCTCTGGGAAATGCTCGATACCCGCCGAATTGCAGATATGACGCAATATCTTATGGTCGAAGGCAGCCTGCAGCTGCTTGCTGCCCTTGTCGAAGAGCTCGAACTGATGGGCAGAGAATGCATCGAAGCTGTCATCATCGCTTCCCACGAAGTGAGAGAACACGCTGCGAGGGATGATGGCGTTCTGATGTTTCAGTCTGCCTATCAGCTCCTCCCTATCGTTCTCGGGATCGAAGCCCAGGCGGTGCATGCCGGTATCCAACTTGATATGCACAGGGAAACCAGTGACTCCCTCCTTCTCGGCAGCCTTGATAAGGGCGTCGAGCAGACGGAAAGAGTAAACCTCAGGCTCAAGATCATAATCGAACATGGTCTTGAAGGCGGTCATCTCTGGATTCATGATCATGATATTGCTGGTGATACCGTTCTTGCGAAGCGTCACACCTTCATCGGCAACAGCCACGGCAAGATAGTCCACACGATGATCCTGCAGGGTCTTGGCTATTTCCACTGCTCCCGCTCCATAGCCGTCGGCCTTGATCATGCAGACCAACTTGGTCTCGGGCTTCATAAACGAGCGATAGTAGTTCAGGTTGGCTACCACTGCATTGAGGTTCACCTCAAGCGTGGTCTCATGCACCTTGCGTACCAAGAGCTCGGTGAGCTGGTCGAAACCAAACTGGCGTGCACCCTTGAGCAGGATGACCTCATCGCGCAAAGACTTGAACACCTCGCTGTCGATAAACTCCTCCACATTGCTGAAGAAGAACTTCTCTGATATCTGAATCTCATCGCTCTGTGAGCAGAGCTGAGGACCGATGCCGATAAACTTGACCACACCACGCTTGCGACAAAGATCGCTCACCTCGTGATACAGGTCCTTTGCCGACTCTCCACTCTGGAAGATATCGCTCAGTATCAAGGTATGTCGGCGGCCTTTATGGTCGGGACGGCGGCTCATGAAGTCGAGCGCGATGTCGAGCGAGTTGATATCCGAGTTGTAGCTGTCGTTGATAAGGGTGCAGCCATGCTGTCCCTCCTTCACCTCCAATCGCATGGCGACAGGCTCGAGCAATGCCATGCGCTTGTCGAGTTCCTCGGCCGAAAGACCCAGGCGGCGTGAGACGACAGCGGCAATGATAGAGTTGGTGACGGAAGCCTCATCGATGAAAGGCAGCGAATAACTGTCTTCCTCACCTTTATACATATAGGTGATGATAGAGAGGTTGCCCTTCTTCTCCACATTCTTCACAAAGAAAGGAGCCTTAGTGTCACGGAACGACCAGAAGAGTTTCTCGCCCTTATAGTCCTTATACTCGTTGACCACTCCACTCACCGTCTTGTCATCGCCATTATAGACGATGGTCTCGGCATCGTGGAAGAGGATGATCTTCTCACGGCACTTAGCCTCCAACGACTCGAAGTTCTCCTGATGGGCTGCGCCCAAGTAGGTAAGCACAGCAATGGTGGGCTGGATGATGTCGCGAAGCGCCAGCATCTCGCCGGGCTGACTGATACCAGCCTCGAAGACTCCCACCTGAGTCTGCTCGTTGAGCAACCATACTGAGAGGGGCACACCTATCTGGGAATTGTAGCTGCGTGGGCTTCGTGTGACAAACATGCTGGGCGAGAGCAGCTGATGGAGCCACTCCTTGACCATCGTCTTGCCATTGGAACCCGTAATGCCCACGATAGGAATGTTGAACTCATCACGATGACGTTCTGCCAGGCGCTGGAGAGCCTCCAACGTGTTGACCACCTTGAGGAAGTTGGCCTCTGGATAATCGGAGGCATATCCCTTAGGTACCTGGGAAACTACGAAATTTCTAACACCACGGCGATACAACTCTGGAATATAGTTGTGACCGTCATTACGCTCTGACTTGAGAGCGAAAAACAGAGTTTCCTCCGGAAAACAGAGCGAACGGCTGTCGGTAAGGATAAACCCTACATTGCCGTCTCTGTCACCATAACGACGCGCACCTATCAGTGTGGTTACCTTTTCAATAGTATATGTCATATTCTATGAATTAAAATATTTCTCATTGAATCTTCTTTCCATTTCCTCCGTCTTGGCAAGGAAGCGCTGATGCGCCTCGCTGTCGGGATGGAAGGGCTTATGACCGTGAGCCTCTCGAATGGGGCGCCAGTCTTCGAGGAACTGTTCTGCAGCCCTGCCGAAATAGGCGGCACGGAAGCGCTGCCAGATAAACTCCACCGCCTGACTGGAAGGATGGAGCATGTCTTCCTCGTAGAAACGGTAGTCGCGCAGCTCGTCGTTCATCAGCTCATAGGCTGGGAAATAACTCACGATGCCTGGATTCTGCCTCACCAACCGGTCGGCGGCAAGCAGCAGGGTGGCCTTGGAGAGCTGGCTGCCATGAAAACCATACTTGGCGTATCGGATGGGACTCACGGTGATGACGACCTTCAGGTCTTCCCCACTCTGCCCGCTCTTCTGCCTGGCCTCCTTCAGCAAGTCGACAGCCTGCTGCAGGTAATCGGCACACTCGTCTACCGAAAGCTCGCGCTCATCGAAAAGGCGTTGCGGCCGCTTCTGGCAGTTGTCCACTATCTCGCCCGTCTCCTTGAGCACATAGACATGGTTGGTGCCTAAGGTGAAGACCGCCACGCGCGGACTGACCTGCAGACTTTTCTCTACCGTATGCAGGATGCTTGCCGGATTGTACATCACCCCAAAGGGATTGACCGTAGCCCGGAAGCGGTTCTCCACGAAGCGATGCCCCAAGCGGTCGGCAAAGCAACTGCCCACAAAGAGCATACGCTCTGCCGGCTGTATCTCGAAGTCGGCCTTCGCTATATCTACCTCTGTCCTAAACTGCATCTTCCTTCTTTCTCTTCTTCATCTCCACTACTATACCTATTATAATAAGGAGTACGAGGATGCCATACCCTACATAAGCCACCGTCTCGGTCTTGCGGAGCGAAGCGGGATGGAAGTCGAGCACCACCGTATGCTTGCCAGGCTTCACCTGAAGGGCACGGAGAATATAGTTCACACGTCCCAGTTCTGCGGTCTGTCCGTCGACAGTGGCTGCCCATCCGGGATAGTAGATCTCAGAGAACACCACGACTCCACCCTTGTTGGAGTTGACCTCGTAGACCAGATTGTTGGGTTTGTATTGTGTCAGTCTGACAATAGATGTATCGTCCTGCGGAACACTCTGTCCCAACTGCTCCTTGAACTTGGCATCAGCCACAGCCTCATGACGCAGGTTGTACTTGCCCACACCGGCTATCTCCTCGTTGGCATTGCTTACATAGTTCACCTTGTCAACAAACCATGCGTTGCCGTAGGCATAAAGGTTCTGCACAGGCACCGTCTGTCCTGCCTGCAGAGGCATAATGAAATACTTGGTGTTGAGCATATTGAGCACAGGGAAGAGGCTGTCGCCCTTCACCTTGGTCATATCGCCTCCAGCCTCAGCCACGCTGTTCCATACCTTGTTCTTCTCGTTGGCGATATAGACATCTATCATCTCCTGATAGCGGCGCAGCTTGGCAGCGCTATAACCTCCGATACTCTTGTGATAGTAAGAGGTCTCGTTCTCATTGAAAGTATTCGATGCGAGATTGAGCACACGGTAGTCGAGCGACTTGTCACGACAGATAATCTTGTCGGTCTCCGTCATCTGCTGAGGAGCATCACGCTCAATCTTATCAACGAACATATCATCGTAGAGATAACGCTTGTTCACCATCCACATATCCACCAGACAGAGCACGGCTATACCGGCAATCATGAACTCGGCACCCAGCTTCTTCATCTTGTAAAGCATCAGGAAGGCGAAGCCGATGAGGATAATCCAGAACGAACGCCAGCAGTCGGATGTAAAGATGCTCTTGCGGATTTCTGTTAAATTACTGATTACAACACTCTGATATTCAGCAGGCAACTGCTGCACAACCTGAGTTTCCTGCACGGAGATGAAATCAGGGAAGAATACACCAGGCATGATGGCGAAAAGCAGACAGAAGCCTGCCGTCAGTCCCAAGCTGGCATATACATATTTTATCTTGGTGGTCAGCACCTCAGGCTCATCCACCAGCTTCTTCAGCGCCATCATCGCCAGCAGCGGAATGGTAAACTCGGCTATCACGAGGATGGATGCCACCGTTCGGAACTTGGCATACATCGGGATATAATCCAGGAAGAAATTGGTAAACGGCATGAAGTTTCTACCCCATGAGAGCAGGATGCTCAGGATGGTGGCAGCCAGCAAAGCCCATTTTATCGGACTCTTTACGATAAACAGACCCAGAATGAAGAGCATGCAGACGAAAGCGCCTACATATACAGGACCACTGGTACCAGGCTGATTGCCCCAGTATTGTCTAAACCAATAGCCGTAACTCTGTCCCAGCTGCTGATAAATCTGTATAAAGTTAGGATCAGCCTTCTCCATCGCCTTCTCATTATGAGAAAGCAGTTCTGAAGCTCCGCCCTTGGCATTAGGGATGAGGAGCGTCCAGGTTTCGTCAATACCATAACTCCACTGTGTGATATAGTCGCGGTCCAGTCCGCTGTCGGTCTGATTGGCAGCATTCTTCTTTACCAACTCACTCTTTCCTCGCATGGTCTCCTGCCCATACTGCCATGTATGATACAGGTTGGACAGATTGAGACAGATACCTATGGCAGCACCGGCGAAGCAAACCGCTGTAGCCTTGCCGAAACGTACCATCTCCTTCTTGCGGATGGCATCCACCAAGAAGGCAATCACCATGAAGAGGATGATAAAGAGGTAATAATAGGTCATCTGTACATGGTTGGCATAGACCTCGAAGGCGGTAAAAATGGCGGTAACGAGCAGTCCCCAAAGGTATTTTCCCCTGTAAGCCAACACGATACCGGCTATCATCGGAGGCAGATAGGCCAAAGCCATGACCTTCCAGATATGTCCTGCCGCAATGATGATAAAGAAGTAGGACGAGAATGCCCAGATGATGGAACCCAAGGCTGCCAACGACTGTCGGAAATCGAAAGCCCTCAGCAGGATATAGAATCCTAAGAGATAGGCAAAGACATACCACACATTTTCGGGCAACCACAGATGATAGAAGTTGGAAGCCTGTTTCAGCACCGCACCACTCTTATAGGAAGGTGCCATCTGATAGGTCGGCATACCTCCGAAGATGGAGTTGGTCCAACGTGTTTCCTCACCAGTTTTCTTCTCGAACTGCGATCTCTCCTGTCCTGCGCCCACACCGGCTGAGGCATCATGACGATACAGGATGCGGCCATCTATGTCGGCTGGCATAAAATACACGAAAGAGATAACCGCAAACATGACCACTGCTAAAATGTCAAGCAGATATTTCTTCAAAAATTTCATTATCTTATATAAACGTTTATATTTTCTCGTGCAAAGATAGTAATTTTCTCTTATAAGGAATGCCACAGATAAGATATTTTTGTATTTTTGCATCCTAATTTGTTCCAAATAGCATTTTTACAGTATGAAAATAGGAATTATCGTTGCGATGGACAAGGAGTTCGCGCAACTCAAAACGCTACTCAGCGACAGCAAGACTGAGCACAGGAACCATAAAGACTTCGTGACAGGAACCATCGGAGACAACGAAGTCATCATGCAGCAATGCGGCATAGGAAAGGTGAACAGTGCCATAGGTGCCGTGGAGATGATAGACGGCTATCATCCCGACCTCGTCATCTCGACGGGTGTGGCAGGTGGAGCAGACATCAGCCTCAACGTTACAGAGGTAGTGGTCTCTACCGAATGTGTCTACCATGACGCCTACTGTGGTGAGGAATGTGCCTTCGGACAGATTCTCGGTATGCCTGCCACCTTTGCCACACCATCTGAATATGTAGAGAAAGCACTCTCTGTCAATGACGATCCGGGCAACATCCACCCTAAGATTCATGCCGGACAGATAGTCAGCGGCGAGTGGTTTGTAGACAGCAAGGAGAAGATGCGCTCCATCCTCGACCATTTTCCACAGGCTATGGCTGTGGATATGGAGAGCTGTTCCATCGCTCAGACCTGCCATATCTATCAGACTCCCTTCATCTCCTTCCGCATCATCAGCGATGTGCCTCTCAAGGACACCAAGGCTCAGCAGTACTTCGACTCTGGGCCCAAAATGGCTGAAGGTTCCTTCCAAGTCACCGAAGGCTTTCCTAGAAAGATTATAAGAAGATTTTTCTGGAGTTTAGGAGCTAAGGAAGTTTAAGACAGATGCCTTTGTGGACTTGCAAATTAACACTAAACATTAAATACCAAACATTAAAAGAAATGAACAGATACCCAGTTTCACTATCAATCACAACAAATTGCTCCGCGGCATCTACGTCAGCCGCAAAGACGAGGTAGGCGGAGAAACAGTAACCACCTTCGACATCCGCATGAAGGTTCCCAACCAGGAACCCTGTCTGCACAATGGTGCCATTCATACCATAGAGCATCTGGCTGCTACTTATCTTCGCAATGACGAAGAGTGGAAAGACCGTATTATCTATTGGGGACCAATGGGTTGTCTTACAGGCAACTACCTGCTGATACGTGGCGATCTGGAGAGCAAGGACATCGTAGAGTTGATGAAGCGCACCTTTAAGTTCATTGCCGACTTTGAGGGAGAGATTCCCGGTCAGGCTGCAAAAGACTGCGGCAACTATCTGCTCCACGACCTTCCTATGGCAAAATATGAGTCAAGGAAATACTTGCAGGAAGTACTCAACTGCATCAAGGAAGAAAACCTCATTTATCCTACTCAGGAATAAACACTTCCATTGGGCACAACCTTTCCAAAGAACCATGAGTAGACTTCTTGTGTTATAATCATAAACACATCTTTCGCAAATGTGGAAGTTAGATATCTTCTTTAACAACAACTTCTAAACTTGCGACACCAAAATGGAAACACAAAAAACATGAGAATACATATATTTTTATTACGCTTATCCTTTCACTTATGCTTGTTGATGTAAACGCATCGACAAGCATAAAGCATTTTACAGAAAGCGACGGACTACCCCGAAAGCCTCATCAACTTGCGTCACTCAAGATAGTAAAGGCTATATATGGATTAGTTCATGGAACGGACTGAGCCGATACGATGGATACTCCTTTTCCAATTTCAAGGCCAGACAGGGAGATTAATTGTCCACTAATCACTAATCGCATCTACTTTATTCGCGAAACGAAAGGAGGAGACATCCTATGCAAGTGCCCGACGGTATGATCTATTCAAGTACTAACGAAAAGAAGTTTGTTGCACTAAAAACAAGAAGACAGACAAAGGTGATCGCTTTCGCCCACCCACCAACAAGACAGCAATCATCAGTTCTCTACCCGAATACAAGGATATAGAAACACGCATATTGTATAAAGACAGACAAGGAGGCTATTGGATATACACCCACCGAGGACTCGATCGACTCATTTTCGGAAAGGCAAAAAGTAGGTCCTACCAAGTTTAGCCATCATGGAGAGGAGGTGATACGATCCTTGTTCTGCGACAAAGGAAACCGCATATTCATAGCCGACAAGAATGGTTTCGTCAGGATATGTACCACAAAGGGCTTACCAATAGGCTACCTTACCAAGAATGGGAATATATCGAAGACAAGAATGTCATTCGGTGCAAGTGTGTATTCCATGTTGCAAGACTCACATGGTTTTCTATGGATTGGCACAAAGCCTAACGGACTTCTCAGACTAAGAGAATCAAAAGACGGAAGTTTCTCTGTAAAGTCATTTACTCAGAAAGCCAACTCTAACAGCATCAGTTGCAACAATGTGTATGCTATAAAAGAAGACCCATCAGGCAGAATCCTCGTGGGAACATTCAATGGTGGACTCAACATTATCGAGAATCCGTGGAGCGACAGTCCTAAGTTCATCAATAGAAATCATGGTTTACAATTCCCCAAGGAGGCAAATTCCATATACGACATGCTTCTGACTCCAGACAGTACATTACTACTTGCCACCAATCATGGTATCTTTACTGCTCATATAGATAAAAATGTACAAAAGATTCGGTTTTTACAAAACAAGCGAATACCTGCCGACCCTCTGTCTATCAGCAACAATCAAGCTATGGCACTACTACGTTCTAACGACGGAACGATATATGTAGCAACTTATGGCGGGGGCTTAAATATCATAGAAAAGGAAAGCCTTCACACTCATCATCTCAAATTTTCTGCACTAACGACCGAAAATGGTATGATGTCTGACGTGGTACTCAACATGTGTGAGGACGCACAAGGCATGATATGGCTGGTATCAGAATACTGCCTGATGAAGTATAACCCCAAGAAACGTTCGTTCACCAACTATTCAGAAAGTCTCTTCACGGGCCATTTCTCCTTCTCTGAAGCAAAACCTCTCTACGTCTCAGAAAGCCATACGATATTCTTCGGTACGACACAAGGCGCATTGACAATCAATGAAAAGACTATAAGAAAAAGTAACTTCGTGCCCAAAATACTTTTTGACGTTCCTTCTCATATAGAACTATCGCCCCAAGAGAAAAGTCTGAGAATTTCGTTTGCTGCCATCGATCTTAACAAGAATGAGCATATACAATATGCATATATGCTTGAAGGTGTAGATACCCACTGGATGTATACAACCGAGAACCATATTAATCTCTCTAACATCCCTGCAGGTACATTCCGCCTAAAGATCAAGTCGACTAACGGAGACGGAATCTGGTGTGACAATGAGACATTTGTCACTATTCACCGCACTCCTTATTTCAACGAACGTCCTATAGCCTGGATGCTTTATGGAGGACTCATACTTATTGCATGCGTACTTTCATTCAGACTATATAGATACATACAGCGATTGCAGAATGAGATAAAAACTCTGAAACTCTCTGCTGGCGAAAAGATGGAATACATCAAGGTGAGAGTGGCAGACATGATAGACCACAATGCTAAAGAACCCGCAAACACAGATTCCATCGAGTCATCTACCTTCAGATCTAAAGTGGAAAAAATTGTCCTCGAACACTTATCCGACGCCGACCTGAATGTAGATTTCATTGCCAAGGAAATGTGTACGAGTCGCTCCTCTTTATATATAATTATGAAGAAAGAGTTGGACTGCACCCCCAACAACTTCATTCTTGACATCCGATTGAACGCAGCTCGCCAAATGCTCCTTGAAAAAAACGAGCCTCAACGTATCAGAAGTAGCCTATCGTTGCGGTTTCTCTGATCCTAAATATTTTAGCCGTTGCTTTAAAAAAGCCATGGGAGTAACTCCATCCGAAATAAGAATGGACTGAACTATCCGCAGCTATACCAACATTGAGCAACAAAAGAGAAGGGAGGATGTTTCAAAGCCATTATTCTTTGAAGCATCCTCCCTATATGATAGATAAGTAGCTTACTTAGCCATCAAATATATGACGTATTGCACGAGACCCTTATCTTTGCTTTACTGCACATATTTAATCCCATCTTTTATCACAATACCATGATAACTTTTGTATACTTGTTGACCGCTGAGGTTATAGCGGACATGATGGTTGCCTGGAAAAGGCTTATCGACTGATACATCTACAATACCTGTAGTGCTACTCACAAGCATGATTTCCTCTCCAGCCTGAGTTGGGATATCATAGAGATAGGTATCTTCAAGCAGGGTTGCTGGAATCTTACTCTTATCTTTCACGATAGGTTCTGGCATTCCATAAGGCTGCATCAACACATTTGTATTATTACCTTCTGCTGTCTTAAGAGCAACACCACCGGTCTTGTAAAGAGGTGATGCTGAACGCAGGCGAAGATTTCCGCCAATGGTAGACTTAATCGTCAACTTCACAATTTTACCATCAGCCCATTGAAGGTCGGTCACCACAAATCCACCACGTGAACGAAGGCCCTTAACCTCGCCACCAGCTTTCCATTCAGAAGGCAAGGCAGGAAGGATGTGCAAGAATCCCGCATGCGACTGTACAAGCATCTCAGCAATGGCAGCAGTAGCACCGAAGTTGCCATCAATCTGGAATGGAGGGTGAGCATCAAACATATTGGCATAAGATCCTCCATCCGAAGAAGCTATAGTGACATTAGGATCGAGCAAAACAAGCTGATTCTTCAGAATCTTCATGGCATGGTCGCCATCAAGCATACGAGCCCACATGGCCTCTTTCCATCCCATGGACCAGCCACGAGCTGCATCTCCACGTCCTATAAGACTCTTAAGAACAGCCTGATAGAGCGTAGGATTCTCGTAAGGAGATACCTGATTGCCAGGATAGGCACCCCAGAGATGTGAGAGATGACGATGGGATGACGTTTCCTTATCCCAGTCTTCCTGCCATTCCTGCACCTGTCCGTACTTACCTATTCTCCATGGGGTAATCTTCGATTTCAAATCATCAAGGGCATCAGCAAAAGAGATATCTTTATCCAAAGCACGAGCTGCAAGAGCCGTATTTTTCAAGAGGTCGTACACCATTTCATTATCCATTGCCACACCACCAAAAAGAGCTATACTTGCCGTGTTTCCATCACTCTTGGTGAATTTGCCAATGCCTGGATGGTTTTCTGGAGAGTTGCTTGGACAGACTACCATATAACCTGTTTCGGGATCTTTCACAAGAAAATCCTGGAAGAACTCGGCAGCGCCTTTCATCAATGGATACACCTCAGCAAGATACTGTTTGTCTCCAGAGAAAAGGTAACGTTCCCACAAATGTGAACAGAACCAAGCATTACAGGTTGGCCATACTCCTACCGTACCATTATCTACAGCACCCGTAGTACGCCAAATATCGGTGTTATGATGCAGTGCCCATCCACGTGCGCCATACATCTTTTGTGCGGTTTCGGCTCCTGTCACACTTACATCTTTCACCATCTCTACAAATGGCTCATGGCATTCTGCAAGGTTAGTAACCTCTGCAGGCCAGTAATTCATCTCCACATTGATGTTAGAGGTATATTTGGAATCCCAGGCAGGGTATTGGCGTGCATCAGGATTCCATATTCCCTGCAAGTTGGCAGGTTGCGTACCTGGCTGCGAAGAGGAAATAAGAAGATAACGCCCAAACTGGAAGTAGTTAGCAGCAAGCTGCGGATCGGACGTTTTGTGAAATTCCTTGATGCGAAGTTCTGTATCCTTAGCCTCTTGTACTGCATTACCTTGGAGAGTAAGGTCTACTCGGTCAAACTGATTCTTATATATAGCTTTGTGGTCGGCCAGTGTCGTAGCATAATCCTTCCCACTTGCCTCGTAATCCTGCAAATAGGTGAGAGCTGCAGCGTTTGCATCACCACTCACATCATTGTACTTTTTGAAGTTTGTTGCCTGCGATATAATGATGGTAGCATGGGTGGCTCCTGTGATATTCAATCGGGGAGCATTGGTTGCAGCACCTGCCGTACCTTGTCCATAGATAGTAGTCAGGTCGTCATCGATACTACCATCACAATCTATCACACGAATATATGTACAGAGTTGCAACTTGTTATCCACATTTTCGCATTGGTTGCGAGCTGGACCCATCACTGCCTTGATGGTACGACGGTCATACAGTTCGTTGGAAATAAGTTTTTCGATATTCGTCTTGTTACAACCTGCATAAGATACGTTGAAATCGAGTTTTCCTGCCTGGTCGGCCTCAAGACGTACTACCGTCACATTATCTTTAAACGATGTGAACACCGTGCGCTTATATCCCACATTCTTTATATGATATTCCACATGACTCGTGGCTGTATTCATGTCCAAATAGCGTACATAGCCCTGTGCATCAACAGCATTCTCGGTTTGGGCTCCTTCCATATCATCGAAGCGCTGACCAGGGAATCCGATAAGCATCACACCACCCGCACGATAGCTTGCTCCATGAGACCCTTGTGACATCCAATTGGTGATAGCAAGATTCTGCACCGAAGCATAATCTTTATTGAAAATACCTTGTTGTACTTGCTTCAACACTCCCAGTGCATGGGAATTGTAATTGGTGTTAGGTCCCTGATCCCAGAAGGTGTCTTCATTGAGTTGCAGTGTGTCACAAGCTACACTACCCGAATGCATAACACCAAGACGACCATTTCCCAATGGGAGTGCTTCCTCCCAATAACCAGCAGGTTTGTTATACCATAAGTGGTTTTTACTCTCAATAACAGGAGCTGCAATAGGATCGGTATCTGCTGTGGTAAAGCTGAACTTTACGGCTTCTCCGCTTACATTACCAGAAAGGTCAATAACTGTATTCGCAGGCAACTCAAAACGATACGTACTACTCTTAGCAAGCGAAGAATAGGCAAAACGCAAGCTATTACCATTAACAATGGGTTCTATCGCTGTCGTCTTATTGGTTGCAACGTTAGTGAGTTTTGCCATCGCACCCTCTGCCAGTTGCACACTCTCATTGAAGTCGATTACTATAAAACCTTTCGTAGCTACATGAGTCTGCATATCAGCAGGACGACTTGTTAGAAACTTTGGAGCCTCATGGTCATCGGCAAGAATATTCACGTATTTCAGATTGTAGTTACTGTTTTTCGTTGCTTTGGTAATGAAAAGACGAACTATCACGCTCTCCTTATCATCAGCATCGAGGTCATATTTCGCATCTACATAGGTATTCCAATGGCTTCCACTCACATAGTCGTCGAGAATTTTCCATGTGACTCCTTCATCCACTGAATAAGCTACGCCAAAGGGTGTAGAACTACTCGACCCATCCCCTATCGAGAAGTTCAACTTCACATTATGAAGACTTACTGTCGGAAAGTTCACTTCAAAGTATTGATCGTGCTTAGAAGCATCATGATAGTCGGCCTTGGAGGTAAACTTATTGATAGATGCTGTGTTAAGGCGCAACAAGTAACTATCTTTGCTTTGCTTCACCTCCCACTTTCCATCACTGGTCTTCAGCGTAAGTTTGTACTGATCCAAAACACCATTACAAGTATTTGGCAAAAATACGGGTTGCTTAGTTTTCCATGCGGTATTTGTAAGTGCAGTCCACCCACTACCATCTGGTGTATAAGTTACTACACTTCCATTACTCGATGCTTCCCATCCTTGTGAGAAGCCCCATGATGCCACTACGGTTTGAGCTGCCACACATATTGACGGGCAAGCAACAATCAAGCCCAACAATACAAGCATCATGCGGCATAAACGTTTTGTCATTCTGTACATGATTTAGTTTTTTGATGAATGTTTTAATTATTAGTTATCTCTTGTTTGTATATTGAAAAGCTGCGGCAAAAGTAGTGATAAAAGGTTTTTCATATGTGGATTATCGTCTTTTCATGGTGGATTATCATCGAAAAACACTATAAAACACGAAACTGTAAAGATTTCGATCTATTTCATACCTCTAAAGAGAAAAATATGCAGCAAAAAACAAAAGAAATACAAAACTTGATTCAATGGCTAACAATCAAAGACCATATTGCTAACAAAGACCGAAGACTCTGCACAACTACTGATGGAAAGGAGTACAACAACTGTCGGAAGACTACACAACAATTGATATGCAGCCGCACAACAGTTGATGTGCGGTTATAGGAGGTAATAAAACCGAAGACCTCATATAACTAATCTGTGGATTACAGTTACCTTACTCAGGGTTATAAGCTAACTGTTCGACAATAACTCTTTTTGATAACCCCATCACCATTTCAGGTGACCATACTTCTCTTTATACCATAGTTGCCAACCGTTGACTAAGTTTTGCCACACCACGTAAGCACCAGGAGCCACGGCAGCAAGCGGATTGAGGAATGTAAGGGTGAGCCAGATACCCACAATCGTATTCTTCTGACCCAAAGCCTGACCGCCACTGATGTTCGCATCCCAATGGCGCCCCACAGCCTTACCTATGGCAAACTGGATGAGGCAAACAAGCAGCGGCACGAAGAGCAACAAGGCAAGTATCCTGCCGGAAACCGTGGCATGCAGAATATTGCGTACTGTCTCGCCCATCAGAATCGTCAGGTTGAAACACCACATATAGAATCCCAAGTCTTTCACACTCTTCACCTTATCAACAAAACGGGGCAGGAACTTGCGACTCAGCAGGGCAAACAACAAGGGAACCACCAGCACGGTGGTGACATTGCGGAACACCATCATACTCATATAGAGAAATGACACATCGGCTCCCTTCTCTACCATCGGGAAAAGAGAAGGAATAATAATCATTGTGAAAATATTGGCTATCACGGTATAGGTGGTGAGGGAACCTATGCTGCCTCCCAACTTCTCGGTCACTACCGCCACGGCAGCTGCCGTAGGACAGATGAAACAAATAAAGGCTCCTTCGAGGATGACCTTCGTCTCATAATTCTTACCAAAAAGAGAGATGGCAATCACCATCAGCAATGCCAAGGAGGTGCGGATGAGCTGCAACACGAAATGCCACATCTTAGGCTTCATCTCCTTAATCTCTATCTTGCAGAAGGTAACATACAGAAGAGCAAAGAGAACCACAGGCATGAGTTCAACAAGGCGTGGACCCACCGCATCACCCAATGGCTGCAAGAAAGGAACATTGGCAAAAATCAAATACCCCAAGGCACCCAAGACAAGGGAACAGGGCAAGGCAAACTTCCTGAAAAACGAAAACACCTTCATCATACGGACATGTTTTAGCGAAAAGAAAAAAATCCTCCTTGGTCAACCAAGGCTGACTTCAAGAGGATTTTTTAACTCCATTTATATTAAAGCTATAGCTTAATCTTTGTTGCTGCGCTTGCGCTCCAAGTGGTCAAGGATAACCTTGCGCATACGCATGTTCTTTGGTGTGACCTCCACATACTCATCCTCGCGGATGTACTCAAGGCATTCCTCAAGACTCATCACGGTCTTAGGAATCACGCGAGCCTTGTCATCAGAACCAGACGCACGTACGTTGGTCAACTGCTTGGCCTTAGTAACATTGATGACCAAGTCGTTTTCGTGAACATGCTCGCCCACTACCTGACCTGCATAAACCTCCTCACCTGGGTCGATGAAGAACTTACCACGATCCTGCAGCTTATCAATGGCATAAGCATAGGCGGTACCTGTCTCCAGAGCTATCATGCTACCGTTGCTACGGCGACTGATCTCGCCCTTATAAGGCTGATACTCCTTGAAGCGGTGTGCCATAATGGCCTCGCCCTGCGAAGCTGTCAGCACATTGGTACGAAGACCGATGATACCACGTGAAGGAATATCGAACTCGATATCCACACGGTCGCCCATGTTGAGCATAGAGGTCATATCGCCCTTACGACGTGTCACCATATCAATCATCTTAGAGGCAAACTCCTCTGGAACATTGATGGTCAACTCCTCTACAGGCTCACATTTCACGCCGTCGATCTCCTTATAGATAACCTGTGGCTGACCTACCTGAAGCTCATAGCCCTCGCGACGCATTGTCTCGATAAGCACAGAGAGATGGAGCACACCACGTCCGCTGACAATCCACTTATCAGTAGAATCCTCATAAGGCTGTACACGAAGGGCAAGGTTCTTCTCCAACTCCTTGTTCAGACGGTCCTGAATGTGACGGGAGGTACAGAACTTGCCTTCCTTACCGAAGAAAGGTGAGTCGTTGATGGTGAAGAGCATACTCATGGTAGGCTCATCGACAGCAATAGGAGGAAGAGGCTCAGGATTCTCGAAGTCGCAGATGGTATCGCCAATCTCGAACTTTTCCAGACCGATAACGGCACAGATATCACCTGAATCCACATGGTCGGTCTTCTGGTGTCCCATACCTTCGAAAGTGTGGAGTTCCTTGATCTTAGTCTTCTCCTGAGTTCCGTCACGATGGCAGATAGTGATATTCATACCATCCTTCAAGGTACCACGGTGAACGCGGCCCACTGCAATACGACCCGTATAAGAGCTGTAATCCAAAGAGGTGATGAGAAGCTGAGGTGTACCCTCCAACTGTTTAGGAGCAGGAATGACCTCTACAATCTTATCGAGCAGATAGTCGATGTTGTCGGTAGGAGTCTTCCAGTCTTCAGCCATCCAGCCATTCTTGGCAGAGCCATAGACTACAGGGAAGTCGAGCTGTTCCTCAGTAGCGTTGAGGTCGCACATCAGGTCGAACACCATCTCGTAAACTTCCTCAGGACGACAGTTAGGCTTATCCACCTTATTAACTATAACGATAGGCTTCAAACCCAACTGCAAAGCCTTCTGCAGCACAAAACGAGTCTGAGGCATAGGACCCTCGAAAGCGTCGACAAGAAGCAGACAGCCGTCCGCCATATTGAGTACACGCTCTACCTCGCCACCAAAATCAGAGTGACCAGGAGTATCGAGGATATTGATTTTAGTACCTTTCCAATTAATAGACACATTCTTTGAAAGAATGGTTATACCACGCTCACGCTCCAAGTCGTTGGAGTCGAGAACTTCGCCACTGTTATCCTGGCCATCACGGAAGAGTTTGCCAGCGAGCATCATCTTGTCTACCAGGGTAGTCTTACCATGGTCTACGTGTGCAATAACTGCAATGTTTCTAATGTCTTGCATTTTTTTACCTTAAGTACTTTATGAATTTGGGTGCAAAATTACAAAAAATATCGGAAAAGTTTGCATGAATAACAAAAAAGTTGTAACTTTGCACCGCATTTTTAAAATGCACAATATTTTATTCAATCAATTATTAAGTTTTTAAGCAATGTATTTAGACAAAGCAAAAAAAGAAGAGATCTTTAGCAAGTACGGAAAGTCTAACTCTGATACTGGTTCAGCTGAGAGCCAGATAGCATTGTTCTCATACCGTATTGCTCATTTGACGGAACATGTTAAGCAGAACCGTAAAGATTATACTACAACACGTGCATTGACACAGCTTGTAGGAAAGCGTCGCGCTTTGCTCGACTACTTGTACGACCGCGATATCAATCGCTACCGTGCCATCATCAAGGCCCTCGGTCTCCGCAAGTAATCTTGAGCTAAAAAGAACAAAACCTCCCATCGTTCGAAAGAACATTGGGAGGTTTCTTTGTTTTATATGATACAGCCTATCCCATCATTCTCGCCGAGACTAATGGAGTTTTTCAATTTCTGATTTACCGATCTTTACATAGGCCACCAATATAAAAAATGCAAATGTACACAAAACTGTACATGTTAACATGATAGCTAATATCCATTGACAAACTCCAAATTCCATATTCAAACGGAAAGGCAATGCGCAGGAAGAATATCCCCATGACAAACAAATAATAGTATATATAACCTTAGCCGCCATATTGTCTTTCATAAAAAAGCCATTTAGGAAGGATAAAACACCAGCATAAGAACTTACTATCATACAAATAAAGCCTAATGCCAAAAAAGGGTACAAAAGAGGCATTATCCAAGAGGCATTCATCACATAAGGTGTGATCCACTTAAAGAACAGCCAAAAAAGAAAAGATGACAGCATACTATAAGCAACTGTCATAAGTACAAATATAAAATTCTTCATTGTCTAATATATAATAATAATTAACTTGAGATAGTGGATTCAATTATTTACAAATACGAGGTTGATTGGTAGCATGTGCCCTAACATGTCGTAGGAGACCATACGACAAATAACCACAATCTTTGCATCTGAATACATTTCGGACCGTCCACCATTGACCTGCCAAAATGTTTGCAATTCCAGTATAAGTAACAGTTGTTTCAGGTTCCATCTGTTTTTCATCTCCATACACAGGATCGGCAAACAACCGAAAACCAACATTTGCAGTCCCTTCACTCAAGTCCATCCAACGATAATACATAGGCGACATACTGGAAGGATAATCTTCGTAGTTTGATCCCGCTACAGCCCTCATCAAAACCTTATCATCTTCATTTCCCACCATAACGGAATCAGAACAAAGTTCAGAGACATTTCCCTTCATGTCATACAGATGCAAATCATTGGCTGGCAATTCCGCCACAGGGTGGACGACAGAACCAGAAAAGCCTAACCAGCTTTCCTTATTAACGCCACCATTCCTATAAGCAATCTCCCATTCCTGAGTGGTGGGCAAACGAAACTTCATAGGACAACCTTGCTCAGCCGCCATGGTGTTCAACTTAGAAATAAATGCCATCACCTCCTCATAAGTCACATTACTGACCGGATAAGTACTTCTGTCATTCCATCCCTTGTTGTTATCTGGGCAAACTGCCGTCCACATACCTTGTGTTGTTTCTGTCTCGGCAACATAAACCGCTGTCGAATCTGCAGGATCTATAGACAAATGCATTTTTATCTGCCTGCCTCCAAGTGTTACCACCCAAGGTTTCGCCGGCAAACAGAGCTTGTAAGGTTTCTCATACTCATGCTTGCACTGCTTGCTCTTAATCTCATCTTTCGTCAAGCCGCACTTCTGACAACGATAATGAAACACAATCTCTGCCACATGATATATACGACCGTTGGGAGTCTTGTCAAGTTCTTCAGTTTCAACAAGTCTAAAATCATGCGGACTGCAGACTGGCGCATCAAGCCACTCCACCTCGCTTCGTTCACCTATTACCTGACGTTCCCTATTGGGACAATCAAAATAAGTCGTGATTTTTTTCTATCTTTGTACGACTGCCGACCTTAACAGGGGCTTTATCGACAACTTCTTCTATGTACCTTCCTTCTGGACAACACTCCTTATTGGCAGGAGCTTCCATGTTTGACGAGATATTAATATCCGACGTATTCGGAAGATCCTCCACCAGTTCACAAATAAGACATTTGCGCTTGTTGATATAGTCGCACGACTCTAATATCCAACAACCATTATTACTAACCGTTTTTTTTAAAGAAGAGAATATTGTTTCTGGTTCCAAATATTCCCAGACATGTTCATGTTTGCCAGAAGGCTGAGTTTTGCAGAACTCAGTTTTCTCCAGATTTTTTTCCACAAACTTCTTACCACAGTTTTTACAAACACGTATACGATCATATTTAATCAACACATAATCCTCTGACAACGGAGTACGAGAAATTACATTTTCAGTAATTTCACAATCTGTATGATAGCAAGTCGTATCTTTCTTGACTGGAGTACGCACCCAATAAACATAATAAGAGCCTTCACACACCAGGTTGTCATTCATGTCGTAGATATCGGCATAAACATAGATTGAATCATTCTCCCCTCGCTTTGATTTCTCATAATCAAAATCAGCAAAATTATAAACGAAATCAGGAATCAACACATAGAAAGAATTCCAGTCATGACGATTACGACGAATAAAATTCACGACATTGGTACGTTCTTCATATCCGTCAGGCTTAAAATAGAAAGTTTTTGCGTTCCCCTTGGCATCCACTTTTTCAAGACTCTCGTAAAAATTGCATGGATGTTGACGACCAGCCCCATGATAAAACCTAAATCTTACCTGAAAGTTGTCATACTTGTCTATCAAAGAGACATTGGGCAGATAATTTACTTTCAAAATCTCGCCACAAGTTCCTTGGTCTATATCCTCTTCTGAATATGTCTGAGCTAACCGCTTCACTTCGGGATATTGGTCGGCGGCATCACTATAGAGGTTGATATTCTCTTGGCTTTTCAACTGGACATTAAACAATCTATAAGAAGTTCTACAAGTAAACCCATTTTGATTGTTATCAAAATGCGGCGCAAAGTGATGAACAGGCTTATAGATATTCGTTGTACACAAATCCAACGACCAATAAATCGTTATTGGGCTATAGTAGTTTGCCCCATAAACTGAACGTGTATTTTCCGACAAATCCTTAAATGGGACAAACACTCTGTAGCTTTGCTGAAGTCCGTACAGAGCATCTATAGTGATTTTGTAGGGTTTCGGATTCAGCTCATTTATCTGGGTATTTGTCCGCAGTGGACTGGTACATTGAGAATTATTCCAGAGATAAAGAAATATAGTATAGTTTTGCTTGTATTCGCTCACATCAAAATCCAGCAAGGAAAGACTCAAATCAAATCCAGGCACTCCATTCTGATAGACCAGTTCGGTTCCAATAGACACCCTTGCTCTCATAGCCTTAGACGCAGTAGAGAACTGTAAACCTAAGACTATGATTGCCATGATAAATAAATTACGCCACTTCATACTAATCAAAGATACGAGGCCACTTCTTATCAAAAGAATAAGATGTAAGATAGAGATAATCAGTCTCATTCTTCTCGATTACATCTTTAAACAAAGCATAAACCATTGGCTCTGTTATTTTTGTCAAGTCCAAATAGTCTTCAGAATTTCCATCGTCATCGACTCGCACTCTCTTTATGGTATTCTTATCAACTAAAAGACTATACACCTTACGTTCATATTGCATCTCACTATCTATAGACCATTTGCCATAAGGCTGATAATTACAACCATAATGGAATCCATCTATATAAATCTTATATTTGAAAACAAGAACGTTACCAACCTGCTTGCCCAAACGCAATGTTTGTGTTCCATCCCATTCCTGGCACTGGCAAAGGAACAGACCAGAAGTTCCTTTTATCTTTCCCATTCTCCATGCCCAGCATTGATATTCTATTCCTCCGTCTGCCAAAGAGAAATTTGGAGCCACATACCAAAATGGAATATTATAATGAGAAGCAAAAGATATAGGCTCTTGCTCTGCCAAAGTCAAGACACTTTTACTAATATATACGACCTTACCATCTATTCGCGCCTTAACCCAACTGGAGTTATCACTTAAGACATCAATTATTTCTCCCCCAACAAGATAATCCCTATCCTTGACTTCCACTTTGGCCGCTTTAGGGCTTGGTTGCTTACGTATGTTGGCATAATTGCCTTTTACACGATACAGTTTAGAGGGTTCTTCAAATGTCAACTGACTCAATACAGAAGAAGCAGTCTGTGCGGTTGCCAACAAACAGTTAGCAATAACAAATAACACAAAAAAAATCGTTTCATAAATTACATAATTTTAAGATTAAACATTAGTTACTTATAATATGTGATAATACGAGAGATACTCTCATAGTGGGTTTCACCTTCCATGTCAAATTTCCGCGTACAAGATGTCCAGTTACCATGCGAATCAAACCTATAGTCCCTACAATAATATATCGTTAGCTCTCTGTTATCTCCTTCTTCATAGGTACTTAAAATTATAGATGGTACACCACGGTAATCATAATTATATTTCAACTTTTCCTTTGCTCCTGTTGCATACACAGACTCCACGGTCTCAACATGGTTTCCAGAATATTCATAGGTTATGTTGACTGTCCTATTAAAATATTCGTTATTTTCTTTATATTGAACAATACGCCCTTTTGCATCACGCAGAATACCAGAAATCGTATTCCATGTGTTATAACCTGCATCATCCTCATAACCTATCCACTTTCCGTTAGCATCAAAAATACGCTTATCTTTCTCACCGCCAGCATTAGACCATACTATACAAGTATGAGCTTTGCCCTTCAAATCAAAATAGACCAAATCGGCCTTACGAACAGCCTGTGTTGTTGCTGTACGCTTAACAACCGGCCTTTTCTTTCTCACTTGCGCAGTTATGCTTACACTGATCAAAAGCAGTAAGCAGAGCTGTACGCCGCCACGTTTTAAATAATCAATCATTTTCATACTTCTTGTTTATTTTTTAACTGTTACTTAACTCAACACCAAAGTTCTTATATACTCTTAATTATTAACAAACTCATTCCTGACTTACATTTGTCCACAATACTCTTAAAAGCATGCCCAGCAAACCTCCCCCAAAAATAAGTGCCAACAACAAACTAATTATTTTCCAAACCTCAATAGTTCTTTTGTCATTTTCCCCTTTATTATAATAAGAGTAATACATATCATCTATCCTCGCGATTTCATTTAAGATTTCATCAATCCGCTCTTGACGATATTGATCAGGCAGAAAAATATCATCATCAAGGATATGTAATAATTCTTCTTCAAGTTCATCTCTACCTTTATAAATCATACAACTTAATTAAAAAGTTACATTTTCCAAGAAACCCATAATCATACAAAACAAAGCATCTTCATTTTCGATATGATAAGAATGTCCACCCTTTGCCAAAAGTAGACGAGCAGGAATTCCATACTGAATACACCTATTATAGAACCTTACAGATTGTCCAAACCAAACACAATTATCATCAAGAGTGTGTACTAACAAAACAGGAATCTTTAAATAACAAACATTGGCATAAGGAGATATCGGCTGTACTATACGCAAATACTCTTTTTCATCATTGGTTCCTGCATAACAGTTCATAACATCACAAACATTACCTGTACACTCAAAAGGATAACGACCTAAATCCGACATGCCACAATGAGAAACAACGGCCTTAAACATTTTATCTGTATTATGTTTACAAGCTATCAACAAAGCCGTATATCCCCCATAGCTTGCGCCATAAAGAACCACCCTGCTATCATCTATTAAACTGCTAAACTTCTTCAATATATATTTTGTTCCATCAATTATATCAACGACATCCAAATGTCCATAGTTACCTTCCAAAGCATGTTCCCATTCTCGGGATATACCAATCACACCTCTACGCAAAGGTACCACAACCATAAAACCACACTTTGCCATTTTATAATAGATACTGGAATCTGAAAAATCAGGAATCTCTATATTGGGACCACCCAAAGGAATTACAACTACAGGGCATCTACTTCCTCTACGCACAACAGGTTGCAAAACTGCCACATAAAGTTCACTATCAGTCAATTGATAAAACCCAACGGCATCATCGCCACCTTTGGCCCTCTTCTTCTCTATTATATTCTCATATTTTTGCTTCGCAACAATTGTTCTCTCAAGTTTACCAGTTTCTATAACATACGAAAAAGAAAGCATACGATCTGAATATGTATGTTTACTTTTCCATCTCAAGATAGTCATAGTGTTACTATAATCAATCGCTAATGCCCCATTCATTCCTTCAGAAAATATTGTCTGCGGCTCTATTAAATCAAAGATGTTTTTAGATTTATCCCAAAATACATCTCCTATTTTTCCTCTTAATGGTATTACATATAACCACACTATAGTGCAATCCCATTTTTGGTTTTCCAAAGACAAATTGGGACAAGTACAAGCAACGTAGTAAACGTCTTTATTACTATTATACGATTTTACACACTCAATCATCTTATAGGAACAAGACAACACATTTCCATTACCCAAATCCCAACCTTGTACTAATACTGTTTTCTTCCTCTTATTTTGCATCAAAGAGATCGGCTGTTTACAAAAAGAATGATAAAAGCCATACTCGTCACATTCCATTTGTTCTTGAATACTATCCAGATAATCCCATTGAAAAACATTAGGATTATCTACTGCAGATATCTTTTTAGGAAGAAATACTTTTTTCATAATTTTAAAGGCCTTGTCGCTATAGCTGCATCATAAGCAACATTTCTATTAAAAGAGTTTGCATTTCTGATTTTGTCCAATTTTCCTTTAATAACAGTTTTAGATGATCAATATCTTTTATATGTTTAGACAATAATATCATTTTGTCACATAATTGTTTTTCTATACAAGAATGCCATAGACTACTTTTTCCCATCTGTTTGTTTACAATCCTCTCTATGAAAAAAACAAATTGATTTTGTTCCAATATAACCTTTCGAAAATCATCTATCATTCCTTGGCCTATTTTTTCTAAATAATCAGCATTATTAGTTATGTGTTTCAAATGCTTTTCTAACAAGAAGCCAAAAAATATCTATCGCTCTTTCTGAAGAACTTTCAAGCCCTTCCATCATCTGAGTTACTGATAAAATAATACGAACAGGCTTTGTTAACAGCCACATTAATTCTGATGTGACCAAAGATTTTTTCTCAAGATGTTCAAAGCACAAAGTCAGGTCATCATCATAATCTCGAATTCTATCCTTTACATATTTCATATAAAGGAAAGTAGTTTTATCTTGATTGTAAGCATCCAAATGAAATATATCATCCTCAAATCCGCAACCTATAGGGTTTAGTGGGATTTTGCTTGCAAAGCGACAAAATTCATTTTATTGTACATATTTCTTGCACAACAGAAATGTCGCAGACACAAAATCCCCTTACCCCATAA
>ENA-OQEL01000047-OQEL01000047.1-human-gut-metagenome-genome-assembly--contig:-NODE-47-length-46888-cov-4.897992_pt1 | contig 46888 bp, 43 predicted proteins | sample MGYA00242796_ERZ504637 | MGnify/ENA primary metagenome ERZ504637 (study PRJEB26092, sample SAMD00036306) | human gut metagenome | host: Homo sapiens | study: EMG produced TPA metagenomics assembly of... | reverse complement strand
AAGAGCTGGATCCACACAATGTCAAACGGAATGACATAGGTAGAAAAGAGCACGAAGAGCAGCGTAATGCCTACCGAATAGGCAAAGGATCATCAGTGCCTCTTTCCTGTCGCCCGTATAGGAGTTCACCATGCCAGCCGTAAAAATCTGCACCAGCAAAAGCACAACAAACTTACCCACAGAAGTATAGGTATCCCACATCATCACGTTCTCATACTTCACACCCACTACGAAGTAAGCCACCATCGACACGCCGGTAAAGAGAATGGCACCCGGCATTCCTTCGCGGTAAAGCATGAGGAAGAATGAAAGATAAACCAAGGCAGAACCCGTTTCGCGCTGACCTACGATACAGAGCATCGGCAGAACGATAATGCCTACGGCTGCCATGAAATGCTTCAGGTTCTGCATACTGAAACCATAGCTTGACATAAACTTGGCTACCGCCAGAGCCGTAGCAAACTTACCAAACTCAGCCGGTTGCAGTCGGAGCGGTCCCAACACCAGCCAGGAGTGGGAACCCTTGATGCTATGCGGATTGAATATCGTAGCAAAGAGCAAGAGTATCAGGACGCCATAGATGACATACGAGAAGGTATCGTAAAACCGGTCATCAAGCAGCAGGATTACCAATCCCAGTGCTATGGATGTGCCAATCCATATAATCTGCATACCCGAACGGGCACCCAGACTGAATATCTCGTTGTCACCATAGTTATAGCTGGCTCCACAGACGCTCACCCATCCGAAGATGAGGAGTGCCAGATAAATACCTATCGTCCACCAGTCAAGTGAAGCAAGCACACTAGGTTGTTTATTATCGATCATAATCTATAAACTATCAACTATAAACTGTTAACTGAAAACTATCTACTGCTTAATCCGTAGGCGATTCTACGGGCCTGCATCTCTGCAGCCCTGCGCTCAGAATCAGGAGATAACTTACCCTTGAGATACTGTTCCATCATCAGACCACCGATAGGCACACCATAGTCAGCACCCCAACCACCATTCTCTACATACACGGCAATAGCAATCTTCGGGTTGTTCATCGGAGCAAAGCCCATGAATACAGAGTGGTCATGGCCACGGTTCTGTGCCGTACCCGTCTTGCCGCAAGCTTCGAAATCGTAGCGGCCGAGCAGCTTACAGGTTCCCTTCAGCGCCGAACTTCTCATACCGGCTACCACATAGTTGTAAGCCCGTCGGGAAGCCTTGGTATAATGGCGCCGGGTATAGAGCGTATCAAGCGGTTCGCCCTTCACCTTTCTCACTACATGAGGCACATAATAGTATCCCCTGTTGGCAATGGTAGCACCCAGGTTGGCTATCTGCAACGGCGTGAGGTTAACCTCACCCTGACCGATAGAAATACTGATTACCGTCAGTCCGTTCCATGAACCATTGTAAGCCTTATCATAGAACTGTGCATTCGGAATGAGACCGCGTTTCTCGCCAGGCAAGTCGATGCCCAACTTATATCCGAACCCCATGCTCACCATATAATCTTTCCATACAGTCATCGCATTCTGTACGCTGCCATACTTCTTGCGGTTACCTATCATATAGTAAAGACCCCAGCAGAAGTAACCGTTACAAGAGGTACTGATGGCATCAACCAGCGAAATAGGCGACGGGTGACCATGACAGCCCACATGCAGACCCTTATAAGAGAAACCATGATTACATGGGAATGCTGTTCCCGGTGTGATGATACCTTCAGTAAGATAGGTCAGCGCTTGGCTGGTCTTAAAGGTAGAACCCGGAGGATACTGACCCTGAATACTACGGTTCAGGAGCGGTTTCCAAGGATTACGCGAGAGCCACTTGTGCATCTTACCGCGGTTTCTACCCACCAGACGTCTTGGATCGTAAGAAGGAGAAGAAACCATAGCCAGCACATCGCCCGTTCTAGGATCGATGGCAACGATACTGCCGATTTTACCCTGGAGCAGACGTTCGCCCAAGGCTTGCAACTTGACATCCAATCCCAGCGTCAAGTCCTTTCCAGCCACAGGTTTCCGGTCGAGTTTACCATTCTGATAGCTACCCTGTATTCTTCCGTGGGCATCTCTCAGCATGATCTTCACACCCTTCTCACCACGCAGCTGCTTCTCATAAAACTTCTCGATACCCAGTTTTCCGATATAGTCACCAGCCTGATAGTAGTCATCATCTTCAATATCGCTTTGCGAAACCTCACCCACATCACCCAGCACATGGGCTGCATAAGGGTAGGTATATTCTCTGACGGTACGTTTCTGGACATAGAAACCGGGGAACCGGAACATCTTCTCCTGGAACACACTGAAATCCCGGTCGCTCAGCTGTCCCATAAAAAGCTGCTGGGTATAGCGCGAATAGCCCGGGTTTTTAGAGCGGTCCTTGATATCGTTCATTCGCTTGATAAAAAACTCTTTCGTGATACCCAGCGAATTACAGAAATCCATCGTATCAAGTCGGCCGCTCTCCTCGTTCATGACCACCATCAGATCGTAAGACGGCTGATTATACACCAGCAGCTTACCATTACGGTCGTAAATGGCACCACGGGCGGGAAACTCAATATGCTTCAAGAAGGCATTACTGTCGGCATTCTTCTTGTAGTCGTCGCTCATAATCTGAAGCGTAAACAGACGAATCATGTAAATGACCACAATAGCTATGGCCACTCCACCGATAACGAATCTACGTTTTTCAAGATTGTAATCCAACATTACCTTATTATATATAGCAAACTAAAAATCGTGTTCTTTTCTCTCTCATCACTTATCCGGAATCTTACTTTCTGAAACTTTCTGTCGCCATCACCAATATATAAGTGATAACCGTACTTCCGCCTATACATTCCAACCAGTGAACCCAATTAAAGAAATTGAATGTTTCGAGTGTAAAGAACAATAGATTATAAACGAGAATGATGAAGAATACGTACCAGCAATATGCACCCACGCCGATAGAACGCATGGACGGTTCCAGATCGTCGGCGCTGTCACGCGGTACGAAAAGTTCAAACAAATAAGGTTGTAGCAGTCCTACGGCAGTCATCGAAGCTGCTGCAACACCTGGCGTATTGGCAAATACGTCCACACAAAGCCCCATCATAAAGCACCACAATAACACCGCCCATTTAGGATGGTTGCGGCGGAAATGCAGTACCATAATGATATACAGCAAGGGGGTGGCACAATTGAATAGATGAATATGATTAAACACCAATCCCTGTACCAGCACGAGCACCACAAAGGTAGCTAGTCTTTTCACTAAATCTATACTCATTGCTTTTTATATCCTCTTACTATACGTCATTATTGATTATTGTCTCCATTTGTTTCGATGCTATCCTGTGCTGCACGCATAATCTCCAACCGCTCTTTCATGGCGGCATCATCAATTACACATACATCACGCAGACGGGCAAAATCGGTAGAGAGGCGAAGTTGTACGCGATACGACAGTCCATCGGCGGAGTTGAACACGTGCAATATCCTGCCTACTCTCACTCCAGGAGGGAATACTGCAGAATAGCCACTCGTTACCACATAGTCACCCAATTTAAAGTGAGCATGACGTGGCACCTCTTCCAGATAGGCAAGGTCAGACACACCACCCTTCCAGCGCAGATAGCCAAAATAGCCTCTATTCTGAATCATACAACTGATGTTCGACTTCGTGTTCAATACCGGAATCACGATAGCGTAATGTTCTGCCACCAGATACACGATACCCACAACACCCGTACCACTGATTACACCCATATCCTTGTGGATGCCATCCGCGCTACCCTTGTCAATTGTCATCAGGTTGCCGGGTTTATCGACACTATTCGCCACTACCTTAGCCGGAATCAGACGATAGTTTCTCAGCAATGCAAACTGGTCACGATGGTAGATGCTGCTATCCTTGGTCACGCTCACGAGACTGTCGGAAAGTTTCTGCACCTCCTGTTCGAGATACGCATTTCGCTGTGTCAGTTCCTGGTTCACCTTGGTAAGCGAGAAGAATGTTTCTACATTTGCATCCCATTCATACAACTTACCCGTTACGGCATTAGCCGAGGAGAACCAGGCACTGCCCTGATAGCTGTTATACTGAAACAACAGCACCATACTCACCACCTCAAGAATCAGGAAGACAAACCAATGGTTGTATTTCGCTAAAAACTCTAAAAGGTTGCGCATACTTTATTCTTACTATTAGAATAAGTTCTGATTATCTCATCAAGAAAGAGAAACGGTCTACATTCTTCAACGCAATACCAGCACCCTTGGCAACACTGTGCAATGGATCTTCTGCGATGTGGAATGGGATATTGATCTTATCCTGCAAACGCTTGTCGAGACCGCGGAGCAAAGCACCACCACCAGAGAGCCAGATACCATTCTTCACGATATCGGCATAGAGCTCAGGAGGTGTGTTCTCCAATGCTGAGAGCACAGCGTTCTCAATCTTTGCCACGGTCTTATCCAAGCAGTGAGCAATCTCCTGGTAGCATACAGGTACCTCCATAGGCAACGCTGTAATACGGTTAGGACCATGTACGATGAAGTCCTCTGGAGCCTCATCACCAAGATCGGTCAGAGCTGAACCCACATGAATCTTGATACGCTCAGCCATACGCTCAGAAACCTTCACGTTGTGCTGACGGCTCATATATTCCTGGATATCGGCAGTAAGGTCGTCACCGGCTGTACGGATTGAGTTGTTCGATACAATACCACCCAATGAGATGACAGCGATTTCGGTAGAACCACCACCTATATCAACAATCATATTACCCTCTGGAGCCTCAACATCGATACCGATACCGATAGCGGCAGCCATTGGCTCAAAAATCAAATATACATCACGTCCGTCGGCATGCTCGGCAGAGTCGCGCACTGCACGAAGTTCAACCTCGGTAGAACCAGAAGGTACACCGATAACCATACGGAGTGAAGGAGAGAAGAGACGGCTACCAGTATGAACCATCTTAATCAATCCACGCATCATCTGCTCACAAGCAGTAAAGTCGGCAATCACGCCATCACGCAATGGTCTGATAGTACGGATATTATCATGAGTCTTCTCGTACATCATCTTAGCCTTCTCGCCCACAGCAATCATCTTGTCGGTGCGGCGGTCAAGGGCTACAACAGAAGGTTCATCCACTACAATCTTATCATCACTGATAATGATGGTATTGGCTGTACCCAAGTCCATTGCGATTTCCTGAATAAATGAAAAAAACTCCCATTTCGTTTCTAAATTATTTTAAGCTTAAAATTTTCTTTTTATTTAAGGAGTTAAGGAGTTAAAGGAGCATAGAAGCCACGGCAACAGTCTGTCATATACCGGGGCTAGAATCCCCGCAGACACTTGTCCTGACTTCTTCCACTTCTTAACTCCTTAACTACTTTATTTTTCCGAGAGTTTACTTAGCAAACCATGCATGGATTGCAGTATCATAGTGAGAGCTTACACCGAATGCACGCTCTGCAAACATCTTGCGGTCTTCGATATCAGTCTCAGCACCCTTCTTCTTCAGGATATCGAGCAATACGCCGTATTCTGCCTTGCTAGGAACAATCACCACGTCCTTGAAGTTTTTGGCACCTGCACGAATCAAAGAGATACCGCCAATATCAATTTTCTCGATGATATCAGCATCGCTAGCACCGCTAGCTACAGTCTGCTCGAAAGGATACAAGTCTACGATGACGAGATCGATAGAAGGGATTTCGTATTCCTTCATCTGCTCCTGGTCACCCTCGTTGTCACGGCGAGCCAAGATACCTCCAAATATTTTAGGATGAAGAGTCTTTACGCGACCACCCAAGATAGATGGATAGGTAGTGACCTCCTCAACTTTCTCGCATTCATAACCCAAAGATTCGATAAACTTCTGGGTACCACCAGTACTCAGGAACTTTACACCCTCTTCATTCAACTTGGCGAGCAATTCGTCCAAGCCATCCTTGTGGAAGACAGACACCAACGCTGTCTTGATTTTCTTTGTTTCAGCCATTGAACTTATAAATTATAATTTATGATGGTGCAAAGGTACGAAGATTATTTGATTACACAACATTTCCCCCCAATAAAATAGCATTATTTAAAGGATATTTAAAAGATAATTGAGAGAAATCAAGAAATAAGCAATCTCAAGTTTCGCAAGTTCAGGAGTTAAAGGAGTTAAAGAAGTTATCGCTCCCTACGGTCGCTGAGGAGTTAAGACAATAGTCTTTTTGGCGTAGTTTTTAAGCAGCAAGACATATGTCTTAACTCCTTAACTCCTTTAACTTCCTGACATACGAAAGTTCAATAAGCCCGTACTCAAACCGCCTTTTTCTGTCATTCTGTCCGGAAATATTTCTTATTTCTATCTTTTATCTACCCAAAACAAGACAGATTGTCAGTAAACCATTGATTTTCAACGAATAGGCATAAGTTTCGCTAAAGGATGGGAGGAACGCACCGGGAGGTTTCCGAAGAGGAGATTCCGGGGCTCATCCAAATAACACAAATATGAATATATAATATAAGAAAGGAGATATTAATATGACATTCGACAAATTTACTATCAAGGCGCAGGAGGCGGTACAGGAAGCCGTAAACATTGCGCAGCGAAATGGTCAGCAAACCATCGAACCGGTGCATCTGCTTAGCGGTATCCTTGAAAAGGCTACCGATGTGACCAACTACATCTTCCAGAAGTTGGGCATGAACGGACAGCAAATCGCCATGCTCTTGCGTCAGGAGATGCAACATCTGCCTCGTGTGCAGGGTGGCGGTCAGCCGTACCTCAGCAACGAGACTAACCAGATACTGATGAATGCCGAGGATACCGCCAAGAAAATGGGCGACGAGTTCGTTAGCGTAGAACCTATCCTGTTGGCTATCGTACAGGGCAACTCTACTGCTGCACGTATTCTGAAGGATGCTGGTGCAAATGTCAAAGATATGCTCGCTGCCATCCAGACTCTGAGACAGGGACAGAACGTAAAATCACAAAGCGCTGATGACAACTATCAGAGTTTGGAGAAATATGCGAAAAACCTTGTAGAACAGGCAAGAAGCGGCAAGCTGGACCCAGTTATCGGACGTGATGAGGAAATAAGAAGAGTACTCCAGATTCTGTCACGAAGAACCAAGAACAACCCTATCCTTATCGGTGAGCCTGGTACAGGTAAGACCGCTATCGTAGAAGGTCTTGCCGAGCGTATCGTACGTGGCGATGTACCGGAGAATCTGAAGAACAAGCAACTCTATTCTCTCGATATGGGTGCGCTGGTAGCCGGTGCCAAATATAAGGGTGAGTTCGAAGAGCGTCTGAAGAGCGTCATCAAAGAGGTAACCAACGCCAACGGCCAGATTATCCTCTTCATCGATGAGATTCACACGCTGGTAGGTGCAGGCGGTGGCGAAGGCGCCATGGATGCAGCCAACATTCTGAAGCCAGCCCTGGCTCGTGGTGAACTGAGAGCTATCGGTGCTACTACCCTCAACGAGTATCAGAAGTACTTCGAGAAGGATAAGGCGCTGGAACGCCGTTTCCAGACCGTCATGGTTAATGAGCCTGACGAGGTAGACGCCATCAGTATCCTCCGTGGTATCAAGGAGCGCTACGAGAACCATCATAAGGTACGTATTCAGGATGATGCCTGCATCGCAGCCGTCAAGTTATCAGAGAGATACATCTCTGACAGATTCCTCCCTGATAAGGCTATCGACCTGATGGATGAGGCAGCAGCCAAACTGAGAATGGAGCGTGACTCTGTACCAGAAGAACTGGATGAGATTACCCGCCACTTGAAGCAGTTGGAGATTGAGCGTGAGGCCATCAAGCGCGAGAATGACCAGCCTAAGATTCAGCAGTTGGATAAGGAAATTGCAGAATTGAAGGATCAGGAGCATGACTTCCGTGCTAAATGGGAAGGCGAAAAAGCGCTCGTCAACAAGATTCAGCAGGATAAGCAGGAGATAGAAAACCTGAAGTTTGAGGCTGAACGCATGGAGCGCGAAGGCAATTACGAACGCGTAGCTGAAATCCGATATTCTAAACTGAAGGCGCTCGAGGATGACATCAAGAAAATCCAGGAGCAGCTGAAGAGTACACAGGGTGGCGCAGCGATGGTCAGAGAGGAAGTTACTGCTGATGATATCGCTGAGGTTGTAAGCCGCTGGACCGGAATACCAGTAAGCCGCATGATGCAGAGCGAGCGTGAGAAACTGCTCCACCTGGAGGAAGAACTTCACAAGAGAGTCATCGGACAGGACGAGGCTATCACCGCAGTAAGTGATGCCGTTCGCCGCAGCCGTGCCGGTTTGCAGGATCCTAAGCGTCCTATCGCCAGCTTCATCTTCCTCGGTACCACCGGTGTAGGTAAGACCGAGCTTGCCAAGGCGCTGGCTGAGTATCTGTTCAATGACGAGTCGATGATGACCCGAATTGATATGAGTGAATATCAGGAGAAGTTTAGCGTAACCCGTCTGATCGGTGCGCCTCCAGGGTATGTCGGCTACGATGAAGGTGGTCAGTTGACCGAGGCTGTACGCCGCAAACCATACAGTGTGGTTCTCTTCGATGAGATTGAGAAGGCGCATCCTGATGTATTCAATACCCTGTTGCAGGTATTGGACGATGGTCGTCTGACAGACAACAAGGGCCGTGTAGTCAACTTCAAGAACACCATCATCATCATGACTTCCAACGCAAGCCGTGAGATGTTGAAGAAGACCTTCCGCCCTGAGTTCTTGAACCGTATAGATGATATCATTACCTTCAAGCCGTTGACCCAGGAGCAGATTGCCGAGGTTGTAGAACTTCAGATGAAGCGAGTAAAGAAGATGTTGGAGCCTCAGGGCTTTGAACTTCTCTGGACTCCTGCAGCTATCCAGTATCTGGCAAAGGTAGGTTACGACCCAGAGTTTGGTGCCCGTCCAGTAAAGCGTGCCATTCAGGATTACGTTCAGAACGATTTGAGCAAGAAGATTCTTGCCGAGGAAGTAAGTCGCGAGAAGCCAATCACCATTGACTACTCAGAGGCAAACGGCATCGAGTTCAAGAATCTCTAAAAGATAGATTTTTATCATTTCTATTATATAAGAAAGGTTCCTTTGGGGAGTAGCATCCCCGTCGGGACCTTTTTTTTTATACATCCCTCCTCTTTCTGTTTTTTCATTACCACTTGATGAATCTTTGCAACTTTGGCTTCAAATCCTCATACGGGGAATAGTCGAACATCAAACATTTATTAGCATCCTTGAAAGGAATAACAGCATGATATTCGCCTGCAGCAAAATAATCAATCTGATAAGGATGATAGGTCAAGACGATACCTTCTGGAAGTACTGCGAAATGAGTCAGAGGAAAATCCTTTTCGGTAAATGCCTTTTCAGTGTATCCCGTCCATCCTGCCCATTCATCACAGGAGTAGTTATGTACGAGAAATGACTGCATCACCTCATCCATACCACTTGTATCAACCATAGGACAATGGAAGGAGAATATGCTATTGGTAAAATACTCCCATGAACTTTCCCGTTCATAGTTGAAATCATATTCTTTCTTCAAACTCTCCAAAACCAGATGTCGGAACCGTTGCAGCATAGCTGGTTTCACAGTGTTGCCAACATCCACAAATACACCTTTCTTTTTGTCGTATGTGATGTAATACTCACGAGGCAAATCATGAAAGCCCCTATTGTAAAGGCTCGCCCTATAGTAATAGGTGGTATAGTCTTGACAATCCACAACCTTCTTCACCTTGATATCGCAAGTCATTCTCACGTCCAACGTATCTTCTATCTGGTACTTTGCCCGACAGAGCTTCTCCCACAACACGCCATAATCATCCAACGAATGCAGCATATCCCTAAGTGATGTACACTTGCCTACAGGAATATCTTTGCTGCTTTCCAGCTGGAAGAACGCATCATCCCTTACAGCAGTCATCATCCATTCACGGATTGACCTGTCAGCACCAGTATTACCCTTAGGAATTTCCAAATCCACAGTAAAACCGGCATCCATACTTTCGTACTTGTTTCTTGGCTTGATATGATAGTCCTTTATCGTCCTTTCGACAGATATATCTTTTGATTCAGCTATCTGTCTCGAATGATATAAGTCGCCAAATGGAACATCTATCGTTTGGGCACCAGCCACTAAATTCAAGAATCCCTTTTTCCTGGGTATCCGACAATACACATCATCCTGAAGTCCAAGGCATTTCCCATCAGAGAAACATAGCGTATCAGAACTTGCGAAAAGAAACAAGTCATTCCATTCACCAAGATAACACAGCCCAGAAGCATTACAAGGAGGTGCGAACAACACCTTTTTGTTCTTAATGTCATAAACATCCTTCTCGTCTATACAAACATATTCAGTCGTATTATCAATTGATGTAATATCTGATGCTTCGATTTGTGGATAATAGAAACCATTGCGTTCATATTTCAAAAGATAATATGGCGTCTTGTCATCAGAATGTTCATAGTTCCAAACGATAAACAGACTATCACCAATTCGTTCTTGAATGGTGAACGTATCACCATCCAAGACAAGGGTATCTTCTTCAACGACTTCCCCTTTTAATCCGACTCCCATACGCAAACTATGACAGCCAGTAAGAACTGCAAGCATAAGGATTATAAACAATAGTTTTTTCATAATGTAATATCATCTGTTACTTTCATATCATCGTATTCGTCGTCCCAGTATATCATTGGAGCTAAATCTTCTCTAAATTCTGGTTCTCTCAACTTTTCCAATTTGTTTTCAACATCATCTTTTGATTTTGCAAATACAAAGCAACGCCACCAATAATTGTCGCTGAGATAATCACATTCATCAAACCAAAGATGATGTCTCACGAGCTGCCCTACATATACACCATCCTTGGATATTCCATTATGCGAATAGTCAGCAATCTCGTAAATATCCTTAAACGTAGTTCCGAGAACATGTATTTGCTCTGTAATCTTAATTTTCTTCATATCGATTTCCCCTAATCCGTGTCGGGCACAACTTTTATTGTTACTTCTTTCTAGTCATCAACCATTCAATCAGTAGGTTCACCTCCTTGCTCAACATTCCAGCAGTTGCCGGAAGCTTATGGGGGCGAATGACAACCATACCGATGGAATATTTTGGGTTATCAGCTGGAAAACAGCCCACAAACGTAAATTCATCAAAACATCTTTTATTGTTGTCGTGCTGAAGGATATTGTACCTACCAGCCTGTTTTACACCTCTTTGTCTGAAAGACAGAGCCAGTTCTATGGCATTGTTCGTCTTTGTTGTGTCGCTGATAGCGGTGCCACTGACATCTGTGCCACTAATAGTTGTGCCACTGATAGCCCAGATATTCTTTTTGAATGGTACATATACCATATCACCACACCCTTCACACTCGTCATCCAATTGTTTCTCCAATGATGCCCATGCTAATACTTCTGATGTTGTGGCATCAATAACGGCTATTTGCCCATATATACCATCTGTTTCTAACATCATATTTCTATCTAATAGGTTGTAGCATGAGTCTATAAGTTCTTTGTCTGCTAATGGACAAATTTCAACACCATCGTTGAAATAGGAAACTTCTTTTCTCTGAGCATAGACACCTACACAATAGAATATTAGCATACATACCAATAATGTTCTAAATGCTTGTGTTATTGTTTTCATTCCGTTTCTAAACCTTTAGGTTGTACAATCAGTTCCAATCGCTTGATATCGTCTTCTGCCAGATGGATGTTTCCTCCATTTCTGTAATAGTCGAGCACTCTTTCTGCACCATGGCGTCCCAATACAGCATGTTCTTCTGCTTTCATATAATATTCCACAGCAAGTTGCTTGTTTGATTTGCCATTCTCATCAGGCTCATAATAGAGGTCGCCAAGAATCAGATTGGCGAGAGGTACACGATGAGCAATTATGGCAAGTTTTGTTGCATCTGCTCTCAGTCTTCCTTTCCAGTCAGGTATGGTAATCAGCAGTTCAGCCAAGGAACAACCTTGATCTGCAGCCTCTTTAATCATATTTATCCCCGATATTGTGTCGCCTTGGTCAACAGTAATCATTCCGAGGAGAGTCTTTGCTTCAGGACTGTCGCTCGCACGTAGTACATGCTCTATGCTGTCTGAATCCTCTTGAATATACGACTTATAGCCATCCATTAGGAGAAATAATGTTTTGTAATCATTACCATCTGGCAAGCCGTAGATATAGTCATCCATTCGGTTAATTCCACCACGGCTCTCTGCCATGTTAGCCATAGTAATCATACCGAAGAAATCCTTCTTCACACCAATACCATCTCGATAACAATCTGCCAGTTTCAGATATGCCGAACCATCGCCCCAGCGAGCTTGATAGAGCAATGACATGATTGAGTCTTGCGGACTGAAAGTCATGCTTTTCTGTTCTGTCAACTTTGTTGAAGATGCCATTTCTTCCATTATCTGTTGTTCAGAACAACTTGCAAAGAACAACATCATTATCATATATACGAACCAATTTTTCATCTTAAATTTCTTGTTTTTATTCTTACTTATTCAACATAGCATTGGCCTTTTGGGTATAGTCAGCAGCTCTATCTCTTGCTTTGTCTGCTTTATGAGAATATACCAAAGTTTTGTCTGCCATATTCCTCGCCCTGTCTTGATATATCTTCGCCCTGTCATATTTCTTCTGTCTTACATAAAACTCGGCCTCTCTTAAATTATTTTGTGTCTGTCTGTTATAGTAATCCGCCTCTCGTTGGTAGCTTTCCGCTTGCCGCAGATAATATGCAGCTTCACGCTGATACGATTGGGCTTGGCGAACGTAAAAACTTGAAGTCTGAGCATTAATTGCCAGATTAAACATGGGAAATAACAATATAACCACTAAATGCTTCATATTTCAGATGTATCAATATTCTTTCTTATGATAGAGTTTGGAGGTAGAGCATCCATGTGCAGCACAATTAACACACTCTGTATGCCCAGGCTTGTGCTCATAAATTTGACAACCGCACCCACTGTTACATCTTCCATAAAAGAAAGACCGTCCTTTGAAGGAGACATCAGAGTTAGAACGTGTCTCTACATAATCAGCCACAATCTCTCCTGTTCCTCCGCATCTGTTACAGGTATATCCTGCATAAACACCATATCCGCTACATAGTGTACATGGGAACGTCTTCTGACTTTCTTCCTCATATATGTTTTCATTTGCGTATGAACCACTCGCAGTTGAAGGTTTTGAGTCACAACTTACAATTGTAGAAGCGACTATAATGCAGAACAATACTACAAAGATACTTGCTAATGACTTCATATTTCAATACCCTAATCCGTGTCGGGCACAACTTCTAAGTTTGTTATTTGTCTGTTTATGAGATATAGAGTACCGAAGTAACCATTTACTATCAGAAAAAAAATCTGCATTGGAAAACAAAAAGCAGAAGACCATGGAATACAAACTACATAGCCTTCTGCTCTCTTATACTTTCAGAATAATCCTGCTGATTGATTATCTTTTCAAAGTGAACTTCTTTACAACCTTACCTTTTCTGTCAATAGCACCATAAAGATTGATTTCTTCATCATCTGTCATACCAAATCCATCGTCATCACGATAGTACATACCATCAGGGTTAAGCTGCCATTCCACTTCTGCCACGCCATTCTTATATTGATATACATGACCAGGGAAATGAAACGAATGCGCTTTTGCTCTTTCAAAAGCATCTTGTGGAAGCCCTTTCAGACTATCCCAGTCAATATCTTCATCTGTCACGATTTGCAGTACCTCATCAATAGACATGAACTCGTATGCGCATCTTGCCTCTTTGTCCATCAAGTAACGTGGTTTCCAATACCGCCCAATCACCTGAGTCACTAATGCCATATCTTCCCCCAAATCATTTTGTACAAGTGGTAGACCTTGATATTGTGATAAACATAATTCCCTATATAGTTTTTCCTCTTCTGACATATCTATATCATTTGACTTTCCCTCTTCATACACCAAATCCCATGGATTATCATTACAGATTACTAGCCCCTCCATCTTACCTTGTACAAAATCATTTTCATCTGTATCATCTTTATTCTTAGCCTTAGCAAGATATCGGAGTTTTCTTATCAAATCACGTTCTTCTTCATTCGCAATATCATAAGCAATTTGAATGTAACTGTCAAAAGATTTTTGAATCGCTTCGGTTGCTTGCTCCAATATTTCATCATTACCTTCTTGGCAATAATGTTCATCGCACAGGCCATAAGCCGTCCAGCAAATCGTGAGTTACTTAGGTTGGGGTCATCACCTAAAACTTCGTTATATCCATCTTTCAGTTTGATTGACACATTATTTCCACCTGTAGATTTTGCGTGCATATTCATCTTTGCTTCTTCGTATGACTCATATCCGAATATAGTGGCAGCCAACGATTCGAAGTTTTTGTCATCGAGAATATCGACCGAACGAATCATTAAGTTTCGAATTTCATCTGAAGTGTTGTCTGACAACTCTTCAAATTCTTTCACTGTGGCCACAATAATATTATAACCGTCTTCTTTTTCTGACAAATAAACCTGTGCCTCAGGCAAAACACCAGCAGCTTCTTTACCAATTCTTTTAACCTCGTAGTTAGCAGCAAATGCTACATTAGCATCTACTGGTATAGGGAAAGGAACATACACAAGCAGGCTATTACCTTCTATACAGGTTAATGCGACATTGAACACACAATGTTTGCCTTCTACTTCTGTTGCAAATTTGTTTCCCTCTCGATTGGGGCTGATTCCTGACGAAGAAAACATCTTTACGATGCAATCTTCAAGAGTAAGTCCCTTTCGGGTATAGCCACATTTGTGTTTGAAAAAATCGAATATTCCCATAATAATTACTCTTTTGTTTGTTCATGACAATTGTTCCCAACATGATTTTCCATTCTTTTTAATTTGAAGAATGAAATACCAAACAACAATACCCAATAGGCATAAACATTTAATATGTTAAAAGGATTTAGTTCCATCGTTTATATAACCCTTATCCGTGTCGGGCACAACTTCTAAATTTGTTATTTGTCTGTTTATGAGATATAGAGTATAGAAGTAACCCTTTGCTATCAGAAAATATTTAAATACACTTGTACTTTGTACTTGATCACTATCAGTCCAACATCACAAATGCAGCCCAATAATATGGATCAGGATGCTCCTTGCGGATGATTTCTTTGGTCTGTTCAAACGCCTTGCGCTTGTTCCAGTTATTAGCCTTATCAGTAAGCTGTTCATAGAAAGCAATCATAAACTCAGAAGTCACTTTATCATCTACATTCCACAGCGACATGATGATGGTACCAACACCAGCTTTTTTGAAGGCACGCTGCAAACCAAACACTCCTTCTGCTGTCACTTTACCTTGTCCTGTCTTACATGCAGAAAGAACCAACAAGTCAGTTCCTTTGAAATCAAGATTTGCAATGTCTTTAGCTGTCAGCACACCACCAAGCACACCATCTACATTCATCTTGCCTAACCAAGCAGCATTGCCTCCAGCAAACACCAATCCAGATAAAGACATCGCATCAGTATAACCACGAAGGAAATCCTTGTCTTTCGCCTCATCCGGAGTATAATAGAAACCATGTGTTGCTATATGCACAATAGATGGAGACTTGCCATCTAAAGCCACAAAGGACTCAGCATTTCCCTTTGAACCTAAGTAAGCTTTAACACTAAACCCGTTATCCACCAGAGTTTTTTCAATCTTCTTGACTTCATCTTTCGTATTGCGCAAGTCCTTAAATCCAGATACACCATATTCAGAACGCACCAGTCCTGCCAAATCTGATTTTTCATACGCCTTACTCTCCTCTTCCATCTTTTGAGGATCCAAACTGTATTTCAGTCCTCCATAAAGCGTAGCAGTTCTATTGATTTTGCTAGAATGATGAGCATTCACGATTTCCCTTGCAGAAGTCAGTCTTACAAAATCATAATGCTGCCCTAATGTCGTTCCATCAGAAAGAGGAAGAGCCTCCAATGCGATGCCGTGCATGACGCCCGATGGAATATAATACACCGTACTTCCTTTAGCAATGCTTGCTTCTATTGGATTCCAGATTAATTTTGAAGCCCTATTCTGTAACTGCTCATAATTATAGAGAGTATAGTTTTGCATACCATCCAGCAGAGAATCCAGCTGCTGTTGGTCAAAACACTTCACCAAAAGAGGATGGCTTTTATCTTTATCATAAATATATGCTGCATACTGACGTACAGAATCTTCCGTTTGATAATCAGAGAAATCTACCACTACTTCATGATCTGCCAGACTATTTCTAACCTTTTCATAGTTTATATCAAGGTATGTCTCATATTCGTTGTAACTTTGGCACTTGTGACTTAACTGTTGTTCCAACTCTCTTTGTTGTATCGTCAAACTGTCTATTTCAAGCTTATTATATTCATAGTTGTTTCTCAATACCAGAAGTCTATTGTTTACAGCCAAGAGATTGCGATAGTTGGCAATGTCATCATTAGTTCCTTCCTTTCTGATGATATCGACAACCGACTTCTCGGTTTCAAGCAATAACGACTTCGAGAACAACAAGGCATTATAACAGGTTTCAGTTAATTCACTATCGAAGTTTCCGCATTTTACGGCAAAAGCAGCCATCCCACTAAGGTTATTCAGCGTTTCCATCCAGAACTGTTCTCTTTGCGAAGGAGTCGAGTATCGCCAAAGTTGTTTCATATTAACAAGCAAGCTATTCATGGACATACGAAACAGACTATCTGCCTCGTTTATATTTCCGCGAGCACCTTCTATATTGGCCAATGTGAAGAGCGCCTGACTATAAGTACCAGAAGTCTCTCCATATTTATTCCTGCTCGTCTCTACATATTCACTAAAAGTCGCATAAGCATCATCATAACGCTTAAGCATGAAATAGGCTTCAGACTTGTTCAGCAAGCTTGCGAATTTGGAAGGCGAATCTTCCGTTCTCTTATCATAGAGAGTATTGTATGCTTTATCAAAACACGCTATTGCCTTGTCGAATTTCTTAAAATCGGCATAACAACATCCTTTTACATTATAAAAGTTAGCTATCACTTCCTTGTCTTGATAGGAATGACCAACACCACGTTCCAAACTGTCCAAACACGCAAAGGCTCTCGTACTGTCATTGTCCAGGGCATAGAGTGTACACAGCTTACTGTATGCCTGGTACTGCTGGTCACTATTCCTGCCATTCAAAATTTTAGTTTGCTCAATATAGTGCTTTGCAGCTCTGATAGCATCTTTGTATTGCCTTTGCTGTTGTTTCAGGTTCATCATACTATTATAGTAATTGAGTTTTGCCTGTTCCCGATCAGAGAAAGGCAAATCCAGCATCACATCCCAACATTGCAGCAATTGCGTCTCGACCATGGCAAACTCCTTTCGTGCCAAATACTCATTTGACCAATATAAATGATATATGGTCTTCAGTTTGGCAGAATTGGATACATGATACAGAGAGTCCAACGCTTTCAGATACTGATTATAACCAATAATGTCGCCTACTGTTCGATATAGGGTTAGTAAGTCAACCATAATTTTGGATTGAAAGAAATCCTCGTTGGCTTCAGTCGCAATTTGCAAAGCATTCAGATAGTGTTGTTTGGCTTTTTCCCATTCCCCCAATCCAGCTTTCAAGGCTCCCATAGCTTCAGTTGCCTGTATCTGAAAGTCTACATCTCCAAGTTCCCGATAGCCCTTTTGTGCTTTTTCCAGATGTTCATAAGCAATATCAAATTTACCTGCGTGAATATCCAAGGTACCTTGAGCCATCCAATAATGAGGGCTTCCGATTCTATATGGATTTGTCTGCGCCCATATACAAGAGATAGATAAAAGCCAAATAAAAACGACAGATATATAACGTTTATGGTTCATCATCTTATCTTTAGTTTTATTTATGTAATGAAGTTATCGTGTCGGAAGATATTGAGTCGGTATCAATACTATCTGCTGGTGCAGTCATTTCAAACACATCGTTTTCATCGCCACGCACATTATCATGAGAAGATGTTTCCACCAACAACGGATTGATGGCAAAGAAGCCACCCACCATCACAGCAGCAATGCTCGAAATCCAAAGCCAAGTCTTTCTGTTACTGTGTTTCATTTCCTTTTGAAACTCAGTCATGGCTTTCAGCTTCTCTTCACGGCTCACCATCGCCATTTTAACATTCTTCGTAAACTCATACTGCTCCCTTTTTTCCACATCATCTTCTATCTCTTTCAGAAACTGTGCCTTGTCTTCTTCTGACATAGCATCGTTATGAAGCAGGAACTCGTCTATCCTGTCTTGAAAATTAATATTGTCCATATTCATCTGCCGTTTTATGAGTTCAAATAATTGCAATAAATGTTTTTTGCCGAAGTGCGCAACGACTCCATACACTTATGCTTCTTCGTTTTGAGTGCGTTCTTAGAGTCGATTGTCGGTATTTCTAGCAGAATTGTGTCCAAGTCCTTTTCCTCATAGTAGAACTTGCTCAATATCTCGCAGCACCGCTCCGGCATGTGCGATATGACATCAGCTATGATGTCGAGCATCTTGTTGTCTTCCGAGTCGTATAGCATATTGATGTATTGCTGGGCATCAAATCCTTCTTCCTTGATTTTCCGTCCCATTTCCGTTTCAGGGTCTGCGTAAGTAGGATGCTCCCTTACCCATTCCAAATACTTGATGCGAGCAATCCCCATAAAATAGGTGAGGATGCTGCCACTCAAAGGTTCGTTGTTCTTGCCCATCACCCTACCTTCGCTCACATAAATCTTTCTGCGTTCAATATTTTCCCACATCGCAATGAATGTGTTTTGGAATATCTCCGTGGCAGCTTGCTCATCAGCGAAGAACACGCCACGGTAGTTTGCCCAAAAGTATCGTGAGCAATAAGCATACAGTTCCGACTGTATCTTCCTGTTTTTATCGTACATTCCAGCAACAAGCCGGGCTTCTTTCTCCTGTTGCGGTGTACGCATTTGTATTGTCTTTGCCATTCTATTTGTTCAAAATATCAGTTATATTATATTTTCCGATGTCTTCACCAGTCATTTCTGGCTGTTGTGGTCTGCTACTGGCATTGCGGTACACAAACCTTCTGATTCGTTTCATAAACTCACCATTGCTTACCTTGTCGCTATTCTTCAATTCCGTCCACAAGGCGTATGTCAATTTGCCGACAGCAGGCTTTTTCATCTCGATGTTCACTTGGTCGCTCTTGCAAGCACTGATGGTAATCCATCGTTCCGCCCAAGGCTTAGCCTTAGCATTAATGATCTTTTCCTTGTCATTGTCACCCATAAAGAGGGATTTAAGCATTTCGAAAGTCTCATATAAGCCACGACCATTCAGGCTATCTACTACCAAAGTATCTTCCACACCACGCACCACCTCGTCATTATCACCACGAGTACCATCACCGCTATGGCAAGCATCTATCACCACAAGCAGTTTCCCTTTTGCACCTATTTTATGACGGATGGCATTAAGATAAACATTCAGTTCATCGTCTGTCAGATGTTTCTCCCCATGATATGTTGCGCTTGCTTTTCGATAGGCATCATACGGAATCCAGCACTCATCCAGTCCGTCTTTCTCGTCATTATGCACATCCGTCATCTGCTGTCCATGTCCAGAGTAGTGGATATACACCACATCTCCTTGCTTACAAGATGCCGCCATTTTCCGGAATGCCCCAATGATACTAGTCTTTGTTGCCTGCCGATTCACCAATGCCGTTACTGACTTGAATCCTGCACTTTTCAACATTCCTTGCACAAGCGGCACATCCTTATCACCATTGATTTTATTCCAAGCCTTATCCTGCTGTTCGCCTAACCCTATAACCAAAGCTCTCTTTGTCTGTGCGGAGACAGACAAAGAGAGCAATAGAAGAATATATGTGATGACTCTTGTTCTCATTCGGAGTTCATGAGTGTAGATATATTGGTACTTTATATTTTACTTATAGGAATAAGTGATCTGCAATGTATATAAAAGGAGAGAGGGTTCTGGAATTATACATGTTATCTGTCTCAATTGTCCATAGGCTTCTGCCTAAATTGTATAATCTTCCGGACGCTTGTCTTGCCATTTTTCGCTTATTTATCTGAAAATGCAGCATCGTAAGGTACTTATTTTTGATGTCCTTTTTCATCAAAAAACAAATGTAAGATAACTCCAGCTATTACACAAGCTAAAGTTTCTGCTATGATTTGTGTGACAAGTGTTTGCATAAGCATTCCTATTTTGTTTGCCCATAGCCTCTCTCCTGTATTTTGACGTTTATGTTTATTGAATTTTATAAAATAGTTCTATCGTTCTTCGCTATTTACATGTTTTGAGTTCATTTTTTGTCTATTCCGTTTATTTTACTGTAGTTTTTAAGTTCTTGGCAACTAAACTTAATAAAAACAGCCTTTCCGGATGTCTTACCTATATACTTATATCCTATACCCTTATTCGCTTTCTCACACATTCTCTTGAACATGAGTGTTTCTGCATCTGCATTTTTGAGATTTTTCTTGATAACTTGTTTAACGTTAGATTTATTCCTTGCCAGAATATCCATATCAATAACATCTTCATCACACTCATAGTCATACATAACATATTCTCCATCCAAATAGCATTTTTTCGCAACAACACCGTCCTCTACTTTCATTGGATAGGAATCATTAGCTTCCGTAATAGCTTTCTTCAAAAAAGCTTAAATTCTTTTCCTCAGGACTCTTTTCTTCTTCTCTATCTTCTCCCTCTGCATCGTTATCAACTACCACAGTGTCTGGCAAAGAAATCTCATGACTCTTTGTCGTAATATTCTCTGCACTATACTCCTTAGAATTGAGATTAGCTACTCCTATGACAAAACAGAGAATGGGTATCATTATAAAAACAGCTAAAATGCTCCAATCAGACGTTTTGACTTTTCTAAATGGTTTCGGGATGATTCTTTGTACCTGATTAGACAACAATAGATAAAAGAACCAAATTATGCTCCAAATAACTCCACGAACAACTTGCTTTACTGTCCCAATTTCAAGGTCACCTCCAATAGCCGAAATGATATTGGTCGTAAAAACGAGAAATACATACAACCGTCCATAGAACAATGCATTTGGCTTTCTTTGGATAAATGCGTATATTGTATATATCGCAATAGCAAATAGACAAATACCTATAAAAATATCTACAGTGCCTAACCAAATGTTTCCTCCATAATCAGTCGAATCAAAATTTGTAAAAGAACTAATAGCACTAATCAAGCCTCCCACAAAAATGGCCAAAAGAAAAAATATTAGCCATCCTTTAATTTGAGTGTTTGATTTGAGCCATTCACTAGTATATACTGTTGGAGTTGTATCATTGTTATCTCCTAATGGTGGTTGGACTTCTTGTTCGAAGACATTGTCCTTTACATCTCCTTTTTTTGAATCAGAATCAAATTTTACATCTTTTTCATTCTCTCCATCTGTATTATTTACAGGTTGTTTTATATCTTCAGATAACGGAATATCACCATTAGTTTGATTGGTAACATCCTCATTCTTTTCATTTGTCTGATACTTGGAAGGAGGTAATTTTGCACCACATTTTTTGCAAAATTTGGCATTTTCATTGGTAATTTCTGTTTTACAAGCTGGACATATTCTCATATAACAACAAATTAATTATTTGTAAAAAAGTAGAATCATTATCTATACGGTCTTACAGATAGGAAACGACGTAAAGTTGTTCTTAAAGTTCTGATGGGCTAAACTTTATAACACAAACATTACCAGTAGTATTTCCAACATATCTGTATGAAATACCTGTGTTAGCTTCTTTACATGCACTTATCATTTGCTTCATTGTTGGGTCGGGAGCAGATAATGCTTGCTTAAGATTTGATTTTATTGAAGTTTTGTTTTGTTCAATAGCATCCATAGTTACAACATCTTCGTCCAAACTGTAATTATAAACAACATTAGTTCCTTCAAGAGAGACAGATGATAATATTGTAACTTCGTCTATTTGCATTGGGCATTGGGCATTTGTAGAAGTAACCATTATTTCTAATAAATCACGAGGAGAAATAGGATCAATTTTTCCTTCTGCCAAATCCTTTACTTCATCTTTAGATATTTTTATCTTAATGTTTTCGTCAGTATTCTCAGTTCGCATGACTATTGTAATCTTTGAGTCTGCTTTTGCAATTTCCTCCATTAACTTAAGACCATCTTCAGATTTTGCCCAATTTCCCATCATCGCTCTTTTGAGGGTATTCTTCAGCTTATTTAAAGCAGAAATCTTGAGGGGCATACCTTTACTGATGGTCATAGTCATAATGACTTCATCTGCATCTTTATCAAACTCAATACTTGATATTTCACCGATCATGCCTAAATCCATAGGACACTCTTTATTGGCAGATTCAATGCCTGCTTGTAATTCTTTCTTTGATGAATCACAAGAATAGAGAACCAAAGATGTCAACATCAAAATTGTCGCAAATATAATTTTCTTCATAACTTTAGCCCTTTATTGTGTCGAGCGCAACTTTTAAGTGATTTATTCCTTTATGAGATTTTTAATTCATTAGTAACCTAACTTCTATCAAAATTTTCATTTCCTTTTTGGCACAAGAAGTATAGCAATATAAGTCCTCCAACAAATGGTATGAAAGATACGAAGAAATAGGCACCAGACTTACCTACATCATGCAAACGTCTAATAGCAGCAGAAAGCATAGGTAGAAAAGACACTATGCAATATAAAAATGATACAGCCAATAATGATAAACTTATCACATCTTTATCAATTATAAACGCAAGTATTATAGGAATGGTTTCAATGCAAAAACTGAACAACCAAAAGTACCAGTATTCACTTCGTGATGCTTTTCCTTCAAATTTAACATACTTAGAGAAACAAGTTTTTACAGCATTAAACATTGTCATTTTTTGAGCAATACCTGAAAGATGCTGTTTCTTCTGTTTGTAATCTTGTATTGATTTATTTTGCTTCATGCTGTCAAGAATGTGCTTACTTGAAGATGATGGCATATTAGAACCTAAAATGATACCAGAGTCAGAATCTCTTCTAATTGCTGATTCTTCAGGAATTAAATGCCCAGTGATGATTTTCTCTTGCTCCTTGGTAGGAATAGGCTTTAGTTTACAGCCACATTTTTTACAAAACTTAGCATTGTCATTCTCTATGACATTTTTACACTTTGGACAACTTCTCATTATTTATTGTATTTTTATAGTTGTAACTTTTATTTCCTCCTTTATAGATTTCATAGGCACAGTATATGTCTGGGGAGATTTACCTTGTTGAAAAATAACGACAGAGCAAGTGCCTTTATTTGCTAAGTTTGTTAAACGTGAAGCTTGATAATATACAAGGCTTACATCGTAGTCACCTTTGGGCGGATTTTTCCAATAAATATTTTCCGCAGAACCATTACCACCATTTACGTTATCAACATCAAGGAATCCACCTGTATTTGCATCCTCTTTTTCATTGTAATATATTTCTTTCCCATTAGGTTGTTTTACATGTAAATCAATATCCCCTTGAAAATTCCATAACAAAGTTACTTTTAATGTGCCAGATTGTCCTATCATTTCTGCGTGTTTTACAACTTCAGCAGTATTGATAGGTTCTTCTATTTGATCACCTAAATTATTAGTCCTGCTTTCGTTACAACTCTTTAAATTAGGTAGTAACAGCAGAATAACGAGAATAGGGTATATAATAATTAATATTGTCTTAAGAACTTTCATAAATATATTACCTTTAGATATTTCATCAGAGAAAATTAAAAGAACAATCGAAAAAGTATTATTATTATTAGTTGCAAGAACAAAAATATTGGAACGCAAATAAGAAACATCTTATGAAGAGTCTTATGCTTGAATAATATCATACCACACAAAGCTCCAAATGCCCCTCCGAGAAAAGCAAACAACAGAAGTATAAGTTCAGGAATTCTTGTCTTGTTATACACCGCCAAATGCTTGTCCCAACCATACATGGCAAACGTCAGCAAACTCATTATGTATATGAAAAATAAATCTCCCATTACTATTCTCACTTTAAATTAAACAATCTATATCATCAGCCATATATGGCGTTATACGCAGAATATGACAGACTCTCAAACAATGGCCAAATTACGAACAGCAAGACCAACCCAGCAGCTATAACAACCATTATTTGCTTTATAATTGACCAGACATTGCCGCTCTTATAAGTGTTTTGCTGTTGCAAGAGATACTCGTTCTCATCTTCATCAACAGTAAATGATATTTTAGAGAAATCAAAGTTGTTCCAATGCAAATTAGCCTCAACAGTTTCGCCAACAGAGAAAAGCGACTTCACTATTTCCGTTTTACCTTGCTCATTAAGCACAACAGTAATATCTTGCTTGCCTTTCTGACGAAGAGTGATACGTGCACCACCCATTGGAGCCGAATGTTCGTCTACAGCCATCAAAGTTATTAATTCATCCTCGGACTCATCTTTTTTATTAAAAATAAAGATGTTGTCTTCCCCGGCATTCAACTGACGTTCTTGCGGGTCATAACCGGATGCCTCAACACGGCAGACTTCATCTTCTTTATATTCTACAGAACATTCCCATATACCATTAGCATCGGTTCGGCCTTCCAGTCTATTACCCATATACTCAACAGACGATTGTATGCCATAGACGGGTTCACCATTATCACATACAGAAACCTGTATATTTACTTTCTTAGGTTCATCTACTGGTTCCGGCTCATCTACTGGTTCTTCGGGAAGCATCGGTTCTTCCACTTCAGGGACATTGAAGGTAAAAACATTCTCTTCTGTAGGCAAAAGCTGACGCTCTTGCGATTCACAACCTTCCACATCAACATGGCACACTTCACCTTCCTGTACATCTAAAGACAGATTCCATACACCATTAATATCCGTTATTCCTTTCTCTGATATTCGGGAATAACGAACGGATACCAAAGCGTTATCTACGGGACAATTACTCTTGAGGACAACTACTTTTATGTTTGTAGTTATAGTTGTCGGCTCTGGTTCTACCGACGGTTCTGGCTCAACTGGTTTTTCAAAGGCAAACGTAAAAACATTATTGTTTACTTCTACAACCTTATTCTGCCGATCTTGACGCATAGCTACAAGGATGTTCTCACCCTCGTAATACACAACTTTTAGACTTGCATTGCCATTTATGTCTGTCATGGGACATTCCACATTGCCATGATACTCAATCTTCATTGGTTCATTGGCAAGTGGAGCAGAATCTGAATCAGCATGAACAGAGATTGTCGTGTATGTGGTTAGGTCAAAATCGTAATGAGTCTTTCCATTCTCAACCTCGAAGTCGAATGTACGGTTACTTTTCAGATCAATGAGTTGATAACGATCTCCCACTTTAATGTTATCGAAACAGAACACACCATTATCGTCAGTCGTACGAAGTTTTTTGACTTGCTTATTTAAGCGTATACCAAACTCATATCCCTTAAGACGGCCACCATCGTATGTGAAAGAAATGTCAACAAGCGTATGCTTTTTAATCGATGTCTTTTCCGGAGGTGTGGATACATATGTTGGTTTGCGAAACCCCCAACCAGTAAACAACACACGAATGTTACCATCGTCGTCATTATAGAAAATGAAACTATCATCAGGAACCGTAAAGAGCGAATCCACGTACTTTGCAGGAATTAAAGTCCCCACCTTATTACGCAATTCGCTTATGACGGTACGTATCTGTTCTTCCTTTAGCCCACTTGCATTTTCCGTGGGCAGCCATTCACAGTCTGACTTTGTATATGACCACACATACTGTCCGGAACCTATCTTAAACTGTGCAAAAGGATTGTCGTTTCCAAGAAGTTTGTCAAGTTCTGCATAGAGTCCAGAATAATCCTCCTTGCCAATTTTGAAAACATCCCTTACTGCTGCTTTCTTTATATCCATAGAGTAATATTTTATAGGTTATTATTCTCCAAGAATCTCATTTTCTATAATTGTAGGAGTCTTGAAGTTCTTCATTATAGACTTGCGATATTCGTTATACATCTTATTGAGATAAGATACCGGTCTTACTTTATCCTTTATACGCTGCACCATATTATCATTGTCAAGAATGAAACTAAGGGCATCCTTGCAATCTTGCACTGCCGACATACCACGTTCACGCTCTTTCTTGAACTTCTGGGCGAATTCACGCAAAACATTCGTTCCTTCTTCAAATACAGAAAGATTGTTCAATTGGAATATTGTCTCTTTCTTCTGTATCTCACTCTGCCCCTTCAAGCTTTTTTTCAGTGACGAAACGCAATGCAAGACACGATTTTTGTCAAAACGGTTGTCAAGCACATCAACGGCTTTATCATACACCATCTTATTTTTTATGGTTCGGTCTATAAGAGCTACGAACTTGTTTACCTGCTCATCAACCGTATATTTCATGCATTCAGAACGTATTTCGTTAAGCCGACTAAGTGTCATTTTCGAAAACGAGAGGTCTAAATATGAACGGTTATCACCAATTATCTTCTCACCCACCTCTGTTTTCACTGCTTCAAGACGAGCCTCCTGAGCCCCCAGTATTGCAAGCTGTGAGTCAAGTTCAGCTATTTGCTTTTTTACAATCTCTATCTGTTGGCAAACAGAATCATTGCTTTCCGATAGTTGTCTTTCGCTTAATGCAAGTTCCGACAACCCTGACTTATCTTTTTTAAGCTTTAGACCATTAAGCATGCGCAGAAGCTCAAGGCTGTCTTTAACCAAAGCCTTGTTTTCATTTTGCGCTTGCTTTAATTCTTTCCTAAGACGATTATTGGTTTCTTTAAGCGCATCCAATTTATCCTTTAATTGAATGTTAAGCTCCACGTCTTGCCGATAAGCATTGACAACTGCATTTTTATCAATTTCTTTATTGTCAGACTGGGCCTTAGAATTACAAGGAACAATAAGAATCAAAGCCAAAGCCAGCAAAGACGTTTTAAATATAGATTTCATAATGTTGTTACTTTGTAACGTAATTCAATATCTCTTTTTCAATTTTTGTTTTAACAAGCGGATTCTCTGACAGCTCATGCTTGTATTGGCCGAATAATTTGCCAAGGTATGGAATCATTGAAAAATAGTAATCTATTACATATTGCAGCTTGTTTGTTTCTGAAGGTACAAGATACTTCTTCATAGACTCTTTACAAGCAGAAGCCGCACCGCTCTTCTTTTCCTTTTCAGAACGTATACGTTTCACATCACAATCGTTATTTATATTTATCACTATCTTCTGCAATTCTATTATACCATCAGTATATCGTGAAGTGCGACGATCAAGATCTAATAAATCATCCTTCTGTTCATCAGACAACTCAAACATTTTTTTCGCTGCGTTTGCTTTTTGAGTTCTCAGATTTCTTACTTTCCATGCTATACCATTTACTGTATCATAATTATATTTTTTAGTTAACAGACTACGTCCCAGATCGTACAGAGACTTGTTTTTTTGAGTGAAAGCCAAATGCTGCTTATAATCTTCAAAGTCGGGCATCAACTTAAATTGATCCGCAGAAGCCATCATCTGTTGCAATGTTTCAACATCCAATTTAGAATAAGGCAATGTCAACATTGCTTTGCATTTTTCATAGTCAAGTTTAACTATATCTCCTTTATAGACATTAAGATCAGAGGTGTATTTTTTCAAATCAGCTATTTGCATCGTCTTTTCCTGTTGATTTGATTTTAATGCTTCAAGTATTTCCGACAATTTCTCCCGCTCTTCTTTCAACCCTCCAACAGTCTTCTCCTTTTCTGCAATAACCTCCTCAGACAATCCTCTTTCCAACATCTCTTGTTCTTTCCTCAATGCTTCTATATCGGCTTTTAATCTTTCGGAAGCAGCTTTAACAGCAATCAGACTTTTTGTAATGTTGATGCTATCCTTTTCCTGCTTCATGATTTGCTCCTTAAAGTTCTGCTGTTCTCTAAGCACCTTTTCATAGTCCTGTCCACAAGAGGGCAGAACTATGAAAAGTAATAACGAAGTTAATAATACATGATTGATCATAATTATTCGATTAATTTTCATTATTTCTAACGTCACTATAGAAAGCACTTACGAAATTATTCAACTTATTACTAGTACTATATTCATTATTATATCTATCACGAACAATACGTAATGTCTTCAACTGTGAATTATTACGTTCAGAAGATGAAATTCTTGAATAATGTGATATTATAGCATTTGCCAAAGATTTATAGAACGCTATACGTGCCTCAGACAACCTGCTATCAATATTAGCCAATCCGTTCTTAATCTCACGAATGTTGGAAAGACGTTCTTTATAGATAGTATTTGAATTTATAGAGTTTTTTCTATCCTTAATGTTCTTACTATATTCACTAAACGAATTCCAAGAAGAACCATTGAATTTAGGAGACAATCCTATTTCAATGCGAGACACACTCAAAGCCTTTTTATAAACATCGTTTACCTGGTACAACTTCTTCACATTGTTATTGTCTTTGGCATTTGCGTCAGCTTTGATTATAACACCAATAGCATTGATGTATTTATCGACCACCTTTTCTCTGCACGACTCTGATTTCCACTCACCATCCATAAGCTTCTTATAGACTGTTTCAACAGCTAAGCGAGTATTCATATCTACAAGTGTTCCTACAGAATAACCATTTTTATTCATTTGGTTAAGCTTATCGCAGTGCTTTTCGAATACCGCATCGTCCCAATCATTTGCCTGTTCCCAATCTTGCTCTATCTGAGTACGCATCTCCTTCAATGTCTCATCAGGAGGGTCAGGCAAGTCATGAGAAACTGGTGGTTTCGGAACTATAACAAATACCAAAACAACAAGTGCTAAAAGCACAACAAACGTTATTAATAATTTTATCGCTTTCATTTTTCAACTCATTGATTAAACTGGTGTTACTTTTGATGGTGTTTTAGATTGTCTTTTTTGAAATACTGGTGCTGGGGTTGTTATTGGCTTTTTATATTTTTTTGAGCGATATTCAGTAAGTCAAAAAAATGATTGGAACTCTTTAGCCATGAAGTAGTCCTTCACCTCTTTTCTTCGACTGCTGTCATAATCATAAGCATCAAAACCAGAAAAGACCAGATACCACACCATTAGTTATTAGCTTAACCAAGTTAAGATGGACAATATTTATTTTTTTCGTTTTTTTAGATTTATATAAGTAACAATTCCACCATAATCCTTATTACTGATATAATCGGCAACTTTTTTATAATCCTCAATTCGCTCGCAGATATCGGAGTTTATATTTTTACAACGATCAATATCCTTTGAATTATATTCATAATAAATCTCATCAACTTCCTCAAACGAAAGATCCTGTTTTTGAAGAATGGAGTCATACTTGCTCAAAAAACGTTGGATATCAGCATCAGTCGTTACATAAGAAACAACCGAATCACGTTTTAACACACTGGCTGTATCAACTAGAGAACCTTGGGACATATCGCCATTACAGAAGTGTTTATTTATAATCATACTTCCTCCAATAAGCAACGCACACAAGACAACTCCTTCCAGAAATGCAATCACACGATTGGGCATTATGACATTCTTTATTGGTTTAGGGATTTGTTTAAAATCGCTGAATTTTACAACACAATAACCATCTACATACTTTTCTTCAAAATAATCAAAGCCTGTTGTAAATTTCTTATTGCCAACATACAAGTCAACCTTATATTTGTTTTGATTAAAGGATGGCTTAGGGATTCTTATTTCATCACTCAAATATGTCCTTTTATAACTTGCGTTTGGCTTGTCTTTTTTACCTTTACCTTGTGATATAGTTGTATATAAAGAAAGAATAAGTTTATCTTTTGATACAGTTTCACCAAAAGCCTCGTTTCTTACAACAATCTTACTCTTTACCCCTTTATTAATACTTTCAATTATTGTTTTGTTATTTGACGATTTTTCTATAACAAACACTAATTTTAAAAACATCGCTTGAATGAGTATCTACCTTATGTCTATCCTTTCTTGTTGGAACTAACGACGTTACAGTACTATTACTATCTGCTGGTTTTTGCTTCTCTTTTTTCTTAGTTTTCCATTGCAATTCATTTTTCTTCGAGTCGAATGTTGGCATAGCCTCAAACTCAATCTCCAACGATTCTGGAACTGTTATCTTGAATAAATCCAGACGATTCATCAGTCCATACTCTTCACCTTTGAGCGTAAACATAAAATCTTTATCCAAAAACACCATCTGTCCATTGTATCTAATGGTTATTTGTCCCTTGTGCGAATATATAGCATCTTCGTTTTCCTCTGGTGTGAAAACCACACGAATATTGAATTCTTTGGGATACTTATATGAGGCTGTTGAAACATTGATGATTTCTGCGATTCTATCAAAATTCACACCCTCTACATAATCACCATTCAATAACTCACTTATAGTGAATCTAATAGGTTTCCACTCATAATAACGGCTGTCCACTTTGGGCTCTATAGTAATAGGCTTGTCTACTTCGTTCGTTTTCTGATAAAGATTACCATCAACATAAATAGTATATACCGGCCGGCGCGGTATCTCCAATCCAGTGATTCGATTAAAAGTGCATTTATCTCCTACGGTCTCAGCAATTAGCACTTCGCTATATTTCTCGAACTCATCGTACTGAACATCATTAATTAACTGTTCGATTTGAATCTCGTCCGCTTGTATACATCCAATACCTGCATCATCAGACATCGTACGCCAAGGACTTTCTGATTCTGTGAGTGTGTATTTTTTAGCAGTTTCGTCCAAAGCGTCAAGAGGAACACGTACATCATTAAACTCATAGGTATCAGCTATCTCATCACGGCATGTCATACAATTCTTCAGAAAAGTATACAGCAGATCCATTAAAACCTCATAGGGTTTATAACCATTCACCTTATAGCCTTTCGGAATCGAAAAAGCGAGAGATAATGCTCCCGCTCGAATGGCACCATGACTACGTACATTGTTCTTAATAATCTTATAAACGACCTGAGATTGGTCTATGCGGATTGAATAATAAAATGAATTACTTTCAAAGCCTCCATAGAACACATCCTTGAGTTCGAATCTCGGATTATTAAACATGATAAGGGAACCAAAACCGCCATTAGGGTCTGGATTTCCACTTACTTTAACCGATATAAACTTATTATCCATCACTTTTTCAATTAGTTTAAGACATCTTTTATTTTATCCCAAAACGTTTTTTGTTTTTCACCACCAGTAGCATTCATTATAGCAGTAACAAGCTTATCAGAATCTGTCTGTTCGTATTCATATAAGCCTCCGACATAGAAAGTACCCAAACTGAAAGTGAACAGTTTAGGGCGGTAATTAGAATTGCTGTTAATATTATAATCCCTGCATATCTTAATCAATGGACCGACAATATTATCTCCATAGTTCTTTTTGAACACCTCCAATGCCTTATCCTCTCTTTGTAATAGTTCACCAAGGGTATCGGCCTTTGTAACAATGATATGTATAGAATCTACTTTCTTCATTATATCAGAATTGGCTGGGTCTTGGAAGATATTTACAATCTTCTGCATAAGTATTTTCTGATTGACAACTGCATACTTCAACTTATGGATTTTCTCTCCAGTCTGTTCATCGTATTCGTCATACTCACGATTAAACCTTACTATGTTTGTTGTAGGGTCGATGATAAGAAAAAAGACTTTACGATTATCATTACGTAACAGCTCCGTAACACCCGTACCCATCTCTTCGAAACAGAATTCACGATCTTCATTATCTGTGATACCAAAAGCAAACTCCTCACCAGACATCTCAACCAAATTAACATTATGCTCTATTTCCATATCATTTCTCTTTTCCGAGATTGTAGCCTTTAGAGTAGTCACAAAATCACCTGGGGTACGGGGAATTGTCATACCATAATCAGTATATTGTCGTAAAGCCTCCGCATATTTACCTCCAGAAGACGCAAGATTAACCTGTAATGATTGAGTACATGACAACAATCCCATAAGTACACAAGTCTTTCCCGTAGAAGGGATACCAAAGAAATACACATCAGTATAACCTTCCGGACATTCTGCTTCCGATTTTTGCATTGCCTCATAGATATCTGGCAAATCATTCTTTACGTCTATACTATTAAGCGTATTCCAGACATTTTCAGTCATCACACCTTTCGATATCAAATCGTTTTTGCTAAAGATACCAAATTTGACCAAATCCTGAAGTCTTGAAACTTCATATCTATTCGGCTCATGGCGCATAAAATCAATTTCACGTTGCTTAAGCTTCATAAACAGCAATTCAGTCTCATTCTTGTACGGAGATCTCGGATTGTTATGAATATACTTATAAACAACGATTATGTCATCAGATTCTCTAACTCTGTTCCATTCCACTATAGCATTTAATCTAGCATTAGCTTCACCAATATATTTTCCTTTGGGAAACAGGACCTTATAGTCTTGAAGCTGCTGCACATTCTCTTTGTCAGTAATGTTCCATACATTCTCATCTATCTCATCGTGATGTGCAGACATCGGATATTTATTGAGATGTCCTATGAGTGACGTCATTGAGAAAGGATCAACAGTAGACCATTCAGCCTCTTCCTTAGCGAGAGCTTCACGCTGCAAAGCATCCTTTATCTCATTACGCTTCGCAATTGCCTCATCCACATGATTGCCCTTAGGGCGTGTTCCTTCATACTTGCGGATATAAGCCTCAAGACGATCTAATGTATTCTGAGACATATCAGAAAGAGAGGGGTTTAATTCCTCCCATTCCATACCAGCTGGTGTGGGAAGTTTGTCCTCTATCTCATTATACTTCGCTATAGCCTCATCCACATGATTACCATTAGGGCGTGTGCCCTCATACTTGCGGATATAAATCTCAAGCTTCTGCAGTGTCGATACAGAAACTTCAGAAAGAGAAGCCTGTAATGCATCCCAATCCATTTGTGCAGGCGAAGGCAAATGTTCCTCTATATACTTGCGTCGGTCGTCTGTAATATGAGGTACATCTGGAAATGAAATATCTCCCTTCAAGAAATATTTCAGAACTACATTAATATTCAAGCGGTTGACATCTTCTATCAACCTTCTACGCTGTAAATCTGTCAAACACATATCTCTTTAATTTATTCATTTAACTTGTTTATTATTTTTTCTATCAGTCTTGACCAAAATGTCTTCTTTCTGTATGGTGGTTCAAAATGCAGTTATAGTATTAATAAGCAATTCAGAATCGATAGGATCGTATTCATATAACCCGCCAACATAGAATTTACCTAAGCTGAAAGTGAACAGTTTCGGGCGAAAATTAGAATTACAGTTAATATGATATTTCTCACATAAATCAACCAATGGCTGGGTAACATTAATTCCATAATGGTCATTGAAATAATCCAATGCTTTTTCCCCTCTTTGCAATCGTTCGCCAAAGGTATCAGCCTTCGTAATAATAATATGTATCGAATCCACTTTTCTCAGTATATCAGAATTGGCTGGGTCTTGGAAGATATTTACAATCTGCTGCATGAATATCTTCTGATTGAAAACGACATACTTCAACCTATGGATTTTCTCTCCTGTCTGTTCATCATATTCGTCATACTCACGATTAAGTTTTATATTGTTTATTGTTGGATCGATTATAAGAAAGAAACTTTTCTGTTATCATTATGAAGTAAATTTGCGATATCACTATTATTCTCTTCCTTAGAATGTTCACTATTATCTTCCACCATATCTAAGATATGATGTCCAGACATTTCAACAAAGTTCACATTATATTTTATAGGAGTATGCCCATCCGTTATAATCGTTGTTTTTAGAGTTGTCACAGAATCATCTAACGTACGGGGGGGACACAATACCACAATCCGTATATTGTCGTAAGGCTTCTGCATAGGGACCACTGGAAGCCGCCAAATCAACCTGTAATGAAGTAGTGCATGATAATCCTTGAAGAAGGCAAGTCTTTCCTGTACAAGGTAAACCAAAGAAATATACATCAATACCACCTTCCAGATATTCTACTTTCGATTTTTTCATTGCCTCATAGATATCTGGCAAATCATTCTTTACGTCTATACTATTAAGCGTATTCCAGACATTCTCTGTCATCACTCCTTCCGATATCAGTTCGTCAACAGTAAAAATACCAAATCTTACCAAATAAAGAAGCCTTGAAACGTCATATCTATTCGGCTCACGGCGTATACGACATATTTCTTGATGTTTAAGATCCATTAATAAACAATACGCCTTATCAATATATGGAGATTCTGGACGTTTTCTAATATATTGAAAAACAAAAGAAATATCACCTGAATTCCTTACTATCATCCATTCGTCTAAAGCCTCTAACATGGCAATAGCTTTCTCAATATACTTGCCTTTTGGAAACAATACCTTATAGTCTTGAAGCTGCTGCTCACTCTCTTTGTCAATGATGTTCCATACTTTATCATCTATCTCATCATGATGTGCAGACATAGGATATTTATTGAGATGTCCTATGAGTGACGTCATTGAAAATGGATCAACAGTATTCCATTCATCCTCTTCCTTAGCGAGAGCTTCACGCTGCAAAGCATCCTTTATCTCATTACGCTTCGCTATAGCCTCGTCCACATGATTGCCATCAGGACGTGTGCCTTCATACTTGCGGATATAAGTCTCAAGCTTCAGCAGCGTCGATACAGAAACTTCAGAAAGAGAAGCCTGTAACGCATTCCAATCCATTTGTGCCGGCGCAGGCAAATGCTCCTCTATAAACTTACGTCGGTCATCTGTAATATGAGGTACATCCGAAAGTGAAATGTCTCCACTCAAGAAGTATTTCAATACTACATTAATATTCAAGCGGTTGATATCGTCTATCAACTTTTTACGTTGTAAATCCGTTAGTGGCATATTTATTACAATTCTGGACGATGATTTGGTTGGCTCTTTTTTGCTTGTTTTGCAGTCGAATGAGAAAAAGATCTAATAGAAAGCAAATCCGAGAATTTCTTGATCTTATCATGATTATGAAGGAAACTATCTCTTATACTTTTTTCTTCATAAATAGATTTTGTTGGACATTGCAATTCATGTTCTTCGACTATATACCTAACACACCGCTCGTGATATGGATATAACAAACCACCCTTAGCATACTTTTTCAAATCATCAAAACTACCTCCTTCTATGGATTTGACTGCTTTATTATACTTTTCGATTCGAGAACATATTTGATAAAGCGAATCTGATGTTTCGACATTTCCAATACCATTTTGTAATGTCGTATACATCTGATTAACCTCCTCAAAAGACAAGTTTTCTTTTCTTAGTGTCTCATCAAATCCTCTTAACAACGCCTTCTTATCAAAATCGGACATTGTATAGAGCTCCGGTTGGTCTACATATGCAGAATCATAACACAAAGTCTGATTGGAAGTTTTCCCATTACACAAGCTCATTGATATAACACCCGTAAGTAATACTCCTATCACAAGACCTATAAATAAGAGAAAGTAAGGACGATACTTTATAATCTTTGGTATTGATACTCGTTTGAAATCTGAAAAATTCACTTCTTTGCGACCGTAGTCTTTAGCTTCATCATAATGTATTCTTTGGGTACAAACGTGACCACAAGTCTTTATCGTAATATGATAAGCATTTTTGTTTTTATTAAAAATCGGTACCTTTATAGTAAAGTATGAATTAGTGGTTGCTTTCTTGTAATCTTCAAGAGACTTAATTAAAGCTTTGTCCAAAGACGTTGAGACAATATAATCAGAATTTGTTTCTTTAACTTCAATTTTGCTGTTCATTCCGGTATTCGAAATGCCATCATTAAAAAGAATCTTATTCTTTGCATCTACACATACAATAAGTTCAAATAAATCCTTTGATTCACGCGGTTTTAAATATGCTACTGTAGATACATTTATTGTTTCTTTCTGACCGTCTAACGTAACCCCCTCTATTATATCGCCATTCAACAAATCATTTACAGTAAAACGAATATCTTTACAACGATAAATCCGATTGTCATTGTCAAGCGATATTGAGATTGTCTCTTTTATGTTGTTTGTCTTGCGACATGGCTTCCCGTCTACAATAATATTGTATTCTGGCTTGCGTGGTATTTCCAATCCAACTATTGGAGTGAATCCAAAACTACCATTTACAGTTTCAACAACCAATACCTCACTATATTTTTCAAACTCTGGATATTGGACATCACGCATCAACTCCTTAACTGAGTTTTCTGCAGTTATCAAACAACCTATTGGTGCAGACTTTAACATTATGTGCCAAGGAGAAGGAAATCCTACGAGAGAATATCTTTTTGCTGTATCATCAAGAACATCAAGAGCAGGCTTTTCTTCCTTAAACTCATACGTTTCAAATATCTCATCGCGACAAATCAGACATTTTTGCAAGAATGTATCCTTCAAATCTATAAGAGCATCATATGGTGAAACGTCACCTGACAGTCTATATCCTCTTGGGATTGATAAAGCTATAGTCAAATTTGATGTTCTTATAGCTCCATGAGCACGAATATTATTTTTTATCAATGAATAAACAATCTGTTTCTGCTCTATGCAAATGGAAAAGAAATAAGAATTCTTCCCCATTCCGTCATAATTTCTGTCCTTAATATCTATATTTGGGTTATTACACATTATAAGTGTTTCATAACCCAAATTTGGAACAGCTGAACCATAGACCTTTACTGAAATATATTTATTTTCTGCCATTGAAATATTTGGCTACAAAGATTTTTTATAACGTTACACCACCATCATTATCAGGAGTCTTGGTAAGTCCAAGAGTAAAAGTACGATATGCCACGAAATAATTTAATAGAATTAGCACGTGTACGATTATAAGAAACAGGATTGAACTTATATTCATACCTCCTGCAGACATAATGGCCTTTCTGAACTCAAGATTCTCAATACCACCATCAACCTGATATTGCTTAGCTTGATTGGATAATGTAATTGTATAGGCTTGAGATATCGCGGTATATTCCACCAAAGGCAGTTTTGCACTTACAGAACGCTCAGTCAACCATTTTGCAGTCTGTACAGCAAGTTCTTCTATCAGCTTTGCTTGAGAGGGTATTTGTATAACATTCCAACTATCAATAGTGTTAATTATAGCGTCACGTTCTACCTTATATTGCTTATAGAATTGTTCATATTGGGAACCTAAGACATATCCTTTTTGAAGTTCCTCGAAATTGTTAACACTCATTCCTGTAGGATTTATGGAGTTATTTTCCATAAAGTTCACCAATTCAGAGCTACGGCTTTGTCCTATTCCTACAGAATTACGAAGACCGCTTCCTGTCTTTACCACAGCGTTTTGTTCATAATTCTTATACAGACTAAACACAGAATCAATCTTTGCAATATCATTATGAGCTTTATCTTTATAACTGTCCTTGTCAGCATTAGCAGCAAAGAAATTGGTCACTCCGCCACAAAACGACAATGGAATTACTACTACGATGTAAGCAACAAGTGTACTTATCTCTATTATTCTCCACTTTTCGAGTTGATTTTCCGCACCTTTAGCTTTTACCAGGAACCATAAAGCGAATGCTGCCAAACCTGTTATAGCAACAGAAACAAGGATATCCCACCCCATTTCACCTCCACTCTTAAAAGAATGTCCAAGGAAAGTAAAAGAAAAGAGAAGTACAAGACCAACTATAGATATTATATTGGCTTTTGTTAATTTGCCTGAATTGTTTTTATTAGCCATCTTTTTTTAGATTTTAATTATATAACGTATTTATGTTTTTTATTATGAGTTTGCTATCTTGCGAATATAACAACGGTCACGTTCATTATTATTTAGAAAAACTATACATTGCGCTTTGTTCTGAGCATCGGGTACAAGCGAATAAGTATGTTTCTTAAAATAAGTAGCCTTACCAGGAAGTGTTGCATCCTTTGTCTGAATAACATCCACCCGCTTATCAGAAATCCGCACAACTGCAGGTGCAGGATAAACCTCACCATCAGTTTGACAATATCTTATCTCAGCTGAATTGTTCGCCTTAAATGTGATACGAACCTTTCCTTTTTCTCCAGTAGGCTTTTCATTATCATCGACATATTTACTAAGACGAGTAGTCTCCCAAGTTCCAAGTAAGTTTGACGGATTGTTACTGAAATTGCCTATCTTCGATTTTACCTTCAGTAAAGCATCCTTAATCTGTACCAACCTACCTATTTCCGGCGCACTCTCTAAAGACAAGCCGGTTTCTTGCAAAATCTTTATTATCTCCGATGTTGTAAGGTTTGCATTAATGCTCTTCATCAAAGCAACTACACCAGTTATAATTGGTGCAGAAAAACTTGTACCCGGCCACATGTCGTAGGCATTACCAGGTAAAGCTCCGAAAATATCAACTCCTGGTGCAGAAATCGTCGATTCTGCTAAATTCATATTCGGGAAATTACCAAAATTGCTAAAGTCTGCCTTATGCAGATTTCGATCAACAGCAGAAACACGTATGGTATTATGTCCTCGCTTTGACTCATCCATAGCTGTGTAAACATTGTCGTTACCTGCAGCCCACACGATAGTAACATTTCGTTCTTCTGCAAGATTAAACACGTATTTCCACATATTCTCTTGTGGTAGTCCATGTTGTTTTGAGAGTTTCACCTGTTCTTCAACAGACATACGCTTTACAACGTCGGAAAACTTAGAGCCACATGAAAGATTGATAACGTCAGCTCCATGATACATGCAATAGAGCAAACCCTCCACCATCGTAATTGTATTTATATGCTCTCCCATACTCACTGGCATAAACTTACATTTAGGAGCAATACCACACGAACCCTTGCCATTTCTCATATTGCCAGTGGCAACAGAAGTAACCAAAGTGCCATGACCTGCATAATCCATCGGAGCACCGACACGCGGTGCAACATCTGCATTGCCTTTTATTACAGAGAAGGGATATACGCAACGATTGCCTCGCAGTTCTTCATGCGAAAGATCCATATAGCTGTCCACTATACCTATAACAACATTATCCGAACCTTGTGTTACAGTCCATGCATCATAAGCCTGTATTGGCTCAAAATACCATGCCACATTAGGATATTTAAAAGCCGGATCATTAGGATGAACGCCATCACTCTGTGTCATAACCTCCACTGGCACCACAAGGAATTTAACATCATTTATCTGTGATGGCAACTTCCTACAAATTTCTGAACGTTTTTCCTTAGGCACACTTAGAACAAGTGTCTTGGAACTGGAGTTGTAACATTCTATTTTATTAGCAGGCTGTGGATATAATTGAGTAAACTTAGAAGCAAACTTCTTAAAAGTCTCGTCATCTGTTTTAGAATCAAGGATTACATACAGCAAATTCGGGTATATCTGCGTAGCACCTCCATTATCAGGATCAGGCATAGCCTCATCTTCATTAAATGGTGGTAGCACATTCTGGTCTGGAGCAGGAAGACCGACGTCCTCCGCTCCAGCTATAGGCTGATTCCATGTAGAGTCGGAGGATTCGTCTGACGCTTCTGTAGAGTCATTGGGCTGATAAACATCCCCTGGTCTGTTAAACTCCGAAGGCATCTGAGAATGGTTATTGCAATTACGTAACAAACTCAGAAGGAAAAGGAGCAACAAAAGCAGGAGGAGAAATATCAGCATGTTTCCAAGACATCCCATACATCCCCATGGTTTCCAAAAAGGCGTACTCCCATCGGAGAACTGAAATCCAAAAAGAATTTTTTCATAATAATATATTTATTCTTCTGTTATTTTTTACAGACTATCAATTATTTTTCCAAGCTTCTTCATTTGCTTCATGGTCATATTTAGGCAGATTAAGATGAGCCACAAAAGAGATAAACATATACTCCAACCAACGATTATAATTGTCTTCAAACGACGGGAGTAGATTCATAGGAGAAGTAGACATATCGTTGAACATCGCTGTTAAATCTGTCTCGTCATAAACATCCTTACCCTCCTTGTTTATATAATTGAATGCAGGAAGTCTCTCTTGTCTACACGTATCCTCAGCTACAAGCTTTGCGTCTTCATTCAGGTAAGAATATCCAAAATCAAGAACGAAATCATTGATTGTGCTGGCAAGCAGATCAGCAAGCAGACTCTCATTAGCTGTATGTATGTCTACAACGTTTACATATTCGGCTATGATATCTGCCATATGGTCACTCAGTCTGACTGCCTCTGCTGTAGAAACAATACCGTCTATAAGATCTCCCATAACAACAGTATCGAAAGATCTATCACCTGAATTCTGCGACAAGAAATCTACAGACTTTATCGCCTCACACCATTTTGCATATACTGCGTCACCTATTATATAGGAATTCATCTTACGCTTGTACGAGCATGAGAATAGTTTCTGAGGATCTACATTTCTGTGTTTAAGATAATCATCAGCCTCTGCTTTCGATTCGAAACCGTATGTCTTAATAACACATTGCCATTGTTCTTCTATGGGCTTATCTTGACTTAAATGATATCCTGAATTCGCACATGACTGACGGATAATCTCATAATCTTTGAAAACATTCACTGCGGTATTAATATCCGGACTATGCATAACAGAATGTACGGTACGATAACAAACTGTTTCATCCAATTGCATAGCCTGAATAAGATGACCGAAATAATAGTTGTCATCATTGCAAGTGAAGTCCATTTCACGGAATATAGAGCGTGCTTTGCGTATATTCTTCTTTAGTAAATCTCCCTTTTTAGGGGAGACATGATAACCATCGATAGCACTTGCTGCATTCTCACACACAGCCTTAATCTTGTTATTAAAATCTTCAGAGCGTGCCTTGTCCATACATACTGCCACATCTTGTAGATTCTCCATAATATATAGAGAGCCGTCATTGTTACGTGTCGCAGAAGCATCCCACGCCACTTCGGGATCTGCAAAACGTTGCCTTACGTATTGGCTTTCAATAAATTCTTTACGCAGAATTTCATAAAATCCAGGCTGCATCAACATTGAGGTCTCACGATGTGTGCTATGAAAACCATCATAAAGGTCTTTAGAGAATTTATAGTCACGCAAAACATACGCATTTCGGAAATCTTCTCCAAGCGCCGTCCAATTCTTTACCCAACTATTATCCGTCGCATTAAGCACCTGCTTGTTGGCAATGGCTTCAAAGCGATTGAACCAACGCTGACCAGCAACGGTGGATGTCGGCTTCTCACCAGGACCAAGTTTCATGTCAAGATTAAACATGGTACCAATGAAGAAAAGCGGAGATTTGCCTGTAAGCTTCAGTTTGTCAGCACGTTTCTGTGGTGTACTACCCACATACTCGTTCACCCAATCTTCAAGAAGTTTATAAAGATATGTAACATCATTGTCTTTATTATGATGACAGAACAGAAGTATATTGATGCGCATTTCTTCATTATACTTATTGAAGATATATGCCACCTTACCACGTAGAAGACAAGTCAGCAAAGACTTGTTTTCTGAAAGCACTGACGAATTCAGAGACAAACGCGAACGAGCTCCAGGGAAATCAAGCAAATCGTTCTTTTTCAACATAGACATCTCAATCTTGTTATGATTCATTCTTGAAGAAGAACTTGCAGGGATTTCGTCAAAACTGTAACTACGGCTACTTTGAAGGAAAGAATCGCCTATTCTGAATACAACTTCAGCACAAATAGCACAAATGTCACTTTTCGAAATACCTTCTATAGCTTTACGATAATTACCATCCTCTTTAACATAAACGTCCGTTTTATAGAATGAATTTTGGCAGAAAAGCTGATTCAAGCACTGTACACTCATTATCGTATTCTCATGAATGCCACCATGAAGAACCGACTCTATCGGTAAATACACCTCATGTGCGAAATCAAGTCTTTGCAGAACACCATACATATGCTTGAAAAGCATAGTAAAATTAGGGTCATTATGCCATAGATTAGCAAATACTGACACATAGTCTTCTGCTGGAATATTTTCTATAATAAGTGCAAGACGGGTAAAGAATGATGTTTTCCAGAACGACTGGGCATTATTAATATGACGCTTAAAGTAATCATTCATAATGAGGACATCATCTGCGGTGACTATTTGTTTTGTCTGAGCAGAAGAGTTTGAGTACTTGTCCTCAAAAGAATTACAAAGTTCCTTTATCTCATCTTCACCCATGGCATTAAAATCCATGATGTCATTATAATAAGAATCAGAGATGATAAGTACCAAGTCCTTCAAAGACAAAATCTTCACAAGAACTGGCAATTTCACATTATGTGCTTCAATGTTTTTGCTAAACGAAGAGAAACGGCTCACCACTCCCGTAGACTCTGTAGCACCACCCTCTGCACTTGGAGGATTAATATCGTAAACGAAATTATAACTTGTATCTTCAGCCTCTACCATATAAGGATTTCCATCATTATCCTGTAGCAAGCAGCTGATGAGATACGACTTACCAACCTGACTCTTTCCAAAAGCTGCAATACCAGGATTGTCCTCTTCTGCGGCAGCAATCTGTTTCAGAACCTTACGGTATTCAACAAGCTGCAGGAATTTCTGTGCGTAATCGTTAGGACGATTTTTCTTCACCCATTCAAGAGCATCATTAATATTCTGAATTTGTGATTTTATTATTTGTCTCATATCTTTGATTTCAAATAGATTACTATACTCTGACAGTTAATTCAAATTCTCCATTATCAAGCCAATATTTACCATCTACAAGAGATTGTGGCACAAGTTCTACAGAATTCTTAGGTAATGTGTTTCCTTCGCTATCACAAACCTCTTCTATTGTCAGCAACTCGCGATTATCATGGAATGAACGAGAGAGGGTAACGCGTAAAGCATTGCGATTGCTATTATTATAGATAGCATAAAGCGGACGAGCCTGATAAATAGGCGAATCAAGCTGTCGGCAACCTATATAAGCAGGGAATACTGCTATGTTTAATGTTGCTGTCGACTTCTGAGGTGTGAGAATGGTTGTTGGTACTTGACGACGTTGTGAGTTGTATTCACCAAGATAATTGGCAGTTGACTTCATCTTACGTATCATTTCCGAAAAATCAATGCCAAGCCCGCGCAGCCCTGTATGAGAAGCCATATAGCCAACCATACCACCAACAGCTACAATAGACTTTTGATCATAGAAATAACCCTGACCGTCAGCAGTGGCAAACCATGAACCTACCTGATAATCATTCAAACGCACGAGCCTATCAGGAGAAGTTGGTACATACTTTATGAATAGTTCGGTAATGGCATCAAGCGATGTCGGACGACCAGCAAGTACAATGATGTCGCAATGTTGTGTGTAAAGAACAAGAGCAAGTTGCTTGAGAAGCGGCTCCATTGTGGCTTTTACCACATCATTCACCTCACTCGGCTCAAATCTCCACACAAGTTCTTCGAAACGGAAACCGAAGTGATGCTCAAAATGATCAAGCAAATATTCCGCAGGCTTGATTTCTGGGAACAATTCGTCGAAGGAGAAAAGTTTCGCAGGACGGCGAGTACGTAGCAGATCCATGAAAAGCTGTGCTATTGGCACAGATATCTGCGTGTTGAAATCAATACGACAACGTCTCTCTATATAACCCATCATGGAGCTATCCTTGCCAAAGAAATCGTGAATAAGATTCGAGGCAAAAGCTATCTTCTTATGTTCCTTTTCCTCAACATCATAAGTGAGACAGATGTTATCCACATTATTCTTATACACAAGTTCGTCAAGACACGGCAAATTACGTAAGTCATCGTCGGTCATTGCCAATATACGTGCTGTAAGTGCAGACGTAATTCCACCCATGTCAGGACGCTTATTATCAGTACCTTCTATTACAAAGTTCTGAATAATGTTACGCAGAATATCGTCACCTGCCAAATAGAAGCTATCCCAGAAAAGAGGAGTTGGAGTGATAAGGCTCTGACCGTTGCCAACATACTTATATGAACATACCATCACATCAGTAGTGCCTGCACCAATATCAATAGTGCCTACAGTAAGGGCTTTATTCTTATAACCTACTTCCTCAAGTTCTGGTCGCACATGTCCTTTTAATTCGAAGAACTTGTGAACCTCTCCCTTGTATCGCTGACCGATTTCGGCATAAAGATAAACAAGTTGACAGCATGAAGCCTCATCGTATGACCATACACGACATTCAGGGTCCTCATACTCATCAGTTATGCTTAGAGGTTTAGGAGATGGTATTATTTCCGGTATAACAAACTTCTGATTACATTTATTAATAGCCTTGAAAGCCTCTACTGCACACTCACGCAATCTCACCTGTTCAGTAAGAGGCATAGCGGTAGGACAAGTGATAATCACGTTACGAATGTATCGACGGCAATCCTTATTACCCCACTTATAACGGAAGGCTATAGAGTTTATCTGAGAATTGGCATGCTGGAATATCTCTATTAAAGCAAATGTCATCAGAGAAGAACGAGAATAACGGTGTGTACCATCATCACCAAACTGACTCAATGCAGAGAACATTGAGACAGGTTCCTCACTGAACGAACCATCTGCATTAAAATGTTTTGAGAGCGTAGGAACATATATATCATTGGAGAGCAAGACATTAAACGGATCTTCTGTCGTAACAAGATTTTCCCATTGTCCTTCATAAGGCTTGACATCCCACAGATAGCGTTTCGGACTGGAATAATTAGTAGTTTTTTCAGCAAGACCTTCTTCTTCAAGTGATCTATATATCAAGCGACGAGCTTCCTCGCCTATACGTACAAAGCTCTGCCATTGGAACATATCCTCATCAAGTACTATATCATTGCCAAAATCAGCCTTTCTGAACACAATGCGCATATCGAATGAACGATTCTCATAAGTTATCCAAGGCATAGACAAGTCACGCAGTTCAAGCATCTTGCTTCTGGTGAAATCACCTTCCTCAAACAAGACACCACATGTACGTGAATTACCGATATCAAGCACCAGATCAACAAAGACATCACGTTTACCTGAATGTAATGTCACATCAGGCGCTCCTCCGGAAAGTCGAATAAAGTTGAGGAAATAAATATAAAAAGCCTTATAGCGACATGATTCCTCATCGTTGGGTATACCGAGAAGTGAAGCTATATAATCTGCAAAAGCATGAAAATCTCCAGAAGATGCCATAAAACCGATTAGCTGTCCCACCATATTACACAAGCCAAATTGCTCCGAGTCGTTATCTATATATGGGCGGAACACAGACAGACCGTCTTCGGATGTTGTTGTGTCAAATGCCCAAACAAGACGGAAACGCTCCATGCCTTTCTTGGCACCATCACCTATCTTATGAATCTTCATACGACACCATCCTAATGGGGTATCACTAGATAAACCATCAATTTCCTTGCGGAACATCGGCATTGGCAACCATTTATCAAGCAAAAGAGTATATGCCGGAACCTGGGTACGTCCGTCTTCTGGACTTTTCACACGGAACGATTGCAGAGAATTTATTGTGTAAATTTCATCGTCACCATCTTTATAAGTAGAGAACAACGTTGTGGATGTTTTAGGGTCCATCGCAACCATACCCGATGCATCAATCATTTCACGTCCAGTAGTATTACGTACCAAAACTTCCGGACTGGCAATCAGTTCATTAAGAGGTATATACTTACCCTCATCAGTATGGTGGTAAAGAAGATCAAACGTCTTCGTACCATCAAGAAAATCCACAGCTTCACAAAAAGCGTATTTTAAGGTTTTCCCTCCCGGTAAAAGAAGAGGTTCGTTAGGATTAAATTCAATTTCTCGTACGATAAACTGAATACCAGAGTCTGCTATTAAATGTTCCATATATGGTAAGTTATTTGTCTATCAAGTTTTTAAGATACTTCACTCTAATTCCATAGTTAAAGCTCTGAGTTCCATTAAGACCTGCAAAATTTATTGCCACCAATTGACCTTGGAGGTTAACAACTGGTGAGCCACTACTACCAGGAAGAGCAGGAATTGAATACATCAGACGTTCGCTAGTGCGCTGACTAATAGAGCCACTATTAAATTGTGATTTAATTCCTTCTTTAGTCAATGCAAGAGTTGGTCCTAAATTAAAACTTGTCATAAAAAGTTTACTATTTTTATCTTCGCCAACCTTTTTTGTTAATTCCTCTTTCCAATCATATTTTTCTAATGGATCATCATTTGATACGGCAAATACATATTTTCCCTCAGGTGTCTTCTTGTCCTTTAGTTGTAGGATAGCTAAATCATGCTCTGAGTCTATCTTTGTGATTACACAACTTACAAAATCTGTAGTTGATGTAACATAGGTATCATTATAAGCTATGCTAATTTTATTATGGTACTTAATTTCTGACTCACTTGCCTTTATATCATCAAGTTCATTGTACGTCTCTGCATATTCTTTTCGTTTCTCCTCTAAAGCATCCTTGATATCACGCAATTTATAAAAATCTTCGTATGAAACTTCATCGCTGTAGTTTGCATAATTGTAAGCTTGTTCGGCTTCTCGGAATTTTTTCCGTATAATCATTATACATAGAAAGTGTTATTTTCTTTAATGCATCAACTATTTTAGATACGGATTTATTCACGTCTTTATCTGCAACTGTATTTGAAACCACATGTGCATTAGTGACAATTTGTCCATCATCGGACACGAAGAAGCCTGTACCAAAAGAGGTAACGACTTCAACAGAATCTTCATCTGTTGCAAAACCTTTTATTCCATCTTGCTCATCATAGCTAGAAAAATTAAAATTTTTCCTCC
>ENA-OQEL01000046-OQEL01000046.1-human-gut-metagenome-genome-assembly--contig:-NODE-46-length-47113-cov-5.569468_pt1 | contig 47113 bp, 37 predicted proteins | sample MGYA00242796_ERZ504637 | MGnify/ENA primary metagenome ERZ504637 (study PRJEB26092, sample SAMD00036306) | human gut metagenome | host: Homo sapiens | study: EMG produced TPA metagenomics assembly of... | reverse complement strand
TTCATCATAAATATTATTTCTGCATTAGGGGCATACTGTTTCTTTGACAACAAGCCCAAGGCACTTACTGGATACGTTATCGAAGATACGAAACAGCTGAGTCTTTTCTAACATTGCATATTTTACATGAGGATTTTGTCTCAGCAACCATCCAAGATATATAGATGGTTGCCAAGCCTCTGTGTCCCTTATATAAAAACATTATAAATCCTTTAGATAGAGCTCGTTATCCCGAACTGAGGTAGTTATTATACTTACCAGTCTGATTCCTTGCAATCTACAGAAGATGGCAAGGCCAAGTTTCGTGCTTTATTCAAAGAAGCCTTTAAGCGTGAAGGATATCTGACTAATTCTTTTCCACATCGCAGAATGACGGCGTGCGTCTATAAGAATTATCCGCAGAATATGATGACGGTAACGGACAATCTGATGTCTCAGTATTATGAATATAGTGATAGCCTGGGTGTACAGAATTGGGTTGTAGAAGGTGATAGCATTAAAAACATATTAGGCTATAACTGCCAGAAGGCAACCTGCAGATTCCGTGGTCGCTCTTGGACGGCATGGTTTGCCTTGGATGTTCCTATGAGTGATGGCCCTTGGAAATTTTGTGGTCTTCCTGGTTTGATTATGGAAGTGTATGACAAGGGGAGACAGCAATATTTTTGCATCAAGGGATTGCAGAAGGATGCTGGCACGCCTATCGTTTATGATGTTTTCAATAGAAAACGGATAAAGACAGACCGGAAAGCTTTTCTGAAGTCTGAATATAATTATTTTCATAATCAAAATAGCATAAACGAGGCTACGTCAGGTATATCCTTAGGTCTGTCAGACGAAAAACGTAACTATGACTTGATAGAAAGAGAATAGAATCAAAGAGTATCTTTATTTTAAATAAGGAAAAGTTATGGAGAGAAAGTGTTTCGTATTTCTGTTTTTGCCTTTTTATCTTATTGGCTTTGCCCAAAATAAGAAGATAGATACGGCTAATATGCTGTGTAGCTATGTATATGAATATCTTACGGATACGCTGTCTGGAGAACAACAGCGCAAGGAAGACTTGCTCTATCTGCAAATCGGAGCGGAGTGTTCTAAATGCTATAGCTATTATACTTATCAGTGTGATTCTCTGATGGCTTCTCCTAATGGCGATAAACTATGGGATAGCTTCTTGACGGAAGCGATAGGGAAAGGATTGAAAGGGCGACAATTGCGCAATGCCATACCCCATCGCAGAATGACTGCTACCATTTATAAGAATTATCCGCAAGGAAAGATAACTGTTACCGACTTCTTGCTGGGACAATATTACCTTTATGAAGATGCTTTAAACTCACAGGAGTGGAATATGGAAAATGACAGCACGAAGATGGTGCTCGGTCATGAATGCCAAAAGGCTACCTGCTGCTTCCGGGGAAGACAATGGACAGCCTGGTTTGCCTTGGATGTTCCTGTAAGTGACGGTCCCTGGAAGTTCTGCGGACTCCCTGGCTTGATTATGGAAGTGTATGATAGGAGAAAGCAATACTATTTCTGTATCAATGGAATGCAGCAGGTTAGTGCAAAACCTATTACTTTTGGGGTACTGGATAAGGAATTCAAGCGCTTTCAGAAAACGACAAGAAAGGATTTCCAGCAATCAAAATATAAGTATCTGAAAAATCGGAACAGTATCAACGAGGCTTCAACGGGAATATCTCTGGGTGGTTCGGATGAGGCTCTGAAATATGATCTGATAGAAAAAGAATAAGTATCAACGTAAAGAGAGAACGGATTGGTTTCTCAAGAAGATAATTTATGAAGCAACTGTTTTTATATCTGTGGTTTATCTGTATGAGCACTTTGACCTATGCCCAGCAAGTCACCTTGTCGGGTAAGGTGGAAGATGCCTATACGGGCAACGGGTTGCAGGGAGTGATGGTTACCATCCGACCTGCTGCCGGCAATAGAATCCTGAAGTTTACCAAGACACAGGCAGATGGAAGTTTCCTGCTGTCGCTCAATGCTATTCCGGACGGTCGTAACGTGCTGCATTTCTCGATGATGGGATATGCTGTGAAAACCATTCCTTTGTCGAAGGATACTACTGTATATCATGTGCTCCTGACGGAGCAGGCTACAAAGCTGAAGGATGTTGTGGTGAAGGCTCCAAGCATCCGGCAGCGAGGCGATACCATCTCCTACAATGTGGCAAGCTTTGCCGATGCCAACGACAAGAGTCTGGCTGATGTCTTGAAGAAGATGCCGGGAATGGAGGTGTCGGACAAGGGAGAAATCAAATATAACGGCAAGGCTATCAACAAGTTTTTATATCGAAGGACATGATATGCTCGGCGGTCGCTATTCCATCGCCACCAACAATATCCATCAGAAGGATGTCGGTTCGGTAGAGGTGATGACCAATCATCAACCTATCAAGGCTTTGGAAGATATGTCGTTCTCGCAAGACCCTGCCATCAACATCAAACTGAAGGAATCTGCCAAGAGCCGTCTGGTAGGAACGTTGAAGGCAGGTGGCGGTATGGAGCAGAAGAAAGGAGAGAAGTTTGGTAAGCTGAATGTCTGGGAAGGCGAGATGTCGTTGATGCGCTTTGCCAAGAAAGCCCAGTCGCTCAATACCTTCAAGAGTAATAATATAGGTACGGATGTAACCGGTGAAGGCAATCTCCTCTTTTCGGATGATGGTACTGGAGTGATGAGAAATTCTTATAATCTGAAAGATTACGTGAATGTTACGCCCGACCAGCTGACGGATATTTCAGACACCCGTGTGCGTAAGAACCAGACCCATGTTTTCACAACCAATAATCTCTGGGTGTTAGGCAAAAATATGGATTTGTCTTCTCAGATAGTCTATACCCACGACCGTCTTCTTTCTTCCTCATTCAGTAATACCCAGTATTTCCTGAATGATTCAACCATTTATGATGTTGAGGATGAACAGGCTAAGCAGAAGCAGAACAGATTGGTTGCCGACTTTACGCTGACTTAGAATGGCGAAAAGGCGTACGTAGCCAATCAGCTTTCCGCCGACCTGTCCTGGAATGATGTCATGATGGATATTGCCGGCTCTTATCCTAATCATCAGCAGGTCAAGATGCCGAAATATAAAGTATCAGACAAGCTGGAACTGTTGCATCGGAGTGGTAAGCGAACCTATACCTTCAACACGTATAATGCTTATATGGTGAATCCGCACTCTCTGTCTGTTGATAATTCGCAGCAAACGGCTTATCAAAGTGTTCGTTCGGCAGCATTCTTCAGTCATACCAATACTTCGCTCGGCTTTTTCCTCAAGCCTTTTACCGTGATGATGAAGGTTGGCTTGCAGGTATTGAGCAGAACGCTGAAGAGTCATCTGGAGGGAGTGCCCGATTCCCTGGGTAATATGCGCAATCAGTTGAACATGACCTTCTTCCGTGCCTATGCATCGCCGGAGGCTGAGTATAATCAGGGTGGCTGGCATATCCGTTTCCAGATGCCTATCACCTTTACACCTTATTATTATAATGATAAGTTGATGGGAGCGAAAGAGAATACCAGCAAGACACAGGTTGCTCCTCAACTCAGCGTGAGCTATTTCCTTACAGCCCGTTTGCAGGCTACGCTTTCCGGTGGAATCGCTCAGCGGGAAGTGGATGAACAGAATTTCTATCAGGGACTGCTGATGCGTGATTACCGTAATCTTTATACGGGTTTCGTGGATTATACCGCCGACAGGAGCAAGCATGTTTCCTTCAACATCAACTATAAGCGTCCTCTTGCTACCATCTTTGCCAATGCCTACATCCGCAAGAGCTGGTCCGACAGTCATCTTACGGTGGCTCGTGATTTTGTGGGTGATTATATCATCAACTCCTATTTCTCCAACAGCAGCAGTTCTGAAAACCTGATGGCTGGTGGAAAGGTAAGTAAGGGATTGGGATTCATGCATGGACTCGTTAGCGTAGGTTTTGATTATCTGAGGTTTGATGGCTTCCTGCGTCAGAACGATTCTCCTTCAGCCTATTCATCTGATAACTATATGTTGTCGGCAAAATGGAGTGGCCGTCCTGTGGATTGGTTCAATTTCACCTATGAGCTGAACTGGGATAAGGATAAGATGGTATTGAAGAATTTGGGTTTCGATTCTTCCTCTACCAATCTTGCCCAGAATCTCACTTTCAACTTCCAGCCATTGAAGTCATGGTTCATCAAGTTGCATGGAGAGCATTATCGCAATCAGATAGCAGATCATCAGCACAAGAATCTTACTCTTGCCGATGCATCCACCAGTTATGGCTTCAGGAATGGCATGGAGTTGAGCCTGACTGCGCTTAATCTTTTCAATCAGCGCACCTACGGTTATACCGTTTATTCTGGGTTGACCCGTACGAGCAAGGAGTATCAGTTGCGAGGTAGGACAATACTGATGTCTATGTTCTTTCATTTTTGATGATGGAGGCAACAGTTCTGCCGTTTCTGAAAAGAATTTCCGGTAGATTTGGTTAAATATCAAAAATTATAAATGTAATTGTAATAAGAGTATTTATAATTTTTGTACCTTTGCACCCAAACGAAGAAAAAAGAATCAATGAGCAAAGGAAAATTAGCTAAGTTTGCGGATATGGAGCGTTTCGAGAACGTGTTCCAGTATCCATATAGTGTTGTAGATGACGTGCCTTTCGATATGAAGGGCAAGTGGCGTGAGATGTATTTCCACAATGATAACCCTATCGTGCTGGAGTTGGGATGCGGCAAGGGTGAATATACCGTGGAACTTGCCAAGCTCTATCCTGAAATGAACTTCATCGGTGTGGATATCAAGGGCGCACGAATGTGGACCGGTGCCAAGAAGGCGATAGAGGAAGGACAGAAGAACGTGGCTTTCCTCCGTACCAACATCGAGATTATCGACCGCTTCTTTGCCGAGGATGAGGTGCAGGAAATCTGGCTCACCTTCTCTGACCCGCAGATGAAGAATCCTCGCAAGCGTCTTACATCTACTTATTTCATGAACCGTTATCGCCACTTCCTCGTGGATGGCGGCATCATCTATCTGAAGACGGACTCCAACTTCCTCTTCACCTATACCACTTATATGGTGGATGGCAACCATCTGCCTGTGCTCTTCCGCACAGAGGACCTCTATCATCAGGAGGGTATCGATGAGGAAACACGTAAGATTCTCTCTATCCAGACCTATTATGAGAGTATGTGGATAGAGCGTGGCTTGAACATCAAGTATCAGAAGTTTGCCTTGCCACGTGAGGGTGAGCTGGTGGAACCTGATATTGAGATTCCGCTGGATGATTATCGCAGTTATCGCCGTGATAAGCGAAGCTCAAAGGATACAGCAAAGTAGATTCCTACAATGATTTGAATAAGCTTCCGCAATGCTTTGAATGCCTTTCCTCAAGCGTTATTGGCGTTTGAAGAATGCGTCATAAGTATCTGAAAGAACTAACTGAAGTTGTTCGGAGATACAATAGAAGTTGTTGGAACAGTAAGTATCTCGAAGCGCACAACAGTTGATATGCGGTCGCACATCAGCTGTTGTGCGCTTGTCTTTCAGCTGTTGTGCATGCGTAGGACAGCTGTTGTGTGGCTTTTTAATGGCAATTCTATTGATTGTCTTTGTTAATCAAGTTGACGACCACTTTTACCATTACATCTTTTTCCTCAGTTCTGCTTTCTGCAATCATCAGAGTCAGGGCAACGAGTGTGTTGTCGGCAATTCTCTTATGTCCATTTTCTGCATACAGAATGCCATTCTTCTCCATAAACCAAAGAAAAAGCATGGCCGCAATTCTCTTGTTGCCATCGCTGAATGAATGGTTTTTTACGACAAGGTAGAGCAGCATGGCTGCTTTTTCTTCTACCGAAGCGTAGAGTTCTTCACCGCCGAAGGTTTGGTAAATCTGACCTATGCTGCTCTTGAATGAATCATCCTTCTCATTGGCAAACCATTTACTGCCTCCAAACTTTTCTTTCAAAGCATTGATGGCTTCCATTGCATTTTCGTAGGTGGCATGGAACGGCTCGGCTTGAGTCGTCTTGTCTATGAGTAATGTCTGATAATCATATTTGTCGAGAGTATCCAGGGCATAAACATAGTCGCTGATGACATTGAACAGTCCGTTATATTCGCCTTCTGAAACCTGATCTTGTAATGTAATCGCACGTGACATCAAACGAACCACTTCTTTCAGTTCGTTGTAATTGTCTAGGCGTTTCTGGTTGATGGCGTAACCCTTGATAATGTATTGCTTCAAGATAGAGGTTGCCCAACGGCGGAAAGAGGTCGCATTCTTGCTATTCACTCTGTACCCTACCGAAATAATCATGTCAAGATTATAATAAGGAATATCACGAATGATTTGTCTCTTACCCTCAAAACGAACCTGTGCATTTTTTGCACAAGTTGACTTTTCGTCTAGTTCTTGACTCTTGTAAATGTTGCGAATGTGTCGTGTAACAGATGTTCTGTCAACAGCAAACAACTCTGCCATTTGGCTTTGTGTAAGCCAAACGGTATCATTCTCTAATTTTACATTCAGCTCTATGTTTTCCCTCTGGGGAACGATAGATTTCGATGGAAGAATTTTCTCTGCTCCATACCTTTCATTATTTAAATGTCCTTACTCTAGTACCCAACTTTTGGATAATTTGGCAAAGATACGATTATTATATGATACCTACAAGGTTTTCGACTATTTTTTTCCTTCTTTTTGACGAAATTTGCGAAAGATTGAAATGGAAGGAATGTTTTGTTTTTGATTACTTCCAGATTAAATATCAGGACTAGTCTTAGGTTAAGGATATGTATAGTATGTTATGTTCTTCCTATACCTTTGTTAAATCCGGGAATAATCTTGTTGAATTCAAGAAAAAAAAGGTGGAAATGCTTGGCGTTTCCACCTTATTTTATTATATTTGCAGCAAGTTTTTGAAGAAATGCTGTATTCTCAGGGACTGCATAGAACTGACGAAACGACTAAAAGAACAGAAAAGTAATAACGAACGAAATAAACGAAAAAATGATGAACTACAAGAAATTGGCTCTTACCGTTGCGGCTGGAGCGATGGCAACTACAATGATGGCGCAATCAGCACCCAAACTGAATGCCAATAACATCGACGAAGTGATCAAGGCGATGACCTTGGAAGAAAAAGCCCAGATGCTGGTGGGCGGTGGTAACGATGGATTCGTGGGCAGTGGCGCTATGCTCGGACATCAGAAGAAGTTCGTGCCGGGTGCTGCGGGTATTACTGTAGCCATCCCTCGCCTCGGCATTCCTACTACCGTTCAGTGTGATGGTCCTGCCGGTGTTCATATCGATGCTCATCGAGAAGGTGACAACCGTAGCTACTTTGCCACCGGTTTCCCTATCGGAACCTGTCTGGCTTCTACCTGGAACACCGACCTGGTGCGCAAGGTGGGTGAGGCTATCGGTAACGAAACCCTGGAGTATGGCTGTGATGTTGTGCTCGGACCGGGTATGAACCTGCATCGCAATCCGCTCTGTGGCCGTAACTTTGAGTATTATTCAGAAGACCCAATCGTAACTGGTCTTATTGGAACCGCCTTTGTACAGGGTGTACAGAGTCAGGGCGTGGGTGTAAGTGCCAAGCACTTTGCTGTAAACTCTCAGGAAACTGACCGTACCAAGGTGGATGAGCGATTGAGCCAGCGTGCTCTCCGTGAGTTGTATCTGAAGGGTTTCGAGATGATGGTTCGCAAGAGCAATCCTTGGACTATCATGTCTGCCTATAATAAGATTAACGGTGTCTATGCCCAGGGCAACAAGGAACTCTTGACCGATATTCTCCGCAACGACTGGGGATATAAGGGAATCGTGGAGACCGACTGGATTGGTAAGCGTGCCGACCTTCCTCTGGAACAGGAAGTAGAGGCTGGCAACGACCTGATGATGCCGGGTTATCCAGCACAGGTACAGGATATTGTTGATGCCGTAAAGAATGGCAAGCTGGATATCAAGGATGTGGACCGCAATGTTCGCCGCATGCTCGAGTATATCGTGAAGACTCCTCGATTCAAGGGATATAAATATAGTGGTGAGCCAGACTTGAAGGCTCATGCTGCCATCACCCGTCAGAGTTCTACCGAGGGTATGGTGCTCCTGAAGAATGATGCCGCTCTTCCTATCCAGGGCTTGAAGACCGTGGCGCTCTTCGGTGTCAACTCTTACGACTTCATGTCGGGTGGCCTCGGTAGTGGAGCCGTTAATGTAGGCTATTCTGTAGATATGGTTACCGGTTTGAAGAACATCGGCGTGGCAACTACTCCTCAGCTTACGGAAATCTATCAGAATTATGTGAAGTATGCCAAGGCTAAGTTGAAGGCAGACAAGAATCCGATGATGTGGTTCCTGGATCAGGGTCAGCCAAAGCTCGATGAAATCGAGATTACCGAGCGTTGTGTAGCTGGCGAGGAGCCAAAGGCAGATGCTGCCATCATCACCATCGGCCGTCAGGCAGGTGAGGGAATAGATCGCCAGATCAATGGTGAGTTCAACCTCAGTCAGATAGAGCAGGATATGATTTTCCGTGTATCTGATGCTTTCCATGCCAAGGGCAAGAAGGTGATTGTCATCATCAACTCTGGTTCTGTGATGGAGACGGCCAGTTGGAGAGACCGTGTGGATGCTATTCTCGTAGCTTGGCAGCCAGGTATCGAGGGCGGCAACTCTGTTGCTGATATCCTGACGGGTAAGGTGAATCCATCGGGTAAGTTGACCATGACCTGGCCTATCGCTGCTACCGATCATCCATCTACTGCCAACTTCGCCAAGGATTACGATATGTACACCTACAAGAATCTGCTGGATTGGAGCAAGGGTAATATCAAGGGTTACGATTATAGCAACCACGAGGAGGATATCTACGTAGGTTATCGCTACTTTGATACCTTCAAGAAGAATGTGGCTTATCCATTCGGTTATGGTTTGAGCTATACTACCTTCGAGTTTGGCAAGCCATCTGTTAAGGCAAAAGGCAATAACATTGAGGTAAGCGTAACTATCAAGAATACCGGTAAGGTTGCCGGCAAGGAAGTTGCTGAGGTTTATGTCACCGCTCCAAAGGGCGCTTACGAGAAGCCAGCCAAGGAACTCAAGACCTTCGGCAAGACCAAGTTGCTGAATCCAGGTGAGAGCCAGACTTTGAAGATGACCCTCGAAAAGCGCGATCTTGCCAGCTTCGATGAGGCCAACAGCCAGTGGAAGGTAGATGCAGGTAACTATCTCTTCAAGGTAGGTAGCGATGTTGAGAACATCAAGGGTACTGCTACATTGAAGGTGGCAGAATACACTGAGAAAACAAGCAATGCCTGCGCTCCTAAGGTTCAGTTGAACTATCTTCGCAAAAAGTAATTGTCAAGTGAATAAAGCAAAATGACTTGATTGGAAAAAGAAAGTATAATCAACTCTCATCTTTTTAGAAAGGTGGGAGTTTTTTTATCTTAATTTATTTTGTCCTTCACCTATTTTGTTGTAACTTTGCAGTCGAAATTCGAATTTAAATCATTTTATGTAATTATGGCAAAAAAAGCTCTTTTAATGATTCTCGACGGATGGGGAATCGGTAAGCATGATAAGGGTGATGTTATCTACAAGACTCCAACTCCTTATCTCGATTATTTGACAGCAGTTTCAGCACATTCTACTCTCCAGACTTGTGGCGAGGACGTAGGTCTTCCTAACGGTCAGATGGGTAACTCAGAGGTAGGTCACCTCAACATCGGTGCTGGTCGTGTGGTATATCAGGACCTCGTTAAGATCAACAAGGCTTGCGAGAGCGGTGACATCTTGAAGAATCAGGAGATCATCAACGCTTACAGCTATGCTCAGAAGACAGGTAAGAAGCTCCACTTGATGGGCTTGACTTCTACCGGTGGTGTTCACTCTTCTTTGGATCACCTCTTCAAGTTGATTGAGATTGGTAAGGAATATGGTTTGAAGGAGACATACGTTCACTGCTTCATGGATGGCCGTGATACAGACCCTAAGAGCGGTAAGGGCTTCATCGAGGAGGTTCAGGCTTGCTGCGACAAGAACGGTGCACACATCGCAAGCATCGTAGGTCGTTTCTATGCTATGGACCGTGACAAGCGCTGGAACCGTGTAAAGGAAGCATACGACTTGCTCGTTGAGGGTAAGGGTAAGCAGGCTGACGATATGGTGAAGGCAATGCAGGAGAGCTATGATGAGGACGTAACTGACGAGTTCATCAAGCCAATCAATAACTCAAAGGTTGATGGTACTATCCAGGAGGGTGATGTTGTTATCTTCATCAACTACCGTAACGACCGTGCCAAGGAGTTGACCCAGGTATTGACTCAGCAGGATATGCCAGAGGAAGGCATGCACACCATCAAGGACTTGCAGTACTACTGCATGACTCCATACGATGCAAGCTTCCAGGGCGTTCACATCCTCTTCCCTAAGGAGAACGTAATGAATACTCTCGGCGAGTACTTGAGCGCTCAGGGCAAGAAGCAGCTCCACACTGCAGAGACTGAGAAGTATGCTCACGTAACATTCTTCTTCAATGGTGGTCGTGAGACTCCATACGAGGGTGAGGACCGTATCCTGGTTCCTTCTCCAAAGGTGGCTACTTACGACTTGAAGCCAGAGATGAGCGCTTACGAGGTAAAGGATAAGTTGGTTGGTGCAATCAACACTCAGGAGTACGACTTCATCGTTGTAAACTTCGCTAATGGTGATATGGTAGGTCACACAGGTATCTACAACGCTATCGCTAAGGCTGTTCACGCTGTTGACAACTGTGTAAAGGACGTTATCGAGGCTGCTAAGGCTAACGATTATGAGGCTATCATCATCGCTGACCACGGTAATGCAGACCACGCTATCAACGAGGATGGTACCCCTAACACCGCTCACTCTTTGAACCCAGTTCCATTCATCTACGTAACTGACAACAACTCAGCTACCGTTAAGGATGGCCGTTTGGCAGACGTTGCTCCTTCTATCCTCCATATCATGGGCTTGGAGAAGCCTGCAGATATGACTGGTGAGAACTTGATTTCTGACAACAAGTAAAAACGATTTTATATACCTCAAAAAAGTATCCTAAGATACTTGGCCAAGTATCTTAGGATACTTGCGTAAGTATCTTAAGATACTTTTGAATTTATATTAAGCATGAACGTAAAGATAGAAGAAAGTTGGAAACAGCATATAGGAGAAGAGTTCGACAAGCAGTATTTTGTTGACCTCACAAACTTCGTGAAAGAGGAATACTTGCGTACACCCTGTTATCCTCCTGGCCGCTTGATTTTCAATGCCTTCAATCTCTGTCCTTTTGATGATGTGAAGGTAGTGATTATCGGACAGGATCCATACCATGAACCGGGTCAGGCGATGGGACTGAGTTTCTCTGTGCCGGATGGAATCACTTTCCCACCATCATTGATTAATATATTCAAGGAGATTCAGATGGATCTCGGCACTCCGATGCCAGCCACGGGCGATTTGACCCGCTGGGCAAAACAGGGAGTATTGTTGCTCAACGCCACGTTGACCGTTCGTGCCCATCAGGCAGCGAGTCATCAGCGCAAAGGCTGGGAGGAGTTTACCGATGCAGCCATCCAGGCGCTCAGCAAGGATAAGGAGCACCTGGTGTTTATCCTTTGGGGCGGTTATGCCCGGAGCAAGGCGAAACTCATCGATACAAGCAAGCATCTGATATTGGAAAGCGTTCATCCTTCGCCATTATCAGCCAACAGAGGCGGATGGTTTGGCAATCATCATTTCTCCCGCTGCAATGCGTATCTGCAGCAGAACGGAATTGCGCCTATCCAATGGTAGGTACACCTATTAATATATAGCTATCCACTCATGGGTAGCTATCATTATTTTTATTATACACTCAAAGAAATTTATTCATCTCAAAAAACATTATGAAGAAAGACGAACTGCGTATTCTGCAGGTGGGCAACGTGTTGGTTTCACCTGATATTATCACCGAAAAATTCTGTTGCGACCTTGATGCCATGCAAGGGCGAATGCTGCATTGAAGGCGATGCGGGAGCTCCTGTTACCCTGGATGAGATCATGGAGATAGAGAATGCGCTGGATGTGGTTTGGGATGATCTCTCGGCTTCTGCCCAGGCTATCATAGATAAGCAGGGCGTGGCTTATACCGATATTGAAGGCGATTTGGTGACGAGCATCGTGAATGGTAAGGATTGTGTGTTTACCTGCTACCAGGATTTGAAAGACCTGGGCGATGGACATACGATTCCGCAATTTGTTGTTCCCTGTTGTGCCTTGGAGCGTGCTTATCGCGAAGGAAAGTCGAAGTTCAAGAAGCCTATCTCCTGTGCTTTGTATCCAATCCGTGCCAAGGATTTCGGCAACGAGGTGTATGGCATCAACTATAACAAGTGGCGCATCTGCAAGGATGCCATCAAGAAAGGTGAGGAGTTGAACCTTCCTGTTTATAAGTTCCTGGAGGGTCCGCTGGTAGAGAAGTTCGGCAAGGAATGGTATGATGAGCTTTGCGAAGTGGCAGAGCAAGTGCTTGCCGAATTAGAAGACTAAATTCAGTTAGAGACTTTGGAAGATAATAGTTCCGAAGTCTTTTTTGTTTATAAAAAAAGAGATTTCGAAACGCTGTTGAGCTTATTCCGAAATCTCTAATCCTTCTATATTTGTGATATTACTTCTTCTAAAACCTTTATCCCAAGTTATCACGAAATCTTTTTGATGCTCAGCATGGAAACGGTAATAGGCTTGCTCGTCCATTTCGCCACTGCATACATATTGGTTTCCGTTAATATGAAGTGTTGTTCCTTTGCTGGCATTGCGTATCGTGAGCCGGATGGTTCCACGGAACGGACGTCCGAAGTCTATACGGCATCCCTGATGATCGAATTCCTCCTGGTATGGTTCTAATACCATTTGAAGTTTGTTCTGGGTGAGGTATGGCAGCTGGTCAACAAAGATATAGTTTGTTGAATCTTTGAAAGCACCTGTCGGATGAACCCATCCTGAAGATTGGTATTCAGCCGATTTCCACTCAGTAGTGTATATTCTATTGTCAAAGTGTTCCTTTTCGTTGTAACTGCCGCCTTTCAGGGGTTTGCACCACCATGTTTCGTCTGCTTTATGATAAAAAGGAACAGAGTCTGTATACCAGCCATGAAGTTCCAGCGAGAGTTGTTTGCTCTTATTTCTTATTCTTCCTGGTGCATACCAGACCGCAATAATATTTTCACCCTTTTTCAGATATCTGGAGATATCTATTGTTTGCATCAGAAGGATGCTGTCTCTGGCTCCTTCGTTGAAAATGCTTGGCGTAGCATTTCTTTCGTTGATGTATAGACGGGTATTTCCTCCACTTGCTATGTTTATCTCAGCCTTTAAAGGCTTTTGATCAAGATGATAGATTTTCCTGTATAATATCTCAGAAGAATCGTTGGGGAATGGGTATGATACCCAATGGGTACCGAATTCCTGTGCATAGGAATTCAGCACCCAGAGAGTTGTAAAGATGAGAATTGTAAAATATCTCATAGATTATTATTTGTCTATTTTATGAGTTTTGTTTCGCCAGCCTTGAAATTTAATGCTTTCTGCTTACCGTTATACTTGACGGTCAGGTTTCCGGCATTCTTGCTGGTGATGGAAGCTTTGCTGACCTTTCCATTGTTCCATACGAGATTAATCTCGTAGTTTCCACGTGCTTTGATACCCTTAATTTCGCCTGCAGGCCATTCTTTAGGTAGAGCAGGAAGAAGATGCATAGTCTCGCCATCGCATTGCATCAGCATCTCACATACGCCTGCTGTGCCTCCGAAGTTGCCATCTATCTGGAAAGGTGGGTGAGCATCGAAGAGATTTGGATAAGTTCCTCCTGAAGGGCGATTCTTCGGATTGTTGTAATTGCCCGGATGTACATAGTTAAGCAATTTCCTGATCATAGAATATGACTTGTCTGCTCTGTGCAGGCGAGCCCATAAACTGATACGCCATCCTGTGCTCCAACCGGTAGAGAAGTCTCCTTTTATCTCAAGAGTCTTGGCAGCAGCTGCTGCTAAATCTGGAGTCTTATCTAATGAAATCTGATAGAATGGGTGTAAACCGAGAAGGTGTGACTGGTGGCGATGATGCCAATCCTGGTCATCCCAATCGTAATACCATTCCTGCAGATTACCGCGCTTTCCTATCTGATAAGGGTGCAGACGATTGATAGCATCCTGTAACTTTGCCTGATATGCTTGATCTATATCGAGAATCTGAGCACCTTTGAGTGTGTTTTTAAACAATTCTCTCAATATGGTAAGATCGGCAGTACCTCCATAGAAACTGCAGCCTTGATAGCCCTTGTCGGTGATATATTCTGCCTCAGGTGAAGTGCAAGGGGCAGTAAGCAGTTCGCCCGGTTTCTTCGGGTTCTCTATTATCCAGTCAAGCATGAAGTCTGCTGCACCTTTCATCAATGGATAGGCTGTCTGGCGTAGATATTCCTTATCGCGGGTGTAATCGTAGTGATCCCATAAGGTTTGTACAAGCCAGGCACCTCCCATGTTCCAGTTGCTCCACTTAGGACTCTCTTTCTTAGTTCCAACAGGATTGGTCATTGCCCATGCGTCTGTGTTGTGTCCACCGCACCAGCCATTTTCAATTCCATAATAGTGCTTTGCTGTATATTTTCCTGTTACAGACATGGCTTTCACCAGTCCGTCTACAGGCATTACAAGCTCAGACATGTTGGTTACCTCTGCTGGCCAATAGTTTTCTTCCAGGTTGATGTTGATGGTGTAGTTTCCACGCCAAGGAGATTTTCGTGCCGGAGCCCAAAGTCCCTGGAGATTGGCAGGAATGCCTGGAGTTCTCGAACAGCTGATAAGAAGATATCTTCCATATTGGAAATAGAGCATTTCCAGGTAAGGGTTTTGCTCTTCTTTCTCAGTGTAATCAAAGAGTTGCTGGTCGGTGGTTCGCTTGTTGTCGAACTTTGCTCCCTTGAGTGCAAACTTGGCACGGTTGAAGATGTTCTGATAATCGGTTATATGACGCTGTTTTAACTCTGGATAGGTATAGTTGACCAAGTGCCAGGCATTGTCGTTAACCTTTTCAATATATGGAGCCCCTTCTTTTACCGGATGCTTGTCGAATCCGTTGTAGCTGGTTTCATTCACTAAATAGATAACAGCTTCGCTTACGCCCTGCAGATGGAGGATAGAATCAGAGGCAGTAATGGTTCCGTCCTGGTTTTTGATGCTGAGGATGGAGCAGAAGTGGATACTGTTCTCAGGCTTTCCCATAGCATGGCCCGTGATGGTGAGTTGCTTATTGGAAGCTTTTACCTGATGAGGAATCAGAGAGGTGAGAGAGATGTCGCAGTTGATAGCTTTCTTCTGTGTAGCTGTCAGGTGAATGGCAATCATCTTGTCCGGATGTGATGCGAAATATTCTCGCTGGTATTGTATTCCCCTCTTGTATAACTCAATGCTGCCGTAGCGTTGTCAAGGCTCAATTCACGCTTGTAGTTACTGAATTGTCCTTTATTTGCATCTTTGATATTGATGATGGCAAGTGGCTGATAGTATTCTGAATTGTGTCCTTGTACATGCAGTTGTAAAGAGTCGGCTGCCTTGTAATCTTCTTTGAACAGAGCCTCGCGAATCTTTGGTATCCATTTGTAGGCATCCCCTCCTTCCTCGCGATTGACAGGCTTTCCTGTCCACAAGGTGATGTCGTTGAGATAGATAGAGTCATTGTTGGCTCCACCATAGATCAATGCACCTAACTTACCGTTACCGATAGGTAATGATTCTTCAAAGGCTGTAGCTGGCTTATTGTACCAAAGCTTCAGCGGTGGAATATTACTCTTTGGGACAGCCTGGAGTGTGCTTGCTGCAGAGAGTAATAGGCAAGAGATAAGTAAATGTTTCATAAGTTGGTTTGTTGGGTTTTATATAAGCAGAGGCTGTGTCATTTATTGGCAAATGGCACAGCCCCTTATGTAAATTAGTTGAATTGTCTTAAGCGTCGATGTTTGCGTATGTGGCATTCTGCTCGATAAATTCGCGGCGTGGTTCTACATCATCACCCATCAACATAGAGAAAATCTCATCAGCCTGGGCTGCGTTTTCAATAGTAACCTGCTTGAGCAAGCGTGTAGATGGGTCCATAGTAGTTTCCCAAAGCTGCTCTGGATTCATCTCACCCAAACCTTTGTATCGCTGGGTGTGGATATTCTTGTCTTCTACTCCATCTCCATACTTGTCGATGAATGCCTGGCGCTGCTGCTCTGTATAGCAATACTCGCTTACCTTGCTGCGATAAGTACACTTGTAGAGTGGTGGGGTAGCGATATACAGATGGCCTTCTTCAATAACCTTTGGCATGAAACGATAGAAGAGAGTCATAATCAATGTGTCGATGTGAGAACCATCGACGTCGGCATCGGTCATGATGATAATCTTGTCGTAACGCAACTTGTCGGTATTAGCCTCCTTGCTGTCTTCGCCATCTACACCGAAGCGGACACCGATACTTTGGATGATGTTCATGACAGACTCAGCTTCGAATACTTTGTGCCACTGTACCTTTTCTACATTCAGAATCTTACCACGCAATGGGAGAATAGCCTGACGGAAACGGTCGCGACCCTGCTTGGCAGAACCACCGGCGGAATCACCCTCGACGAGGAAGATCTCGCATTCTTTAGGATCCTTCATTGAGCAATCGGCAAGTTTACCAGGAAGACCACCACCTGTCATGAAGTTCTTGCGCTGTACACTCTCACGTGCCTTGCGGGCAGCTATGCGGGCCGTAGCAGCCAGGACAACCTTTTCGCAGATTCGCTTTGCCTCGTCTGGATGTTCTTCCAGATAATCAGACAAAGCCTCGTTTACAGCCTGCTGAACGGCACCTTGTACCTCGCTGTTACCGAGCTTGGTCTTGGTCTGTCCCTCAAACTGAGGTTCAGCTACCTTGATGGAAATAACGGCAGTAAGACCTTCGCGGAAGTCTTCTGGTGCAATCTCTACCTTTGCCTTCTCAATCTGCTTAGAGATGGTTGGGTCAGCTTCTGCGTAAGCCTTCAAGGTGCGGGTCAACGCCATACGGAAACCAGTCAGGTGGGTACCACCCTCAATGGTGTTGATGTTATTGACGTATGAGTGGATATTCTCAGAGTAATCTGTGTTGTACATCACGGCAATCTCGATAGGAATACCCTGCTTTTCTGTCTTCAGATAGATAACATCATCGAAGAGATGAGTGCGGTGACGGTCTACGTAACGGACGAATTCCTTCAAACCATCCTTAGCGTGGAAAACCTGCTCCTTGGTCTTACCTTCCTCGTCAGGGCGCAAATCTCTCAAGGTAATCTTGATACCTGCATTGAGGAATGCTAACTCGCGCATACGGTTGGCAATGATGTCCCACTTATAGACAGTGTGAGTAAAGATGGTTGGATCTGGCCAGAACTGCTGGCGTGTACCGCGCTTGTTGGTTTCACCTACCACCTTAACCGGATAGAGAGGCTTACCCTTCTCATATTCCTGCTGGTAGATTTTGCCGCCACGGAATACCTGTGATAACATGTGGGTAGAAAGTGCATTCACACAACTTACACCCACACCATGTAAACCGCCAGATACCTTGTAAGAACCCTTGTCGAACTTACCACCTGCGTGAAGCACGGTCATAACGACTTCGAGGGCTGATTTATGTAGTTTCTCGTGCATATCCACAGGGATACCACGACCATTATCTTCTACGGTGATAGAGTTGTCTTCGTTGATGGTAACTTCGATGTCGGTACAGTAGCCCGCCATTGCTTCGTCAATAGAGTTGTCTACAGTTTCGTTTACCAAGTGGTGAAGACCCTTTTCGGAGATGTCACCAATATACATCGCCGGACGTTTGCGAACAGCTTCCAGGCCTTCCAGAACCTGAATGTTACTCGCAGAGTAATTATTTGCGTTGTTTTGATTTTCTGCCATTTTAGTATTGTCTTATTTCCGTGCAAAGATACTAAAAAAAGCTGAGAAACAGGAACTTTTGTTTGTGAAAAATCACCAAAAAGTGAAGAAAAAACGTAGAATGTGAACTTTAGCGGCAAAAAGTGTCTTGAAAAAAGCAGTTTTATAATCGTTTTGCGCGTTTTTATAGGGTATGTTGTAGTATAAAACCGGTTGTGATGGGAAGATTTTATGATGCAGGAAATGGATAGTCGGGTTCATAGAAAAGAATAAGGCTGCGACCCTATAAAGGATTGCAGCCTTATTTATTTTTTTGCTTTGACTTATAAGTTAGGCCAACTTAGCGATGTGCTTTGTAAGACCAGACTTCAAGTTTGCAGCCTTGTTGTCGTGGATAACGTTGATCTTAGCCAACTTGTCTAAAAGCTTCTGAACAGTAGGATAGAGCTTTGCAGCCTCTTCCTTGTCAGACATGTTGCGCAACTTGCGGACAGCATTGCGCATAGTCTTTGCATAATACTTGTTGTGCAAAGCCTTCTTCTTGTCCTGACGGATTCTCTTGATTGATGATTTGTGATTTGCCATCTTCTTTATGTTATTTTTTTATTTCTTAAATGTTTGTAGTCCCTAGCAGAGTCGAACTGCTCTTTAGAGAATGAAAATCTCTCGTCCTAACCGATAGACGAAGGGACCATTGCTTATTTGCGGGTGCAAAGTTACTACTTTTATTTGAATCTAGCAAATTTTTCATGGAAAATTTTCGCTAAATGCGCATTTTTTTGTATTTTGCCCTGTTTTTTACTAATATTTAGGCAAAATGGAGATTAAAAACTAGTGCTATCGTATTGCAAGCCATCAAGTATGGAGACTCTCAACTTATCGTGGATTTCTTCACCGAAAAGTTGGGAAGACTCTCCTTTATGGTACGTGTGCCTAAGTCATCTAAGGGGAAGATGAAACGGCAGCTTTTCCAACCGCTCATGGTCTTGAATTTAGAATTTGATTATCGTCCCAAGTCAAATCTGCAGCGCCTTAGGGATGTTTCGATTCAGATTCCATTCTCTGATATCCCTTTTTCTCCATACAAACTTGGCATTTCCATGTTCTTGGCAGAACTGCTTTCATATGCTACCCGTCATGAGCAGGCTAATGGTGCGCTCTATCTTTTCATACAGGACAGTATCGAATGGTTAGACCATGCTAAAGGTGCTATTGCCAATTTCCATATAGTCTTTATGATTCAGCTCTCTTTTCATTTGGGTTTTATGCCCAATATAGAGAGCGGTATGTCTGGCGATTATTTTGATTTGGTAGATGGATGTTTTGCAGCTCATGTTCCTTCGCATGTACATTATTTAAATAAGGAAGATTCTATGCGGCTTGTGTCTTTGTTCCGTTTAGACTATAAAACAATGCACCTCTACACAATGTCTCGTATGGAACGAAACAGGTGTGTAGAGGTGATACTGGAGTATTATAAACTCATTGCCGGTTTCCCGGAAAATTGAAGAGTTTTCGCTGTTCTTCAGGAACTGTTTGCTTAGTCTTTTCAGGTTTCCTCGCTTGCTTGATTAAACGGGAAACAGACGTTGGCTATGTCCTCTTTTTAGGCAAAACTGATAACGCCCTGTACTGTAGCATCATCATTATTGTCTTCTTTCGGTTCTGTATTACCGGAAGCTATATTACGGATTTCTTCCAGAGTCTGTCGGGTACGCTTATAGGTAGGCGTGTTTTCTACCTGAAGGATGACATCCTCGTTATCCAAATCTTCCTGGCGGAACAGGAATATGTGTGGATGACGCTTATACTGTGTCGTATTGCCATCGCTGCCATAATAGCGCTTGCGGCGGTCTTCTCTTTCAGCACGTTTCTCCTCTTCTTCAGCGAGACGGCGAGATTCTTCCTCAGTATGTTTCTTGAGGTGGCGGTTCATTCCCTCTACATCCTCGAGTCCGAAACCTGTTGCGAGAACGGTTACCTTAACGCGGCTTCCCAATTCAGGGTCAATGGCAAGACCCCATTTCAGTTCGAAGTCCTCACCGAATTTCTCCATAAAGTCGTTGACATCATTCATCTCGTCCATGGTCAAGCCAGGATTATCTTTCTTCTCGCTTGCAAATGCGATGCTGAGCAGAATCTTCTTAGAGTTGAATACGTCATTATCGTTAAGGAGAGGTGAGTTCAAGGCATCTTCTATCGCTTTCTTTACTCTTCCTTCTCCCTCACCGTAACCTGTACTCATGATAGCCACACCGCCATCTTTCAGTACGGTCTTTACATCATTGAAGTCGAGGTTGATGAGACCATGTACGGTAATGATTTCAGCGATACTCTTGGCAGCTACACTCAAGGTGTCGTCAGCTTTGCCGAAGGCATCGAGAACGGCAAGGTCTGGATAAATCTGGCGAAGACGTTCATTGTTGATTACCAGTAAGGCATCTACATGCTTCGACATTTCCTCTACACCATCCAATGCCTGGTCAATCTTCTTAGGACCTTCAAAACGGAATGGGATGGTTACGATACCAACGGTGAGAATACCTAACTCCTTACTTACTCTGGCGATGACAGGTGCTGCACCTGTACCGGTACCGCCACCCATACCCGCTGTGATGAATGCCATTTTTGTTCCATCGTTGAGCATGTTCTTGATATCTTCAAGAGTCTCTTCGGCAGCCTGGCGTGCCTTTGCAGGTTTGTTTCCTGCACCCAGTCCTTCCTTGCCTAGCTGCAGGTGTACAGGCACAGGTGAGTCGTTAAGTGCCTGGTTGTCTGTGTTGCAGAGTACGAATGTTACATCATGTATACCTTCGCGGTACATGTGGTTGACGGCATTTCCACCGCCACCACCAACACCAATCACCTTGATGATGCTATTTTCTTTTTCAGGTTCCCCAAAGTCAAGAATATGAGGAGCGTTTCCATTATCTAGCATAGTCGTATAATCTTTATAGGGTTTATCTATCTGATTTTTTATTTAACCTGTTGTGAAATCTGTTTTCTGATAGCCTGGTCTTTGGCTTCTTATTCTTCTTCAGAAATGGTATCTTTCACAAACTTCTTGAAACCTCTCATCATTTTATGGATGAGACTGTTTTCTTTGCGTCTCTTTTCTTCTTCTTCGGCTTCTTTTTCTGCCAGAAGTCTTGCCTCAGCTTCTTCCAGTTCTTTTTGCTTGCGGGCAGCCTCGTCAGCAGCCGCTTTTTCTGCCGCAGTAAGAACAACGCCCTTGCCGGCAGTCTCGTTAGGGTTTCTAGGAGCCTTGTGCTGCTCGGCTGCTACTGGCTTTTCTGCAGAATTGCTGAAGAGATCAGTGCCGATTTCGTCACCTGCACAGTTCATGTCTCCCTTTGCCAGGAGTCCCAATACGGTGTTCATTGTACCATCGTGATTGGTAATCTTAGGATCCTTGGAGTTGACTGTTTGAGAAACAAACTTGGCAATGCGTACTTTGTCGATGTGGGTATGTGTTTTGAAAACCTTATCGATTTCAGGCATGTTGCTGCCGCCACCTGTAAGGATGATACCACCCAACAGCTTATCTGAGAATTCCACAGGAATCTGGAACCATGCGTTTTCTACGATTTCCTCTACGCGTGCTTCTACGATTTCGATGAACTTCTTGCTTTCAACCACTCTATCCTTGTCGATAGGGTAGTTCAGGGTCAGATCGATATTGTTGATATCGGTATAAGCCTTGGCATACTTGAGTTTCATCTTTTCAGCATCAGGCTCTTCAATCTGAAGACAAGTTAAGTCTTTGGTCACGTTGCCGCCGCCCAATGGGATGACAGAGAGATGACGAAGTATACCTTTATAATATACAGAAACGGTTGTCGTATCGGCACCCAAGTCAACAAGCATACAGCCTGCACGCTTTTCTGAGTCTGTCAAAACGCTGTCAGCCATAGCTAAAGGGGCCAGGTACATTTCTGCAATAGGAATGTTGGCATTTTCAAAACAGGTATTGATATTGTTATAGAAGTTCTTGCGCCAAAGTATATTCAGGAAGATGCCTTCCAGATGGTTACACTGTATTCCTACAGGGTCTATCTGGTATTGGTTGTCTATCTTGTATTCCTGAGTTGCAGCATCCAGGATTTCCTGGTCTGGATAGGTCATGTTGCGGTTGATATCCATCAGTTCATTGATCATCTCTTGTGAGATGATGGTGTTACCTGGGAGATCCTTGACAATGACGTTCTTGATACTGCGTATAGAGCGACCGCCCACGCCTACATAGACCTGGGTGATATCCTGTTTCAGTATATTCTTCAACTTCTTGATGATGTTGGTCAAGCATTGACAGGTTTTGTCAATGTTATAGATCACACCCTTTCTGATGCAAGAAGATGAATCTTCCTCTACGGTGGCAAGTACGGTGATGCTGCCGTCCAAATTCTTCTGACCTGCTATACCTGTCATCTTAGATGAGCCAAGTTCGATAGCTACAATAAATTCCTTTGGCATAGTTCTTATATGTTATCTTAATCTGTTTCTATTTTCTAATTAGCTATTTTGATGCTTTTTACATATGATCTGGTTGTCGAATTCGATATTGATATACGAATACTTGTTCCAGCCAGCTTGTGAGAGTCCATACTTATAGAATTTCTCTAATCGATTCATCTTCTTGTTGACGAAATCGTTGATGGCTTGCTCTCGTTTGTCGATGAGGTTGGTCTCTGGCAGGTTACCTATATATATAATGTGGTTGCCTACTCGTGGTACCAGTTCTATTCCTCTATCAGGCAGGACATGGATCTGTTCTATCTGGTTTCGCCAGAGTTCATTCGTCATCAGCGCTTTGCTTAGTAATGAGATGTATTTTTTAGCATACCACTTGTTGATGTAGCCCGTTGCGATGATAATGTCGCATGTATAGTTCGTGTTGGGCATGATCTGATTGTGGTCATCAATATAATAGTCCTCGTTGCTGATGTTTTTGATTCTGACGATTGGCATGCGTTGGGTGAGGTAGATGTCAACAAGACCATCCTGAGTCTTTGAACATTCTGCCGTCTTGACGAAAGGACTGGTCTTCAAGGTTTCTTCTATCATGCGGGCGTTCACCTCTTTGAGCGGTTCCCCCAGCGGATAGAGTTTCCTGGCTTCCAGTCGTTTCTTGATTTCCTTCGCATTCAGAAAGCCATTCGTCATCTCATCTTGAATGTTGATGTTCACCTTGGTGCATACCAACTTCGTTTCATCAGGTTTGTTAAACCTGGTGAAAGCGAATACCAGATAAGTACCGAGTACTAAATCCAGTGCAATGATGATGGTTTTCTTCCAATTGATATGCATTTATTTCTCTTCAAGTATTTTGGTAATTTGTGGAACATAGTTGTCCAAATCGCCAGCTCCTAAGATAACTAGAACATCGAAGTCTCGATTCTTTACCAGGTCAAGAACGTCTTCTTTGTGAATCATGCTCTTTTCTACACCTGGTTTCAGATTGTCATAGATAAGCTTGGAGGTTACTCCTGGAATAGGCTGCTCGCGAGCTGGATAGATGTCGCAGAGGATAACCTCGTCCAAGAGACTCAAACTGTTGGCGAAATCTTTATAGAAATCGCGGGTTCTAGTATACAAGTGAGGCTGGAAGATGGCTGTTATCTTACGGTCCTTGTATAACTCTCTGATACTCTTGGCACTCTGATATATCTCCTTTGGATGATGAGCATAATCAGACAGGAATACCAGTTTGTTATTCTTGATCTTAAAGTCGAAACGGCGGTCAACTCCTCCGTAGGTCTTCATGCCGTTACGGAGTTCATCGGCTGTACAACCATTCAACTGTGCCATTGCCATTGCTGCCACACCATTTGTGATGTTGATAGGCACAGGCTGTCCGAGTTCTACGCCCGTTACGTTCTCGATAGGAGAGATGAAATCAAAGGTGATACCTCCATTCTCTATCTTGATGTTCTCAGCGTGGAAGTCGCCCTCGTCCTGGCTGTATTCGTATATCTTGACACCGTCTTGTACGTGTTGCTTCATCTCCAGACCTTTGTGGATGATGAGTGCACCGCCCGGTTGGATTAGTTCTGTATAGTGACGGAAACTCTCCAGATAAGCCTCCTTGGTGCCGTAGATGTCGAGATGGTCTGGGTCTGTAGCCGTGATGACGCTCATCCATGGGCGCAACCAGTGGAAACTGCGGTCAAACTCATCTGCTTCAATGACAACATAGTCGCTCTTGTCGGAGAGGATATAGTTGGTGCCATAGTTCTTTGAGATACCTCCCAGGAAGGCATTACAGTCAATATGGCTTTGGTGCATGATGTGAGCACACATGGTAGATGTTGATGTCTTTCCGTGTGTACCCGCTACGCACAGTCCCTTATGTGTACGGGTTAATGTACCCAGAACCTGAGCTCGCTTCTCGATGGTGAAGCCATTCTCATGGAAGAAAACCAGTTCCTTGTGTTCAGCAGGAATTGCCGGTGTGTAGACTACCAATGTTGTCTTGGCGTCCTTGCAGGCTTCTGGTATGAGGTCTACATTCTCCTCATAGTGGATAAGCATACCTTCTTTCTCCAACTCATGAGTTAGATTGGATGGAGTCTTGTCATATCCGGCTACAACCAACTTCTTGCTGAGGAAGTATCTGGCGATGGCGCTCATTCCGATGCCTCCCGCTCCTACAAAATAAACTGCTTTAATATCTTTTATTTCCATTACTTTGTTGCTAATTTGATTACTTCGTCTGCGATGACGTCGGCAGAGTTCTTTAATCCTAATTTCTTGATATTCTCACAGAGCGAAACAAGCTTAGCCTCGTCTTTTACCGTGTCAACTGCTTTCTTGAGCAATACCTCTGGTGCATCGGCATCCTTTACGTAGATGGCAGCATCTTTGTTGACTAATGCCATGGCGTTCTTGGTCTGGTGGTCTTCTGCCACATTAGGGCTTGGAACCAGGATAACCGGTTTGCCGATGAGGCAGAACTCGCTGATACTGCTGGCACCTGCGCGGCTGATAACCAGGTCGGCTGCCTTGTAAGCTGCACCCATGTCGCTGATGAAATCAGTAACTTTGAGCATTGGCAGCTCCTGACCTTTCAGTTGCTCCATGATGGCAGCATTATAGTATTTACCTGTTTGCCAGATAAACTGTACGCCGCTTTCTTTCACGAGGTCGAGGTGCTGGAGTACACTCTCGTTGATGGTTCTTGCGCCAAGGCTGCCACCTACAAGCAAGATGGTCTTCTTTTCAGGGTCGAGACCGAACTGCTTGCGTGCTTCTTCCTGGGTGATGGTAGTTTCCAGTACATTCTGGCGAACAGGATTACCGGTCATGATAATCTTGTCTGCAGGGAAGAAACGCTCCATTCCTTCGTAAGCCACACAGATTTTTTCAGCCTTCTTGGCCAAGAGCTTATTGGTTACACCAGCGTATGAATTCTGCTCCTGGATGAGGCAAGGTATTCCTTTGCTGGCACAAACATTGAGAGTCGGACCGCTAGCATAGCCACCTACGCCCACAGCCGCCATAGGCTTGAAGTTTTTGATGATGCTCTTTGCCATGTGCTGGCTCTTCCATATCTTGAAGAGTACGGCGATGTTCTTGAGCAGATGCTTTCTGTCGAAGCCGCAGATAGGCAAGCCCTTGATTTCATAACCTGCAGCAGGTACACGCTGCATTTCCATTCTGCCGAGTGCACCTACAAACAATATCTTAGCATCAGGGCGCTTTGCCTTGATGGCGTTTGCAATGGATACGGCAGGGAAGATGTGACCACCTGTGCCGCCTCCGCTTATGATAATTCTTAATTCATTATTCATATCCGTTCATGTTTATAACGCAAAGGTATAAAAAAATATCGATTTAACGGCATTTTCTGCCATTTTTTCACCTTAATTTATAAAACTCTTGTCAGGCAGCCACCATTTTGCTGTCGTCGAGCTCATTTTGAGGTATCTCTTTCTTCTTGGCTGTTCTACTGATACTCAGGATGATGCCCAGGTACAGACAGTTGATGATGGTAGATGTACCACCTCTACTGATGAGTGGTAATGGCTGTCCTGTAACAGGAGCCAAACCTACTGCTACTGCCATATTGAAGAGTGCCTGGGTAACCAGCATGATGGCGAGTCCCATGCAGAGGAAGGCAGGGAAATTGTTCTCACACCGGTTGGCTATTCTGCCAGCTCTGAACAGGAGGATGATGTAGAGAAATGCAACCAGTGCGGCTCCCCATATACCCATCTCTTCGATGATGATGGCATAGATGAAGTCTGAGAACGCCTGTGAGAGGAAGTCTCTTTCTACTGAGTTTCCAGGCCCTTTGCCTACGATGTTGGAAGAGGCGATGGCGATGTTGGCATGTGCCACTTGGGCATCTTTGTCGAGATCGACATCTTGTGGGGCTACAGGCTTTGTGTTCATAAACTTGTCAATACGGGCTTTCCAGGTATCGGCTCTATGGAACATCTTTTCTGCCATGTTAGGCTTGTTCTGTTCCTGCTCAACCTTCTCGGTCAGCGTATTTTCCGGTTTATTGCCCTCTTCGCCCTTGTCCTGTCCTACTATCATGATACCTGCAAAGGCTGTGACGATGACAATCATGCACAGTCCCACCAACTTGCCAATCTGGTTCATCGGCACTCGTCCGATGAGCATCATGGCTAAGATTGTGATACTGAGGAGCATGGCTGTGGATAAGTTTTCCAGTCCGATGAGAAATACAAATGGAGCAGTTGCTACAAGTATGAACTTGAATGCCTTTCTGTTGGCTCCCTGAGTTGTTTGCATAGCACTAAGAATCTGAGCAACAGCCAGTACTACTGCTCCCTTCGCTATCTCAGAAGGCTGGAACTGTATGCCCATCAGAGAGAACCATCGGGAGGCTCCGTTGGTAGATTGACCGGTAGCCAAGACCAGGACGAGCAACAGTAATGAGATGCCCATCACGACGGGGGTAACAATCTTGAAGTACTTGCATTTCACCTTGAGCATGCAAATCATGGTGAACAGACCGCCTCCCAAGAGCAAGATATGGCGGATGACAGGTGCCATGTAGTTTCCTGTCTTGTACGACAAGGAGCTGGAGGCAGAATATACCTCCACGATGCTTATCATACAGAGAAAGAAGAAGACCATCCAGATCACCTTGTCTCCCTTGAAAATATTACCAATGCTCTTGTTATTCATTTCTTTATAGTTCTATCTGTTCTATTTGTTGAAAACTGTTATTCTCCGATAGCTCTTGCCAGCGTCTTAAACTGCTCGCCTCTATCTTCCATGTTCTTGAAGAGGTCGAAACTTGCGCAGCATGGGCTGAGGAGTACGGTATCGCCCGGCTTTGCCAATTCCTGGCAGGCTGCCACGCAATCCTTCATGCTGTGAGTGTCGCGTACAGGGATGCCGAGTGCGTCAAAGTTGTCGTGCAACTTCTGGTTGTCGGCTCCGAGATATACGATACCAGCACATTTTTCCTTCACCAGGTCCTTAATCTGGTTATAGTCATTTCCCTTATCCTTACCGCCGATGATGAGGATGGTAGGGGTGGTCATACTCTCCAGCGCATACCAGCAGGCATCTACGTTGGTAGCCTTTGAATCGTTCACATAGTAAACGCCCTGGAACTTGCCCACTTTCTCCAGACGGTGCTCTACACCTGGGAAGTCGCTCAAGCCTTTGTGCAGGGTCTCGTGGTCGATGCCTACGATGTTGCATGCCAGACCTGCAGCCAGACTGTTATAGATGTTGTGCTTGCCGCGTAGACTCATGTCTGCCTGTGGCATTTCGAAGTCTGAAGGGAAGTTGAGTTTGTATTTGCCGTCTTCGATAAAGCCAACGCAACCTTCCTCCTTGAACTCAGAGAATGGGCAGAGATGTGACTTGAGGTTGTACTTAGCCAGCTCCTTTGTAACGATAGGATCATCGTTCCAGAAGATGAAACTGTCTTCTTCTGTCTGGTTCTGGGTAATGCGCATCTTGGCATCGGTATAGTTCTGCATCTTAAACTCATAGCGGTCCAGATGGTCTGGAGTGATGTTGAGCAGAATGGCCACATTGGCACGGAACTTATACATATTGTCGAGCTGGAAACTGCTCAGCTCGATGACGTAGTACTTATGAGGAGTTTCTGCCACCTGAAGGGCCAGACTCTTTCCGATGTTGCCTGCCAGACCTACATCATAGCCAGCCGACTTGATGATGTGGTAAATCAGCGAGGTAGTGGTTGTCTTACCGTTACTTCCCGTGATACAGATCATCTTGGCATCAGTATATCTGCCCGCAAATTCTATTTCGCTGATGATAGGTGTACCCTTAGCCATCAGTTTCTGTATCATAGGTGCTTCCTTAGGAATACCCGGACTCTTGATGACTTCATCTGCATCTAAAATCTTTTCTTCTGTATGGTGACCTTCTTCCCATTCGATGTTGTGGTCATCCATCAACTTCTTGTAGTTATCCTTGATCTTTGACATGTCTGAAACAAAGACCTCGAATCCCTCTTTCTTTGCCAGCACGGCTGCACCTGCGCCACTTTCGCCAGCTCCTAAAATTACAATTTTGCTCATTGTCTTATTCTCTATACTTGTCGGGCTGATAAAAGCCTGTATTTTATCTGATCTTCAATGTGATGATGGTCAATGCTGCCAGAATGATGGTTACAATCCAGAAACGGATGGTAATCTTTGATTCATGGAAGCAGTTGCGAGGCTTCTTCCACAGATACTTGCAGTCAGGATCCAGCTGACTGTCCTGTGTGCGGAAGTTGTCGTGGATAGGTGTGCGCTTGAAGATACGCTGCTTCACACCTCTCCGCTTTCCTATCTTGTAATAGTAAACCTGCATCATCACGCTGAGGCTTTCTACGAAGAAAATACCGCAGAGGATAGGCAGCATCAGCTCCTTGTGGATGATGATGGCACCTACTGCGATGATACCGCCGATGGTCAGCGAACCCGTATCGCCCATGAATACCTGGGCAGGGTAGGCGTTGTACCAGAGGAAACCGATGAGGGCTCCGATGAAGGCACAGAAGAATACTACCAGTTCCTCAGAACCAGGAATATACATGATATTGAGGTAGGCGGCAAACTCGATGTGCGACGACACATACGCAAGTATGCCTAGCGCCACACCTATGATGGCGGAGTTTCCGGCACACATTCCGTCCATACCATCGTTGAGGTTGGCACCGTTTGATACGGCTGTTACAACGAAGATGGTCATGATGACGAAAAGAATCCAGCCTGCTGCTACCTTGTACTTACCGCAGAAACTGGTGATGCTGGAATAGTCGAGGTTGTGTCCCTTGACGAATGGAATGGTGGTCTTCAGCGATTTTCTTGCTTCCGTACGATGCTTTACCACCGTTTCCTGTCCCTGTCGATCGATGGCGAGGTTCTCGTTCATCTTTACATCAGGCGAAGACCAGAGTACCAGTCCCACGATCAGGCCGATGCCAATCTGTCCTATAATCTTATATTTGCCCTTCAATCCCTCCTTGTCGCGCTTGAATATCTTGATGAAGTCGTCCATTCCACCGAGAAAGCCGAGCCATACGGTGGTGATGATCATCAGGATCAGATAGATGTTGCGCAAACGTCCGAGTAACAGTACCGGTACGAGGATAGCCAGGATGATGATGACACCACCCATAGAAGGAACGCCAATCTTCTTGACACCGAACGGGTCGATGCTGGCATCGCGCTGTGTCTCTGTAATTTGCTTGCTCTTGAGATACTTGATGAATTTCTCGCCGAACCAGGCAGAGATTACCAATGATAAAATCAGCGCAAGCAGGGCACGGAATGAGATGTAGCCCCACATGTGAGAACCTGAGATGCCCCACTGCTCCAGAAATCTAAAGAGATAGTATAACATTTTTCCTTTCTTTTGCTTGATTGCTTTTAACTTCTGTGAAAATTCCGAAAGATGTCGCGAATCACCTCCTTATCGTCAAAGTGGTGCTTTACGCCCTTGATCTCCTGGTAATCTTCGTGTCCCTTACCGGCTACGAGAATCACGTCGCCCTTCTTTCGCCAGCATGCAGGCTGTGCGGATAGCTTCCTTGCGGTCTACGATGCTGATTACCTTCTTCATCTGCTGGGCATTGAGTCCGGCAAGCATGTCGTTGATGATGTCCTGTGGCTCTTCGAAACGTGGGTTGTCGCTGGTGATGATTACCTTATCGCTCTGCTTTACAGCCTCCTGTGCCATCAATGGGCGCTTGCCCTTGTCACGGTTGCCACCGGCACCGCAAACGGTGATGACTTCTCCGCCCTTGCCTTCGAGCACTTCGTGGATGGCGTTCAATACGTTCTCCAGTGCATCTGGTGTATGGGCATAGTCAACAATGGCGGTATAACCTTCTGGCGACTGGATTGGTTCCAGTCTTCCGCTTACGCTGTGAAGGGTACTCATCACTACGAGTACATCCTCTGGCTTCTTGCCGAGCATAATGGCTGCACCATATACGGCGAGCAGGTTGCTCACGTTGAACTTACCGATGAACTGTACGCCCACTTCTCTGCCGTCAATCTCCAGATACATGCCGCCGAAGTGACACTCCAGGATCCTGGCTCTGAAGTCTGCCATGCTGCGGGTAGAGTAGGTTTTCACGGTAGCCTTGGTGTTCTGTACCATAATCATGCCGTTCTTGTCGTCGGCATTGGTAATGGCAAAGGCAGTCTTAGGCAGTCCGTCGAAAAATGCCTTCTTGGCGTTACGGTAGTTCTCGAATGTCTTGTGGTAATCGAGGTGGTCGCGGGTCAGGTTGGTGAACAAGCCTCCGGCAAACTGCAGGCCTCCGATACGCTTCTGTGCGATGGCGTGAGAAGAGCACTCCATGAAGGCATACTCGCAGCCAGCCTCTACCATCTTGCCCAGGAGCATGTTCAGCTCGATAGGGTCTGGGGTGGTATGGTCGGCAGGGATAGCCTCGTCCTCAATGTAGTTGCAGACGGTAGAGAGCAAGCCACACTTATGGCCGAACTTGCGGAACATATTATATAATAAGGTGGCAATGGTGGTCTTACCATTGGTACCTGTTACGCCTACCAGTTTGAGCTTTCTTGAAGGGTCGCCGTAGAAGAGGGTTGCTACCTTGCCGACAGCATCCTCGGTCGAAGCGACCTGAATGTAAGTTACGCCCTCAACTTTCTCTTCAGGCATGTCTTCGCACAAAACCGACTTTGCGCCCAGTTCCAATGCCTTTGGAATAAACTTGTGACCGTCAACCTGCGTTCCCTTCATGGCAACGAAGAGATGACCTTCCTTAATCTTGCGAGAGTCGATGTTTACTCCCGTAACCTCTACATCAGCATCGCCGATTATCTGAACCGGCTCGATGTTTTTGAGTAATTCTTGTAACTTCATATCCTGTTTCTGTTTTATATTCTATATATTTCTTTATCTACACCTTATTATATATAGGGTTTCAGATAACTGTTTCTGAGTTTTATTCGAGCACAATGCTACATACGGCACCTTTCTTGATGACCGTTCCCGGCACCAGGCTCTGCTTTACTACCTTTCCTCTACCTGTAATCTGGGTCTTGATGCCCCGGCTCTCCATATTGTAGATAGCGTCTCGGGCTCCCATTCCGGTAACGTCGGGTACGATCGTCTTGCCGTATTGCTTCTCCCTGATGAGTTTGATGCTGTGGTTACCCACGCTGCTCTGCCTTGCCCCAGATAGGGTTGCCGTCGGCATAGCTGCCACTCCAGTTGGCATTGGTCTTGATGCCGAGGTGGCTGAGCACATAGTTGGCAGCAAGGATATTGCCTGCCTTTACGTCAGGAACGAAGACGGATGCTGAGTCGCGGGCGTCCTTTACGTCAACTTTCAGACTCTGCGCCATGATGCCTTCTGAAATCTCATGGAAGACCTTACCGCACATCGTACCGCCCGAAGCAGGCAAACCGGATTTCTGTATGCAGACGATACAGCTGTAGCGTGGCGCATCGGCAGGGAAGTAGCCTGCGAAACTGATGAGATAGCTGGTTCCGCCACTCTTATATCCACCGGCACCTTTTGAAATCTGGGCTGTACCGGTCTTTCCTGCCACTTTGAAGTTAGGCGAACCGGCTTTCTTTCCCAGTCCCAAGCTTACCACCTGTTCCAGGATGGTTTGCAGTTCCTTGATGCTCTTCTCCTTGGCTATCTGCTGGCGCATCACTTCAGGAGGAAATTCCATGATGGTTTCTCCGTTCTTCATTACCTTGCTCACGAATCTTGGTCGCATCATCTTGCCGTTGTTGGCGATGGTGTTGTAGAAGGTGAGGGTAGAGATAGGCGGTATCTGGGTCTCATATCCGATACTCATCCATGGCAAACTGGTCTTTGCCCAGTTTTCATACTGTCCGTTCTTGTTTCTGTGCGGCATGCGGATTCTGGCTGGCGTTGCTCCTACCAGCGGAATCTTCAGGTCGTCGTGCAGACCGGTACGGTAGATTCCCTTTACGAATTTCTCCGGGTTGTTGCGGTAATGGCCGTCTATGATGCGGCTCACACCGATGTTCGAACTGTACCACAGGGTCTGTGCGAGGGTCAGCATTCCGTATCCGCCTTTTCGCCAGTTGTGGTCTTTCATTTCTCTGCCGTACATCGGCCATATACCGCCACCGGTTTCTACGTGACAGGTCGTGTCAACCACTCCGTCGTCCAGTGCTACGAGGATAGAGGCTGGTTTGAACACCGAACCTGGCTCCAGAAGGTCGCTCACGGCATGGTTGTGGATTTCTCTGTATTCGCCGTCGAAACATTTCTCCATGTTTACGATGGCCTTGATGTCGCCCGTAGGTACATCCATCACGATGGCTACACCCACATTGGCGTTGATTTCCTTCAGCTCGTCGATGAGTGAGCGTTCGGCAAGGTCTTGTATGCTCACATCGATGGTGGTCACGATATCGGCTCCGTCAATAGGAGGGGTATCGGTAATGTCGAGGAACTTGTTGCGCACCTTGCGGCGATGCACGATACCGTTGGTGCCTCGCAGGATGGAGTCGTAACTCAGCTCCAGACCGAAACGGGCGGTATCCTTGGCGCCATACATGGCTCCGATGGTACGGCCTGCCAGCGAACCGTAAGTTCTGGTTCGGGCATTATATTCTTCCCAGTGGAAACCGCTCTGGTAGGGTTTCAGGCGGAATACAGGGATGTCCTTTATCTCGGTGAAGGTGTTATAGTCTACACGCTTCGGATAAACCGGCCAGTGGCGGCTCATCTTGGCGCGACCTTCGGTGAGGTGCTTCTTGAAATCAGACTCGCTCAGATTCGGGAATATCTGGTGCAGGCAAAGACAGATGGAGTCTTGCTTGGCATCCCACAGCGAGTCGTTTTCTGCATCTTTCAGCGCCTTGAAGTCCATGAAAACCTTAAACTCCGGCAGCGAACTTGCCATCAGCTGTCCTGTGCAGCTCAATATGTTGCCTCGGTTTGGCTTTACGGTCACGGAATCCTTCTTCTGCCGTTCTGCCACCTTCATCCAGTAATCATGCTTGGCGGTCATGATGTAGAGCGCTTTACCCACTACGGCTATGGCGAAAATCGTCATGATGATAGCGATGGCGCTGTAGCGGGGCATTACTTTCTTGTGATCAAATTTGCTGCTCATTCTTCGGGTACGTTTATGATGTATGGAGGTTGGGTAGCGATGTGCAGCACGCTGTCTTTGTTGTTTTTCAGCATGTCGAGCACATTACTTTCACGACTCTTCTCTGTTATCTGGCTGCTTGTAGACAGCGCTTTGTATTTGGTGTCTTGCAGTTCTTTCTGCAGTTTGTCCAACTCGATGATATCGTTCTGGATATTGTATCGGTTGGATATGTAGATAATGACAAAAAACACGATGAGGATAACGAGCCATATCTGCCGGCGTATGATTTGTGCGGTAAGAATGTCTCCACCCAGAATCTTTCGCAGCGTAAAGCTCGATGATCCTGAAGCCTCTTCCTCAATGGCTTGCTTGGCAATCACTTCCTTTAGCGAAGCCTGTGGAGCCTCCTGATGCTGTGGCTCCTGCTGCGGAGTTTCCTGCTTCGGCGGTTCCTGTGATGCCTGTGCCTTTTCTTCGGCTATAGGCTTCTCGCTGATGTTTATGTCTTTATCGTTTATCATTTCTTTTCTGCTATTCTTAGTTTGGCGCTTCTGCTCCTAGGGTTTCTTTCCTGCTCGTCGGCATCGGGAACGATAACCTTGTTGTTCACGAGTTTGAAAGGGGTTTCTATTCTTCCGAAGAAGTCCTGCTCTATCTTGCCTTCTGCATTGCCCGCTTTCATCATGTTCTTTACGATTCTGTCTTCCAGCGAGTGATAGGTGATGACGCTGAGTCGGCCTCCCGGTTTCAGAAGTGCCGTGGCTGAGCGGAGCATCTCTTTCAGGGCGTCCATCTCGTGGTTCACTTCTATGCGCAGCGCCTGAAAGAGTTTTGCCATGTCTTTCTTCTCGCGTTCCCGCTTGAAGAGGGGCTCTACGGCTGCCATGAAGTCTTTGGTGGTGAGGATGGGCTTCTCGGCTCTTGCCTTGACGAGTGCCGAGGCGATACGGCGCGAGTTCTTCAGCTCACCGTATAGGTAGAAGATGTCGGCAAGGGCACCTTCGTCATATTCGTTTACGATGTCGGCAGCAGTCTTGCCCGCACGTTTGTTCATGCGCATGTCGAGTGGGGAGTCGAAACGGAAGGAGAAACCGCGGGTCTCGTCATCGAAGTGGTGGCTCGATACGCCCAGGTCGGCTAACAGTCCGTCGAGTCCGTCTACCCCGTAGTAGCGCATCCAGTTTTTCAGGAATCTGAAGTTGGAGCATACGAAGGTGAAGTTCTCGTTTGCCACCACGTTGCGTTCTGCATCGGCGTCCTGGTCGAAACTGTACAGGTGCGCTCCCTCCGTCAGGCGCGACAGAATCTCTCTGGAATGTCCGCCGCCACCGAAGGTTACGTCTACATAGATGCCTCCTGGCTGTATGTTCAACCCGTCAACGCTCTCCTTGAGGAGCACCGGTACGTGATATGTTTCTGCTGTCTTTATCATATATCTTTTTGCTGTCTTATCGCGTTATAATATTGCGTGCGTACTTATTAGTGTATAAATTTGGGTTCAAAGGTACATAAAAATCTCCATATAGCCTTACATTTTCCCACAAAATTTATAAAACTTAATGAAAAAGTTGTTTTTGGTCAACTTCACCTTCCAGTTTCGGGCATCGCCTTTTTGTTCTCATCAAGTGTGATGTTTTTGCAAAAATACGTGCAAAATGGGCTCGATTTGTCGTGATAGTTTAAAAAAACTAATAAATTTTCGCTTTTTTGCTATTTTTTTGGAAAAAATGGCACGTATTTGAAAAAGTTGAGTTACTTTTGCACTAACTTATATAAGTTTTAGCAAACATGAGTGAATCAATAGAGAAAACGATAGACATAGATAAGATTCTTAAGAGCAAGATGGGAAACAAGGTGAAATTCGTACCGCGCTTCCTGGTTTCCTGGCTCAAGAAGATTATTCACGAGGACGAGGTGAACAGGTTCTTGTGGGAGAGCCGTGGCCTTTCGGGTACTGAATGGCTCACCGAATGTGTGCGCTATCTGAAGATGGATGTTGAAATCGTAGGCTTGGAAAACCTGCCTGACAAGAACGACGGCAAACTCTATACCTTTGTTTCCAATCATCCTCTGGGCGGACAGGACGGTGTATGTCTCGGTTCCATCATCGGCAAGCACTATGATGGCAAGTTCCGCTATCTGGTGAATGATCTTCTGCTCAACTTGCCGGGGTTGAAACCTGTAAGTATCGGCATCAACAAGACGGGTCGCCAGAGCCGCGATTTCCCACGTATGGTGGAGGCGGGCTTCAAGAGTGACAACCACATGCTGATGTTTCCGGCAGGCTTGAACAGCCGCAAGCGCAAGGATGGAACTATTCACGACCTGCCTTGGAAGAAGACGTTTATCTCTAAGAGTGTAGAATATCAGCGCGATGTAGTGCCTATCCATTTCGGAGGGCGCAACTCTGAGCGTTTCTACCGCATCGCCCGATTTAGCGACAAGTATCTGCCGTTCAATCTCGCCATGCTGTTCCTGGTTGACGAGATGTACAGGAATGTGGGCAAGCATTTCCGCATCTCCATCGGCAAACCGATTCCTTGGCAGACTTTTGATAAGAGCAAGTCGGCTACCGAATGGGCGCAGTATGTTAAAGACAGGGTTTATGAACTTTAATGGTTTGCAAAACCCGTGAACATTGTTTTATATTAACGAAATCGTAGAATCATAGCATAGAAGAAGAGTAATATGGAAGAAGAAATCATCCAACCGATTGATCGTGAGCTCCTAAAGAGCGAGCTTACACCCGACAAACAACTGAGAATGACCAATAAGAGCCATAACGAGATTTACATCGTTACGGCAAATGATTCGCCTAATGTGCTGAAAGAGATTGGTCGACTTCGTGAAATCGCTTTCCGCGAAGCGGGAGGCGGAACGGGCAAATCTATGGATCTTGATGAGTTCGACTTTGGTGACAACTGTTACAAGCAGCTGATTGTCTGGAATCCTGAAGCCGGTGAGATTATCGGCGGTTACCGTTATCTCCTGGGTAAGGACTGGCTGCTCGATGAGAAGGGACAGCCTAAGCTGGCAACCAGCCACATGTTCCATTTTTCCGACAAGTTTCTCAAGGAGTATATGCCTTATACCGTAGAGTTGGGCCGTTCCTTCGTTTCGCTCGAATATCAGAATGTGCGTACCAACACCAAGAGCATCTTTGCTCTCGACAATCTCTGGGATGGTTTGGGTGCTTTGACGGTTCTCTATCCGGATGTAAAATATTTCTTCGGCAAGATGACGATGTATCCGTCTTACATCCGTCGTGGCCGCGACATGATTCTCTATTTCCTCAAGAAGCATTTTGATGACAAGGAGAACCTCGTAATCCCGATGAAACCGCTGAAATTGGATACTCCAGAGAGTGATTTGGCTGCTATCTTTACAGAAGATGACTTCAAGGCAGACTATCGTATCCTGAACCGTGAAGTTCGCAAGTTGGGTTATAATATCCCTCCTCTTGTTAATGCCTACATGAGTCTGAGTCCTACGATGAAGCTTTTCGGTACTGCCATCAACTATGGTTTTGGTGATGTGGAGGAGACCGGTATCCTTATCGCCATCGATGAGATTTTGGAAGAGAAGCGAGTTCGCCACATCAATAGTTTTATTAAGGAACATCCTGAGGCTCTGAAGATTACGAGCGGAGCCAATAATTTGATTTATAAGGAAAAAAATATCTAGGCTATACCGCAGAATCCCATGTTCTTATTGCTTATTGGCAATAGAAACATGGGATTTTTGTTTTCTGTAAAAAACTGCTTGCCTCGGTTAAATAGTCTTAATGAATCTCGGAAAAGGCAGCGGAATTTTGGTTTTATGTGTCGAAAAGTGTATCTTTGCGCAGGTTTTATGTGTCAGAAAGTGTAACGATAGCTTGTTTTTATGTGTCGAAAAGTGTATCGTTCTGGCATTTTCATGTGTCTAAAAGTGTAAAGATATGAAGAGAAAGGTATATGAACAGCTTCTGGAATGGAAGAGTCAGGAGCACCACAAGCCATTGATTCTTAATGGTGTACGACAATGTGGAAAGACTTATGTCCTTAAGGAATTCGGTAGGCAGGAATTTGATAGTCTGGCTTACGTAAGTTGCGATAGGAATGTAAACCTGCAAGCTATCTATTCGGGTGATTTTGATGTCGCCAGAATCATTCAGGGCTTAAGTGCTTTGACTGGGGTAGATATTATTCCAGGCAAAACTCTTATTTTTCTGGATGAAGTGCAGGCATTCCCGCAGGCTTTAGAGGCTTTGAAATATTTCTGTGAAGATGCCCCGGAATATCATATTGTAGTAGCTGGTTCTTTGCTGGGAGTCGCTTTGCATGCAGGAGTCTCGTTTCCTGTAGGCAAGGTGCAGACCTTGCGTCTCTTTCCGATGGATTTCGAGGAATTTCTCATGGCAATGGGTGAGGAGCAGTTGCTGAAGCTGATGCACAGCCATGATTATGAACTGATGAATGCTTTTCACGAAAAACTAAAAGACTTGCTGCGACAATATTATTATGTAGGTGGCATGCCCGAAGTGGTAAAGGCTTTTGCTGAAAATAAGTTGCTCAATCAGGTGCGCAGCCTGCAGAACGAGATTCTTTCCAACTATGCCAGTGATTTCTCCAAGCATGCTCCATCACAGGAAGTGCCCCGAATTGATATGGTTTGGCAATCTATTCTGGGGCAGTTGTCGAAGGAGAACAAAAAGTTTGTCTATGGTGTATTGAAGAAGGGCGGTAGGGCCAAGGAATTTGAACTTGCCATCCAGTGGCTGGTGGATGCTGGACTGGTGTATAAGATAACAAAGGTATCGAAGCCGGAGTTGCCTCTGAAGTTTTATGAAGATTTATCGGCGTTTAAGCTCTATTTATGCGATTGCGGGTTGATGGGCGCCATGGCTGATACGTCTGCCAAGGAGGTACTTTTGGGTGATGCGGTATTTACCGAATATAAAGGAGCTTTTACGGAACAGTATGTGTTGCAGCAGTTGCTTGCATCCGGATTGCAGCATATCTATTATTACAGTTCCGATACTTCTCGAATGGAAATGGATTTTCTGATTCAGCGTGATGGTGTCTTATTGCCTATTGAGGTAAAAGGGGGTACAAGCGTCAAGGCAACCTCCCTTCATCATTATCTGATGGAGCATCCGGATATTTCAGCCATCCGTTATTCTATGTTGCCTTATCGTCAGCAGGCTAATATCACCAACATGCCGTTATACGGGGTGTTTTTAAAATGAATTGCAATATGGACAGTTTGAACACCGCTTCCCTTATACAATAGGCAGACTGATTCCGTTGATCTTCTGATAGATGTCGAGCGCATAGATGTCGGTCATGCCGCTGATGTAATCAATTACCGCCATGATGCGCTCCTCCAGATTCTCGTTCTCTATATCGTACTGGCTGCTTACCCGGCGCAAGAGCTGCTTGGAGTAGAAGCGCGATGGGTTGACGGCTGCCTCGATGAAAACCTCCATCAGAGTTGCCATGATTTTATAACCCGACAGTTCTATGTCAAGTACCGGCTTGCTTTGGTAAATCTTAGAGTAGGAGATCTTCTCACATTCCTTGTATGCCTTTTTCTGGCGCTCGGAAATATGGTCGATGAGACTGCCCTCGAAAGTTCCGGCAAGGATTTCCTCCTCGTGAGCCAGGAAGGCTGCCACACATTCGTTCTCCAGTTTGCCGATGACGCTGGCTCTCATGTAAACCACTTTCTCGTTTTCGTCAGTCAGTTCTTCGTCGATAATGCGCTGGCGTATCTTCTGCTGGATATCTTCATCGAAGAAACTCAGCAGCAAGTGCTCCGTCTCGGCAAAGGAAAGAATCTTGAGCTTATGGGAGTCTTCAATGTCCATGATTTCGTAGCAGATATCGTCGGCTGCTTCTACCATATATACAAGTGGATGGCGGGCGTATTTGAGAGGCTCACCCGGTGCAGATTTGCAAAAAATGCCCAATTCATCGGCAATTTTCCTATAAGAATCCGCATCTGAAGCAAAGAAGCCGAATTTGCCGTGGTCGCCGGCAAGACAGCTTGCAAACGGGTATTTTACGATGGAAGCAAGCATGGAATAGGTCATGACGAAACCACCCTGACGGCGCCCCTTGAACCGGTGGGTCAGGATTCTGAAGGCATTTGCGTTGCCTTCGAAATGCGTAATATCATCCCAAAACTCCGATGAAACCATTGATTTTATCTTCTGACCCGGTCCTTCAGAGAAGAAAGTCTGGATGGCTTTCTCGCCGGAATGACCGAAAGGCGGATTGCCCAAATCATGTGCCAGACAGGCTGCACTTACGATGGTACCTATCTCCTCGACGAGCGTATCCTTCAGTTCAGGCCGCTTCTGGATGACGTGTCGGGAAATGTCGTTACCTATCGACATGCCCACACTCGCCACCTCAAGACTGTGGGTGAGGCGGTTGTGAACGAAGATGCTGCCCGGCAAAGGGAAAACCTGCGTCTTGTTCTGCAGGCGGCGGAATGCCGATGAAAAGATAAGACGGTCGTAATCGCGCTTGAATTCAGAGCGATCATCATGGCGCTCGGCATGCTTATGCTCCTGTCCGAAACGCTTGTTGGATATCAGTTGTTTCCATTCCATATTATTGTATTACTTGATTCTGTAGCGCAAAAATACACTAAAGTAAGCACAAATCAAAATAAAATATGATAAATTACATGTTTTTATCCTCAAAAATTCATTTATTCCATCAAAATTGCTTATTTTTGCAGATTATTAAACTCAGACACAGATAAAAAAGAAGAAGTCATGATAAAAGTACAGATTATCAACAAGGGGCATCAGCCTCTACCTGCGTTTGCCACACCTCAGAGTGCCGGCATGGATTTGCGTGCAAACATCGATGAGGCAATCGTGCTTCATCCTATGGAGCGACGACTGGTGCCAACCGGTCTTTATATGGCTTTGCCTGCAGGTTATGAAGCGCAGATCCGTCCTCGCAGCGGTCTGGCTTTGAAACATGGCATTACCGTGCTGAATACGCCTGGAACCATCGATGCCGATTATCGCGGTGAAATCATGGTTCTGCTCATCAATTTCTCTACAGAGGATTTCGTTATCAACGATGGCGAACGTATAGCCCAGATGGTCCTGGCTAAGCACGAACAATGCGATTTCATCGAGGTTAATGAACTCGATGAAACCGAACGTGGAGCCGGCGGATACGGTCATACGGGAGTAAAATAACAGATTATTAAAGATAGAATAGAAAGGATTAGAATCGTGAAGATGAATCTTAGAAATATCAGTTGGGCAATGGGGCTGGTCTTGCTGGGTTCGGTAGCCATGCCGTCGCTTGCCCGTAAGAAGAATGTGCAGCCGGTTCAGAAGCCGGCGGTTCAGGAGGATCATCTCTCTCCGACCGACCGCCAGCGCTACAACTATTTCTTCCTGGAGGGAGCGCGCCAGCAGGCTGCCGGCAATTATTCGGCAGCTTTCGATCTCTTTGAGCATGCCCGGAAGATTGACCCGAAGGCATCTGAAACCTATTTCTATGAGTCGCTTTTCTATTCTCAGCTCAAGCAGGATTCCCTGGCACTTGCCTATATGCAGAAGGCAATAGAACTGAATCCCGAAAACCAGACCTATGCAGAGCAGTTGGGCAGATATTATATAGGTAGCCAGAAATACGATCTTGCCATCGATGCCTATGAGAATCTGTATGCTAAAAAACACGATAATACCGATGCCCTCCGCATCCTGGTTCAGCTTTATTCCCAGAATAAGGATTATAAATCAGTACTCAAAACAATTTCGCGTCTCGCGGTGGAAGAAGGTGAAAGCGAACAGTTTACCCTCTCTAAAATGAGAGTTTATGAACTGATGAACGACAAGAAGGCTGCCTATCAGGAACTGAAGTCGCTGGTAGACCAGCATCCGCTGGATATGCAGTACAAGACGATGCTGGGCAACTGGCTCGTACAGCACGACCGCCAGAAGGAAGCCTACAAGTGCTTTACCGATGTGCTGAAGGAAGAACCTGACAACTCCTATGCCCAGATGTCGCTTTACGACTATTATAATGCTACCCATCAGGAGCAGCTTGCCGGGCAGATGCTCGATAAGATATTGATGAGTCCGAAATCGGATCTGGAGACCAAGGTGATGATGTACCGCTCTTTCATTCAGAAGAACGAGAGCGAAGGTGGCGATTCTACCAAGGTGATTGCGCTGTTTGACAAGGCGCTCAACGTGGCTCATCCGTCAGCCGAAGTGGCAGAGATGAGAGCTGCTTATATGAGTTTGAAGAAGATGCCGGCCGACTCTGTTTGCCGTGCCTTCGAAAAGGTGCTTACCATAGCTCCGGATAACGTGAATGCCAGAATGCAACTCGTACAGATGCTCTGGAACGAGAAGAAATATGACCTGGTTTCCCAGCAATGTAAGGCGGCTCAGGAGTATAATCCCGAAGAAATGGTGTTCTATTACTTCGGTGGAATGGCGTATTATCAGAAAGATAAGGAAGACGAGGCGCTCCGTGAGTTCCGTCTCGGATTGGCGCAGGTGAATGCACAGTCGCCGGCTGACCTGGTATCCGACCTCTATGCCGTAACCGGCGATATCCTTCATAAGAAAGGTGAAGAGCAGGAAGCCTTTGCGGCTTACGACTCCTGCCTGCAATGGAAAGATGACAACGTGATGGCGCTGAACAACTATGCCTACTATCTGAGCGAGAAGGGCGTTGACCTGCATAAGGCTGAGTCGATGAGCTACAAGACCATCAAGGCAGAGCCGAACAACGGTACTTATCTGGATACCTATGCTTGGATTCTCTTTATGGAAGAACGCTATGCTGATGCCAAGATCTATATAGACCAGGCACTCAAAAACCGTGATTCTACCGCAGATAACAGTACGGTTATTGAGCATGCTGGCGATATCTATTATATGAATGGTATGGCCGATGAATCCGTAGATTTCTGGAAGAAAGCCTATACCGGCGAGAACCAGACTGAGGTGCTGGCATGGAAGATTAAGAACAGACAATATATTACCGAAGAAGAACTGAAGAAGCGTAATGCGCCAAAGCAGAAACCTGCCGTTACGCAGAAGTCAGTTAGAAAAGGTAAGAAGAAATAAACGGATAGTAGAAAAATCAGTCAAGATGAAATATACAATGAAGAAGAATAAGATGATGCTGCTTGCCGCAGCCTGCAGCATCCTGCTCCTCGGTTCTTGCGGAACCAGCAAGAATGTACAGGGCTCTGGCTCCTCATCAGCCAGTCATCAGAAAGAGAATGCCACCAAGGGTTCTGGCTCTCGTCAGAGTGAGACGCTCAGGAAGTTGGCTTTCGTACAGAAAGTTTCAGACAATCAGGTGTATACCAGGAATATTGTAGGCAACATGTCGTTTACTCTTCAGGCTGGTGATAAGGACATTACTGTGCCGGGCAAACTGAGCATGCGTAAGGATGAAATCATCCGCATCCAGCTCTTTATTCCTATCTTGGGTACAGAGGTGGGCCGTCTGGAGTTTACTCCCGACCATGTACTTATCATCGACCGTCTGCACAAGGAATATATCAAGGCAGATTATACCCAGGTAGACTTCCTCAAGAAGCAGGGCATCTCCTTCTATTCTCTGCAGGCTCTCTTCTGGAACCAGCTGCTCCTGCCGGGCGAAAGGACTGTAAAGGAATCAGACCTGAAGAAGTTTGATGCCAGACTGGATGTGGCAGGAGATGCTGTGCCGGTTAGTTTCAGGAACGGCAATATGACCTATGCCTGGACAGCCAACCGCACTACCGGCCGTATCACAGCTGCAGATGTTGTCTATAAGTGTGCTCAGAACGGCACCTCCAATCTCCACGTCGACTACGGCAACTTCAAGAGTGTAGGCGTCAAGATGTTCCCTGCCTCCCTGAATCTGGCGATGACCACTACTGCTACCAGGAAAAAGCAGGAGGCTAAGATCAGTCTGGAATTGAATCAGGTGAAGACCGACAGCAAATGGAGCACTCAGACCGAGATTTCGGGCAAATACAAGCAGATATCTCCAACAGATGTGCTCAACAAGATATTGAGTATGTAGATGCTCATCAAGAGTTTGAAATTATAGAACATGGGTTTTTAATATAAGAAATGAAGCGAATCTTATTATTCATCATGGCAATCACCTTCTCGCTCGCACCATTTTGCGCAGAAGCATTCTGCCCAGAAGAAGCCGGTGAGAAAGACTGCCGTAACTGCGAAAAAGAAGGCTGCTACTCCTGCCAGAAAGACGAACAGCAGAAGTCATGCGGCCAGAAAGACATCCAAACCAGCTGCGCCAACCAGAGCCGAACGCAAGGCGGCAACCTATAGCAATGCCTCTATCCGAGGTTTGCAGGGACAGCGCGCTTCTATCCGGAAGAAGATCAGAGAACAGGAGCAGGCTTTGCAGAGAAATAAGGCGGATGTGAAGAAACGTCTTGAAGACCTGATGGTGCTGAACGGAGAAATAGACCAGCGTCAGAAGAAGATTGACGGTATCCAGAAGGATATTCATCATATTGACGGCAATATCGGCATTCTGCAGGCACAGTTGAAAACGCTTCAGCAACAGTTGCAGGACCGCAAGAACAAGTATATCCGTTCCATGCGCTATATGAGCCGTCATCATACGGTTCAGGACAAGCTGATGTTCATCTTCAGTGCCAAGAATCTGACACAGATGTATCGCCGTCTTTCCTTCATCCGCCAGTATTCTTCCTATCAGAAGGTGCAGGGCGAGGCTGTAAAGGCTAAGCAGAAGCAGGTGAACGAGAAGCACCAGCAGTTGCAGCATGTAAAGGGACATAAGAACACCTTATTATATAAGGGTAAGCAGGAGAAGACGGCATTGGAAGGTAAGCAGACCCAGCAGCAGGAGATGGTGCAGGGACTGCAGAAACAGCAGAAGACCATTCAGGCTGTCATTGCCGATCAGCGTCAGAAAGATGCGGCAATCAACGCTCAGATTGACCGCTTGATTGCTCAGGAAGTAGCCAAGGCTCGTGCCCGTGCTGCTGCCGAGGCTAAGAAGAAGGCCGCTGCCGCTGCTGCCGCCAAGAAACGTGCCGAGGAACTGGCTCGCAAGAAAGCTGCTGCCGAGGCTGCTGCCAGGGAGAATGCCCGTCGTATAGCCGAAGCCAAGGCGCGTGAGGCTGCTGCCGAAGCTGCCCGCAGAAAGGCTGCCGAAGAAGCAAGACTGGCTGCCGAGGCTGCAAGAAAGGCTCAGGAGGAGGCTGCTGCTCAGGCGAAGGCAAAAGCCCAGGCTAGGGCGCGTGCTGCTGCCGAGGCTGCCAAGCATGCCGCTGCAGAACAGGCTGCCCGTGAGGCTGCTGCCGAACAGGCTGCAAGAAAGGCGGAGGCAGAAAGACAGGCTGCCGAGTTGAAGGCGAAGATGGATGCGGAACGCAGTACCCTTGAGATTGCCGCTGCCAAGAAGGAGGCACAGGAGGCTTCTACCTTGAGTTCGGTAGACCGCATGCTGAGCGGTGGATTCGAGGCTAACCGTGGTAGATTGCCGATGCCTATCAGCGGCAGTTACCGTGTGGTGAGTCATTTCGGTCAGTATCATGTGGAAGGCTTGAAGGGTGTAACGCTCGACAATAAGGGTATCAATATCCAGGGCAAGCCGGGTTGTGTGGCTCGCAGCATCTACGATGGTGAGGTGAGTGCCGTTTTCGGTTATGGTGGCATGTGGAATGTACTGGTCCGTCATGGTGCCTACATCTCTGTTTACTGTAATCTGAAATCGGTCAGCGTTCATAAGGGTCAGAAGGTACATACCCGTCAGGCTTTGGGTAGTGTTGGCTCTGATAACATCCTCCAGTTCCAGCTTCGCAAGGAGACTGCCAAGCTCAATCCGGAGGCTTGGCTGAGCCGATAATGTATGAATGAGCCGATAAAGTATGAATAGTTGCAGCTGAAAGTTTTGCCCACACGCCCTGAACCAATGGTCACCGGCCGAAGGGAAAGGTAAAGGGCAGAGAGGGTGTGTCATAAGTCACATCCAATACGCCCTAACAGGGCGTCTTGCTGATTGCTATTATATCCAGGGCGATACCCTGGGCTAGAGATTTTTGGGCTTTCAGCCCGACCTTGCTGCCATTATCTGGACTTATGACACACCTTCTTTCCTTTATGCCCCCGGCTCGCCCAGGTATTCGAAGATGGTGGATACCTGGCGGGGAGGAAAATACTGGCTATGCTCCTGGTAGCCTAAGCGTTGCAGCTCGTTCCAGAGGGGCTCACAACGCTTAATCCATACCATTATATGACGGCGCGCTGTTGCCCCGTCGGTTATATCGGGAAAATAGAGCAGACCCAGCTCGGTCTTGCTGTACATACGTTGGGGATAATTCATAAGCTTTATATTTTTTAATGGGGTGAAACGTAAGATTGAGTGATAGGAAAACCGGTTTTACAGCCCTTCTACACCATGATCCTTAAAGAAACCTACCATGGCTGTGGTCATATAGCCACCCATGTTCATCTTCTTGTTCGAACGCTTGCAGTTGGCTATGTAATAATCCTTTCGCAGGAAGAAGTCCTCCAGGTCGCCAATCATATCTAACCTGAGATAGCCGCTCAGCTGGTCAGCCTTCTTCTCGCTCACATCATAATTGCATTGCAGCCGGAGTGTCAGTTTGCTCCGCTGTCCTCTCAGTTCGCTGCTCACTTCTGCACCCTCCGTAGTTTCGCCTGAAGTGCAACGGTCGTGCAGGGTAAAGGTGATGTGTTCGGGCAGGTGATGCTTCTCTTTTTTTACCCTCCTCCAGAAAGAAAGGCTTATAGGTAAGATACTGGTCGATGATGCGGTTCCGGTAAAGGCGCTTGAGGTCTTTGCAGGCAAAAGTCAGACATTTGTTGTCCAGTGCCGACCAGGTCTTGTAGTAATCTTCTCTGCCATGCATCAGTTGCTGGATATGTGCCGTTTTGCTGATGGTGAATCCCTTTACAGCCCAGCAGTTCATGATGAGATATAACTTGATGCTCGATGCGCTGCGGCATTGGTTGATGGCATTGAGGTCGATACGGCTGACTCCCTTGTCGAAATTGTAGAAAAACCGTATCACGTTGTTGTCGAAGCGGAATTTTACCATCCAGTTCTTGTGCCGGACTTGGTATAGCTCACTCTTAAACAGGCATGCAAATTTCCGGTAGTAGGTTTGGTCGCCCTGCTGCTGTTGATTTACTTGTTCCATTGTTGGTTTTCTCTTTAAATTGTTAGTGGCCTACCGATTGGGGCAAGTCTTTGTTGTTGTTTATTGAAAACCGGCATGGAATTGGAGTAAGGTAAACATGGCAAGATAAAAATTCTCAATCCGTGATGGAAGGAGTTTCAGCCTTTTCTCTTGTTATCAAACATATGTCCTTACTCTGCATCCATGCCGATAAATTTTCATCAAATTTATCAGGCATAGAATGCCCTGTAAGGATTACAGTTTGATTACTCACCTTTTGGGGCTGAATCCTACTCAATGAGCTATGTTCTAATCCTTAACCGAAAGCATTTCCCGGTGTCCTTCATCAGGAGGAGAATCGCATTCTCCGCGCTTTCATGATGCAAAAGTAATATTTATTTCAGACTTA
>ENA-OQEL01000042-OQEL01000042.1-human-gut-metagenome-genome-assembly--contig:-NODE-42-length-48968-cov-6.835220_pt1 | contig 48968 bp, 47 predicted proteins | sample MGYA00242796_ERZ504637 | MGnify/ENA primary metagenome ERZ504637 (study PRJEB26092, sample SAMD00036306) | human gut metagenome | host: Homo sapiens | study: EMG produced TPA metagenomics assembly of... | reverse complement strand
CCTCTACTAAGGAACGAGCGACAAAAGAACTTAATTTCTAACTAATATAAATTTCGAATTATGGGGAGATTTATAATCAAGCTCTTGCGCTTGATACTGAATATGGGGCGATTCTGGCCATTTTTGCGTGGTCATCAATTGAAATGGCAACAGCCAGTTTATTGAGTATACTTACAATTTGAGGCGTTCCCTCCTATGGATATGAGCATACACGCACACTTACTGGTAGATGTTGCCATGCAGGAAAGAGATTATCATGATGCGCTCGTATTACGTCGATACTTGGAGACCTTTAACAGAATAGACAATCATTTGGTTGAAGCTGAACTTCCTAGGCTTGATGCTTATATCGCCACTCTGGATGGCTATTATGAATACCTGGAGCAAAGGAATAGAAAACCATTGGATAATGGTATCAGAATCGGCCGAAAAAAAGAATACCTTTTTGTGTCTGATGAAGCATCTTCTTTAAAAGATGAAGAGACCACCGCCGAGCAAGCCTCTTTATTTATAGAATTTCTCACCCTAAATGGCCTGGATTCTATGTCTACCAGTGCGAGCAAGTCTTCACCATTGAATATCGCAATATTTGCGTTTATCAGATATTGGAGAAGAAAGGGCATCCTGGCACCGCAGCACATCGTTAGTGCCAATGCCATTTATCGATTTCTTACTGAGGATTGCAATATACGAAGAGAAGCTACGATTAAATCGTTCAACAATGTCTTCAATCATTGTGAGGACATAAAAAATCAGGAAATGGATGATAAAGTGGCTGATTTCTTTGCCCATAGATGATTTTTTTTATGGGACAAATATTAATCCTATTTTTCCTATTTTTCCCAAAGGTGTTTTTGCCCTATCTTTGCACCCGTAATCAGGCAAGTAAAGTCTGGTTGCGGGCGTTTTTTGTTTATAGGAATCCGGTACCGTTCCTGAAACTGAAATTTGGCGAATATCTCGCAGTCCAACTCATAAACATTATATATAAATATGGAAGGAAACGCTTATGTGTTTTATCATCCGCAGTATGGCGGATTGAGAGTGGTGAACAACGAAGAAGGATTGTTCTTTTGCATCGAGGACCTGGTTGCTATCACAGATATCGGCAGAGATAAACTGTTCCCAGTATTAGCCGACACGGAGGGAAAAGTGGTAGAAATATACGTGGAAGCGGAAACCAAAAAGGTTCCGAAGGATTTTAAACCTCGTTTGTTTTTCGGTGAATTCTTTGGCAATGCTGACAAGGTAAATCGAAATAGTAAATTGGCTTGGAGAAGTATGACATTCGTAGACTCTCAGGTAGTGAGAGATATGACGATAGGCTGTTCGAAGGATCCTGAGCGTAAGTTGTTTTACAAGTGGGTCAAGGATTTTATCCAGCCTGTGATGGAGGACGAGGACAGATGTTGGTGTCATGAATGTGTCATGATGAAAAGAGTCTGTTATGACCCTCTGAAAAAGCTGATGGACATCCGATATGCTGCCGACGGCCTGTATATCAACGATACGCGAATCAACTAACATTATTCATCTTTTAAACAAGTGATTACAATTATGAAACAAGCAGCAAAGAAGCAGCTCTCACGCCAGAAGGTGGACGGAGCCATCATCAGTGAGGAAAACGGCACCATCGCCTTCCGCAAGGCGCCATGGAACGATACTGAGGTTATCTGCGAACAGCCTAAGGTGATACCGGGCAGAATGGTATGCTCTGGCGAGAAGGGAGGCGACGAGTTCGACTTCAAGCCTTATGAACGTACGGGCGAGAAGCTTTTCGAGGAAATCTTCAAGACCAAGCATGCCGTGGTGCGCACCACCAAGCGCACGGTGCAGGTGAACTATACTTTCAGCCGTGACCTGGACAAGCAGGACATGCTGCGCTACCTCAAGGTAGATGCACAAGGAACTGATTGCCGGATTCAAGGAGAAAGTTATAAATTACAGAAACTTTCACATGTGGGGAAGTTAAGGGAAGTTAAGGAAGTTAGAGGGAAGTTAAGGGACAAATGTCCTACGTTTTATGCAAAATAACTATTGTCTCTTCACTTCCCGAACGACCGTAGGGAGTGATAACTTCTTTAACTTCTTTAACTTCTGAAACTTGCGAAATCATTCAACAATTCTAAAAAAAAAACGTGGAACATATTATAGCATATAATCCGTACAAGAATGGCAATAAGGGGAGCGTAAGCTCCCAGCCACTCTCGGTCTACGACAAGACCATCGCTTATCCCTGGATGGCAGACCTGGTAGCTGCCATCCGTGGGGGTAACGATGAACTGAAGAAGCAGCTGCCTTTCCGCTGCGCTCACTACTACCAGTTCCGAGATAACAGGCGTTCGCAGAAGAACGCCGTGCCCGAAAGCTTCCTCTTCCAAACCACCATCGACGTGGATGACAAGGAATATGTGGATAAGGCGATAGAGAAGGCACGAGAGCTGAACTGTAGCGATACCATCTGGAATGGAGCCCTGTTGCACCTGGAGTACTCAGCCCGCAAGAAGCTGCACATCGACATCCGCATGCCCATCGGCATGACGATCGAGGAGACGCAGCGAGCCTATTGCGAGGTGCTGGGCGTGCCCTACGACGAGAGCTGTATCACGCCAGAACGCATGCTCTTCATCACCGATAAGGCGTCAGAAATCTATCGCTCGCCCCACTGGTACGAGGTGCTGCCCGCAGAGGAGATTAAAGCCCGCAGAGAGGCTTTTCTCAAGCGTGGGCTGACGATTGACGGCAAAAAAATCTCCCACAGATTTCACAGATGACACAGATTCATTCTGGGGAGGTTTCTGGTGCAGGAAAATCTGTGAAATCTGTGTTATCTGTGGGACCTGAAGACGATGCATCTGCGGGGACAGGGAATCTCCCACAGATTCCACAGATGACACAGATTCATTCTGATTCTGCCAGTGGGAAGAATCTCATAGCCTTCGACCTCTTCCAGGAATCCGCAGGACTGAAGGGGATGAATATTGATACCGTGGGGTCCAGGCATTCCTCCCTGCTCGCCATTATGAGTGCTGGCGCTTCTCGTGTGATGAGTGAGGAGGAGCTGATGAAGGTGGTGGCGAAGAGAATGCCAAGCTATTATCAGGAGAATGACTGCCATCAGCTGATTCATGATTTTTATGCGAAATATGGTGACAGTTCGAAGCCGATGTCGCAAGCCGTGATCCGCATCAATGCCCAGGCAGAGAAGTCCTCCCAGAGGGATGCCGTGGCATTAAAAGCCGAGAGTTCCGAGGGCGGCACGGATATCAATGCGGAAGATGATAAATTAGTACCGCCTCCGATGCCCGAACATCTCCCGAAACTCGTGGAGCTGCTGCTATCAAAGACCCCGGACGTATACAAGCCAGCCGTGGCACACGCCATCTTCCCGCCACTTGCTACACACCTCTGCAAGACCACCTTCAAGTACATCGACAATGTGGAGCATGAGGCTACCCTGATGTGCTGTCTGCTGGCGGGTACGGGCGCAGGCAAGAACTGTGTGCAGATGCCTATCAACATGATTATGGAGGACATCAGACAGCGCGACCGTGAGAACCTGCAACGGGAGAAGGAATGGAAAGAGGAGGTGACACGCAAGGGCGCCAACAAGGATAAGCGCAAGCGCCCGGAAAACCTCATCATACAGGAGATAGACGCCGATATGACCAATCCGGCATTCGTCATGCGCACGGCTGAGGCTCAGGAACATTTTCTCTATACATCGCTCAATGAGATAGACCAGTTCGACGCCCTCAAGGGGGCAGGGCAACCAGCAGTTCAAGATCATGTGCCTTGCCTTTGATCCGGGCAACCAATACGGTCAGACTCGCGTGGGTACATCGAGCGTCACCGAGCGCATCACCATCCGGTTCAACTGGAATGCATCGACCACCGTCCAACTGGGGCAGCGATATTTCTCAAAGGTGCTCACCGACGGACCTATCAGCCGCATCAACTTCTGTACCATCCCAGAGCGGGAAATCGGTGCCGAAATGCCAGTATACGGCGAATACGACGATGCCTTCAGAGAGGCGCTCAGACCGTACATAGAGAATCTGTGCAAGGCGTCGGGTAGGATAGACTGTGCTGAGGCTTTCGCCCTGGCAGAAAAGTTGAAGGATGAGAACGCCGACTTTTCGCGCATGTCGCAAAACAGGGTGTTCGAGAATCTTTCCTTCCGTGGCAACGTTATTGCCTTCCTCAAGGCTTGCGTGCTATACGTGGCAAACGGCTGCAAATGGGAACCCGAAATAGAAGAGTTCATCAGATGGAGCGAGAGCTACGACCTGTGGTGCAAGATGATTTTCTTTGGTGCAGGCATAGCCAAGGCTAATGAGGCAGGAGAGAAATCGAGCAAGCGAGGACCAGCCAACCTGCTGCAGCAATTGCCTGACACATTCACCTACACGCAGGCTGAAATGGTGCGTCTGCAGAACGACTTCGACAAGAAGGGTACGGCGAAGATGCTGAGAAACTGGGTGTACCGCCATTATATCGAGAAAATTCCTCCGAAGGGAGCAAATGCCGACGGAGCTGACGGAGAGCAGGGCGGAAAGGTACTCAGTATTCAGTTATTCAGTTTTAAGAAGCTATTATTCCGTTCTGACGGACTCGACCTGAGAGGTTTCAACGTAAAATAGTTTAACACTTAACATTCAAACAAAATGGAAATAGTATTAAAGCGTATAGCTAAAAAGGGAACTTATACCATCGGCAGACTCTATCTGCTGACCGATAGTAGTGTAAAGCGTAACTCGCTGCCCGGCAAGAAGAAAGACGACAAGTGTACATTGGTTCATACCTTTGACAACCAGCTGCTGTCCAAGGATACATATCTCTGCGATACCATGGAGCCTACATGGCGCAATCTGTTGGGTATCAAGCTAAAGCCAGAGAAAGTGGATGCCCGCTATAGCCGCAAGAGCGGCGTGAAGGCTCGTAAGGTACCTGGCCATACTGCCATTCCTGAGGGTACTTATCCTGTGGTCATATCGTATTCTCCAAGATTCAAGCGTTGGCTGCCATTGCTGGTGGGTGTGCCGAATTTCGAGGGCATCCGCATCCATGCAGGCAATTATCCTGACGACACACAAGGCTGCATCCTTGTTGGAGAGAACAAGTTCGAGGGCATGGTGGTGAACTCCCGCATCTGGCTGCAGCGGCTCATCAACGCCATGACTGCGGCGCGCGACCGAGACGAAAGTATCTGGATTACCATCCTATAGGTTACAAGTGATAAACAGATAGGGAACGCACTGCGTTCCCTATTTTATTTCTTTATCACCTTCAGAACCTGGTCGGCAAGGCTTCGCATTCCCTTTATCATATGGTAATTCCTTCCCTTGTTACATTATGATTAAATAAAGTATAATGGTTCTCCTCCCATTCTTTTTGGGAGAAAAGTATAGGATTGATAGTTTCATCAATATCCCATCCTAATTCTCTTAGTGGATAGGAATACTTGTCGTAATCTTGCAGAGTGATCTTTGGCTTGTCGAGAAGAATAAGAATGTCCCAATCGCTTCCTTCGTGTTCTGTACCTCTGGCGCGAGAACCGAAAAGGATAGCCTTTGCGTGAGGGTCTATCTCATACTATTTGTTGTGCATCGCTTCTATAATTTGGTTCTTCTTCATACGCAATCATTCACTATTTCACCGCAAATTTATATACTCATTTTATTCAAGTTTCGCAAGTGAGGGAATTGATTGAAGTTAAAGAAGTTATCACTCCCTACGGTCGTTCGAGAAGTTAAGGGACAATAGTCTTCTAGCGTAAAACGTAGGACATTTGTCCCTTAACTTCCTTCTAACTTCCCTAACTTCACTTAACTTCCCCATATGCGAAAGTTCAGTCATTTTACGCCTTGTTGGCCAATGGCGCTGCCTGGGTATAGCCTCTTGCGCCAAGCTCCTTGTCGAGCATGTATAGACCATAGCCGTTGTCCTTGATCATGCGAAGGTTGTCGATGATGTTCTGGGCGTTCTCCTCTTCCTCTACCTGCTCATCTACAAACCACTTGAGCATGCTCTGTGTGGCATAGTCATTCTCCTGGGTAGTGAGAGCGAAGAGGTTGTTGATGAGGGAGGTAACCTTCTGCTCGTGTGCCAAGGTTGACTCGAAGACATCCAATGGATTCTCCCATGTGGTAGGAACGGCATCTATAGCCTTCAATTCCACGTGACCGCCACGCTGGATGATGTAATTGAACATAATCTTGGCATGGTCTTGCTCCTCCTGAAACTGAACCTGGAACCAGTTACCCATACCAGGGTTGCCGTTGGCATGGCAATATGCCGCCATAGACAAATATAGGTAAGCTGACCACATCTCTGCATTAATCTGGGCGTTGAGCGCCTCTTCTACTTTCTTATTTAGCATGGTTTTCTAAATTTAAAGGGTTAGACTTTTTGTTTGTACCATATATGAAGAAGGGCAATTCTTTGCCTTTTCTTACAAGCACATCGCAAAGTTACGGCTTTTATTTGAAATGACAAAAAGTATTAGGAAAATTTTATTCCTGGAAGATTCAATTTCTGAAAGTATGGTTACTCAACTTTCGCGTGTACGAAAGTTGAGTTAATTATCTGTAATAAAACAATACCATAGAGTTGTAATCAAATAAAATCTTGTACTTTTGCGGACGAATATTCAGAATAGCTTATGAATAAAGAAAAAGACGATTTCTTCCTCCATTCCAACGAGGTGAATCATATCAACAGAGAAGATTACGACAAGATAGAATTATTGATGAATGCGGCAAAGGCTTTTGCCCGCAGCACCTACCAGTGTGTCTATATCATCGACTATTTTCATCAGGACTTCATCTATGCATCATACAACCTCGCTTATCTCTGCGGATTGGAGCCGGAGCAGTTGATGGACGCAGGCTATCAGATGTATATAGACCATGTTCCGGATGCAGACCTGCAGATGCTGCTCGAAGTGAATAAGAAAGGTTTTGATCTTTTCAACGAATTGCCTGTCGGCGACCGCCTCGACTCTACCATCTCGTACGACTTTCATCTCACCAATGGCAAGCATAGCCGATTGATTCATCATCAACTCACTCCGATACTTCTTTCTGATGATGGAAGAATCTGGCTTGCCCTCTGCACCGTATCATTGGCGGCAACCGATGAACCGGGACATATCATCATGCAGAAGAATGGTGAGCGTAGCTATTTTGAATATTCCACATTGCGTCACAAGTGGGAAAAGAAAGAAGGCATAACCTTGAGCGAGACAGAGAGAGATGTTTTGAGATTGTCTGCCCAAGGTTACACGATGAATGATATTGCCGACCGACTATGCAAATCGGTGGATACGATAAAGGCTTGCAAGCGCAACCTTTTCGCCAAGCTTGGCGTGAAAAACATTGCCGAGGCGCTGTTTCATGCCACGAACTATCAGATGATATAATCGCAATCATATCTCTTCCAACAATGGCGAGAGATAGAACTTGGGGAAGTATTTCACCTCCTTGCCTTCCGCAAGGTTCGCGAGAATGTTTGCACAATAGCCGGCAGCAATGTATGCCCCGATGCCCAGTTGCGGGAAAGACTCCTCAGAATAATGTCTGATGGCTTCATCTATCCAAGGTACAGGCATCTGCCAGAACATACCGTACTGCGAGATATACTTACCTAATGAGCAACGGAAATCATCCGAACCTTTTTTCACTACTTCGCTGAATGGATAGCCTTTCGGTTTTTCTACAGCGAGAAAGGCAGCCTTGCCAAGATTGACGGCATGGATAACTGTAATGCCCTGCTCCTTGCATTTCTCATCGAAAGCAAACGAGGCTTCGTTGTCATGCAAGGTTGCATTCACCGCATACCGGATGCCCGACAAGTCGTATGCATCCACATCTTCCATCGTCAGCGTATCCTTTTCTATGCGATAGATATGAAATCTATCTTCCTGCCGAGGGCTATTATGGAAGTCATGGCGCAAGGCACAGGAAGCTATCAAGCTTCCCATGTCTGCGCCACTAATCAACAATTTTATTGGGTTGTTCATTTATAGAGAGATTTATTGTCATTACACCATTACCGGATGCTGCAGACAGATTACATTCTGTTCTTCTGACTTTCTCCTGCACCCGTACCCTTATACTTGCTTCTTGTTGTGTTGAACTTATATCGTACAGTAAGCGACACTTTACTTGTTGACAGTCCATCATATACCATTTCCTTTATTTTGCCAAAATGAGCAATCATGTGGCTATCGTTTCTCCCGAACAAATCATAGATGAAGAGCTGAAACGACAAACGGTCTTTCAAGAAAGCCTTATATGCAGAAACATTCGTGCAAAACATTGGCTTGTACAGATACTGATTCTCTTCATGGCCTTTCGTGATATACGACATCATCAACGTAAACATTCCCAATTTGGTGTTGAGCGTATTGTCAAAACGGAAAGAAGCCATTGGCTTGTTGAGCGCTTTTCCATCGTGCGTCTCCATATCAAACCATTGTTTGTCAACAGATGCGGTAAACGAAGGATACCAAATGCCAAACGAAGGGCACAGGTTGATGGATGCCTCTACGTCATTATACGAATTCCCATTCACAGGCTTCATCAAGCCTATTGCAGGATTATCCTTATAAGTCTCCACAGTGGATATAATCGGATTGGAAGTATGACTGTAGGTCATATCAAATGTCAACCATTTGTAAGCCAACTCGTAGTTGAGATTTCTGCTTATCTGAGATACCAGAAATGGATTTCCCGTTTCATACGTGTATCGGTTGTCATACTGAATGCCACTGCGTAAATTATGATAGGAAGGACGATTGATGTCGGCTGCATAGCTCAGCTGCATCTGTACCTTGCCCACAGGCATCGATAAGCTGATGGATGGAAACCAATTGCCGTACGACTTGCTTTGCTCCGGCACATACTTGCCATACTCATAGTAATTGAAGTCGATGTACTCGTATCTCAATCCTGCCTCCAAGCTCAGATTATCGAAATCTCTTGAATAGGTCAAGAATGAGGATGTCATGCTTTCTGTAATACGGCTGTCGTCATCCGATACCAGGTTGGTTGGCACCACTTGATACTTTGAGGTACGATGGGTATTGGAATATTCACCACCCAAAGACAGATTTCCTCCTAATAATGGGTAAGAAAGCACCAGTTTGGAAGCGAGCAGATGATAGTCCTTGTTAGTCAAGCTATGAGCCGTTTGGCTTTGTGCGTCCATACCCACTTCCTGGTATTGCTCTTTGGTAACATCGTTCTGGTATTCCTTCGACCATAGCCAGTCGGTATTGAAATCGATGCTGAGCTTACCAATCTTTCCTACATAGTAAATATTGCTTGAAAGATTATTCTTCTGCCAAAAGAAATCAGCATGACTATCAGAACTTTCAGACAAATCTCCGTCTTGCAATATCAAAGAACTCATATCGCCGTTCCATGTTTGTTTTGGATTTCTTAGAAAACCAAAGTTGGCACCTATAGAGTTGTTGGCATCCAACTGGTAGCTGGCATCCAATCGAAAGTTCATGGCTTCGATAATACCTACTTGTCTTATCTCACTTTTCTGGTTCCACGTCTTGTCAAGATAAGTCTTCTGCTGTAAGTCTTTATTGTCTGGCTGGTATTGTCTTGCTCCAAAGGCGTATGCGCCCAGCTCCAAGCCATTCTTGCGATAGCTCATATTCAATCGGCTATATCCACCGAAGTTTTTCTTTTCATCGTATTCTCCTGTAGTCGTCGCATCGAATCCGAAGCCTTCGCCCTGTATCTTCTTCGTTGTGATACGGATGACCGCCTTGGTGCTGGCTGCGTAACGGGCACCAGGGTTAGTGATGACTTCTACTGACTTGATGTTATCGGAATGCAAACGGTCCAGTTCGCTCTTATCTCTCATCTGTCGTCCATTGATGTAGATGATAGGCTCACCGCGACCGAAGACCTTGATGCTGCCATTCTGGGCAGAAACGTTAGGGATGCGGTCGAGCAGGTTTTCCATGGTTCCTGCCTTCTCAAGAACAGAGCCGACAACGGTTGTTGTCATTCCGCCATTCTTCAGCATAGTCTTAGGCAGGGATGATTTCACGACTACTTCGCCGAGCATCTTACTGTCTTCTTCCATCTTGATAATGCCCACATTCTCACCAGTGCAATCCTTGCAGATTGTCTTATAGCCTACGGAGGTCACCTTGATGATTCCACCATTGCAGGAAGAGTCGATGACAAAGCTGCCATCCTCTCCACTCACAGCACCCTTGACGAAAGCCGAGTCAGTTCTATTCAATAATACTACATTGGCATACGCCAAAGGTTCTCCCTTGGTGTTCATCACCTTGCCGGTGATATTCTGCGCCATCATCGGAGTCATAGCCGAGAGGCACAATGCTGTGGTAAAAATTACTTTTTCCTTCATATTGCTACAGTTTTGCTTGACTTTTTTTATTTTTCTGCTGCAAAAGTATAGCTTTATAGGAAAAAAGCCTTTGACACAAAAGTGTATTTCTCAAGAGTGCGGCTTGAGAATTACACTTTTGTGTATAAAAATGAAAGGATAAATAGCGTTTGGTGATAGATTTTTGATGAATTTACCTTACTTTTTCATCGCCAAATCTGCGAGCACGATGGCGGATAAAAAAAAGCAAAAAAAGGGAGTCGTCCTGATGGGGATAACTCCTTTTATTATAATTGTTATTTGCAAAAAAGTCTTTCTGCTTACGAATTCATGGAGAGCAGGAACTCGTCGTTGCTGCGGGTATGCTCCATGCTCTTGTGGATGGTGTTCATCGCCTCCACAGGATTCATGTCGGAAATATACTTACGCAGAATCCACATACGGTCGAGGGTGGTCTTGTCCTGCAACAGGTCGTCGCGACGAGTAGAAGAAGCCACGAGGTTGACAGCAGGGAAGATGCGCTTGTTGCTGAGAGAGCGGTCGAGCTGAAGCTCCATGTTGCCCGTTCCCTTGAACTCCTCGAAGATCACCTCGTCCATCTTGCTGCCTGTATCGATGAGGGCAGTGGCGATGATGGTGAGCGAGCCACCTCCCTCGATGTTGCGGGCAGCTCCGAAGAAACGCTTAGGTTTCTGCAGGGCATTGGCGTCGACACCACCAGTAAGAACCTTGCCTGAGGCTGGCGCCACGGTGTTGTAGGCACGAGCCAGACGGGTGATGGAGTCGAGGAAGATGACGACGTCGTGACCGCACTCCACCATGCGCTTGGCTTTCTCCAATACGATTCCGGCTATCTTGACATGACGCTCGGCAGGCTCGTCGAAGGTAGAGGCGATGACCTCGGCGTTGACGGTGCGAGCCATGTCGGTAACCTCCTCAGGGCGCTCGTCGATGAGCAACATCATGAGGTAGGCCTCGGGATGATTGGCAGCGATGGCGTTGGCGATATCCTTCATCAGGATGGTCTTACCCGTCTTTGGCTGAGCTACGATGAGTGCACGCTGACCCTTACCGATAGGCGAGAAGAGGTCGACAACACGAGTGCTGAGGTTAGTGGTGGCACGGTCGCCACAGAGTGTGAACTTCTCGTCGGGGAAGAGAGGTGTGAGATGCTCGAAAGGTATGCGGTCGCGCACCTCGGATGGCTTTCTACCATTGATCATCTCGATGTCGGTGATAGGGAAGTACTTCTCGCCCTCGTGAGGAGGACGAACACGGCATTGTACCACGTCGCCGGTCTTCAGACCATAGCGCTTGATGACATTATTGGGCACATACACATCGTCGGGTGAAGAGAGGTAGTTGTAGTCGCTGCTACGCAGGAAACCATAGCCGTCGGGCATGACCTCGAGTACACCATTGGATGTGATGATGTTGGTAAAGTCGAATGTTGACTCTGCTTTTTTCTGTTGTACTGGCTGAGGGACAGGAGCTGCAGTGGCTGTAGGAGTGGTAGGACGATCAAAGATATCGAAGGTGGGCATGGCAGCCTGGTCTTCGATAGGAAGGTCGACTACGGGGATAAAGTCGGTGCCGTCGCCAGGGTCGCCCTCCCAAATGCCTGTGGCATCCTGTGCAGCAGTCTGTTCGCCAGCCTTCTCGTTTTGGGCATTCAACTTGGCCTGCAACTGTGCAGCCAAGGCTGCAGCGTCACTCTCGCCGTTGTCGGCAGCATTAGAAAAATCCTGTTCGGGAATGAGGTTGGTATCGTCAACCGAGTTTTGTTTTTCCGTATTATCCTCCGAGGTTGTGTCTTCAGAAGGGCTGTTGGCTTCCTGTTCACTCTGCATCTTGTTTCTTTCCTTCATGGCAGCCACCTTGGCAGCTGCAATGGCCTCAAGCTCAGCCTTGCTCTTACGTCCTCTGTGCTTGGCTATAGGTTTCAGCATGGCTGGCTCTACATCGCTCTGCGCTGTTTCGGCAGAAGTATCGGCTGGCACTTCGGCTTCGGGAGCATCCTGACCGGCAGCGGCCTGAAGTGCTTCGGTTTCGGCTGTAGGCTCATCCTGCTGTAAGGGTTCCTTGAACAAAGGAGTATCGGTGGACACAGGTCCTTTCACCTGGTTCTTCATCACGTCGTAGTTTTCACCGTCCTTGCCCTTCACGGAGTACACCTTGTCTTCCTTCTTTGCTATCCTCACTCTCTTTCTCTTGGGAGCAGCAGCATTCTGGACGGGCGTCTCGGCCTGGGTGTCGAGAATGGCGTAAACAATCGTCTTTTTGTTGTCATTAGACTTGATTTTAGCACCTATCTCTTTTGCAATGTCTTTCAGTTGAGCGACATTTTTTGCATTTAATTCGTCTATGCTATACATTATATTATAAAAATAGTATATGATGTTTTGATTGATGATAAGCGTTTCGAAGAGTGGGGAAACGCCTATAAGAATTGAAATCGAGTGCAAAGATAATTAAAAAATTCGTTTCTGCCAAATTTTTTCCTTATCTTTGCACAAAAAATTAATAAATGGCTACGCAGATACCTTATTTGGATGTTCAGAACCTCACCAAACGATTTGGTGCTCAGGTTCTTTTCGAGAATATTTCGTTTTCCATCGCTGAAGGACAGAAGGTGGGACTCATTGCACGCAACGGCACGGGAAAGTCAACTCTTATGTCGGTACTGATGGACAAGGAAGGCTATGAGTCAGGATCTATCATCTACAGACGTGACTTGAAGCTGGGCTTTCTGGAACAGTCGCCCCAGTTTGATCCCGAAGAGAGTGTACTCGATGCCTGTTTCAACCACAAGGACGATCCCGAGAAGGTGCTCAAGGCGCGACAGATACTCACACAGCTGCACATCACCAACCTGGAGCAGCCCATGGGACAGTTGAGCGGTGGACAGCAGAAGCGTGTGGCGCTTGCCAACGTGCTGATTACCGAGCCCGACTTCCTGATGCTTGACGAGCCTACCAACCATCTCGACCTGGAAATGATAGAATGGCTGGAAGGCTATCTGAACAGGGGCAACAAGACCATCTTTATGGTGACCCACGACCGATTCTTCCTCGACAAGGTGTGCAACGTGATACTGGAGCTCGACGATCAGGGCATCTATACCTATCGCGGCAACTACGCCTACTACTTGGAGAAACGACAGGAGCGCATGGACAACCTTCGGGCTGAGATTCAGCACTCGAAGAACCTTTATCGCCGGGAACTGGAATGGATGCGCCGTCAGCCACAAGCCCGTGGACATAAGGCGAAATACAGAGAGGATGCCTTTTACGAGCTTGAGAAAGTGGCAAAACAGCGCATTGAGGACCGACAGGTAAGGTTGAAAGCTTCTACCGTTTACATCGGCTCGAAGATTTTCGAATGCCAGTATGTCAGCAAGGCCTTCGACGACCGCGGCAAGAAGAAAGTCATTTTGCGCAACTTCTATTACAACTTTGCACGCTTCGAGAAGATGGGCATCGTGGGTAATAACGGAACAGGAAAGTCCACCTTCATCAAGATGCTGCTGGGCGAGGTGAAACCTGACAGCGGACAGTTTGACATCGGCGAGACGGTGCGCTTCGGCTACTTCTCGCAGGAAGGTCTGAAGTTCAGGGAAGACCAGAAGGTGATAGACGTCATCACAGAGATAGCCGACTACATCGACCTGGGCGGCGGCCGACACATGACCGCCTCGCAGTTTCTGCAGTTCTTCCTCTTCACGCCCGAGGAACAGCACAACTACGTGTACAAGTTGAGCGGAGGCGAGAAGCGCAAGCTCTACCTCTGTACCGTGCTGATGCGCAACCCTAACTTCTTGGTGCTCGACGAGCCTACCAACGACCTCGATATACAGACGCTACAGGTGCTGGAGGAATATCTGCAAGACTTTGCCGGATGCGTGATTGTGGTGAGCCACGACCGATATTTCATGGACAAGGTGGTGGATCATCTGCTGGTCTTCAAGGGCGAAGGCGAGATACAGGATTTCCCTGGCAACTATACCCAGTATCGTGAATGGTGCCGACTTCAACCCAAAACCGAGGGCGAGGGAGCCGAGAAGAAAGCCACCAAGCCTACAGCCAAAGAACAGCCTTCGGCAACCCAGAAGAAAGAGGGCAAAAGAAAGATGACCTACAAGGAGAAGCGCGAGTACGAGCAGCTGACCAAGGAACTGGAACAGCTCGAAAACGAGCAGAAAACCCTGGAGGAAGCTCTCTGCAGCGGACAACTCTCGGTGGAAGAACTGACGGATAAGAGCAAGCGTCTGCCAGAAATCAAGGACGAGATCGACGAGAAGGAAATGCGCTGGCTCGAACTCGCCGAGATAGAAGGGTAGCGGGAGAGTAAGCGAAAGTGCAGAACGAAAGAACGGAATAAAAAATAGAAAATAACAACAATATGGAAATAAAGAAATCAGAATTCACCATATCTGCTCCACGAGTGAGCATGTGCCCTAAGGACAACAAGACGGAGTATGCCTTCATCGGCAGAAGTAATGTGGGAAAGTCGAGCCTCATCAACATGCTCTGCAACCACAAGGGACTCGCCAAGACATCGGCCACACCGGGAAAAACCCTGCTTATCAACCATTTCATCATCAACAACGAGTGGTATCTGGTCGACCTGCCGGGCTATGGCTTCGCCAAGCGTTCGAAGACCGTACAGAAACAGTTGGAGCAGATGATTTCCAGCTATATTCTGCAGCGTCCACAGTTGGCTAACGTCTTTGTACTTATCGACGTGCGCCACGACCAGCAGAAGATTGACCGTGAGTTCGTAGACTGGTTGGGCGAGAGTGGCGTGCCCTTCTGCATCGTCTTCACCAAGGCCGACAAGTTGGGCCCAGTTAAGGCCCGCATGAATGCCGAGAAGTGGATGCATGCGCTGGAAGACCGTTGGGTGGAACTGCCTCCTTACTTCATCACCAGCAGCGAGAAGAAGTTGGGGCGCGACGACGTGCTCGACTACATCGACCAAATCAACAAGAGTTTGGAGGAGGCTGAATAAGTCTGTAAAACTAAAGAGTTCTACTTCAGAAACTTCCGAATCCAGCGAAAGGTGAGTTATATATAATAAGGTATAGAACTCTCGTAAGCGATGAAGTTGCGAGAAGACAGAGTAGTCAAAGATATTATGGGTAGCATCAAACAGATAAATTGGGGATTTATCGGTTGCGGAGAAGTGACCGAGAAGAAATCGGGTCCAGCCTTCAACGAGGTGGAGGGCTCGAAGGTAGTGGCTGTCATGAGCCGTAGTGAGGACAAAGCCCGCAGTTATGCCGAGCGCCACCATATACGTAAATGGTACACGGATGCCCAGGAGTTGATAGACGATCCCGACGTGAATGCCATTTACATCGCCACGCCACCATCGTCGCACGCCACCTTCGCCATCATGGCGATGAGGGCAGGCAAGCCGGTGTATGTGGAGAAACCTCTGGCTGCCAGCTATAACGACTGCATCCGCATCAACCGAGTGAGCGAACAGACGGGGGTGCCCTGCTTTGTGGCTTACTATCGTCGTTATCTGCCATACTTCCGCAAGGTGAAACAGATAGTGGAGCAGGGAGGCATAGGCAATGTGCTCAACGTACAGGTGAGATTCTCGGTGCCGCCACGCGACCTCGACTATACTTCGGGCAAGGAAATGCCCTGGCGACTGCAGCCCGACATTTCGGGAGGTGGCTATTTCTACGACCTGGCTCCACATCAGATAGACCTCCTGCAGGATATCTTCGGAGTCATCACCCGTGCCCACGGCTATCCCGCCAACCGTGCCCATCTGTATGAAGCAGAGGACACCATCTCGGCTTGTTTCTACTTCGAGAGCGGTATTCCCGGCAGTGGAAGCTGGTGCTTTGTGGGACACGAGAGTGCCAAGGAAGACCGCATAGAGATCGTTGGCGACAAGGGGTCGCTGTCGTTCTCGGTTTTCGACTACGATCCCATCCTGCTTGTTACGAGTGCAGGCAAGACAAGCATCGTAGTGCCCAACCCTTCGTATGTACAGTTGCCTATCATCAAGACAGTGATAGAAGACCTGCAGGGAATCGGCACCTGCGAAAGCACTTGTGTGGCAGCCACTCCTACCAACTGGGTGCTCGACCGCATATTGTGGAAGAACTAAACCATGTCGCCTGCAGTCAGCCCAGGCCCTACGACTGAGAGTTCCGGCAGACTGCTGCATCAGCACGACCTGTAAAATATAAAGCAATGAAGAACAAGTTTGTTTACACCCTCATCGTTTTCTGCCTTGGCTTCGGCTCTCCTGTCTGGAGTGCCGAGGAGACGGCAGATTCCACTTTGCTGGGAACCTTGTTCAATGCTACGATGTTCCAGCCGAATTCCTCAGACAGTCTTACTTATGCCCGCCACAAGAAGACTTTTTTCCACAGAGTGGGCGATGTCTTCACCAAACTGTTCCGCGAGTTCAACACCACCGACGAGAACTATATCGAGTCGCAGCATTATAACTATACCGTGATGCTGCAGAACACCAACACCTACGAACGCTACACACTCTCGAGCAAGGAAGGGCAGAGCATCTCGTTTGCTCCCGACATCACCTACCGCTTAGGTCCTTATATTGGCTGGAGATGGGTGTTCTTAGGCTACGCCATCGATCTGAAGAATATCGGCTTTGGTTCTTCCCACTCACCCAAGAAGGGGTTCTCGATGAGCCTTTACAGCAGTCTGCTGGGCATCGACCTGTTCTGGCGACAGACAGGAAACGACTATCACATTAAGAGCTTCTATTTAGGCGACGGGATAGACACATCGCCCGTCAAAGGAGTAGACTTCGACGGCGTGAAATCGAGTGTAAAAGGTTTTAATCTTTACTACATATTTAACCACAGAAAATTCTCTTATCCAGCAGCTTATGCGCAGAGTACTGTTCAGCGAAGAAGCGCCGGTAGCTGGTTGGCAGGCATAGGTTACACCCGCCATACGCTGGAGGTGGACTGGGAGAAACTGGAAGATGTGGTAGTCGACAAGATGGGTGAAAAGTTCGGTGGCGACATCGACAACAAACTGCGTTTTGGTACGGTGAAGTATACCGACGTATCGGGCAGTTGTGGCTATGCATACAACTGGGTCTTCGCCAAGGACTTTCTCTTCAATGCCTCCCTTTCCCTGGCTTTGGCCTACAACCAGTCGATGGCAGATGTGGAGCGCGAGGAGAACAAGAAAACCCGTGAGTTCAGTTTCCGCAACTTCAACCTCGATGGCATTGGCCGTTTTGCCTTGGTATGGAACAACACCCACTGGTATGCCGGTGCAAGCGCCATCCTGCATACCTATAATTATAAGAAGGACCGTTTCTCAACCAACAACTCCTTCGGAGAGCTCAACCTCTATGTGGGAGTCAACTTTGGCAGAAAACGATAGGTTCGTCTTTTGATACATAAAATGAATAGCATTATGAAAAAAACGATGATTCTTTTGTTGGCTTGCCTGTTGGTTTGTCACGTTTCGGCTTACAACCGTCAGGACAGTATGAAGATAGTAAGCCTGCTGCAGGAGGCGAAGTCGCTCAAACAGAAGCCCAAGAGCTGGATGCTTTGGTTTGGCAAGAAGTTTATCGGTGTGCCTTATGTGGCAGGAACCCTCGACCGCACAAAGGAAGAGCAGTTGGTTATCAATACTCGCCAGCTCGACTGCACCACCTATGTGGAGATGGTGACAGCACTGACCCTATGCGCCCAGAAGGGACAAACCTCCTTTGCGCAATATTGCGAGCATCTAAAACACGTGAGGTATATTGGTGGAAAGGTGGAGTACACCAAACGTCAGCATTATTTCACGGTGTGGATCAACGACAACGAGAAGGAGGGCATCGTGACCGACATACATCCCAATCCTCCCTTCACAGCTGTTCAGAAAGTGGCTGTCAACTGGATGAGCACACATTCCTCCAACTACAAGATGCTCACAGCTCATCCCGAGTGGATGGCAGGCATCAAGGCCATGGAACGAAGCATTACAGGTAAAAGCTACAGATACATCCCGAAAAACAAGATTGCGAACAACCAACTCTTCAGGTCGGCGATTCATGACGGCGACATCATTGTCATCATCACCAACAAGAAAGGACTTGACACCACTCACATCGGACTGGCGTCGTGGCATGCAGACGGTCTGCATCTGCTCAATGCCAGCAGCATACATCATCGGGTGATCGACGAACCCATGCTGCTCCACACTTATATGAGCAAGCATCCGGTACAGACAGGAATCAGAGTTTGTCGCGTAACAGAACGCTAAAACAGCATAAATATACAGCTAAATCATAATAAATGCAGAAAAATAATATCAAATGATAATTTTTCTGCATTTTGTACGACTAATTGCAAATTAATTAGTATATTTGCAAACAGATTTCTAAAAGTAGTGAATTTTTTATTTAAAAGTGAATAACGATGATACTGGACATTGAAATGCTGCGAAGCTTTTATGCTTCGTATTCAGATAGTGTAAAACAAGCCAAGGCTACAGTAAAACGACCTCTCACTTATGCTGAGAAGGTGCTCTTTGCTCACCTATATGATCCCACTCAGTTGCGACCATATAAAAGAGGTATAGAGTATGTTGACTTCCGTCCCAATCGTGTGGCGATGCAGGACGCTACAGCCCAGATGGCTCTCTTGCAGTTCATGAATGCCGGTAAGGACAAAGTGGCCGTACCTGCTTCGGTTCATTGTGACCACTTGATTCGTGCCGATGTAGGCGCTACTGCCGACCTCCCTGAGGCTTGCAAGACCAACAAGGAGGTGTACGACTTTCTGAAGTCAGTCTCACAGAAATATCATATTGGATTCTGGGGTCCAGGAGCTGGAATCATCCATCAGGTGGTGCTCGAGAATTATGCCTTCCCTGGTGGTATGATGGTAGGAACCGACTCGCATACGCCCAATGCCGGAGGTCTCGGTATGGTAGCTGTAGGTGTGGGCGGTGCAGATGCGGTAGACGTGCTGACCGGACAGCCATGGGAACTCAAGATGCCTCGTCTTATTGGTGTTCATCTTAAGGGCAAACTCTCTGGATGGGCCACTCCTAAAGACGTGATCCTCGAAATTCTCGGCATTCTGACCGTCAAGGGCGGCACAAATGCCATCCTTGAATACTTCGGCGAAGGTCTCGACAGCATCTCGACCACAGGCAAGGCCACCATCTGTAATATGGGAGCAGAACTGGGAGCCACTTGCTCCATCTTCCCCTTCGATGAGAACGCCGACGAATACCTGCGCAAGACGGGCCGTGAGGAGATTGCAGTTCTCGCCCAGCAGAATGCGGCAGAACTCCGCGCCGATGATGAGGTGATGGCTAATCCTTCGGCTTTCTACGACCAAATAGTAGAGATCGACCTTTCCAAGGTGGAGCCACACCTCAATGGTCCGTTTACTCCCGATGCCGCCACACCTATCTCGCACATGAAGGCGAAGGGCCCTGCCAACGATTATCCCATGGTGGTAGAGGTTGGACTGGTAGGCAGTTGCACCAACTCATCCTATCAGGATCTTGCACGTGCAGCCAGTGTGGCACGCCAGGCTTACGAGAAAGGCATCGAAGTGAAGGGACAGCTGATTATCAATCCAGGTTCGGAGCAGATTCGTTTCACGGCAGAGCGCGACGGCATCCTCGACGACTTCAAGAAGATCGGTGCCTTGATTATGACCAACGCCTGCGGTCCTTGCATCGGACAATGGAAGCGTCATACTGACGACAATACACGTAAGAATGCCATCGTCACTTCATTCAACAGAAACTTCCGCCGCCGTGCTGACGGCAACCCCAATACTTACGCCTTCATCGGCAGCCCAGAGCTGACAGTGGCGCTGACCATTGCCGGCAGACTGGACTTCAATCCTGCCACAGACACCTTGTTGGACAAGGAAGGCAACAGCGTGAAACTGGATGCCCCAACAGGCTACACATTCCCTCCTAAGGGATTTGCCGTAGAGGACAAGGGATTCATCGCACCAAGCGCAGACAACGCTAATGTGGAGGTGGTGATCTCACCAGACAGCAACCGCTTGCAGAAGCTGGCTCCATTTGCAGCCTGGGACGGAAAGGATCTGACCGATATGCCGTTGCTCATCAAGACTGAAGGTAAGTGTACCACCGACCATATTTCTATGGCTGGTCCCTGGCTGAAGTTCCGCGGTCATCTGCAGAACATCTCCGACAACCTCCTGATGGGAGCCGTCAACGCCTTCAGCGGTGAGAGCAACAAGGTGAAAAACCAGTTGGACGGCAAGTACGTGGAGGTTTCCACCGCAGCCAAGGCTTATAAAGCACAGGGTATCAGCAGTATCGTGGTGGCAGAAGACAACTATGGCGAGGGTTCTTCGCGTGAGCATGCAGCCATGGAGCCTCGCTTCCTCAATGTGAAGGTGATCCTCGCCAAGAGCTTCGCCCGCATTCACGAAACCAACCTGAAGAAGCAGGGTATGCTGGCGCTTACATTCTGCAACAAGGATGATTATAATAAGGTACAGGAAGACGACCGTATTTCGCTCACCGGTCTGAAGGAGTTTGCCCCAGGCAGCAAGCTGACGGTAACTCTGAAGCATCAGGATGGCAGCGAGGACAGTTTCCTGGTAGAACATACCTACAACGATACGCAGATAGCTTGGTTCAAGGCAGGTTCGGCTTTGAATTTTGCGGCAAAGAAATAGTGTTTTGCGATTACACTAAACATTACCCATTAAACATCAATAAAAATGAACAAGGAATATTTAATATATAAACTGAGCGATGAGGTAAAAAACTCATGCAAGATTGACAGGGAGGCTTTCACTAAGTTCAATGTGAAGCGTGGTCTTCGAAATGACGATGGCTCGGGTGTTCTCGTCGGTTTGACCAATATTGGTAATGTAGTGGGTTACGAGCGCGATGCCGACGGAAAGCTGACACCTACAGAGGGTAAGCTCTATTACCGTGGCTATGAGCTCGACGACCTGGTGAGTCCTCTGCTGAAGGAGAAGCGCTTCGGTTTCGAGGAAGTGGCTTTCCTGTTGCTTTCAGGTCAGTTGCCTGACAAGGAGGAGTTGGAAGCTTTTAAGGAACTGCTCAACGACAACATGCCGCTCGACCACCGCACCATCACGCACATCATCGAATTGGAGGGCAGCAACATCATGAACATACTGGCGCGATGCGTGCTCGAGATGTACACATTCGATCCCAATCCTGATGACATCAGCCGCGACAACCTGATGCGTCAGAGCATAGAGTTGATAGCCAAGTTCCCAACCATTATCGCCTATGCCTACAACATCTACCGCCACTCGGTACAGGGCCGCAGTCTGCATATCCGTCATCCTCGCGAGAACCTCTCCATCGCAGAGAACTTTCTCTATATGATGAAGCACGAGAACTATTCGGAGCTCGATGCACGAATGCTCGACCTGCTGCTCATCATCCAGGCAGAGCATGGTGGTGGTAACAACTCTACCTTTACCGTGCGTGTCACCTCTTCCACCCGCACAGATACTTACAGCTCTATTGCCGCAGGTATCGGCAGCTTGAAAGGTCCGCTTCATGGTGGTGCCAACATCAAGGTGATCAATATGTTCCATCACCTGAAAGAGCAGATCAGAGACTGGAAGAACGTGAAGGAACTGGATGTTTATCTCACCCGTATGCTCAACAAGGAGGCTTACGACAAGACTGGTCTTATCTATGGTATCGGTCATGCGGTCTACACATTGAGCGATCCTCGTGCCGTAGAGCTGAAACGTTTGGCTGGCGAATTGGCCAAGGAGAAGGGAAGAGAGGACGAGTATGAATTCCTGAAGCTCATAGAGCAGGAGGGTATCAAGTGCCTGCAGGAGCATCGTGGAGGCAGCAAACCTGCTTGTGCCAACCTCGACTTCTACAGTGGATTCATCTATGAGATGATAGGTTTGCCACAGGAGATCTATACACCAATATTCGCCATGGCCCGTATTGTGGGTTGGACAGCCCACCGTATCGAGGAGCTCAACTTTGAAGGCCGTCGCATCATCCGTCCTGCTTATAAGAACATTTTGGGTGAGTTGGAATACACTCCGCTCGACGAACGATAACCCCAAAAAGGTGTGCCATAATCTTATGACACACCTTTTTTTGATATAGTCATATAACCGAAGCAGAACTTTATATAAGCGCAGTAGAACTTTCTATAAGCGCAGCAGAACTTTATATAAGCGAGACAGAATTTTCTATGACCGAAGCAGAATTTTCTATATGCGAAGCATAGACAAACAGTCAAGCGAAGGGCAGGAGAGAAGGAGGAAACCTCTCATTCTATGCTCCAAAAAGCAGGGTGATGAGAGGAATGGTAATGATGGAGAACAGGGTAGTGATGAATGTCGCTTCGGTCATGAGTGAAGGATTTCTGCCGTACTTCATACAGAACATTGTGCCGAAAGATGCCACAGGCATGGCTATTACTACCGTGTTGATGTTGTTGATGAGCGTGTTGACTCCGCATAGACGGAACAGAAAATACACGGACAGAGGCACAATCACCAGTCGGAGGAAGGAGGTGGCATAAACCTTGCCAGAACCTATAATCTCGCGAAGTGGAAGACGTGCCATCGAACTGCCTATAATCATCAGTGCTGCGGGCACAGTAATGTTACCCACCATCGTAATCGGACGGGCTATCATCTCGGGAGTATGCACGCCAAAAGCTACCAATAAGGCTGCGATGAAGGCGCCTATGAGAGCCGGACTGAGCAATACTTTCGGATTGAACTGACGGATGCTGTATTCGCCCTTGACAAGCATCACACCCGCAGTAAAGATAAAGAAGGTATTGGGCACATTGAGCAAGGCTGCATAGAAGACAGCCTTTGGACCGAAGATGCTCGCCACAATAGGATAACCGATGAACCCCACGTTGGCAAACATCAGGGAAAAACCTATCATGCCCTGGTCGTCATGATTCTTGGATATGAATCGGGGAACCCAGAAACCAAACACCAACAAAATGATGTAGGTGAGGAATCCCACACCTACAAGAGGAAGAATCAACGAGCGGTCGGGCATTTCGTCGCCCATAACCGACGAGAGCACCAAGAGCGGACAAGTGATGTCTACAACGATGGAAGACAGCTTTTTGTCGAACTTGTCGCCCATATACCCCAACTTACAGGCGGTGTAACCCAATATAACCATGGTGAAAAGCATCACCATTACTTCTAAATTCTGCATTATCCTGAAAATTAATGATTGTGTTTTAGTCGATGAAACGGCGAGTGATATTGCCGTAATGATCGATGCGACGGTCGCGAAGGAAAGGCCACCAGCGCCTAACGTCCTCGCTGTGCTTGAGGTCAACATCTACCACAAGGCTTTCTTCCTCGTTGTCGCTTGCCCTGTAATAGAGCTCGCCCTGCGGACCAGCCACGAAACTGCTGCCCCAGAACTGAATGCCTCCAGTCTGCTCACTTGGGTCGGGCTCGAAGCCTACGCGGTTGACAGCTACTACCGGCAGACCATTGGCCACGGCATGACCTCGCATCACGGTGGTCCAAGCCTCGCGCTGGCGCTGCTGTTCGTCCTCTGTATCATACTTGGCATAGCCGATGGCTGTAGGATAGATCAGGAGTTCGGCACCCTGAAGAGCCATCAGGCGGGCTGCTTCCGGGTACCACTGGTCCCAGCATACCAATACACCCAACTTACCCACTGAAGTCTGTATGGGCTGGAACCCCAGGTCGCCTGGAGTGAAATAGAACTTCTCATAGTAGGCTGGATCATCGGGTATGTGCATCTTGCGGTATTTGCCGGCGATGCTGCCATCACGCTCTATGACAACTGCAGTGTTGTGATAGAGTCCGGGAGCACGACGCTCAAAGAGAGATGTCACTATGACGACATTCAAGTCCCTGGCCAACTTTCCGTAGAAGTCGGTGGATGGACCAGGAACAGGCTCTGCCAAATCGAAGTTGTCTACTGTCTCTATCTGGCAGAAATAGAGAGAGTTGTGTAGTTCTTGCAGAACTATCAGTTCAGCTCCACGGTGAGCCAAGTCTATGATGCCCTGTGCCAGGCGTGTTTTGTTGTCAGCCACATCGGCTGTATTGTGCTGCTGTAGTATTCCTATTTTCATCTGTATTGAATATTATTGTATTTTGTCTCCCTGATGGTTCCTTCTGGCAGTTGCATGGTGAGACAATGGATGCTGCCATGCTGACGGATAATGGTGCGCGAGTCTACTCCAATAATCTCCCTGTCAGGGAAAGCTAACTGTATCTGTCGGCGTGCTTCCTCATCCTTCTCTGGCTGATTGTATGTGGGGTAAATCACAGCACCATTGATAATCAGGAAGTTGGCGTAAGTAGCCGGCAGTCTGTCGCCATCGTCGTAGATAGGGTCGGGCATAGGCAGGCGAAGCAGGCGATAGGGGTAACCCTCGTAGGTAAGAACACTCTTAAGTTGCTTCTCCAAAGCCTGAAAGTCAGCATACTGCTCATCTGAGGCATCATCGCAACCCACATAAAGCAAGGTGTCGTGAGGCGCTACTCGCACAATGGTGTCGATGTGTCCATCGGTGTCGTCGCCAACCAAATTGCCATGATCGAGCCAAACTATGCGCTTGGCATGAAAAAAAGTTGAGCAACTGTTTCTCTATATCCACCCGGGTGAAAGGCTGGTTACGGTGAGGCGCCAGCAGGCATTGGCTTGTGGTAAAGATGGTTCCCTTTCCATCGCTCTCTATGCTTCCACCTTCGAGGACAAAATCTGTATGGTTCTCGAGGGCAGCCTGAAAGGCTCCTTGATAGTAGAGCTGCAGGTTGATGGCATTGTCCTTTTGCCAGGCAAACTTCTCGCCCCATCCGTTGAATCGGAAGTCGAGCAGATGAATAGGAACGATTAGGCCGTTGTGACTGTTCTTGGAAACCAAGGTGACAGGGCCATGATCACGTGCCCAGGTGTCATTGGAATCAATATCATAAAGATGTACGCGATCCATCTGTTTTTTCGACAGACGGCTTGCCAACATTCGCCGAGTACTCTCAACAATGGGCGTGGCAATAAGCAACTGCTCATAGCGTGTGATGATTTCTGACAGTTCCAGATAGGTGTCGGTAATCTGACGCAGATAAGGTTTCCAGTCGGTACCTCCATGAGGCCATGTAAGCATGATTCCGCTCTGAGGTGACCATTCTGCCGGTAGCGAATAATCGCAAGGGTATGACTGATACATAGGCTTTAGATTTATTTTGTTCTTACTATTTTTATGATCAGGTGTTGCCGATAATCGACAATCATTTGCAAAATTACGAAAAATTCTATAATAAGACTCTCTTTTCCTTCTTTTTTTTACTAAAATGCGAGGTTTTACATGAATTCTTCTATGGATATTCATAAAATTAGTTAAACTCTAAGGGGGAGCGCTTCATATTTGCGAAGAAATCGTTAACTTTGCAACCAAATGAAAATAAATAAGGTAGTAGATGCCCTTGAACAGTACGCGCCTCTGCCCTTGCAGGAAGGATATGATAATGCCGGCCTGCAAGTTGGATTGACAGAGACGGTGGAAGTATCAGGGGCATTATTGTGTCTTGACGTTACTGAGCAAGTGGTGGAAGAAGCGATAGAAAAGGGGTGCAACCTCATCGTCAGCCACCATCCGCTTATATTTCGCAAACTGGCAAGAATATCAGACGAGAACTATGTGCAGCGCACTGTGCGTAAAGCCATCAAAAACGACATTGCCATCGTGAGCATGCATACCAATATGGATGCGGCTACGGGTGGAGTCAACTTTAAGATAGCAGAGAAATTGGGGCTGAAAAACCTGAAGTTCTTTGCAGGCGAGAAAGAAGTGGATGGCGTGAAAGGTGGCGAAGGAGTAATAGGCGAAGTGCCCGAAACAGAGGGGTGGGCTGCCGATGACCTGGTGCTCTTGCTGCGCGACAAGTTCGCAGTAGAGAGTGTGCAATGCAATCAGTTGCTTCGTCGTCCTATCAGGCGCGTGGCTCTCTGCGGTGGTGCAGGCTCGTTTCTTCTTGACGCTGCCATACAGGCCGGTGCTGATGCCTTTATCACAGGTGAAATGCACTATCATGAATACTTCGGTCATGAGCAGGAGATTCAGATCTGCGTCATTGGTCATTACCAGAGTGAACAGTACACCAGCGAAATCTTCAAGAGTATCATCGAGGAGAAATGTCCGGGAGTAAAGTGCTTGATCTCTGAAATCAACACCAACCCGATCATTTATCTTTAGGAAGTTGAACAACAATACGGACTCAGTCTATAGAAGTTACAGGAAAGCAATATACATTAAACACATATAATTTATAATATAATGGCAAAGAAAGATCCTACAGATTTGACAGTAGAAGAGAAATTGAAAACCCTCTTCCAGCTGCAGACTACCTTGTCGGGTATCGACGAGAACCGCGCATTGAGAGGCGAGCTTCCTCTCGAAGTTCAGGACTTGGAAGACGAGATTGCTGGTCTTAACACTCGTATCGAGAAGATACAGCACGAGATTGAGCAGTTCCAGAAGGCTGTAAGCCAGAAGAACGGCGAGATCCAGGAGGCACAGGCAAGCTTGAAGCGCTATCAGTCACAGCTCGACACTGTAAGCAACAACCGTGAATATGATACTTTGAGCAAGGAAATCGAGTTCCAGCAGTTGGAAATCGAACTTTGCGAGAAGAAGATTCGTGAGGGTCAGCAGAAGATTCAGGAGAGACAGGCTGACTTGGCTTACACACAAGAGCACAAGGCCGACCGCGAGAAAGGTTTGGTAGAGAAGCGTTCTGAGCTCGACGACATCATGTCGGAAACGCGTGATGAGGAAGAGCGTCTGAAGGAGAAGGCGCTCGACTTGGAGAAGAAGATCGAACCTCGTCTGCTTGCCAGCTTCAAGCGTATCCGCAAGGGTGCCCGCAACGGTCTGGGTATCGTATATGTACAGCGTGATGCCTGTGGTGGTTGCTTCAACAAGATTCCTCCTCAGCGCCAGCTTGACATCAAGATGCACAAGAAGATCATTCCTTGTGAGTATTGTGGCCGTATTCTCATCGACCCAGAGTTGGCTGGTATTAAGATCAGCGCTCCAGAAGAGGAGAAGCCAAAGCGCAAGCGTTCTATTCGCAAGAAGAAGACCGAGGATGCTGATTAATATAGCAAACTAAGAATAAGGGTGTTTCGTCCTGCCATTCATTAAGCATGGCTGATGAAACACCCTTTATTCATGCAACATTATCGCTGACTTCTGTATTTCATAACTAACTGAAACAATTTGTATAGTATTAAAGCAACTCATGACTTTATGGGTGACGGATAGATACTCTTTTACTTTTGAATGTTAAAGTAAAGAACTTTTCTCAAAATAATTGCTATTTACAATAAATTTTTGTACTTTTGCAACGAAATGGGTAGCAAAATCCACATCTTGCTAAGTGTGGCACAGCCTTTGCTATGCATTATTCATCATCAATACAAACGAATATGACAAAGCAAAGAAGAAGACTTTAACTATAAGATAGACTTAGACCCCATGCGCCAGGGCGCAGAGACCCTGCGCAACGATGACGGTTTCTCTTTCCCCGATGAAGACGAGGACGGTCTCTTCGCCAACAACGACGATGACGATGATGTTCGCGACAACGCAAGCAAGAACACTTCTTCAGCCAATCGACGTCAGGTAAATACCAAGAAGAAGTCAAAGACCCCCATCATCGACCATTTCAGTCACGACCTAACCCAGGCAGCTTCCGAAGGTAAGCTCGACCCTGTAGTGGGACGCAGCAAGGAGATAGAGCGCGTGATCGAGATCTTGGGACGACGCAAGAAGAACAACCCTATATTAATAGGTGAGCCTGGTGTGGGCAAGAGCGCCATCGTGGAAGGACTGGCACAGCTCATTGACAAACAACAGGTGTCTGGACTGCTCTTCAACAAACGCGTAGTAGAGCTCGATATGACTGCCATGGTGGCAGGAACCAAGTTTCGTGGGCAGTTCGAAGACCGTATCAAGGGACTCATCCGTGAGTTGGAGGAATCGCCCGACATCATCGTCTTCATCGACGAGATCCACACCATTGTGGGAGCAGGCAATGCGCAGGGAAGCATGGATGCAGCCAACATTCTGAAGCCAGCCTTGGCAAGAGGCGTGATACAGTGTATCGGCGCCACTACCCTCAATGAATACCGCAACTCGATAGAGAAGGACGGTGCTTTGGAGCGCCGTTTCCAGAAAGTCATAGTAGAACCTACCACTGCCGAGGAGACACTCCAGATACTCAACAATGTGAAGGAACGCTATGAGGAGCACCATCATGTCGTCTACAGCGATGATGCCCTGCAGGCTTGCGTCAAATTGGCAGACCGCTACGTCACCGACCGTTTCTTCCCCGACAAAGCTATCGACATCATCGACGAGGTAGGTTCACACATTCATCACAGCCATTCCTCTGTTCCACAACCCATCCTCGACCTGCAGGAAGATATTGTAAAGGTGAAGGGCTGCAAGCAGAAAGCAGTTGCGAACCAGAATTTTGAATTGGCAGCCAGCTACCGCGACCAGCAGGCGCAGATGGAGAATCGTCTGGAGAGCATGAAGCTGATGTGGGAACGTGGCGAAGGCGAGGAGGTCCTGCCTGTAGACGAAATCGACGTGGCGCAGGTGGTGAGCCGTATGACGGGCGTACCCGTTGAACGCATGGAGGAAGCAGAGAGCAGTCGTCTGCGCAAGATGGGCGCCACCCTCAAGAGTGCTGTCATCGCCCAGGATAAGGCCATCGACACTATGGTGAAAGCCATCCAGCGCAACCGTGTTGGGCTGAAAGAACCCAACCATCCCATTGGGGCCTTTATGTTCCTGGGACCTACTGGTGTGGGAAAAACTTATCTCGCCAAGAAGTTGGCAGAACAGATGTTTGGCTCTGCCGATGCCCTGATTCGCGTTGATATGAGTGAGTACTCTGAGAGTTTCAATACCTCCCGTCTTGTAGGTGCGCCTCCGGGATACGTAGGCTACGAGGAGGGCGGACAGCTCACCGAGAAGGTAAGACGCAAACCCTATTCCATCGTGCTGCTCGACGAGATAGAGAAGGCCAACGACAAGGTGTTCAACCTCCTGTTGCAGGTCTTGGACGAAGGCCGACTCACTGATGGCAACGGCCGTCTCATCGACTTCCGCAACACAGTCATCATCATGACCTCCAATGCGGGAACGCGCCAACTCAAGGAGTTTGGCCGTGGCGTGGGTTTCAATGCGGGCAGTGCTCATGGCAACCTGCTCGACGAAAAGGACAAGGAGTATGCCCGCAACATTATACAGAAGAGCCTGAGCAAGCAGTTCTCGCCTGAGTTCCTGAATCGTCTCGACGAGATCATCACCTTCGACCAGTTGGGCCTCGATGCCATCAAGCAGATCATCGATATTGAACTGAAGTCGCTCTTCAAGCGTGTGGAGGACATGGGATACCACATCCGCATCACTGACAAAGCGAAGGAGTTTGTGGCCGTCAAGGGTTACGACGTGCAGTTTGGTGCCCGTCCTTTGAAGCGTGCCATCCAAACCTACATCGAAGATGGAGTTTGTGAACTGTTGCTGGGCGATTCGCTGGCTGCGGGTGAAACTATCGTCATTGGCAAGAACCCCAACAAGGATGAGTTGACCTTCAATCCACAAAGTTAATATAGGTTAATGCGCAAAAACAATTTCATCGGTTGAAATTATTTCATTACCTTTGCAGTTGTTTTTAAAAAGCAAGCCATGATGGCTCAGTTGGTAGAGCAACGCATTCGTAATGCGTGGGTCGCGGGTTCGAGTCCCGCTCGTGGCTCATTCCTATTGTGCGAGATTAGCACATCGGTAGTGCACAGGCTTCCCAAGCCCGGGAGGCGGGTTCGACTCCCGTATCTCGCTCAAAGAATAAGGTGTTAGAAATCAGATTGTTATATGATTTTTAGCACCTTATTTTTTTTGATTTTATTTTTTCAGTATACTTACACTAAATTTTTCATGCTTTTCAAGTGTTTTGTGAGTAATATGTGAGTAAAATAGACAAACAAAGATGACGGTTTTTGCACCTATCATAAGATTATCCGAAAGAATTTTGAGTAATTTTGCAGTCAAAATGAGAAAGATGGAAAATAACGATATGAAATGGAAGACGCTCTCGCAACGCTATCTGATAGAGAAGCCCTGGCTCACGGCAAGGGTTGACAAGGTGGAGTTGCCAACAGGGGCTGTCATTGACGAGTATTATGTGTTGGAATACCCCGACTGGGTGAACACAATAGCCATCACGAAGGAAGGTAAGTTTGTTTTGTGCGCCAGTACCGTTATGCCTTGGGCAAGACGGTGAACGAGTTGTGTGCGGGCGTTATAGAGAAAGGTGAGGAGCCTATGGCTGCAGCCAAAAGAGAGTTGATGGAGGAGACAGGATTTGGTGGTGGCAACTGGCAGGAATGGATGACTATTTCTGCCAACCCAAGCACGCATACCAATCTGACTCACTGCTTCTTGGCGACAGACGTTGAACTGTTAAGTGAACAGCACTTAGATGAGGGTGAGGATGTGCAGGTGCGCATCTTTACACGCCAGGAAGTGGAAGATATGTTGCAGAAAGGCGAGGTTTGGCAGAGTTTGATGGCTGCTCCTTTGTGGAAGTATTTTGCCCTTAATCAATAAGGCTGTCGAGAAGTTATGTTTATAGTCATCCTGTTTATCTTTTTGGGAATCCTGTCGGGAGTTCTCTGTCGCAAGCTGTCGACAGGAGCACGCATCTCACTCACCGATGTGGCTGCGCGATGGCAGGGCAGAATCGTCACCTGGCTCATCTGGCTGTTGCTCTTCCTGTTGGGCATTGAGGTGGGAAGCAACGAGATGATTGTGCGCTCTCTGCCCACGCTTGGTGTAGAGGCTTTGTTGCTCTCTTCGGCTGCCACCTTGGGCTGTTGTGTCTTAACCTGGATGCTTTGGAGAGTTTCGAAGAACAATACCGTGCAGGAGAATGCGAAGAATGAAACTTCTGCCGACAAAGAAGGGAATCCTGCCGAGAAAGAAGGCTTGCAAGGATCTTCTCTCATCCGAGGGCTGAAGGTGATGAAGGGAAGTCTCATTGTGGTGGGATACTTCGTCATAGGCTTGCTGGGCGGAATAGAGAAGATGGTGCCTTCATGGCTTCTCGATGGAGACGTGAGTTTTGTGGCACTCTGTGGCTTGCTGCTCTTCGTGGGATTGGGCATCGGACTGAATCCAGAAATGAAGAAGGAGGTTCGTTCGTTGAGTCCTCGCATGGCATTGTTGCCTGTTGTCACGATAATAGGCTCGTGGTTGGGAGCGTTGCTGATATGGACAGTGCTTCACCGCACCCTGTCCGACTGCATGGCGATAAACAGTGGCTTCGCCTATTATTCGCTGTCGAGTATCTTCATCACCGAATATCGTGGTGCCGAATTGGGAACCATAGCCCTCTTGGCAAATATCATACGCGAGATGCTTACCCTGTTGGGTGCTCCGCTGATGGCCCGTTGGTTTGGTCCGCTGGCACCTATTTCTGCAGGAGGAGCCACCACGATGGACACCACCTTGCCCATTCTCTCGCAGACCGTGGGTCAGCGCTATATCGCTCTGAGCATCTATCATGGTTTTGTGGTCGACTTCACCGTGCCCTTCCTCGTCAGCTGGTGGTGTATGGTTTAATTTAAAAGAACTTGCGCAAATGGGGAAGTTAAAGAAGTTAAGTAAGAACAATTTATATAAGAAACATGATAAAAGCAGCATTATTTGATCTCGACGGAGTGGTGCTCGATACAGAGACCCAGTACTCCGTATTCTGGGGAATGATAGGTAAGGAATATCATCCAGAGTTGCCCGACTTCGCCCTTCGCATCAAGGGACAGACGCTGGTGCAAATCTACGATAAATATTTTTCCGATGATGCCGTCTTCGCCCTTGTGGCAGACTATCAGGGCGTAGAAGCAGAGCAAGCCCGTATTACCCGTAGGCTCGATGAGTTTGAACTGCACATGAAGTACGACTATATCGTGGGCTTCGAAGCCTTTGTTGCCGATCTGCGAGAGCATGGCGTGAAATGTGCCGTGGTGACCAGCAGTAACATGGCAAAGATGCGCAGCGTGTACGAGCAGCATCCAGAGTTGGAGTCTTACTTCGATCGTGTGCTTACCAGCGAGGACTTTGCCCGCAGCAAGCCCGATCCCGACTGCTACCTCAAGGGTGCTGCCTGCTTTGGTGCGAAGCCAGAGGAGTGTGTAGGACTGGAAGACAGTTTCAACGGACTGCGTGCCGTGAGGGCATCGGGCGCATTCACCCTTGGACTTGCCACCACCAATTCGCGTGAAGCCATCGCTCCATTTTCCGATTATGTGATCGATGATTATCAAGACTTTGGCTATGAAGACCTGTGCAAGGTGGTAGACGAGAGGGGCAAAAAGTGAAAAAAAAGGCTTTTTTTCTTTGTAGTGTGCCTAAATAGCTGTAACTTTGCACTTGATTTCAAAAACAGAAAAAAAATGGGATATTTATCGACTGACAAGAAGAAAATCACCACCAAGACCTTTGCTGAAATGAAGCAGGCTGGCGAGAAAGTTACTATGCTTACCGCTTACGATTTTACTACCGCAGGCATTATCGATTCAGCAGGAATCGACAGCATATTGATAGGCGACTCTGCCTCTAACGTCATGGCAGGCAATGCCAATACACTGCCCATCAGCGTAGACGAGATGATCTATCATGCCCGCAGTGTGACACGTGCCGTCAACCATGCTCTCGTGGTATGCGACATGCCCTTTGGCAGTTATCAGATAAGCCGCGAGGAGGCGCTGCGCAATGCCTGCCGAATGATGAAGGAGACGGGTGTGGACGCACTGAAGTTGGAAGGTGGTATCGAAATCATCGACACCGTGAAGTCGCTCATCGATGCAGGTATTCCTGTACACGGACACTTGGGACTCACCCCACAGAGCGTCAACAAGTTTGGCGGTTATGGCATCCGTGCCAAGGAGGAAGCCGAGGCTGAGAAGTTGATCAGCGACGCCATCGCCCTCGACAAGGCTGGCTGCTTTGCCATCGTTTTGGAGAAAGTGCCAGCCAAGTTGGCTGCCGAGGTGACACGCCAGGTAAAGGCTGTAACTATAGGTATCGGTGCAGGCGCTGGTTGCGACGGACAAGTATTGGTTTATGCCGATGCCTTAGGAATGACTCAAGGTTTCAAGCCAAAGTTCTTGCGCCACTTCGCCCATGTGGGTGAGGAGATGACCAAGGGGGTACAATCGTATGTTGATGCAGTGAAGACAGGAGGCTATCCTTCTGCCGAAGAATCTTACTAAAATAAAGTATGGATACACAGAATACACCAGTACATCTGAAGTTATGGCATCGTGAGTTCTGGATGCTGGCTCTTGCCAATCTGCTGCTCATGATGTCGGCTTATGGCTTGCTGCCCACCTTGCCTTTCTATCTGTTGGGCAGAGGACTGGACGGCATGCAGACAGGACTGGTTATGGGAATATATGGAGCAGGACTCTTTGCCCTGGGCGGTTCTGCTCTTATTATGTTCAGCGCTATCGTCGCAACCATGTATGCCAGTACTCCATCCTGGGCTTGGTGCTCTGTATGGGCATGGCTTATTATTTAGAGTTTGTGCTGGGAGTGGAGATGGAGTTCCGACTGTTGCTCTTGGTTCGTTTTGCCATCGGAGCCTTCTTGGGACTGGCAGCGATGGTACTGGGCAGTACGCTGGCGATAGACATCTGCGAGTCGTTTCAGCGCACGGCAGCCAATCACATCATAGCATGGTTTGGCCGACTGGCTTTGGCCATGGGACCTTTAGCTGCACTCATAGTCTACAGCTTCTGGGGCTATTGTTACATCCCCGTATTTTCGGGTGTGCTGGCACTTGCAGCCTTTGTGCTGATAGCGATGGTGCGTTTCCCCTTCAAGGCCCCATCCGAGAAGATGCCACTGTTCAGTCTTGACCGCTTCTTCCTGCCGCAGGGCTTGCCTCTCTTTGTCAATCTGATACTCATCATGATGGTGGTTGGGGTGCTGTTGGCTCAGGTTCACAGTGTTACCTACTATGCTATGTTGTTGGCAGGACTGGCCATGGCAATAGTGGCTGAGCGTTTTGCCTTTGCCAATGCCGAACTGAAGAGTGAGGTGCTTACAGGTATCATCGTGCTGGCAGCGGCTGTGCTGATGGAGTTCACCCATCAGGCACGTGCACTCGATTACATGCAGCCAGCCATGATAGGCTTTGCCTCTGGCATCACCGGAAGCCGTTTTCTGCTTTTCTACCTCAAGTTGTCAAAACACTGTCAGCGAGGCACCAGCCAGAGTTCTTTCTTCCTGGCATGGGAGACGGGCATCAGTCTGGGCTTCCTCCTGAAGTTTGGTTTCCTCTCTTCCGACAGCAGCCGTGCGCCTTATGCGTGCTTGGGACTGCTGGTCATCAGCTTAGGGCTCTACAATTTCTTCGTACACCCCTGGTACATGAAACATCGCAACAGATAACTCCCCGAACTACTCATATATTACGATAATAGCATTTAATCAAAACACTTAACCAATGAAAACTAAAACAAATCTCTTGGTAGCAGTATGTCTTGCATTCTGTTGCCTCACAGCGAACGCACGGCAGGTGAACTGCGGTTCGCATTCTCATTCCAAGGACGAAAATACGTGTCATCTGTCTTCTGCCGTAGAGCAGGAGAGGGTACGACTTCGCGACAGTATCCTTACTAACATTTCCGGTGCAAAAATAGCAGAAAAGACTCTGCTTATCAGTCGGTTGGGAGCTAAGAACGATGGAAAGACTGACTGCCGGGCTGCCTTTGCCAAGGCCATCAGGAAGGCTTCTGCCATGAAGGGAGCAAAAATTGTGGTTCCCGCGGGTACCTATTATATTAAGGGACCTATCATGTTGGCCAGCAATGTCTGTATCGAACTGCAGAAGGGCGCCACACTGAAGTTTGCCCCCGAGGAGAAGTATTATCCCGTGGTTAGCACCAGCTGGGAGGGAACTTTCCTCTATAACTATTCGCCCTTCATCTATGGTTATGGATGCCATGATGTAGCCATTATCGGCGAGGGAACCATCGACGGAAACGCCATGACGACTTTTGCGCAGTGGCGCCCCAAGCAGAAACTTGACAAAGACTTGAGCCGCAAGATGAATCATGAGGAGGTGGCACTGAAGGACCGCCAGTTCGGTAAGGGTCACTGGCTGCGCCCACAGCTCTTGCAACTGTACAACTGTCAGGGCGTAACCATTGAGGGAATAAAGATTACCAACTCTCCTTTCTGGTGTGTGCATCTGCTGAAGAGCGAGAACATCATCTGCCGCAATCTGCGTTATGATGCTAAACTTGTGAACAACGACGGAATAGACCCAGAGTGCTCGCGCAATGTACTGATAGAAGGCGTGGAGTTTAACAACGGCGACGACAACGTGGCGATCAAGAGCGGACGCGACAATGACGGCTGGAACGCCAAGATGCCTTCTGAGAACATCATTATCCGCAACTGCCATTTCAAGGGACTGCACGCTGTGGTGATAGGAAGCGAAATGTCGGCAGGTGTGAGAAACGTGATTGTAGAAGACTGCGACTATGCGGGCTATTGCAAGCGCGGCATCTTCATCAAGACCAATCCCGACCGCGGTGGTTTTGTAGAGAATGTGTATGTGAAGAACTGCAGTTTCGACGAGGTGGAAGACCTCTTTTATGTCACAAGCCGTTATGCTGGTGAAGGGCAGGACAATCATCACTTCTCTACCATCAGAAATATTTTCATCGACGGACTGAAGTGTAACAATGTGAAGCAAGCAGCCCTTGTGCTCCAAGGTACTGAGGCCAAGCCTGTATTCAACGTCATGTTCAACAATGTGGATGTAGCGACGGCAAAGATAGGCCTTAGTTTCGAAAATGCCTTGGATGTCAACATAAGTTCCAGCCACATCGGTGGCAAAGTAGGTACGCCTACGACCGTAACTCCTCAAGATAATCTTTTCGGAAAGGAGAAATAGAAGTTTTAAAAAGATATTCTGTTAATATCCCTCAAATGTTTTGGCGTTTGAGGGATATTTTGTACATTTGCGATGTGAAATTTACAATTATTTTCAATTTTCCAATACGAACCTGAATAAAGTAGAAGATTATGCAAGATTTTAAATCATTGGCAGGCGAGCGATTCTCCGCCCGCAAGTTTACGGCAGAACCTGTAAGCAAGGAAGATCTGGAGTATATAATGGAGTGCGTACGACTGGCTCCTTCAGCATGCAACCGCCAGCCCTGGAAATGGCTCATCGTACGTTCGGAACAAGCAATGAAAAAATTGCAGGAATGCTACGACAGAGAGTGGTTCAAGACGGCTCCTATGTATATCGTCGGTATGAAGAACACCGAGGACAACTGGGTGCGAAAGTACGACAACAAACCTCATGGTGACATTGATGTGGCGATAGCTGCCGAGCATCTTTGCCTGGCTGCCACAGAACGCGGATTGGGTACCTGCTGGGTATGTGCCTATGACAGCAACAAAATGAAGGAACTCTTCCCACGCGAGGGCTACGAGGCTGTGGTGATCATTCCTCTCGGCCATATGGCAGAAGACTGTCCGCATAATCCTAAGAATCGCAAAGCCATGAACGAAATCATAGAGGAAATCTGAGTTGGGAAGACAAAGTATCAGCCAGGTAAAGTCGTGGCTGTGGGTTATAAGAATGGCAAGCGTGTGTTGGTAGAAACAGTGGAAACCACCAAACCAGTCTATAAACTTGTCTTGAGCACCGAACGTCAGACTATCAAGGCAGATGGTCAGGATTTGGCAGTCTACAGTTGACTTGCAATGCAGACCGCTTGAAAGATGGAAAAATTTCAGTTATAGCAGAATAGATATTTTTGCCACTTTACGCCACTTACGCCAATGCGCCAAGTGGCACAAATATAGAAAATATAGAAAAAAAACAGTATTTATGGTACTTTTGGTACTGAAATGCCACATGGCACTTTGGCACAAGTGGCACAAACTTCATATATGAAAGGAGAGTTCCTATATCAACTGTTTATCATAATGTCCATTAATATCTAAAAAGAGAACTAAGAAATTAGGAATAAAAGATATATATTTTATTATACGAGAACACATAAGAAAATAGAAAAAACAGCATGGAATAAACTTACTTGCCTGATTCATTTCGAATAGTTTAGTTTTGTTATAAGCTTTTTTTATTTTTGTAAGCGAAAAAAAATAAAATTAATTTTGCTTTATGTATGAATTATCGTATCTTTGCAAAAGATAAGCTGCGCTCGGCAGATATTCAAGCAAGCTTGATGTTCTCTGCAATTTTACAGCATAAACCCTAAACAGAAATAAGTATATGATTACATTTCCTTGCGCCAAGATAAATCTTGGACTTAATATCGTAAGTAAGCGTCCGGATGGTTATCATAATCTTGAAACCGTCTTTTATCCCATACCTCTTACTGATGCACTTGAAATCAAGTACATGGATGAGAAATTTCCAAGTGAGTCACCTTGTGACCTTAAAATCACAGGAAATGATATCGACTGTAATGAAGAAGACAACCTTGTGATAAAAGCTTATCAGCTCTTGGCTGCCGACTTCCAGTTGCCTCGTGTTCATGCACATCTCGTGAAGCGGATTCCCACACAGGCTGGTTTGGGAGGCGGTTCTTCCGATGCAGCCTATATGATTCGCCTTTTGGATGAGCGTTTCCGACTGAATATTGGTATACCTGAGATGGAACGTTATGCAGCCAAATTAGGTGCAGACTGTGCTTTTTTTATCACCGCTGACCCTTCTTATGCCGAAGGAATTGGTGATGTACTGATGCCTGCCGATGTGCCTGGCGCTGGTCTTGGCGGTTACTATCTGGCTGTGGTAAAGCCCTCAGTAGCAGTAAGTACGCGTGACGCGTATGCAGCCATTGTACCAAAGACTCCGGCAAAGTGCTGCAGAGATATTGTCAGACAGCCTATCGAGACGTGGAAAGATGAGCTGGTAAACGACTTTGAGGCTCCTATCTTTGCTATGCATCCTGAGTTGGCTGCCATCAAACAGAGCTTGTATGATACTGGCGCTGTTTATGCTGCCATGAGCGGAAGCGGAAGTGCCCTCTTTGGTATTTTCCGTGAACAACCCACAGGCTTGGAGAAAGAATTCGAGGGAATGTTCTGCCAGGTGATGAAGCTGTAATTCCAGTTTCCCTATGGTAGGAGAAAGCCCCCTACTCTTTCAAACTTGCTAAATTTCTCTATTTAATAAAAACAAGAAATTATTTGTTAATCAGATAGTTATGAACGAACAGACACATCAGAAACTGATGGAGATAAAGCGATCTTTCAGGTTGCTTATGAGTGGCCCCACCTCACAGTCGATGCGCGATAAAGGCATAGAATATAAGATCAACTGGGGTGTTCCCTTTGTAGAACTCAAGAAGATGGCGACGGAATATGGCAAGGATTATGATCTGGCTATAGAGTTGTGGAAGGAAAACATCCGTGAATGCAAGATATTGGCTACACTTATCATGCCTGCAGAACAGATGCTCCCAGAAATTGCTGATTTATGGATGGAACAGGTAGCAGGTCAGGAAATGGCGGAAATGCTGGCGTTCAATCTGTTGCAGTATGTCGACTATGCGCCTGTAATAGCCTATCAGTGGATAGCCTCAGACAAGCCCCTCTACGAGATTGCCGGTTACCATATTCTTGCGCGCCTGTTTGCTGCCAAACGAGAGGCCAACGAACGGGGAATCAACGAGTTTCTCGACCAGGCAGCCATAGCGCTGCAAGGTGACAACATGGGTGTAAAACATGCAGCAGCCAACTGTGTGATGCGCTTTGCCGACATGGATGAAAGCTATGACACCATCGCTCAGAAAGCTCTGAAAGGTATCCTATTCTGATTATTATAGATCTATATCTTTCGCTCAGAGACTCGTGGGAGCGAAAGTGGGAAAATTATCTTTCGCTCCCATAAACATCATACTTACAGGTAGGAAACATCACACTTAGATGGAGAAAGTGGCAGGCTTATGGACTCAACATCATCTTAATGCTCTTTCTGATTCAAGAAGAAGCGTTTGTATTCATTCTCAAAGTTGGGAGTAAAGATATTCTTTCCTATATTCTCGCTGATCTCCTCTTTGCTCCAGAAGCGTCCGCCTGCCAACTCATCCTTATCAGGACAAACCGGTCCGTCGTAGACGCAGCGATGAACGTAAACCAGTTCTTTCTCCTTCAGGCTTTCGAATACATAATGTCCCATGCTGACGGGCTCATAGTCGGTCATTCCCAACTCCTCTCTCACCTCTCTGCGAAGCGCTATTTCTACGCTCTCGCCCAGGTCGACATGTCCTCCACAAGCCGTGTCCCATTTGTCGGGCTGGATGTCCTTCCAGACAGGACGATGCTGCAGGTAGAGTTCTCCCCTGCTGTTGAATACATGCAGATGCACCACAGGGTGCAGTATTTTGCATCCATCATGAGCATGTCCGCGACTGATGGCACCGAGGATGTTTCCCTGTTCGTCGACGATGGGAAACTGCTCTTCCTCGTTGTCGTGATGCTGATTGATTACTTTAGATTCTGTCACAACTAAAAAGTTAATGAATGTTGTTATTGTTTCATTATAACGTTTATAACGTTCCATACTCTTCAGAGTATCGCAGCATCTGCTCTGTGTAGCTCTCAGTGTAGTCTAAAAGCACATCTACAGGATTGCCTTGGTCGTCATGAAGGATCGTCATCTTCGGATTGATGAATCCCTTATAGGGCACCAGGTTAAGCAACTCGTATCGCTGTCTGATTTCGTGATGCAGTTTTGGGTCGATGTTGACAGCATACTCTTCCACAAGACTGCGAGCAGCCTCGAAGTCACCCTCGCTCTTGATGCGCTGAATTTCGGCAAGCAGTGTTCCGAAAGCATTCCTCAGTGCGGCATAATCAGTGATCTGCACATAGGTCTTTCCCTCACGCTGAACGAGCGATACAGCTCCTTGTGAATGATGAAGAGTCCACCAGGCGATGAGTGCACGGTTGCGCATGTGAGCCTCCTCTATCTTGTCGCCTTCCTTGATACGGATGGTTTGAGTGAGCAGACCGTTCATCAGATATGTATAATACTGTGCCTTGTAGGCTTCTGCGTCGGGAAGGAGTCCCAGTTCCACCAGCTTCTCATCGGCCATATAATACAGGCCGAAAAGGTCGGCACGTGCTTCCTCGATGGTATTGCCGTAAGCCTTGAGGGCATCAGGGTCGGTTCCTGGCAGCAGTTGACCGCTGCCGTGTCCCAAGCATTCATGCAGGTCGGTATGCAAGTCGTCCGTCAGGTCGGAATACTTCTCTATCATGGCGAGAGTATCCTTGTCGATGACAAACTCCTCGTCGAATCCGTTGCCATGAGCAGCCTTATTGTACGCCTCGGTCAAATTTCCTATCGTGACACTCTTTGATCCATAGGTCTGTCTTATCCAGTTGGCATTGGGCAGGTTGATGCCTATTGCCGAGGCAGGATATTCATCACCTCCGAGCATGGCTGCACAGATGACGTTGGCAGTGACGCCCTTTACCACAGGCTTGCGGAAGCGTGGGTCAACAGGCGAATGGTCTTCAAACCACTGGGCATAGCTGCTGATGGTCTGGGTTCGCTTTGTGGCCTCGAGGTCTTTGTATTCAACGATTCCCTCCCAGGTACCCTTCAGTGCCAGTGGGTCACCATACACCTCAATGAAGCCGTTGACGAAGTCGACCATACCCTCCTGCTGTTCTACCCAGGCTATGCTGTAGCGATCGAAAACAGCCAAGTCGCCCGTATGGTAATATTTCAGCAGCAGGTCGATGACATGACGTTGCTGTTCGTTCTCGGCATACTTCTGAGCCTTGCGGAGCCATGAAGATATTTCGCGGATGGCCTCACCATACATGCCGTTCTCAGCCCACACCAGTTCTATCATCTCGCCATTGCGCTTGGTGAGTTTGGAGTTCAGTCCGTACGAGGGAGCCTCTTCGTTGCCCTTTTCCTTCATTTTGGCATAGAATCGCTCCACCTCAGCCTGCGTCACATTCTCATAGAAGTTGCAAGCCGATGTCTTCACCAAGTCTTCGCCGTCAGTCTGGTTAACACGTTTGGGCAATACCGAGTCGTCAAAGATCACCGGTACGAGCTCATCGAGCAGGTCTTCCTTAGTCTCTCCTCTCTTCAGTGGCAGCAGTTTTTCGTCCATGCCGTCGATGAGTTGATAGAAGTACTCCTCGCTGAAGTCGGGCTTCATCTTCTCGCAACCATAGTGGTGATAGATGCCGCTTGAGAACCATACTCTTTTGAGATAGACAACGATTTTCTGAAACTCGTCACTCTCAGCCTCCTCGCGAACCTTATAATATAGGTATAAGGCCTCGAGGGTTTTGCGTATGCGCAGGTTGTACTTACCCTGCTGGTCGAAGGTGATGTCGCGTCCCATCAGAGTGGCTTTGGCCAGACAGAAGATGTATAGTTTCTGAGAGAGCGAAAGGCTCTCGAAACCATTCAGGCGATAGCGCAGCATTTGCAGGTCGGCAAAGCGCTCGTCACTATACTTAAACTGATTGTCGTGCATGATGTGATGTTGATGTTCTTATTTTTTCTTCTTCTCTTTCTTCAGTTCTGGGTGTAGATGAAGGTATTCCATGCGGAAGTCGCGTGGAGTGGTGCCATTCTGTTTATAGAAAGCTGAATAGAAACTCTGACGGTTGGCAAATCCCACCATAGAAGCAACATCCTCCATGTTGAGTTTCAGGTAGCGGCGGTCGATGAGTATCGACATGGCCTCATCGATTCGGTACTTGTTGATGAGTGTGGCATAGTTCATGTGGAACTTCACATTGCATACAGCCGACACATATCGGCTGTTGGTGTTCAGGTCCTGTGCCAGTTTCTTGGCCGAATAGTCCTTGTCCATAAACTTCCTCTGGATGAGCAGAATGTTCAGTATCTTGGTGTGCAATTCATCCAGTATATCGGGATTGATGCTTTCCTGATAGCTTGCTCCCGACTCTTTGTATTCTCTGATATTATATTTTGCCATATTTGTTTTGTATGTTTATTCATCATTAGTCTGTACGATAAAAACCATGGATTTCACCCGTAGTGACCCGTTGTTTTGTAACGTACGTACGAAAGTTTTACATTTAGGCTTGCAAAAATAATGAATTTATCCCATTTTATCAAATATCTTGCTTATTTTTTATAAAAAAATCATTACCTTTGCCAGAAATTATCATAAAAATGCAAATAAGCGACCTATTGAGAAACTACTACGGATATGATTTCTTCCGACCCAACCAGGAAGCAATCATCCGTGAGGTGATGCAGGGCAACGACTGTCTTGTGCTGATGCCGACAGGTGGAGGCAAGAGTATCTGCTATCAGATTCCTGCCCTTGCCTTGCCAGGAACGGCTGTCGTTGTCTCGCCGCTTATCAGTTTGATGCACGACCAGGTGGAAACGCTCAAGGCCAACGGCATCGCTGCCGCCGAACTGAACAGCAACAACGACTCCACCGACGAGATGATCATACGCCGCAGATGTATGTCGGGTGACCTGAAACTGATTTATGTCTCGCCAGAAAAACTGATCAGCGAGATACCTTTCCTGTTCAGCAACATCAAGATCTCGCTATTTGCCATCGATGAGGCCCACTGCATCAGCCAGTGGGGACACGATTTCAGACCCGAGTACTCGCAGTTGGGAACCATCAGAGAGCATTTCGCCCATGTGCCCATCATTGCCCTTACAGCCACTGCCGACAAGATAACACGACAGGACATCGTGAAGCAACTGCACCTGAATGGCAAGACATTCGTCAGCAGTTTCGACCGTCCCAACCTGAGTCTTTCGGTGAGACGCGGCGGAACCAAACAGGAGAAACTGCATTATATCTATAGATTTATCAACGCCCGTCCCGGTGATGCAGGCATCATCTATTGTCTTTCGCGCAAGAATACTGAGATGGTGGCGATGGAGCTAAAGAAGAAAGGTATCAATGCCGCGGCTTATCATGCAGGTCTGAGCACTGAGGAAAGGGCTTCGGTGCAGGAACGATTCAAGATGGACCAGGTGCAGGTGGTATGCGCCACCATAGCCTTCGGCATGGGTATTGACAAGGGAAATGTGAGATGGGTCATCCACTACAACCTCCCCAAGAGCATTGAGAGTTTCTATCAGGAGATAGGCCGAGCCGGACGGGATGGGGCTCCTGCCGACACGGTATTGTTCTACTCGATGGCAGACGTCATCCAACTGCGTTCCTTTGCGGAGGAAAGCGGACAGAAAGAGGTGAACATGGAGAAACTGAAGCGTATGCAGGAATATGCCGAGTCGAGGGTATGCAGACGAAGAATCCTGCTCAACTACTTCGGCGAGGAAGCCACTCACGACTGCGGACATTGCGATGTGTGTGCCCATCCGCCACAGACCTTCGACGGAACAGTGCTGGTGCAGAAAGCCCTCAGTGCTGTGGTGCGTGCCGGCGAGAAGATACATATCGGTACCTGCATAGATATCTTGCGTGGAACACACTCGCCTGCTGTTGTGAAGAACCACTATGATGCCCTGAAGACCTTCGGTGCAGGAAGAGACCATCTCGCACGCGACTGGCAGGACTATCTGTTGCAAATGTTGCAGATGGGATTCTTCGAGGTGGCATACAACGAGCATGGAGCGATGAAGGTTACTCCTCTGGGATGGCGTGTGCTGAAGGGTGAGATGCCCGTGCAGTTGGTACTGCTGCAGAAAAAGACTGACGAGATACCAGTGGTCCATGCACGAAAGGTGTCGTCGAAGAAGCCGAAGGCTGCAGAAGGGTCGCTCTTTGAAAGATTGCGGCAACTTCGCAAACGGCTTGCCGACGAACAGGGCTATCCTCCTTACATCGTGCTCTCCGACCAGTCGCTGCACGAACTTGCTTCCGTCAAGCCGCGCACCATGGAGCAATTTGGAATGATCCATGGTATCGGCGAGTACAAACGTAAGAAATATGGCGAGATCTTCCTGAAGGAAATCAGAAAGGTAGACAGACAGGAAGGAGAAATGTTCTGAACCCAAAGACAGTTGAAGAATTTTAAAACATAAAGATATACGATTATGAAGTTTATAGGAATCATTCCAGCCCGCTACGCTTCTACGCGTTTCCCGGGCAAACCATTGGCCCTGCTGGGTGGCAAACCTGTCATTCAGCATGTTTACGAGAAGGTGGCTGCCGTGCTCGAGGCTGCTTATGTCGCCACTGACGACGAGCGCATCTATGATGTTGTGAAATCGTTTGGCGGTCAGGTGGTGATGACACGCACCGACCACAAGAGCGGTACCGACCGTATAGAGGAAGCTATCGAAAAGATAGGAGGCGAATGGGACGTGGTGGTAAATGTTCAGGGCGATGAGCCCTTTGTGGCAAAGAGCCAGCTCGACACCATCTGCCATTGTTTTGACGATCCTACCACACAGATAGCCACACTCGGAAAACCTTTCGAGAGTATGGAGGCTGTACAGAATCCCAACAGTCCGAAAATCGTAGTCGACAATATGGGCTTCGCCATGTATTTCTCGCGCAGTGTCATTCCTTATGTACGAGGAAAAGAAAAGTCTTCCTGGCTCACTCACTACCCTTTCCTGAAGCATCTTGGCATTTATGCCTATCGCAAGGACGTACTGCGTCAGGTTACCCAACTGCCACAAAGTTCACTTGAGATAGCCGAAAGTCTGGAACAGTTGCGGTGGTTGCAGAATGGCTTCAAGATAAAGGTGGGAACCACTGATGTTGAGACCGTTGGCATTGATACACCACAGGACCTTGAGCGTGCTGAGGAATTCTTGAAAGCACAGCTTCTCTAACTTCTGAACCCAGCGAAAGTTATTAGTAAATGAATATATCTCGTTTCGAACAGAATGTAGAGCAGTTTATTGCCCGGCATCAGTTGCTGGACAAGGACAAACCATGCCTTATAGCCTTGTCGGGAGGTGCCGACAGCGTATCGCTGTTGTTGGCGCTTCTCCATCTGGGCTATAAGACAGAGGCCTGTCATTGCAACTTCCACCTTCGTGGCAGCGAGTCGGTACGCGATGAGCAGTTCTGCGTCTCACTCTGCGAACGTCTTGGCGTGCCCCTACATCGCATACACTTCGATACAGAACAGTATGCCTCGCTCCATAAGGTAAGCATCGAGATGGCGGCTCGCGAACTGCGTTATCGCTATTTCGAGCAGCTCATCCAGGACTTGGAGGCGCAGGGTGTCTGTGTGGCTCATCATCGCGACGACAGCGTGGAGACGCTCCTCATCAACCTGATAAGGGGCACGGGCATCAACGGACTGACAGGCATCGCTCCTCGAAACGGACACGTACTGCGTCCGCTGCTCGATGTGAGCCGTGAGGATATTCTGGAGTATCTGTCTCTGCAGCAACAAGACTATGTGACAGACAGTACCAACCTGGTCCCCGATGTGGTGCGCAACAAGATCAGACTGCAGGTTCTGCCCCTGCTTCGCACCATCAATCCTTCGGTTTCCGACAGCATTGCCACTACGGCAACCCATCTGGCTGAAGCCAACAAGATGCTCATTGCAACCTTGTCGGACAGCCGTCTTACCCAGACCGACAGCAAGGGTATCACAGCCATTAGCAAGGAGGAATTGCTGTCGAAGGCAAGTCCTGAGTTTGTGCTCCACGCCCTGCTCTCTCCATATCACTTCCAGGGAACCTCTATCCTGGAAATCCTTAACAGTATATATGCTATAGGCAAAAGATGGCAATCATCTACACATCAGGTGGTTATCGATCGTAATGCTATTCTCATCAAAGCCTTAGAGAAGGGCAAGCAGTCTTGTGCTATCAAGATACCAGAAACGGGTAAATACAGTTGTGCAGAAGGACAATATATCAAGGTGGAAAGCCATGCCAGAACTCCAGACTTCCGTCCGAGCAGGAAACCAATGGTGGCAACCCTTGATGCCGGAAAAGTAGAGTTTCCTCTCACCTTAAGAAGGACCATCCCTGGCGACCGTTTCCGCCCTTTCGGTATGAAAGGAAGCAAACTGGTAAGCGACTTCTTAACAGACATCAAGTGCAATGCCTTCGAGAAGGAAGAACAGTTGGTGGTAGAGGATGCCAGTCAGCGCATCGTATGGTTGATAGGCAGAAGAACCGCTGATGACTTCCGCATTGATGACTCCACAAACCAGATACTACAAATAGAATATATATCAACATGAATTTCATCAGTAATCACTTCGTCAGCATTAGCCTTTTGCTGTGCATTGTGGTGCTCTTGTTTCACATACGTGATCTTCGCCATAAGCTCAGACGTTTGTCTGCGATTGTGAGGCGACTCCACCTACAGGAACGTACGCTCCTGTCGGAACTGGAAAACAAACCGCAGGCCAAACTCAGCAAGGAGGAAAGCCTCTTTGTACGTATCTGTCAGTTGATGGATGAAGATAAGCCTTATGTCAGTCCCGACTTTAAGCCCGAAGACCTTGCTGCGAGCTTAGGTACCAACCGCACGTATCTGGCCAATGCCATCAAACGTTATGGAGGCGGACTCACCATTAGCCAGTTTATCACACGTTATCGACTGCGCTATGCCTCACAACTGCTCGAAAGAACCGACCTCGACCTGAGTGTCAATGACGTATCACAGATGGCGGGCTTCTCGTCGCGCTCTACTTTCAACAGACAGTTTACCCTGTTCTTCAATGACACACCGTCAGACTATAAGGACATGCTGTCGCGCCAACGGGCAGGCGAGACACCCTCCAAATGAGAGAAAACTTTAGAAAAATAAGAGAGAGAAGAGAATCCCGAGAGATAAGCCACGTTTTCGAGTTTGTCCTTGGGATTCTTCCGCATCAGCTCCTTGGCCTTCGACACACGCAAGCCCGAAACCCACTCGCTGAAGTTCACGCCATGAGTCTCCTTGAGAAAGCGTGAGAGATAGGTGTGGTTGGTTCCCACATAGGTGGAAAGAGAATCGAGGGTAAGGTTGGGCTCGGTATATTTCTCCCGGGCAACCCAGATTTTCAGTTTGCTCTCCAACAGGTGATACACCACTTTGCTGTGGGTTATTTCCGGCTGACAAACTGACTTCTCCTGTTCTTCCCATTCCATATAGGCTTTTTCTATGTCGCCATAGGGCTGACAGTGATTCAGAAAACTGATGACAACGAAGAAATTGAAGACCAAAGCATAGCATTGGAAAAAGAAGTTGAACCATATTCCCTGGAAAATAGAAATAAATGCCAGCAGGCCATATACCACCATAAGTAAGATGAGTCGGTTGGTCCATGCCACAAATCTGCGTTTATCGTCAGCGAAATAGTTAGCCATCACCTTGTCGTTGTGCAGGTAAAGTTTGCGGAACTTATAAAGGAAACTTACGATGTATTCGATAAGCAGGAACGAGATGAATGCTGCAATTCCCCATCTTATATTCTCGAACAGTGGCAACATTGACAAGGCGCTTATCGCTATGACTCCCACCCATCTGAAGGCATCCGTCAACAGCCGGCGACGGGTAAGATAGTGATGGTCCAGAAGATTGCAGAGCGCATAGTTGAATATAATGTAGAGCAGATAAATGGCGATGATCTCGTTGTAAATATCCAACACATCGGGCTTGGTAAACCTATCATCGAAAGTGATGCCCCAAAACATAATGTTGAGGCTCATGACAAGATAGCCTGCCGCCAAAAGACTCTTTGAACGTCGGTAAGGTTGGTAAATATTGTTGGCTGGTGCCTTAAAGAAGAGAAGAAACAGTCCGAAAATCAGACTTGCCACTCCTATGCACAGCAAAAAATCTTGGTAAAACAAGTTGGGTGACATCATATTGGTAGGTTTGGTTTATAACTTATCTTGCAGAGATCTTTTGATAATCTTTTGCTAATCTTTTGCAAAGTTACGCAAATTATCCGAAAAGCTTTGTCATAATTCAAAAAAGATGTTTCAAAAATGCAAAATTCTGATTATCAGTTATAACAAACCGTTATTTTGGGCTTTTGACTATCATTTTTTGATGTGATGGCATGGATAAAAAGGTGTTTTTTTTAAGATTTTACAAATCACAAAGAATTGTTTCTTTCATATTACAAGCCTTTTTTGTTAATGTTGATTATCTTTGCATTACATTAAAAGTGCTCTAATAAGGACTTGACTCATACGATGGATGTCATAAAGTTTACAAGGTTTTTTAGTTAAGTAAGTATTATGTGATTCTTTAGGTGACAGATAATAGTATAAGTATGTTTTCAAGGTATGCAGAACTCAATCGAGATGATTGGGTTCTGTTTTTTTTATACTACATCTTCTTTTTATGGTCAGTGCACGTCATCTGTTAATATTCTCATCGGGTATTAAAGTCATAGATAAACTTTTTGAGGAAAAACTTGCAAAGATGTTATTTTTTTATAATTTTACCCGTTGGCGGAATTAATTTAAGTTGATAAATATGAGTAAAAAGTTGCACATATCGCTGATTTTTAGTAACTTAGTGGTGTTCAAAACATTAAGTCCAAACCATCGTATGTACAACCTTTATACA
>ENA-OQEL01000041-OQEL01000041.1-human-gut-metagenome-genome-assembly--contig:-NODE-41-length-49175-cov-8.639455_pt1 | contig 49175 bp, 49 predicted proteins | sample MGYA00242796_ERZ504637 | MGnify/ENA primary metagenome ERZ504637 (study PRJEB26092, sample SAMD00036306) | human gut metagenome | host: Homo sapiens | study: EMG produced TPA metagenomics assembly of... | reverse complement strand
ACATAGTCCACTGGAACACGAGCCGGAGGCAGGTAAGATTGAAGGGCCTGACCCCGGAGGAGTACCGGAATCAGGCCCTTGCGGCCTAGTCGCTATTTAGGGCGTCCAAGATTTGGGGCGCGGTTCAAATTGGCAACGGGCTTCTCAGATTCTGTGGTGCCCCCAGCGGGATGTCCGCGTGCGGCTTCCGCCGCTCGCTTCCGTTGCGTCGCTCCGCTCCTTGCGTGCTGCGCTGGAAAACGCTTGCGCGTTTCCTCAGCTCCGCACCCTGTCGGGTTCGAATCCCGGCGCATGGGTAGCAAAAGCCCGCTACCGAATTGGCAACGGGCTTCTCAGATTCTGTGGTGCCCCCAGCGGGATTCGAACCCGCGATATCCACCTTGAAAGGGTGGCGTCCTTGGCCGCTAGACGATGGGGACAGCGGGAAAGAGTATAGCAGACTTTTTTATCCGTTCACATATCGTTGGCAGATTGAAAAACCACCACACAGGAGTGGGTTTCTATTCCGATATTCAAATATCTCAATCTGTAACATCTGGGCGGGCAAATCGGCTCTATCTGTTACAGATCGAGACAAACGGCGGGCGTCGGGACGAACATCTCATTCTGTAACAGTAAGACGACTTTTAACGGTCTAGATGTTACAGATTGAGACAAACTGCCGTGGCAGATCAAAACCACCACAAAGGTGCCTGTCCCCTTTGTGGTGGTGGGGTGCTAGGGGAGGAGTTTCATCGCGGCGTCGTGGGCGGCGTGCTCGTAGGTGTCGTCGAGGGGTTTGAGCGGCAGCAGGGCGGCGGCCTGTGCGTCGCCACGGCGCTCGAGAGCGTGGGTGATGAGCCAGTCGGCGAGTTCGGGGTTCTTGGGCAGTGCCGGTCCGTGTAGGTACGTGCCGATGACGCCCTTGTAGATCAGACCCTCAAAGCCGTCGTCGCCGTTGTTACCGGTGCCCGTGACGACGGACGTTCCGAGCGGCGTGGCCTCGGCGTCCAAAAGCGTGCGGCCACCGTGGTTCTCGAATCCCACAAAGGGCTCGGGTGCCAGGTCGGTCTTGACGGCGACGTTGCCGATCAGGCGGTCGGAGCCGCGCACGGTTTCGGCGGCAATGACGCCCAGGCCCTCGAGGCGATTCTCACCCATATAGTACGAACGGCCGAGCAGCTGATAGCTGCCGCAGATGGCGAGCAGCGAGCCGCCATCCTCAACATAGGCCGCGACCTTGTCTTTTTGAGCGAGCAGCTCGTGTGCCACGGCAAGCTGGTCGCGGTCAGAGCCACCGCCCATCATAACGATGTCGGCGTCGGCGAGATCGAGCGACTCGCCCATGCGGACCTCGTCCACACGCACGGGAATGCCGCGCCAGGCGCAGCGGCGCTCGAGGGCAATGACGTTGCCGCCGTCACCATAGAGGTTGAGGGCATCGGGATACAGGTAGACGATGCGCAGGGGGCGCGAGAGCTCGACCGGCGCAATATCGGTGGGGACAGCGCTGCCATTGGCGCGCGTTGCGGCGTGGGAGGCAACCGAGCTCGCATCGGCGCCCTTAAGCTCGTCGAGCTCCTTGACCAGCGGCGGGAAGGCCGTGTAGTTGGCGACGGCGTAGAAAGTATCGCCAGCCTCCTCGTCTGCCACGGCGCCGATCGCCTGCTCGATATTCGAGATGATGGCGGCGTCGATGCCGGCGTACTTCAGGCGTACCTGCATATCGTGCGCGCGCGTACCCCCGACAAAGGCGATAAGCCCTGGGGTATCGGCGATGCGCTCGAAGTCGACGTCGTAGATCCACGAGACATCGTGGCCGTCGGCGTCGTTGTCGTTCAGGAAGAAGGCGCAGAGCCTGCCGCCTGCCGTTTTAATGGACTGGATCTGGCGATCGAAGCCCACGGGATTTTTGGCCAGATTTGCCTCGACGGTACGGCCAGCGATTTCCCAGCGGCCCATGCGCCCGCCGGCGGGGACGTAGGCATCGAGCGTGGGCTGCAGATGCGCCGCGTCCACGCCCAGCTCGCGCGCCGCAAAGAAGGCGGCGGCAACGTTGTAGACCATGTACAAGCCGTTGTAGCGCGTGGCGATGTGCGTTGCGGGTGCGTCGGTATTGGGTCCAAAGTTCAGGTCAAAGCCGTAGCCGTCGCAGGTGAGCTCAACGCCTGTCACGCGACGGAGCAGCGCTGGGCGACTCCAGCCGCACGAAGGACAATGATAGGCGCCGAGCTGGCCGTATTGCACGTAGTCGTACTCCAACGGGGTGTTGCACTGCGAGCAAAAGCGCGAGTCGCTAATGCGGTCAGACTCGGTGTCGGTGGCGCCGTCGATGCCAAAGGCGATGCTTGCATTGGGAACGCGCGCGGCGATCGCGGCGCACAGCGGGTCGTCGGCGTTATAGATGAGCGTCGTTGTCGGCGAAAGCTCCAGCGCGTGGGCGATGACGTCCTGGGTGTGGTCGATCTCACCGTAGCGGTCCAGCTGGTCGCGGAACAGGTTGAGCAGCACAAAGTAGGTCGGCTTGAGCTTGGGCAGGACGCGCACCGTGTAGAGCTCGTCGCACTCAAAGACGCCTACGCGCTTGCTGCTGGCGGTTCGCTTAAGGTTGCCGCGCGCCTCGAGCAACGCGCCCACCACGCCCGGCTCCATGTTGTTTCCGGCACGGTTGCATACCACGGTGGCGCCGCTGGCGGCAACGGCATCGGCGATGAGGTTGGAGGTGGTGGTCTTGCCGTTGGTGCCGGTGATCACCACGCTGCGGTCGACAAGGCCCGCGAGGTCGCTTAGCAGCTCGGGGTCGATCTTCATGGCGATACGGCCGGGGAGTACGCCGCCCTGGCGCTTAAGGACGGAGCGCAGTCCCCAGCGGGCGATATCGCTCGAGGTGCAGGCGAGAGATGAGCGGAAGTTCATGAAGCCGTTCCTAACGTGAATGACATGGTCGTGACGTTTGTGCCGTTAAAAGCCGTAGCGGCGCGCAAATTCCTGGGCAAGCTGCGATACGTCTTCGCAAGCGCTGGCCCAGGGGGCAAAGTCGGGAGTGTCCGAGATAATACCGTCCGCTTCCAAACGGCCTGGTGCGAAAGATCCCAGGGATCGCGCGGCTCGGGCCGACAGGGGAGATACGGCGTCTGGTACATGGAGTTCAGTAAGAAGAACGCACCGCCCTCGCAACGGTTGGCAAACTCACGCAGCGCGCGTGTCGCCGGGCGCATCTTGTTCGTTTTGAACAGCAAGATCGTGCGGGCGAGCAGGTACCAGGGGGAGTTCTCGAGGGTATCGGCCCCCATCTGCTCCTCGAGCTGGTGGGCCAGGGCAAAAAAGCCGTCCTCGTCTTCTAGGCGAGCGAGGGCGAGTAGCACGGTGCCTGCAGCTCGGGTGGGATAGCCTTCCGCCTTAAGGACGCGGCGGGCGTAGTTGGCGGCAGCACGGTAGCGAGCGCTCGCCATGCACAGCTGCGAGATGGCCTCGAGCGTGTGGAGCCACCCGATAAGAGCCGGCTCGCTTACGGTGAGATCGGCCGCCGTCACGCCGTCTGCCAGCACCTTGTTGGCCCAGTAGTGCGGGGCCTCCATGTCGAACCCGGGCACGCTCTGTTGCAGGTAGTCGGCCGTGCTCGCCTCGAGCTTCATCAGATCGCCCAGGCAGGCATCGACGGGCGTGTCCGCCAGGATGATGGCGAGCAACTGGGCATCGACGGCCAGCGCATCGACACGAACAATCTTGAGCAGCTCGTCGCGCATGTCGTCGAACAGGTGGTTGCGCGTCTGTTCAAACTCCTCGTCGCTGCCCATGTCCTCGATGCGATGGAGCTCGTCGAGCAGGTGGCGGTGGACGCCTGCATAGGACAGCAGTGCCTGGGCATGCTCGGTCTGCGCATACTTATGAGGGTTGACGCTCACGTCGTTATGGACAAGCTCGCGTGCTGCATCGGTGAGTTCGGGGTGCGACGCAAGGTAGGCGCGCTCCAGGTAGGCGGGGATGTAGACGCTCGGATCCATTAGAGGTCTCCTCCCTTAAACGGCAGGCCCTGCTCGGCCGCCCGCAGGATGCGCTCGTCAATCTGGGAACGCACGATATCGTTGGTGGCGACCCAGGCGGCAAAGCTGGCGTTGTCGGGGGCGCCCAAGCCCTCTTGCAGTACCGGCGTCGCCTCGGACAGCGCAAGGACAAGCTCGTCGGTGGAGCCCACGCCCACGTTGACGCGGGCATAGACGCCATCGGGAAACTCGGTTTGGAAATAGAGCGCCTCGGCTGCGTGTGGGCACGAGCGTGCAAGGATGCGCAAGTAGTGCTCGGCACCCTCGTAGTCCAGCTCGCGCCAGGCAGCGCTCATCAGCGCGATGAGCGTCCATGGGTCCAAGTCGCGCTCCGCGTCCTTGGGACGACGGCGTAGCGGCGTGTTGGTGAGATAGGGGACGGAGTGGGCAGAGCGAAAGCGCTTGAGCTCCTCAGCGGGGTATTCGAGCTTCGCCATGGCGAGCATCGCGGTGTGACGGACGCCGGCCGGATCGTTGGGGGCAAAGTCGAGGCTGCAGTTTGCGGCTTCGAGCGACATGCGATAGCGGCCGCTAATGAGGGCGCGCGACGCAAGGGCGGCAAGCCAGCGCAGGTAGGGGCGGCGCATAAGGTCGCCTGCGGCCTCACGCTCGTAGGGGTCCTGCGCCGAGGCGATCTTGAGCGCCAGGTCGTGCTCGACTTCATCGCGCTTGGATACCAGGTACTGTACGTACTCCTCGTTGGAGTTGGCGGTGAGGGCGGTCAGCATGCGCTGGGCATCCCAGTTGGTGGGGTCGAGCGCGGCTGCCTCGCGAAGCATGTTCTCGGCAGCGGCCTCTTCTTGCTCTGCCTGGGTATCGTCAGGGATAAAGGGAATGCGGTAGTCGACAGCCTCGACCACCTTGGCAATGAGGTGCCCGGCGCGGTCGCGGTCGTGCACGATGAGCGGCGCGGGGTTGCGGGTGAATTGTTCCATCAGACGCTCTACGGCGGCACCGTCGGTGAGCGGGATATTGTCGCGGCGCAAGGCCTCAAGAACGAGGCGATGGCAATCCTCTTGAATGGGATCGAATGCCATGGGGCCTCCTTTGCTGCGGTTAGGGTTCAAATGTCTCTATATAAGGTTCTAGTTTACCCGCATGTGGCACACCGGGGGTGCCGCACTTGGACATGCACCTTTGCACCACGAAGACGGATGTCGCACAAATGTCGGCACCTTGGACGACTGAGTGGTATCACGATGCCGCAAACGGTCGATTTTTGGCGGCGAACGGGGCACATTTTGGAGGGCCACAGTCCTGCCCGGGATATGTGGTCAACCTTGATAAAACGTTTGCCCAGCTTGGGAGTATGAATGCCCCACAAGGGTCTTCAGGGATAGAAAAAACGTTTCATCATTGTCGGCTTTAGGTGAATAACTGACCAACCAGAACGGTAGAATAATGTTTGTCTGAGCGTTGAGACGTTTAGACATCGCGCATTGTCATCGCCGGCAACGCGCAAAACGGTCCTAACGGAGCCAATCGGGTGCTCCGTTATATACGCAAGTCTAAGAGGGGCTTGTTTAGGAGGCACAGTATGGGACGTTTTACCAATCCTCGCGATCTGTACTTTGGTGAGGGCGCTCGCCACGAGGTGAAGAACCTCAAGGGCAAGAAGGCCATCATCGTTTCTGGCGGCAGCTCTATGCGCCGCGGCGGGTTCCTGCAGGACGTTGAGGCCGACCTCAAAGAGGCCGGCATGGAGGTCAAGCTGTTCGAGGGCGTCGAGTCCGATCCGTCCATCGAGACGGTCATGAAGGGCGCCGAGGCCATGCGCGAGTTCGAGCCCGACTGGATTATCGCCATCGGCGGCGGCTCGCCCATCGATGCCGCTAAGGCCATGTGGGTCTTCTACGAGTATCCCGAGGAGTCCTTCGATAACATCATCCAGCCGTTCAGCTTCCCCGAGCTGCGTCAGAAGGCTCACTTCTGCGCCATCTCCTCTACCTCCGGTACCGCTACCGAGGTCACTGCCTTCTCCGTCATTACCGACTACGCCAAGGGCATCAAGTACCCGCTGGCCGACTTCAACATCACCCCTGATGTCGCCATCGTCGACCCCGAGCTCACCTACACCATGCCCGCCAAGCTGTGCGCTCACACCGGCATGGACGCTCTGACCCACTGCATGGAGGCCTACGTTTCCACCTGCGCCTCTATGTTCACCGACGCCAACGCTCTGCACGGCATCCGCGAGATCGTTGAGTGGCTGCCCAAGTCCTATGCTGGCGACCATGAGGCCCGTCAGCACATGCACGAGGCTCAGTGCATCGCCGGTATCGCCTTCTCCTCGGGCCTGCTCGGCATCGTTCACTCCATGGCTCACAAGACCGGTGCTGCCTTCGAGAACGGCCACATCATCCACGGTGCTGCTAACGCCATGTACCTGGGCAAGGTCATCCAGTGGAATTCCAAGGATCCCCGTGCTGCCGAGCGTTATGCTTACGTGGCCAAGGAGATCCTGCACCTTCCCGGCGAGACCAACGAGGAGCTCATCGCCGCGCTCGTCCAGAAGATTCGCGACCTCAACGACCAGCTCAACATTCCGCAGTCCATCAAGGATTACGCGAATGGTGGCGTGAAGGTCGACGCCGAGAACCCGCAGATGGTCTCCGAGGAGGAGTTCCTCGCCAAGCTTCCCGAGATCGCCGCGAACGCCGAGACCGACGCCTGCACGCCCGAGAACCCGCGTGAGACCAAGGCTGCCGACTTCGAGAAGATTCTCAAGGCCTGCTACTACGACACCGACATCGATTTCTAATCGACTCTTGTTATCGTAACGAGGGGCTCCGCACGTATCCGTACGGAGCCCCTTTCTTTTTTATTATTAGAGAATGGGATAGTTATGGCTGCAATTTTCAATAGCCCCAGCAAGTACATCCAGGGTCCGGACGAGCTCGTAAAGCTCGGCTCCTATGTCGAGCCGCTCGGTGCTAAAGCCCTCGTCATCGTGACGCCTTCGGGCAAGAAGCGCGTCGGTGCCAAGATCGAGGGCGGTTTTGCCGAGGCCAAGGCCGAGCTGCTGTTTGAGGACTTTAACGGCGAGTGCTCCAAGGGCGAGGTCGATCGTCTGGTTGCGCTCGCTCGCGACAACGGTTGCGACATCATCGTCGGCGTCGGTGGCGGCAAGATCCTCGACACCGCGAAGGCCGTTGCCTACTACCTGGAGTCCCCGGTCATCATTTGCCCCACCATTGCTTCGACCGATGCTCCGTGCTCGGCACTTTCGGTGCTCTACACCGACGACGGCCAGTTCGACAAGTATCTCTTCCTTAAGGCAAACCCCAATATTGTCCTGATGGATACGACGGTTATCGCGGCGAGCCCGGTGCGCCTGACGGTTTCCGGCATGGGCGATGCGCTCGCAACCTACTTTGAGGCCCAGGCGACGCATGATGCCGACGGCGGCACTTGCGCCGGCGGCAAGGGCGGCATGGCCGGCCTGGCGCTCGCCAAGCTCTGCTACGAGACGCTTATGGCCGATGGCGTCAAGGCCAAGGTCGCGCTGGAGAAGGGTGCGCTCACGCCTGCCGTCGAGCACATCATTGAGGCCAATACGCTGCTTTCGGGCATTGGCTTTGAGAGCTCGGGCCTTGCTGCTGCTCATGCTATCCACAATGGCCTGACGATGCTGCCCGAGTGCCACGGCATGTATCACGGCGAGAAGGTCGCCTTCGGCACCATCGTCCAGCTGGTACTCGAGGATGCCCCGACCGAGAAGCTCGAGGAAGTCTTGGGCTTCTGCATTGAGCTGGGCCTGCCGGTCACGATGAAGGAACTTGGCGTTGCCGAGCTTACGCGCGAGCAGGCCATGATTGTTGCCGAGGCCGCCTGCGCACCCGATGACACCATGTGCAACATGCCGTTTGAGGTGACGCCCGAGATGGTCGCAAACGCCATCCTGGGTGCCGACGCGCTGGGCCACTACTATCTCATGGATGAGTAAATCAAGCTAAGGAAGGGGCAAAGCAAGCAGATGGCTTTGCCCCTTTTTACTATGGTGCAAAGTGGCCTGTCTCCAATGCACAAGTTGGTGCAGGGGGCAGGTTACTTTGCACCAATCGTTGTTTGATGAAGGGCGGATTCTCGTATGGCGCTTCCCATGGTTTATGGCGGTCCCGGCCGGTATGTTCAGGGGCCGGGCGAACTTTCGCGTCAGGGCAGGTATTTGTCATGGTTGGGCTGCGCTGCTTATGTCTTGTTTGACCAGGGCACCGAGGATCGGCTGTGCAAGCAGATCGTCGATGGATTTCTGGACGAAGATCTAAGTGAGCCGTTCTTTAAGATTTATGACGGTCCGTGTACGGAAGACGCCGTTGTCGAAATGGCTAAGGAAGCCCGGGCCGAGTATTGCGACATGGTGGTGGGCATTGGCGGCGGCAAGATACTCGATATTGCCAAGGCCGTTGCGTTTTATGCCGAGGTGCCGTTGTGCGTATGCCCCACGGCGGCTTCGATGGACGGTCCGTGCAGCGCGATTTCGGTGCTGTATCACGAGGATGGGTCGTTCGACCACTACCTGATGCTCGAGAAGAATCCAGACCTGGTCGTGGTCGATACCAACGTGGTCGCGGCAGCCCCACTGCGTATGACGGTCGCTGGCATGGGCGACGCACTGGCAACGTACTTCGAGGCGCGTTCGTGCGCCGCGGCGCACGGTGCCAACGAGCACGGTGGCGCGCCGGGGCACTTGGCCTTGGTTGCGGCTCGTGCCTGCTATGACACACTCATGGAGTGCGGCGTCGCTGCCAAGCGCGATCTCAAAAAGGGCCGTACATCGCCGGCAGTTGAGCGCCTGATCGAGTGCAATATTCTGCTCTCGGGTGTTGGCTTTGAGAGTGGCGGTTTGGCGTTGGCGCATGCGATCGCCAACGGCCTGACGATTTTGCCCGAGTGCAAGGCCATGCACGGCGAGGCCGTAGCGTTTGGTCTGATGGTTCAGCTTCGTCTGGAGCGTGCACCCGAGCTTGATCGGGTGCTCGAGTTTTGCCAACGCGTCGGTCTGCCGACGACGCTCGAGGAGCTGGGCCTTGGCGAGATTTCCGATGCCGATCTGCAGAGTGTTGCAAATGCGGTCTTTAGAAACGAGCGTAACATGGCCAACGAGCAGACCAAGGTGACCAAACAGAAGCTCGTGCAGCTCATGTGTGAGGCATAGCTTGGCGCTTGATTGACCTTGTGCAATCGAGGCGGCGATAGGCATAGGCTATTTGCCGCAAAGATGCGCCGCGTGTAATTTGCCCGAGGCGTGGGCCGATAGCGTATCATTATCTCTTGCTTGTTTGCACTGCTCAGGGAGGGGCCGCGCATGGCGCAGGAACACGATCTGTTTGATGACATTATCGAGATCAGCAAGGGTTTCGACTTTCTTAAAAACCCGCTTGGCGGTGTGACCGATGCACTCGATCCGTCGGCACCGCAGTGGAATCCTGCCGACTACAAGGAGCGTCCGCGCGGCAACACCATTCCGTGCCTGACCTGCAAAAACGAAAAGAGCGGTTGCACCGCGTGCATGGACGTGTGCCCGGTCAACGCTATCGAGGTCGAGGAAGACGCCATCGAGATCCTCGACTCCTGCCGCAAGTGCGGCCTGTGCGCCGCTGCCTGTCCGACCGAGGCGATCATCTCGCCGCGCCTGGCGCCTAAAAACCTGTATGACGATATCGTCTCCGCTGCTACGAGCCACGAGACCGCCTACGTCACCTGCACACGCGCCCTCAAGCGCATGCCGCGCGAAAACGAGGTCGTCGTTGCCTGCGTGGGCGATATTACGGCCGAGACCTGGTTCTCGGTACTGGCGGACTATCCCAACGTGAGCGTGTACCTGCCGCTGGGCGTGTGCGATAAGTGCCGCAACACCGGTGGCGAGGACATTCTGGGCGAGGCCATTGCTACCGCCGAGGAGTGGGCGGGTACGGGCATGGGCCTGGAGGTCGACCCCAAGAGCCTCAAATGCCATAAGCGCCGCGAGTACGAGCGCAAGGAGTACATGGAAAAGATTGCCCGTACCACGGGCCTGACGGTGACCAAGCTCAATCCGGCGACGGCGGCACTGGCCTCGGTGACGCAGAAGTTGAAGGCTCACCGTCACCAGATCACGCAGCTCGAGCGCACGCTCAACACCATGTGCGGCACCACGACGGCCAAGCGTCGCCGTTCGCTCACGCACGGGCGGCAGCTGGTGCTCTCGACATTGCAAAACCATCCCGAGCTTGCCCAGAACATGCAGGTGAGCACGCCGGAATGCGATTTTGACAAGTGCACGTCGTGCGGCGAGTGCGTCAATGTATGCCCCACGTTCGCCTGCGATTTGGTGGGAAGCGGCCGCTTTGCGTTGGAGTCCACGTATTGCTTGGGCTGCGGCGCCTGCGTCAAGGTGTGCCCCGAGCATGCGCTCAAGCTGGTCGAGCACGATGCGTCCAATCTGGTCGTTGTCGACCCCGAGGCCGAGGAAAAGGCCGCTCAGAAGGCCAAGGCCCACGAAGAGGCCCAGAAGGTCAAGGCCGAGGCAAAGGCCAAGCTGGACAAGATGCTCGACCAGGTGGAGAAGCTCGCGGACTAGTCAGCGAGCTCTATCTCTGCTTCATTTGCGCCGCCGCGGTGTCCGGATTCGCCCGGATGCTGCGGCGGCGCTATACTTATACGGTTTGAAGTACCTGTACCAAAAGGAGCTGTCGTGTCCCTTTCCATCGGTATCGTGGGCCTGCCCAACGTGGGCAAGTCGACGCTGTTCACCGCGCTTACCAAAAAGACCGGCCTTGCCGCCAACTACCCGTTCGCCACGATCGACCCCAACGTAGGTATCGTCGATGTGCCCGATAGCCGCTTGCAAAAGCTTGCCGACATCGTCAACCCGGGTCGCATTGTGCCGGCGACGGTCGAGTTTGTCGACATCGCGGGCCTGGTGAAGGGTGCCAACGAGGGCGAGGGCCTGGGCAACCAGTTCTTGGCCAACATTCGAGAGACCGACGCTATCTGCGAGGTCGTGCGCTACTTTAAGGACCCCAACGTCATGCGTGAGGTGGGCCGCACGGGCGAGTTCGTCGACCCCGCCGGTGACGCCGATACCATCATGACCGAGCTTATCCTGGCCGACATGGGCACGATCGAGAAGCAGCTGCCCAAGCTCGAGAAGGAGGCCAAGCGCGACAAAGAGCTCATGCCCAAGTTCGAGGTGGCCAAGCGCCTGCTCGCTTGGCTCAACGAGGGCAAGCGAGCCGCGTCCATGGAGATGACCGACGAGGAGCGTGCCGCCGCCAAGGGCCTGTTCCTGCTCACTATGAAGCCCATTCTGTACGTGGCCAACGTGGACGAGGATATGCTCAACGAGGACCTGGCGCCCATCGATGGCGTCAAGCCGTTGCCCATCTGCGCCAAGATTGAGGCCGAGCTTTCCGAGCTCGATCCCGAGGACGCCGCCGACTACCTGGAGAGCTTGGGCCTGGAGCAGCCCGGCCTGGACGTGCTCGCGCAGGCGGCCTATAAGCTGCTCGGTCTGCAGTCGTTCTTTACGGCCGGCGAGATGGAGGTCAAGGCCTGGACGGTTCGTCAGGGCGCGACCGCCCCGCAGGCCGCCGGCGTCATCCACACCGATTTTGAACGCGGCTTTATTAAGGCCGAGGTTATTGGCTACGACGACTACATCGAGCTTGGCGGCGAGCAGGGCGCCAAGGCCGCCGGCAAGCTGCGTATTGAGGGCAAGGACTATGTCATGGCCGATGGTGACGTCGTGCATTTCCGCTTCAACGTGTAAGGACGACGCATATGTTTAAATATGGCAAAAAAGCCGGCTACATGGGCATCGCGCTGCTCGTACTTGCGGTGATTCCGCTGGTGGTTGCAGCGTGTGTTATCCCCAACATTGGCCCCGAGGTGGCAACGAAGTTTAACGCCGCCGGCGAGGTGACGCGCTGGGGTAAGAGCTACGAGCTGCTGGCACTGCCGGTGCTCAACCTGCTGCTGAGCGTGGCGACGTACTTTACGGCGGGACGCCAGGCAAAGAACAACGAGGACTCCGCTGTGATGGCACGTCTTGCGTGCGAGCGCTACCTGCGCAACGGCTGCATCACGGGCGTGTTCCTCAACGTGATCAACGTCTACTTTATGTATTCGGCGATTACTGGAACGGGCTTTGGCTTTGGTTTCTAGCTTGTCCTTTTAGGCAACGAGCCTGCACGCATATTCAATGGCTGCTGCGAGGCCGCCGCTCGATCGTGGTTTAAAGACCATATCGGCGGCGGCCTCGTTTTCGTATCCGGCGCCGCGAAGGGCAAGTGCGATACCGGCTTCCAGGAGAAGGGGCAGACCGTGTTGGCTGGTTGCGATTACGGCAGCCTGATTGAGCGAGCAGCTGTGCGCTTGGCATTGGATGGCAAGTTCACCTTGCGCCGGGCAAGGGACCAGAACGGCGGCGACGCGACTTGATAGCAATGCAAATGCTGTGCGCTCATCGGGCGAAAGGCATTCTGCTTCAACGACGACGAGCTTGGGCGGCGCGCTGTTTGTGCGAAGCGTGGCTCGGTACATGCGGACCGAAGAACCCAACATAGAAAACTCCTGTGTATTCGGCAAAACGTAAACTATAGTTTACGTTTATGTTCGGCTCCATTTCAAACTCGGCTGCATGGACGAACGTGCGAAACAGATTCTTGGCAGGCGGGTCGAAGAGACACGCAGGGACCTTGGTATCTCCAAGGTTGATTTTTGTGTGGCGACAGGAATCAGCCGACCCTACCTCGACCGAATCGAAGATGGGACGGCAAATTTCACGCTCAAGGTTCTATTTAAGATCGCACCCGCACTCGGTATGACGGTGTCAGAGCTTCTTGAGGGTATCGAGTAGCCTTTTTTGCTAAGATTTGCCGCTTGTTGAACGGGTCCCCCCGACGGCGGCGTGCAAAAACGCGAGTATTCAGCATCCCTCAATAATTTGACGGCAGCCGGGGCCACAAATACGACGCGTAATGTTTTGGACTATCCACAAAATTCAATAATATGAGGAATAGCAAGCGCGCGGAACGAGTCTTTCGAGTCGAAAGGCAATTTACAGCCAGCGGTTTTAACGTTCCCGGAAGGGGCGGATGCTGAAAACTCCGCTTTTTTGCACGTTCCGAGGGGTACCACGTGCCCTACAAGGCCCAAAGAGGCGGATTTTGTTTTAGCTACGCCATCGGGATACGGTCGTGGTTGACTTGGCTGTAGAACAGGCGTTGAATCTCTGCCGCATCACGTGACTGGCCGAGTGCCCACATGGTTTTGGCCACGAGCGTCTCGGTTGTCATATCGTCGCCGCGTAGAATGCCCGGATGGTCGGCGTAGGCACGGCCGACCTCATAAACACCCAAATCGAGGCCCTCCTCGGGGACCTGTGTGGTCATAACGACGGTGCGACCCGAATTGACCCAGCGGAAAATTGCCTCTTGGAATGACTCGCCGGACTCGCCAAACTCGGGGATACCGCCAATGCCAAAGGTCTCCAGAATCACGGCGTCGTAGCTATCGGCAAGGGCGTCAAGGATACCCGGGTTTACGCCGGGCGTCAGCTTAAGGACAAACACGCGCGGGTCGATGCTATCGTAGAAACGCACCGGGTTTTCGCCCTGATGCGTGCCGTGAAGCCCGTTGCGCACGATGCGGTCGTTGCGGATGTAGGCAATGGGCGGATAGTTGACGCTAATGAACGCGTTAAAGCTCATGGTGCGCTGCTTGCGGGCGCGCGTACCGGCAATGGCGACGCCGCCAAACACGATAGAGACGTCGTGCGAATGCTCATCGAGCGCATAGAGCAGGCTCTGGTACAGATTGAGTTTGGCGTCAGTAAAAGGGTTGCCCATGGGCTTTTGCGAGCCGGTGAGTACGATGGGCTTGGGACTGTCCTGAATCAGATAGGAAAGCGCTGCCGCGGTGTAGCTCATGGTGTCGGTGCCGTGCAGAATCACGAAGCCGTCGTGGTCGGCATAACCCTCGACGATGACGTCGCGGATACGCATCCAGTCACTCGGGCGCATGTTGGTGCTGTCGATGTTCATGGGCTGCACGACGTCGAGCTCGCAGAGGCCCGAGATCTCGGGGACGCTCTGGGCGAGCTCCTCACCGGTCAGGGCGGGGGAGAGGCCGTTGCCGTCCTCGGTCGATGCGATGGTGCCGCCCGTGGCGATGAGAAGGATGCGCTTCATGCTGGTATTCCTATCGTATTTGCCGCCACAGAGGCGGGGTCGTTCGGCAGTATTGTGGCACAGGGCGTCCAATGTTCAAACGTATTACATCATCTGTAACGTTTGGTAATACTTCAATTGTCGTCAAATAGGGGCCCAGGTCGTGCGTTTGCCGTGCGCTGATGGCTGCGAGAGGCGAGAAACCCCATATAACGTGTACACTATGGAGGTTATTTTCGTTCATTCACGCGGGTGGGCACCGGCTCCCCGCCAACAAGAGGGGGAACCATGGATCAAAAGGCTTCCGCAAAGGTCCTCGTACTCGACTTTGGTGCGCAGTACGGTCAGCTCATTGCCCGTCGCGTCCGCGACCTCAACGTGTATTCCGAGATCGTCCCCTGCGACATCTCGGCCGACGAGATTCGCGAGATGAACGCCTCTGCGCTCATCCTTTCCGGCGGCCCGGCTTCTGTGTATGCCGAGGACGCTCCGTCCATCGACCCCGCCATCTTTGACCTGGGCCTTCCCGTCCTGGGCTTCTGCTACGGTCATCAGATCACGGCCGTGACGCTCGGTGGCAAGGTCGGCCACTCCGAGGTGGGCGAGTATGGCCGCGCCACCATCACGCGCACGGCCGGCGCCAAGCTTTTTAACTCCACGCCCATGGAGCAGACCGTTTGGATGAGCCACCGCGACGCCGTGTCCGAGGTGCCCGAGGGCTTTACCGTTACCGCCAGCACCGACGTGTGCCCGGTTGCCGCCATGGAGTGCGTCGAGCGCAAAATCTTCACCACGCAGTTCCACCCCGAGGTCAAGCATTCCGAGTACGGTCAGCAGCTGCTGAGCAACTTCCTGTTTGAGATCTGCGGCCTGGAGCCCAACTGGAGCATGGACAACCTGGTCGAGACCATGACGGCCGAGTTTCGCGAGAAGGTCGGCGACGACCGCGTGATTCTGGCCCTGTCCGGTGGCGTCGACTCCTCCGTCGTGGCTGCGCTGGGCGCCCGCGCCGTGGGCAAGCAGATGACCTGCGTGTTCATCAACCACGGCCTGCTGCGCAAGGGCGAGCCCGAGCAGGTGGAGGAGGTCTTCACCAAGCAGTTTGACGTCGACTTTATTCACGTCCACGCCGAGGACCGTTATGCCGAGCTTCTGGCCGGCGTGACCGAGCCCGAGGAGAAGCGCCGCATCATCGGTACGCAGTTCTGGAAAGAGTTCTTCGCCGTGGCGCAGCAGCTCGAGACCGATGGCAAGCCGGTCAAGTACCTGGCTCAGGGCACCATCTACCCCGACATCATCGAGTCTGGCGCTCGCAAGACGGGCGGCAAGACGGCCACCATCAAGAGTCATCACAACCTGATCCCGTTCCCCGAGGGTGTGCACTTCGACCTTATTGAGCCGCTCGATCACTTCTTTAAGGACGAGGTTCGCGCGCTTGGTTTGGCACTTGGCCTGCCGGGTCATATCGTGTTCCGCCAGCCTTTCCCGGGCCCGGGTCTGGCCATCCGCATCATCGGCGCGGTCGACAAGGAGAAGCTCGAGATCCTCAAGAATGCCGACGCCATCGTGCGCGAGGAGCTCGACGCCTATAACCAGCGTCTGTTTGAGCAGACCGGCGAGCGCAACTCCGAGCACAGCTGCTGGCAGTATTTTGCGGTCCTGCCCGACATCAAGTCCGTTGGCGTTATGGGCGACGAGCGCACCTATCAGCGCCCGATCATCTTGCGCGCCGTGGAGTCCAGCGACGCCATGACCGCCGACTGGGCCAAGCTGCCCTACGACGTCCTGGCCCGCATCTCCGGCCGCATCGTTGCCGAGGTCCCTGGCGCCAACCGCGTCTGCTACGACATCACGTCCAAGCCGCCCGCGACGATCGAGTGGGAATAAACGATATTCGTTGATTTCAAGCCTCTGACCTGCGAAAACAGGTCGGGGGCTTCTTATTTTGCAACCTCTGTGCAACCTTTATGGTTTCGCGCCCCGTGAACAGGGGACGTAGCACTGCTCACGTCTGGGCCCATGTCGGCACCGATCATTGCCCGCGCTGCTTCTGCTTGCGCTTCAGCTTCCGCTGCTCGAAGCACGTCGTCGGGAGTTCCGCGTCGGCGTCCCGCCTTCCCGCCGATGGAGGGGTTGGCGGCTCCCTGCAGAGCCGCGGAACCGCCTATATCCGCTTGTTGCGGGCTTGCTTGAGCCAGTTCCTCTTGAAAGAGCCTATACCTCCGAAGAACTTGTTGTACGTCTCATCGCTCTCCTTGGCCTTGTACTTGACCAAGGCAAGTTCGATAGTGCAGAGGTAATCCGCCGCTTGCTCGAGACGGTAGTCGGTCATCGAGGTCTTGCGGCGTCGGACGACCCCTTTTGAGAGGACCTTGCCCACCGAGCGGTCGAGTGCCTGCTTGACGATATCCTGACCGTTGTCGTAGTAAACCTTCACATCGTCGAAAGATTGAAAGAAGCCCAGGTGTTCAATCATGGCAGAGGAGATATCGCGCCCCATACGCTCCATTAGCCTTGCCGGGTCTTCGAACTGGCTGCGGCGGTAGACAAACGTGATATAGGAAATGGGAAGTTTGCGGACGAACGAGGAGAAGTAGGCGAGCATCACCTTGCGCTGCTCGATGTTAAGAAACTCATAGTCCTTGTGCCCGTTTATGAGAGGCTCGGAGTGAAACGGAATGTTAGGGAGATCAGCCCTGGCAAGCTTGGCCTCATAGCCCGTGACCGCCTCGGCGATGCTGTCTGCCTGGTCGTGAAAGACGAGTGTGAGCAGGTAGTAGCGAGCTTTGCCGCCGCGGTCGCCTTCACGATGACGAAGTCGCAGGTCGCCATGTTGCCGACGACTAGGTCGTCCTGCCAGCTCGAGATGTCGATGCCGTTAAGCCCTACGGTTGGCACCGCCCTTCGGGATGACGATGCCCTTGTCGCCTCCGCCGAGTGCCGCCATGATGGGAGAAAGGACCGCCATCACGAGCGCCACGACCAGGCCCCTCACGCTCGGGTCCAGCACGCACCAGCCCATGATCAGGTCGATGTTGGCGATGACCACGCCAAGGACTCCCTGCACGATCGTGCGTGCCAGTCGCCAGTACCACTCGTTGCTTGCCAGAAACTCGTTCATGTCAGCCCACCTTTCCCTTCAAGGACTCGATGTCGTGCATCGCGACAGCCATGTCCTGCTCGAGTACGTAGGTGCGCTCCAGGACCTGGTTGTGCTTCTCGACCTTTTCCGTGAGGGCGTCGAGCTTGACCTCCATGACGGCTCTGCTCTTAGAGTTGGAAAGGATCACTCCAATCAGCGTTACGACACCAGTAATGCACGCCACGATGATTGACTCCATAAAAGAACTGCCTCCCGAGATCGGCTTTTCGTCCTCGGGAGGCAATGTCCGACCGTGTCACAAGTACGCAGATTATGCTCGGAGTTGTCGCTTGACCTTACGTTCTTCTATGCATGATGTCGAGATGCTTTCTACTCATCATCTGAGGTTATAAGGACGCGTGGAATCGCCTCTTCGCTTGGAACCATCTTCTTCACCAGTGCAAAACACTCAGCAAAGTCGTCGCCTGGCAGGCAAAAGACCCTATGCTTCTTTGTTCCATTGGGATATGTGACGGCAAACGTCGTTGAACCTATGTCGGCAACAAACTCCTCGTCATCTAGCTCTAGGATACCGGTGACCTTCTCGGCAGCTTCATCGAACAGCGCACGATAGCCAAGGCCGCTTGGCTGGTATGCCCAGCTCATCGGCAAGTTATGCTCTGATATCTTACGAGGCTTGTATTTGTAGCTGATCCAATCGGGTGTGATGACAACCATGTCGGTGAATGCCTCATCAACGCTACAAAAGCCCGATTCGCCCTTGATGACGATGCGGGACATCGTAGGCATGCTAACTACAGACAGGTGCTTGTACTCCTCAAAGAATGGATCCTCTGAGTCATCATCAGGCTCTTGGTCATAAACAGTCACGAGCCCTCGGTCCTTTAAGTAGTCAAGCATGGCTTCAATCACATCACGTTCATCCTGCCATTCCATAGTTTGGAAGTATTCGAGATCCTCCACAGGCCTCGCATGGTCAGGAAACCAGTGGTTGAGAATTCGGGTTGTTTGTCGATCTAGTTCTCTTTCGAGCTCGCGCCTCTTATTCCAGTCCAGACCCTTGTACTCAGCTTCAGAAATGCCATGGATGAGCAGCGTGTCAATAAGCTGACGATAGGAATCAAGCCGTAACTGCTCCGCAAGTTTGTATGGGAATTGCTTCGGGCTCAGATAGTGCTCACGCCAGTAGTCAAGGACTCCCTCTTCTTTCATGATGTCGAGATTGAGCGTCCATGCGTAGCGACCCGCAAGATAGTCTGGGTAGACGTCGAGCTTCTTTGCAATCTGATCCAGCAATTCGGGACGTATCGTTCCCGACTTCACCGCACGAAGTATGGTTTTCTCTGTTCTGCCAATGTCGGCATCAGCCCCAATCTTACGTATGCTCGAGTCAAGCCGGTGTATCACCCACTTAAACCACTCGGGGTCAATTTTCTCTCCAAAAGCATCAGTCTCAGCATTGTTCATCTTGACTCCTTTAGTACGGACATTTTGGTGTCCTAATGGCTGTTCACAGAACACAGCATTTCGTACTACCGTGCATTATGTGGCCACGAGGTACGGACATCAAGCCGTGTAATCAATGCAAAACACTAACGGGCTCCATGTGAGCCCTAGAACGGAGAACTAACAATGGCGACTAACACGCTGGTACCGCATTACGAGGACAATGACATGGATCGCAAGGATCTCGCCGACTTCGCCAAGCAGAGCATGGATAAGGCCATGGACACTAATCACTCTGTTGTCATGCGCCAGATGGAAGTCCTGAGCATGCAGGCCGACGAGACACAGGCCCTGCTCCAGAGCGGCAATCTGACCGACGAACAGTTCGATAAGGTCATGCAGGAGTCTGAGAAGATTCGACAGGCAATGTCCGATACCACGACGAAGCTGCATAAGTCGAACTTCGAGTTGGTTGTGGGCACCTGTGCTGTGCTGTTCTTTGGCGGTCTGTTTTTTACGCTTCGCGCTGCTTAGCCGACATGTATGAGGGGTGATTAATCCATTGTCCCTCATACATGTTTTCATGCCGAGATGTTGCATTCCAACGTGCTTGCAGCATCTATGCGGAAGTGCGCGTGTTCCGTCTTGCTGCTGGCCCACACCGTGCCATATCCGACGACAAGTCCCTCACTGGGAAAGATGGTCGCAACTCTATCGTCCGTCTTCATCGCTGTGTATCTCAATGGTGAGGCTCAAGTTGTTACTCATCGCTACCTTTGTCATCAATCTCGCGCAGACGCAAAAGCCAGCGTCTCATGCTCCCGTCCCCAAAGAAGCCGAGCAGTGCCCCATCGCAGAAGCGTTCTGCTCTCACGGCTCCGAGCAGAAGCGCCATCACCGCCTGGCCGTCAAGTTCCGATACATCTGCCCCAGACATTGCTTGGCTGCTCCACTCGAGTCCGTTGCGTTCAAGTATGTCGTGGTAATGCGTGAACTCGTACTCTGAATGCTCGTCGACGAAGTCGTAGATTGCTTGTTCAACGTCAGCAACCGTCGTTCCGTAATTCACGTAGGGTATCTTGATTGGGTCGTCCATGGTGCCCTTGCTCTCTCGGTCTACAACCCAGTTGCCAAATCCCTCGGCATTCTCAATCGCAGGCAGATGTTTTGTCAGGCTCTCAAACATAAGCCGCCTCTTTTGAGAAATGAGCTTCAGCAATACCGTCGAGCTGCGAACGTATTGTCTCGAAGGGCTGGTTCAGGTCCAATGTCCTCACGCTTATCTGGTTACCGCTCATCTGATACACACCATCAGGCTGCACGTCTTCGTCGGTCTTGGCGTAGAGCAGCATGCCCGACACGCTATGCTGCTCGTGAGTGCTGGCGAGCTCCGCTTCCTTGTTCTTCACGTAGGTGAAGATCTGGTATAGGTTGCCGGAGTGGACGCTTTGCTTGCCGAACTGCTGTTGCGTCGTGTGACTGTAGTACTTCGCGTCGACGATGAGGACGGCCCTGCCTCGTGTGAGCGTTATGTCGGTGTGCATGGCGGGGAGCATGTCATCGAAGTTGTCGTCGAGCGCCCAGCTGATGTACGGCGCCCCCGCGGAAAGCTCTGGGTGCTCACGTCTGTAGTACTCGAGGATGAACTTCTCGTACAGGTGGCTCATTCGCTGCTCGTCGAGGAAGTCCATCATGCGGAGACCCCCGCTCTCCCGCGTCTGGAGAAGGCCCTTCACGACCAGCCAGCACACGTTCATGAGCATGCGATAAGTCTGGTTGTTCCGGTCGAAGCGCATGTGCCAGTCTTCGCCCGAAAGGTTCACGTCTTCCACGTCCACGAAGTACGGAAGCAGCCGTCTAAGTGCCTTCTTGCGCGCCTTGTCGATGTCCGAACGAATCAAGAGCATGATCGTCGCCTTGAGGATGCGGTTCATGCGCGTGTCCGTGCTGAACTCGTCGTAGCTGCAAACCAGCTGCCTGCGCAGAATCGAGCGCGTCTTCAAGGACTCGGACAGCTCAATCTTGCCCCTCGGTGAGGAGAGCATTTCCTTGCGGTCGACGTACTCTCGGCCAAGGCCGCGCTTGAGCTGCAGGCTCACGCCCCGTGACAGTATCTCGGCGAGGAGGTCGGCGGTGTTGTCGAACTCCTCGGCTGCGATGCCGCGGTAGCCCTGCCCTTGCAGCGTCTGGAACGCATAGGTGAGCATGTGGTAGATGTTCTGTATCCGGATCACCGGATTGACCTGCGCAACTTGCCGGCCCACTCGTCGACCTTGGTAGGCTCGTCGAACCAGTACTCGCGCAACATCGGCACGAGCTCGTAGTTGACGATTGCCGAGAGTTTATCGTCCGTTACGTCGTCCGGGGACATGCGGCAGAAGTAGCTATGGCCGATGCAGAAGCCGTCTCCCAGCGACTCGTCGGACGCGATCGCCTCGTTCAGCTTCACGACGCAGGCGATGAGCCTATCGAACTTCTCGCTGGCAAGTCCCTCCTGATAGGCGATGAAGCTCTCCGTGTCGAAGGCGGGACGGAGGTCGAAGAACGCGAAGCGGCGGCGCAGGGCGTAGTCGAGCATGGCGAGCGAGCGGTCCGCTGTGTTCATCATTCCAATGAGGTATACGTTGCTCGGGACGTAGAACAGCTCGTGCGAGTAGAGGAGCTGCAGCGTGTTCCTGGGCCCGCGCTTGTCGTTCTCGATGAGCATGAACAGCTCGCCGAAGATCTTCGAGAGGTTGCCACGGTTGATTTCGTCGATGATGAAGAAGTAGTCGTTGTCAGAATCGTCCTTCGCATTCTTGCAGAAGTTGTAGAACGCGCCCTTCTCGAGGTCGAAGCCCTGTGCGTTCGGGCGGAACCCCTCTATGAAGTCCTCGTAGCTGTAGCTCTGGTGGAACTGCACCATCATCACACGCTCGGCGTCCTTCACGCCCATCATGGAGTAGGCCAGGCGCTTTGCGGCGAAGGTCTTGCCTACGCCTGGGGCACCCTGCAGGATGATGTTCTTCTTCGCGCGCAGGACGTTGACGAGGGTCCTGTAGTACTCGCCGTCCATGTAGACCTCCGAGAGGAAGTCCTCGGACGTGTACGCTGGGTATTCAACCTCCTCCGTGTCTTCTTCGACTTCGCCGCCCTCGTTCTCGAAGAACGAGTTGAGCTTCTCAACGAGGTCGGGATAGGCGGTGATGTCCGTCAGGGTCTTCACGGCGAGGAAGTCTTCCGTGTGCCACTCTCCTCTGTTCGTCCAGCGTACCCTGCGGATGTTCGGATAGGAGTCGCCATTTTCGTCGAATTGGTAATCCCCCTCAACGATGCCGCGACCAATAATTACGCTGCGGCCCCGCTTAGCAAAGACAACGTCGCCCGGCTTGATTTCGCGCGAGAACTGCCAGAGCGCGAGCGCGGAGTTCTTCTGCGAGTACTTGCTACTGTACAGGGTGCGCAGGTTCTTGCGGATGTCTTCCTTGCTGGCGTATTTCTCGACGTCGCCGAGCTTGCTCCAGCCGACGCCCATTACGCCACGTGCGTAGAAGTCATCCCACCTCGCGGCACCGTCTCCCGGGGAGTAGGTCCAGTAATGTGTGGTCTTGACCCCCTCGTCTCCAAGGGAATTTTCTTCCGCCTTCTCGGCTGCAGCCTTCTCGGCAGCCTTCCGCTCCTGGTTGACGCGTTCGGACTCCACGAAGGCGGCAGCCGTCAGCGAGGGGAAGTCTGCATACGAGCACTCTTCGCTTCCGAGCTCCGACTTGATGGTGTCGCAAATGTCGAGGTAGCGATCTCCGTCATGAACTGGCGAGTCCTTCTCCTTTGGCGCTATGCCGGCAATGGTGGAGCCAGCCTTTGCCACGTCGGCCATGAACCAACGGTTGCGCGAGTCCAGGCTGATGAAGTTGTAGGGCCTCGCCCAGTAGAGGCCCATGGTGAGCTTCCAGCCAAGTGTGAACTGGATGACGGCGGTATCGAATGCCTCGACGAAGACCTTCCGGGTTTCCTCGTTGTCGTCGGCGGCCAGTGCAAGTTCGGCCTCGAAAACATGCCAAAGGTTGTCGATGTCATTCTCGCCGCGCCGGTCGTCGTTGGCGAAGGCATAGAAGGTCGCGTTGAGGTTGTTGAGCACGGGGATGCCCTCGAAGTCCGTGGGCTGATCTGCCCCAATGTCGAACACCTCGGCGATGCCGGCGATGATCTTTTGCCGGTTTGCGTCTGTGATGCCCTTGTTGAAGAGGCCGAAGACGGTGAACGGATCGATGTCTTGGAGCTCATCTGCCTCAAGCTTAGGGAGACTCATCCCGATCGATTCATAGACAGTTGCTAGCTTGTTTATCAGATCGTCGCGCCTGTCTCGATAGGTCAGCAGCTTGTCAGATAACTCTTTATAAAAGCTAATCCAAGTAAATTTTGTGCTGGTCATTATAGTCACTGCCTATCTTGTGCCTCTGCCGAGGCGCCTTGCTTGCAATGTTTCTCCATATGCGTCTACATGCGCGACGGGTATCTTCATCGAATCTAAGTATACCAACGAGTATCTCTGCATCAATGTAATCCAATGCTTCGTCGATATTGCGCCCATTTCTTACTACTCCGTCAATTACGCTGATAACGTTTCTTTTTAGCTCGGGATTAATGTTCAATAGACCGGTATTGAGAACAGGGATATTGCCAACTTTCTTGGGCAGAATCTCAAGCACACCGCCCCCACAGCTTCTGCCGTAAAGCTCCGTGAATGCGAACGCAATGCTGTTGTAATAGGCGATAATAGAACAGACGTTCGATAAAATAATATAGTATCAGATAGCGGGCACGGTTTCAATCGAATCCGTGCCCGCTGCTGTATGCGTGTCCTTGCACGCCCAATATGCGCCGTAAAAGCCGTCTTCTTCGACGTCAAAGTGAATGCGCTTCGTTTTTGCCTCTCAAAATCTTATTTTCACGATTTGCATTTTCATCCCGTTGTCACCGACCCTTGCGAGAAACCGGAAAAAGCCGCTGACAGAAGGGTCTCTCAAATCGTTGTAGCCCAGCATATAGCCGCGACTTGTGACCTGCAGACGGCTGTCCCACGTGCCGATTTCCTTGGCGGCATCCGAAACCGCAAAATATGCCCCCACATCCTTGATTTTTGCGGTCTTTAGCCATGTTTTTGCGATCATCTTTACTGCCGTCCGATTGGCAGCATCAAAGACCAGCACACCGCCGGGGAAAGCGTCCGCCATCCCCCGCACCAGTTCCCGGACCTGCTGGGTCAGAAAGTAATAGAACACCCCGGAGGCAAAGAACACCGCCCCGCCGGAGGCATCGATTTTGCTAAACCATGCGGTGTCTTTCAGGTCACAGGGGATATTTTGTTCTCGATTCCCGGCGGGCAGTAGCTGCTGCCGCAAGGCAATCACATCCGGGAAGTCCAGATTGTAGATCTTGCATCTACCGTTGTCGCAGGTTCTGCCGGTGTTGTCCAGCCCGCAGCCCAGATTGACCACCGCCGCATTGGGGTGGCCTTTCAGGTAATCCCGCACCTCGAAAGCAAGATCACCCTGCCGCATGGCCACCTCCAGCGCACCAAAACGCTGCATCAGGCTGCGGGAGTTTTTCTCTGCCTCTGAAAAGTCGTAGTCGATCTGGTCGAGCAGACGAACCGCTGTTTCATCCCTGTAAAGGTTCGGGTACAGCTCCGTACACAGCTTTCGGGAATACAGCGGGAGGATCAGCGTCTCCTGCACGGTGTTTTTTCTCAATTTTACATTTCATAGGTTTCTTCCTCAGTGAATAAAAACTGTCATAATTGCCGCCAGCACAGCCGCTATGACCGTCATGCCTATCGCCATGTGCAGGATGGATGCAAAAACACCCGTGCTTGATGCCCTTACTTCCGCGCCGTGACGCAGAGCCACTTTTTCTTTTTGTGTATCTGCACCTCGTGAAAACCCGCCTGCTCCAGACAAGCTTTTAATTCAATGTCCTTGTAGATGGTCATGCCGCCGATGATCTGCGTCCACCTCTCGTCCTTGTCCGTATCGCCATTGCTCTCGTTGCAGATGAGAATTGTCCCGCCTGGCTTCAGCGTCCGCCAGACCTCACGGAAGCATCGGGGCAAATCAGGCCAAAAATAGACGGTTTCAAAGGCCGTGGCAGCATCGAAGTAGCTATCCTCAAACACCATATCCGCCACACTGCCTTGCAGAACGGCACAACGCCCCTCCTGAATTGCAATTCGGTTGAGCTTTCTAGTCTTCTCCACGCTGACGGGCGAATAGTCGACGCCCTTGACGACGCCATGCGGGCATTTTTTCAGCAGCCGTTTTATGTTCGCCCCGCCGCCGCAGCCGCAATCCAGCACCTTGGCATTTGGCGCAAGTCGTAGAAATCGAAGTCCCCACCGCGCCACAGGGCTGTGGCCCAGGTTCATCATGGCAACCATAAGTTTTCCGCCGAGGCCCACGGGCTTGCGGGTGTTTTCAAAGAACGACATCTGGCCCCTCCGATTTCGTGCATTCCGCATAGGTCAACGGGAACGAGGCCTTCAGCACCGCGCTTTTCCGCACCGCCCAGCCGTTTTGACGCAGGAAACGCAGGTATTCCTCGCTTGTCCACCTGCTGTGGAGGGGGAATCCCGCCATACTCATGAAAAAGGCTTTTGACTTGCCGGAAACCGAGTTCCCCGCGTGGGTGAAGGTTGGCGCGATGAGCACGCCGTCGTCCTTCAGCACCCGCCTGATTTCTTGCAGGGCCTTTTCCGGATGCGGCACTATGTGAAGTGCGTTGGACACGATCACCACTTCGAAGGACTTCTGTGCATAGGGCAGGCGGAACATATCTTGTACGGAAAAGTGCAGCTTTGCGGATTGATTGTCCCGCTTTGCTTCAAGGATCATCTTTGCAGAGGCGTCCGTAGCCTCGATGCGCGCCGCCGCATCCACGACGCTCTTTGCGATAAGCCCCGTGCCGGTGGCAACCTCCAGCACGGTCTTTGCTTTCACCACCGGCCGGATCAGCCCATACATCTTCTCATACGCCGCCCGGTCGTTTCGCATGAAACGGTCATACCGACCGGCGTTCTTGTCCCAGAAACCCTCGCGTTCGTGCATGGCTGTCGCCCCCAAACAGTTAGAGCCTTCTAACTATAACACACGAATCATGCAGTAAGATGAGGCTAACCTTCTTTTCTTGGCTAAGACGCATCTCTCCGGTTTTCGCTTAAAGCGGCGCGAGTCAGATGCTAGGCTGGAGCTGAAGAAGGAGCTTGGCGGACAGGTGGGTCGATACCGGTTCCCGGAACGGCGATCCAGCCAATTACACCAGGGCTCTAGTCATTGAGTGGGAATAGAAAATTCCTTAGTTATGGGGGTATAAATTTGATCCCCTTTAGGATAAGCCCCCATGACTATATGAATTGACCTGCTGACTTCAATGAAGATTGGAGGGTAACGGCCAGGGGTGACGGCCCAGCGAGTGTTATTATGCGAGCTATGCGCATTGAAATCGACCTTTCGTGGTATAAACTACTCGCCGGAAGCCGCGGCTTTCAGAGTACGGCTTACGTGTACGTTTAACCTCCGTGGGCGACGGGGTGCTGCAAGGCGTAGAATATCGCCCACCTGTAGGGGCCTGCAGCGATGCGGGCCCCGCTTCGTATGAAGGGGGCGTAACCGATGAAGATCGTATCCATCCCCAGGACTTCTTCGACCTCGTCGAGGGCGACCGCGAGCTCATGCTTAAGCACAATCGCCCCTGCATCGTGGTGGTGAGGCTGCATTTCCGCGGGAAGCGCAGGGACTTCGTCGTGCCGCTGCGTTCCAACATCGCCCCTAACGTGCCCAAAGACCAGTACTTTGCGTTGCCACCCCGCCCCACGACGCGCCCCGGCTGTCGCCACGGCATCCACTACATCAAGATGTTCCCCATAACCAAGGCCTACCAGCGCCGCTTCAGGACCGCGGGCTCGGCCTACTCGAGACGCTCCAGTGCATCATCGACGGCAACACCAAGCGCATTGTCTCCGAGTGCCAGGCATACCTCGACCGCTACGAGCGCGAGGGAAGGCCTGGCTTTGCCGTCGACATCGACCGCATCGTGGGGCTGCTGGAGGGCGAGAAGTAGGGCACCTCGGCTCAGTCTCGAGCCATGCAGAGTCGCTCCGCATTTTTGAACGCCGCGTGTGCGTCCCAAATACTTGAGAAACAAGCTGTGAAGTGCGGTGGCGCGCCCGTGGCCGTGCATAGCCGTCACCATCAGCGTCTACGCGGCGTCGGCTTCAAGTGGAACTGACGCCGCTGCTGTATATGGTTTGCCTTGCTGCAAATGGCGATCAATGCCCGCGATGCTTCTGTTTGCGCTTCAGTTTTCTCTGCTCGTAGCGCGCATCAGCCTCTTCCGCGCGGCGTCGGCTTCTTGCATGAGCTGATTCCTGCTTTATCGCTTCTTTCTGTGCCGCGAGCGCCTGCTGCGCCTTGGTGCTCATCGCTGGCTGCTTGAGGGTTTTCGCAGCCTCGCGAGCGCGTCGCTTGGGGTTCTTTGCGGGCTTGCTTGCCTCAGCCGGTTTGCCATCGAAGAACGAGAGCTTCTCCCATTTGCAGACAACGAATTGCAGAATCTCCTCATCGGACGGCTCCGCGCCGAAGACGATGCGGGCGACGCCGTACCTTCCGTCCTCGACGTGCTCCGCCAGCCCGACCCAGAATTGGCCGTCATGATATACGGTCAGGGTGGACGACACGCTGATCTGCATGGTTGGTTCCTCCTTTATGTAGATGACCATGCAGAGAAGGGACAACCAAGGAGGCAGGTTACTGATGCGGACTCCCGCACACCCACGACTACCCGACGGGGACTGTGTTTTCATCTCTGGTGCCCGCATTGTAGCACGCGCGGATTTACGATGTTGATCGCCGGCGCCTAGGCGGAGATGAAGGCGGTTCGATCTAGGTCAAGCCGGTCGCTCGTTCATGAAGCGGCCGATTCCCTGAAAATAAAAGGCGCCCAGGAGGACACCTACAGGCTATCTTCGAAATACTTGGTTTGGGGCAGACGGAGGAAAAAATAGGGCAGAATCGCTCTCACGATCCCGCCCCGCAAACCCGAGGGTTTCTAACTGGCTCCATTATTCCGGGCTTCTCAGTTCTGTCATTGACCCAGGTATCACCCGTCTCCTATAGCGAGTGAATATAAAAATAGGGCAGAGTCGCTTGCGCAAGTCCGCCCCTAAAACCGTGAAGGTTTTGCTATCTGCAGGCTATTCTACCAACCCGAGCGATTCTGTCAACCTGCGAAGGAACTCGAGCGCGGAGCGAGCTGCGGCGTCGGGCCCCTTGTCGGGCAGCGCCTCGGTTTCTCCGTCGGCCCTGGCGAACATCTCGGCGAGCTCGGATGCGGCGCGCGAGCGCGAGGAGCCCTCGGGTACCAAGCCGGAGTGCGCCACGAGCACGGTCGCGACCTCCTGCATGGCCGTATTCCCCATCCACTTCCTCCTGGTCGCCTTGGGGATTCCCACGGCGGCGACCCTTCGGGAGACGCCACTGGACGCCGAGCCCCGGGCGGCGCCCCTCTCGGCGAAGCAGTTGATCAGGCACGAGCCGTGCGCGGCGCAGTTGCGGACGGACTTCACGCGCTTGAGGTCGTAGTGGGAGGCCTCGAGGCGCCTGTCGCCCCATCGCCTGGCGCAGAAGCGCACGAAGTCGATGAGGGTGCCGAACGAGGTGAGCTCAAGGAAGGCCCAGGCAGGCATGTCGCCGGAGTACTTCGCGTAGAGGCTCGAGCTGTAGGGGCTGCGGCCGCTCATCTTGAGCTCGCGCAGGCGGTACTCCCTGTTTGCAGTGGTAAGCGATGCCATGTAGTCGGCCACGATGGCGTAGCCATCCTCTCCACGGTCCTCCATCTCGCGAAGCAGTGTCACCTTCTGGAAGTGCTCGATGTCGAGCGTCATGCCGAGCAGGGCGTGGCGTAGCTCCTGGTCGAGCGCCGCGAGCAGGCGTAGCTGGCCGAAGTCGAGGTCTACGTAGCGGCCGTCGCGCGGGCCTCCCTCGTATTTCGAGAAGAGTTTGCGATAGGATGCGAGCTTGAAGAAGTTGCACTTGTCGCGCAGGTAGTCCTCGGCCTCTTCCTCGGAACACAGCTCGAAGGCTACGCCCTTCTGCTTGAGGTGCTCTATCTGCTGCTCGATCGTGAGGATCGGCTTCCTATCGTGGGGTTCGGCCATGCTCGTTCTCCTGTCATAAAAAGTATTGCCTATTTTACCAGCATGTTCTCGACATTCGGTGAAGGCCTCATCGTCGACTCATGGGCAAGCCGCCTGATACGACTCCCTTTCCCTGCCAGCAGCGCAGTCGCCTGACCTGCGGCTTTGGAATCGCGTTGGAAGCCGCCCTCGACCAATCATTTGCAGTTGTTGCGAGTGGCTTGTGCGTGATGCTGCGGTTGAGTTCCAGAAACGGGCGATTCCGCCCAATCGGGCATCCGAATCACGGCCGGAAGCTCCTTTGGGACAAAAACAAAAACTCAAAGCCCTGAGTTTGAAAAAAGTTTTTGAAGTTGTCCCAGCTTTTGTCCCCGAAGCCGACGAGACGCGACATCGCGTCATTCGGCGGCACGCGTTCCGTGTCGATGCCGAAAACTGGGTGCAACTGGAATGACGGGACGACAGAACCAAAGCCACCAGCGAAATAGTGGGAATAACAGCCCTCGAACCCTTTGGTTCGAGGGCCTTCTTTTTGCATCTCTACCTGGGAAAACGACCCAATTATTCCCGTGTGTCCCTACTGGGCGGTACAACGGAGTACTCGGCGGTACGGGAATAATTAGGCCCTGCGGGAATAATTCACAATTCGGGTCCCCCGAAGGCCGATTTCGAGCGGATGAAACTGACTTGAAACTGCGAGGCGGATTCAAGCCCTCTTCAATTGCATTCGCCCAGGTCAACAAATGGGAATAAAGAAATGCGAAAATCGGTTTCCGCAGTTTCAGTGACCCCGAATGCCGCCGAATAACGCCGTGTATTCTGAGCGTATTGCTTGCATTGTTGCATTATTTTCCACAATGCAAGCATGGAATAAATCGAAGTCATACGAGCCACCAACGACATCGCCTCTTCCCAAAGGGGGCTCTTCACATCTGTGCAGGCGAAGGTGCTCGGCGTCGAGCGGTACGCGCTCTCGAGGCGGGAAGGGCTCGGCAACATAGAGAGGCTCGCGAAGGGCGTCTACCGCATGGGCGGCTCGCCGAGCACGCGGGAGGAGGACGTCCTCGCGGCCTGACTGTCGATCGACCCGGGGAGGCGCCCCGTCGCCATGGGGGCGACGGCTGCATGGCTCTACGGCATCGGCGAGGTCAGCCCCTCGCCCTACGAGTTCTGCACGCCCGAGAGAAAGCAGACTAAGCGCCCGAACCTGATTCATCAGGAAGCGCCGCCTCGACCCGAAGGACGTGGCGATCGTCTCGGACATCCCGGCGACGAGGCCCTGGCTCACGGTGGTGGACCTGATAGACTCCGGGGAGGAACTGAGCCTGGTCGCGAACGTGCTCGCGGACGCGCTCGAAAGGGGCCTCGTCGAAGACGAGGGCGCGCTGAGGGAGAAAATCGACGCCGGGGGGGCAAAAGCCGGGATGCCGGCGGGGGCCAGCCTGTACGATTCGTTAGCTAGGAGGCGGGAAGAATGACGTACGAGAACGGTGGTCAGCTCGACAGGGCCCTGAAGAGGGCCGTTCGCGACAGGGGCGGTGACCCCGGGGACGGCTGTCGTCGGGCTTTGCGCGACCGGTTCCTGCGCAGGGTGTTCAGCAACCCCGACGGCCGGTTTATCCTCAAGGGCGGAAGCGGGCTGCTCGCGCGCATCCCCGACGGCCGCGTCACGCGCGACATCGACTTCGCGACGGCATCTGTGTTTGATAGCGTTCAATTTACGGGTTGGGGCTGCGGTGGAAATCCTGGACCAAAAGAGGACCAGGATTTCCACCGCAGCCCCAACCCGAAAATCAGGCTTGACTAAACACAGACGGTCTGCTGCGCGAGTACTTCCCGAAGGGGACCGGCTTCTCTGCGGTCTCGGACGAGGAGGTCGAGCGGGTGTACGATGCCATCAACCGCAGGCCCCACAAGCGCCTGGGGTTCAGGACGCCCTACGAGGTCCACTACTCAGGGGTGTTGCAGTTGCTCTGAGAATTCAAGCTCGAAAAGGCGCAAGCAAAGGTATCTTGACTACGCTCTAAAGCGTGGCGTGAAGTCCGGCATCGTTGACGCGCTGAGGCTTCAGGGAATTGCCGCGAGTGAGGTTGACGCGGTTTCTGTTGTGGTTGACGAGCATTCGACTTCGATCGACGGAAAGTACAACCTGGCAGAATCGATTGATGAGGAGCTGAGCTGCGGCATGTTCAATCCAACGTGGCAGACCTCCTACCCTCCTGTATTTAGCGACTGGCTGCCCAAGATTCCAGTCTCCTATGTCGACTCCTCCAAGGTGGCTATGGTGAGAGCGGCTGACGTGACGGCGAACTGGGCATTTATGGCCGAGCGCGACAAAGAGACATATCCGCGAGCCTACGAGATGCTATCAAAGGCGACGGTCCTCGGGCTTCTGTAGCGTTGGACATGTAACTATCTGTCTTTTCAAAAGCCGTGAAGATCTTGGTGGATGATAAATTGCGATTTGTCCGCCTCGGCAGCGAAGTCGGCGAACTCCTGTTGGAGGGACAACGGGGGAATTGCAATGGGAATAGCGGCCAAGTCTGCTGCGCTGATATTTGCCTGATGGACACTTCCCTTCGCTATATTACGAAGGACTCGCTTTCCTTCCTTTGAATTCAGGTAACCAGATACATATTCGGCAGAGCTGTGGTCAGCGAACCTTACGCACACGATGTACCCAGCAATAACCATGGTCTCTGACTGATGAAAAACGCAAGTTTTCCCAACCTTGTCAATGCTGTTGGTTCGATTAAAAAGCATATCGCCATAGCGGACGGTAGCATTTTCGAGAGCTTGGCCCTTTAGGGTGATTCGCTTTGTATCGGTTAGGTCAAGGATGCCGTCGTCGGTGATATTGTTCATTCGGATGTAGACATAATCGCCATCGGCGCCGGCTTTTGCTGAAGTGCCGTAGTGCATTTCTATGCTGTAGTTGCCAATTGTTTCGATTGGCCATGATGCGTGCGTCTTGGTTCTAAACATCTCGACAAACCGTGATTTGACGCTTTCCTTGAGAGCGGCGATTTGCTGTCTTTTGCTATTGATTTCATCTGTTAAGCGATTGAAACCGTCGATGAGGGCTCTCTGCTCGGAGAGCGTCGGGACTGGGATGGGGTATTTGAGCAGCTCATTCTTGTCTCCGCGAGGCCTGCCGGTTCCCGTGAAGGTGGACATATCGTAGTCGAAGAAGTCCTTCTGCCACAGGAGCAGATGGAGGAACTCGGGCAATAGGCTGTCGGTATTTATGCTTCGGAATACCAAAACGTCCTTGGAGCACGCCCCATCGCGGTCTGCGAGCCAAATCTTCTGCAGATAGGGGCGAATATTGGAGACGAGCGTGTCTCCCTTCTTGTATGCGGTGCCAGCACTTGCCGGAAGCTCTCCGCTATAGGCGGTTATGCCGCCACGATCCTTGACCATGTTCTCCGTTGTTACGTAAGTGTCGGTGGTGATGGAACTCTGGGCCACGCTGTTGGTAACGTAGGATGTGATGTCTCTAAGCGTCTTGACTACGGTGCCCTGGGCGAACGAGCGGGGCTTGTAGAAAGAGCGGGGAATCGTAAGAGTCTCGTCGAACTTCTCGGCATCAAAGTCGATGAAATCGGTGGTCTTGGCATAGTAGTAGTACTGGGCAAGGTCGCCGGGCTCAACCTGCTCGCCGGAGAACCATGCTCTGATGATGCCGCTTAGCGAGTTCGTGTCGTCCGATTCGTCGTCCGAATAGAGCACGCCCTCACCATCGATGGGCTGTATCCCCTCGTTGCCTTTGCGATTGCTCCATTTGTAGCCAAGGAAAGAGGCGATTTCCTTGGTCGTGTTAGGTGAGTTGATGATGAGCGTCTGTTCGCCGCAGACGAGACCCCAAACGCGCAGGCGTTTGCGCTCTTCCTTGTGCGCATAGCGATAGAACAGCTCGTTCTCTGCTTTGAGCTGTGAGTTCTTGTCGGCCGCCTTCCAAGTCTTGCTCTTTCGAAGGGTCTTGAGCTCCTTCGATGATTCGAAAAGATGGCAATAAACGTTGAAGTGGCGAGTGTTTGCCCATTCGTTCCAGCCAGCCTCTCCTGCGAGAAAAGCCCGGTAAGTATCTCCGTCTACATTAATTGTGTCGAGATAAGCGTTGAAAGCGCTTTCGTCTTTCCAACCAGTGAGCTTCCTGCGCTCAAAAACAGCGTCAACGAAATCAAGTGCGTTCGCATTGCGGGGCGGGATCTCGTCAAAGCGACGTAGGAACATAATTGCGACGTTTGTTCCTGTGGCCGCGAATGTGCCTGATCCAAACCTGGCGATGGAGACGATCTCGAAGGAGCTCAAAAGCACATCGCGTGCGGCCATGAAACTCGAGCTCGTGCTCTTGTCGAGGATCGAGGTGGGGAGGACAATGGCGGCGTAGCCTCCGGGCCGAACAAGCTGTGCCGCACGCTCGACAAAGAGGGTCTCGATTTCCGAGCCGCTATCGCTGATGGTTTCCAGCACTTTGAGTTCGTTGTTGTGAAGCTTGAGATGCGGTTTGAAGGCCGCGACAGAGTACGGGGGATTGGCGACAAGAATGTCGAAGCGTCCCCTGTCGGTTCGGCTGTCGATTCCCTTGTCGGGATAATTTTCAAGTCCGTCGCCGAAGACCACGTTGCCCTGCCCTGCGCCATGCATGTAGAACGAGACCTTGGAAACGCGAGCGAGTCGATAGTCCTTCTCGATGCCGACGAGATTGTCTCTGACCCAGTCGGCGTCTCCGAGGTCATCCTCTATGGTCGGATCATATTGGCATGCGGCGTCGGAGATTTCTTCGAATCCTTCTGTGAGAAAGTGCCCCGCGCCACAGGCGTAATCGATAACGCGTGGATAGTGCACGGCACCAGCCTCGTCCTGCACGATGCTGTCGAGTGGGAGTGACTTCCAAATAAAACGGGTGATGGGCACAGGTGTGAAGAATTGGCCCTCGTTTTGCTTAAAGCCCTGATTAAGGAGCTGTTCGAAGAGGTCGCCCAAGAATTGAATGTCTTGAGTTCCTACGATGCGATACGGCTGTAGAAGTTGCACCGTCTCTACGAGTACCTTGCCGTTCTGAAGAAAGAGTTCCTCGTTGTGGACGTCTTTGAACGCAAAGTCATTGTTGGTATAGAACTTGAGCTTGCGCAGCGTGCCGTTCAGCTCCTCGATGAGCTTCTTGCGGTGCTGGCCCGTATAGTTGCTTATGAGGTTTTCGGCGTAGTCGTTGGGAACGTACAGGACCTCTTCCCGCATGAGCTTTCTCATGCCGTCTGAGTGGAGTCTCTGGAGCCTGTCCTGGAGCGTTTCGTAGGTGTCGCGTCCTTGGCGGTATTGGAACTCAATCTCCTGGGTTGGCATTTTCGAGAGCTCGTCTTGGAGCTTCGCGATAAAGAGCGCGATAAGGCGATTGAAGGCGTTCTCTTTATCGGAGACGTTGTTGTGGCGGAGGATTTCCTCGAAGCGGTTGACGATGCTGTCTTCGGCCCTGAAGTCGACAAGGTCCTTCTTGAGAAGGGGAGGAACCATCGGGTGGTATGCCGTCGACCTATCGCCAAAGAGGATGTTTCCCTCGACTTGTTGGTTGTACGTTTCCGTCCAAACTTGATGGAGCTGTTCCACTGTATGGGCGTCGCGGTAGAGCGCAATGGTGTCATCGCGTTTGGCGAGCGCGATGAAGTTCTCGTCATCGCTGCAGTTAATTGAAACCTGGTCTGGCACGATTTCGTTGTTGATGAAATCGCATGCAAAGAGTACCAACCAGCGAGTCGCGCGCTCTTGTTGCCAATAGGAGAGGAGTTGCCCTCCGTCTGACTGCATGTTCTTGAATTCGTTTTTTGAACTCGGTTCCAGGGGTCTTGCATTCGACGATTGCGAGTGTGTCGCCCCTCTCGTCATTAATGCAGATATCAGCGCGGCCGCTCTTTTGTTCGTGCCCAAGGGCCCATTCGCGCTCCAGCTCAAGTGATTCGGGGCGATATCCTTTGTCGAGGAGCATGGTTACGCAGGCGAGTACGACGAAGTTCTCGTTATCGGAAAAGTTACAAGTTGTGTCTTTGTTGACTTTGAACCCCAGGTCTTTCGGGTAGCCGATGCGTTTCTTGGAAAAATCGACCGTGATTTGCGCGCTGGTCTCTTCCCAGGATTTCTGATAAACGGTGCCGTCGCCCGAGGGCTCGTAGCACAGAGCCCTAAGTGCGTCGCGAAGATTGTCCAGAGTAATCATCTAATGTCTCCGTAGCTGCGAGGTGAAAACACAATTCGCTAATTTTATCGCAGAGGGCGCCGTAAGAACGTAGTGTGATTGGCGGTGCTGCTGCTTGCCAGGGCATTTGATTGGATGATGACGCGCACGGGGCGGGATTCGCCAGTCCGCTAAGCCACGCTGGCAACAGTAGCGTACCAGGCGGTTGCTTGCAGAGATCCTCACGCGCGCCGTGCTTGAACCACTGGAGGTACGTGTTTCTCGTCGTGCGTCCATCGGTGACCGATCCGCCTTTTACTAAACAAGTTTATCGAGCGCGCGAAGCGATTGAGCCAATGGCGAAGCTCCAACTTATTCGTCAACTCATGGGCAAGCCACCCGAGACTACTCATTTCTCCTACTAGCAATGAAGGTCTGCGACCTGCAGTTTTGCAAACTGCTTGAAAGCCACCCGATGAGATACCCCCGATTTCCACTTGGAATCGGGGGTATTTTTATTTACAGGCTTTAGCCTGTGCGGGGCGCGCAGCGCGCCGCATCAGAAACCACCCGCTATGCGGGTGGGGCCAAACGGCTTTACAAAGCCGCCCCCTCGCCGGACACTTGCGATTGTTCAGGCCGCAAGGAATCCGAGTCGAGAGGGCGGTGGTGGCGTATGGCCCAGAAGGCCTACGGCCTGTCGCACACGAAGTGGACGTGCAAGTACCACGTCGTGTTCACGCCGAAGTATAGGCGCAAAGTCATCTACAACCAAATAAGGTCCGACCTTGGGGAGATCTTCAGGAAGCTCTGCCAGTACAAGGGGATAGAGGTCATCGAGGGGCACCTGATGCCCGACCACGTCCACATGCTGCTGGCGATACCGCCGAAGTACAGCGTGTCCAGCGTGATGGGCTACCTGAAGGGGAAGAGCTCGCTGATGGTATTCGACAGGCACGCGAACATGAAGTACAAATTCGGCAACAGGAAGTTCTGGGCCGAGGGCCACTGCGTGTCCACCGTCGGCCTGAACGAGGCCACGATCGCGAAGTACATCCGGGAGCAGGAGAAGGCCGACATCGCGCTCGACCGGCTGAGCGCCAAGGAGTACGAGGACCCCTTCGATAGGGGGCCGGGGCGCAAATAGCGCCGGTTTGACCGGCCCGTCACGGGTCAATCTGCAGGGCGGCCCGAACCCCGTGAGGGCCGGCGCCTTTAGACGCGTGCCGGAAATCCAAGGGTTACACCCTAAGAGCAAACCACCCCTTCTAGGGGTGGTTTTGATTTAAGCGTCCACGCATGAAACACGGCGCGATGAACTGCGCTGCTCGTCGCCCGTCCGCGCCGCCGAGAGCAGGGCGCCCAAATCGGCCTGGATCGCCTCTGCCTTGCTTCCAAGCTGCAACGGAGCCGAGTCGCCCGAGATGTTTACGCTCAAAAGGTGCGCATCCGGCAGCTTCGCGGTCATGCTCCAGAACGGGAGCGTGATGATGCCGGGGGTCATCTCGCCCACGCCGAGCTCCAGCAACAGCACGCGGCGATCGCTGTGCTCGCGCACGAAGCGCTCGTATCGTCCGAGGCTCTCGCGCCAGGCCGCACCCTGCAGAAACGTGTCGTCGCGCACCCACGGCACAAGCTGCCAGCCGCAATGCGGGCATCGGGGGATATCCTCGCTGAGGACCTCGAACCCCGCCATGCCCGCGAGCATGCGTTCGACGTAGGGGCTCGCGTCGAAGAGCTCGTCGCAGCATGGCTGCTTGCACTGAAGGTGCGCGAAGCTTCCCTGATAGTTACAGGTTCTCTCGTCGGGAAACGTCTTCTCGACTTGGATGTCTACATTGGTGCTCAGGATGAAGTAATCCTTATGGCCGATGAGGGACCGTAGGTCGAGATAGGGCTGCGAGGCCAGCTCGCGCAGCATGAAATCGATATATCGCGCGTAGTAGGCCCATTGCTGCTCGAGGCTGGGGTAGAGGTGGTAGAAGCCGTCGAAAAGGCTCTTGACTACTTTCGATTGATGCTCAGTGCCCATTGTATTCGCTACGATTAAACTCGGCACAGGGGATACTGGTTTTCCGTGCGAAAACGCTCATGCCGCTAAATTGAGCGACCGCCTGTACTGCAGCGGGATCATCCGCCCGAGCGATCCCTTAATCCGTCGCCCGTTGCGCCAATCGGCAGAAGCCACGCGTGGACGCTAATCGCTCGAGCGAATCGTCGTCGGTTTCCGTTTAACGATTTCTTTTTCCGCTATTATCTGACCCTCGGACTTCCTCGTGATAGAAGTAGTCCACGATCACCGGATGCCCCTGGGGGACTCTGCCATAAGGCATTTCGTTGTCCACAAAGGGGCAATCGTACTTCTTGGCCATTTCCTCGGCTTTTACTTCAAGCGCTTCAAAATAGCTACGGTTGCGCTTGTTATAGATCTCATCGTAAAGCGGTACGAGATCGGGGTGTTTCTCGGCGATATAATCCAGGATCGCTTTTTTGAAACCATCCCGAAGATTGAGATTTTCGAGCCAAAACAAATCGCACCGATCCTTTACTCGCTCAAAAATCATCTCAAAATCCGTGATGCCGGGAAATACCGGGGACACGAAGCAGACCGTACGGATACCTTCGTCATACACCTGCTTCATAGCAGCGATGCGACGCTCGATGCTCGGCGCGGAGTCCATATCGTTCTTGAAGTTCTCATCCAGCGTGTTGATCGACCATGAAACGGTCACTCGTCCAAGCTTCTTCAGCAGATCGATATCCCGTACCACAAGATCGGACTTTGTGCAGATCAGAATATCTGCATCGCTGCCAATCAGCTGCTCCAGGAGTTTCCTGGTATTCCCGAATCGCTCCTCCTGTGGATTGTAGCCGTCCGTCACAGAACCGATAACCACCCGCTGTCCAGCGAATTTCTTCGGATTCTTGATTTCCGGCCAATGCTTCACATCAAGAAAGGTGCCCCATTCCTCCTTGTGTCCGGTAAAGCGCTTCATAAAAGAGGCATAGCAATACTTGCAGGCATGCGTGCAGCCTACATAGGGATTGACCGAGTAGCCGCCTACCGGCAGGCTGGACTTGGTCATGATGTTCTTTGCTTCCATCTCATTGATGAGGATTCCATCGATCACTTCCGCCATGTTCTCTGTACCTCCAGCACTCTTTCGAATTCTTCCGGCAATTCCTGGATCATGTTTTCGTCCCCTATGACAGAGACGAGGTCTTCCTTCATAAACATTGGAATGCCAAGCGCGTGCGCCTGGTCCGTCAAAGACCATGCCCACTCCGGTTCCGTATGAACCTTCCTGCTCTGCGCCCCGGTCATGGTACCGACGACGATCCAGTTGATTCCGGAAAGGTCGACCGTACCGGGATCGTCGAATAGCGGCTCAAAAGTAACGAAGAAGTGATTTGCTTTGACGTTTTTCCGAAGGGCGTCGATACGCCACAGCTCCGCTTTCCTCGTCACCGTAACGCCGAACCATGCGTTTTCCAGGTCGGTATTTAAATCCAGCAAATCGGGTCTCTTGGTCAGGAACAGGAACTGATGCTGTGGATTCTCATGGATCTTTGCAAATACCTCGTCTCGCCATTCCAGCTTCCACCCGGAGAGATCGCTCATGCCGGTAAGGAGAAAGTTCTGCGGGCGTTTCTTTTCCATCATCTTGAGCTTGCTCGGGAAGAACGCAGGATCAGCGAAGTCGTCAATCATATGCCAACGTTTCACATTGTTACGGGCATAGCAATATGGACACCCCACCGTGCAGCCGATGACGATATTCATATTCTGAATCTGATTTTTGATGCAGATGCTCATAACGCCTGCCTACCTGCCTCTCCCGTAAACACGCAATCAGCCTCCCCCACCTTGCGGGCAAAAGCCTCGATATCTTGCTTGCAAGCAGCAGGCTCGCAATCGCTCAAATCGTATGACGTGCCGCCGTTTCGATAGACGGCCCGATGGGAAAACGATCGGCTGACAAGCCCGATGCCGAGCTTCTCGCACAGGGTCATCCGTGCTCCCTTTCAACTATAATAAACAGGTGTCTATAAACAGTATCCTTGTTGATTTTCGCAGGGGCAATGAACAAACGCGTGCACCTGTCGATAAACGAACAGCTACTGGACATTGTCAAACGACTCAGATTGGGGAGGCGATGGGAGAAACCAAGATCGACCGCCGGCGGCGCTACACCCTCTCGGTCATACAGGAGTCGTTCTTCGCGCTGCTGGCCGAGGTCGGCTTCGCGAAGATGACGGTGGCGGACATCTGACGCCGCGCCGAGATCAACCGGGGAACGTTCTATCTGCATTACGAGGATAAGTACGCGCTGCTCGATGCGCTTATCGACGAGGCATTGGCAGCGGCTCCCCCGCTTGAGGGGGTTGAATCGGCAACGCTTTGCCAGCGTCCGCCGGCAGACGACGATTATCGCCTGCTTTATTCGGACAGCGACGCATACGCTCGCGTAGCCCAGCGCGTCATAGAACGCGGAGCGGAGCAGATGGTTCCCTGGGTCATGGAGAAAACAGGGCTTTCACGCGAAGACGCCTTCCTGCTCTTCGTCCACAACGTCCAGGGCAATCTGGCCGTCAACCGCCTGCTCGGCTGGAGACGAAGCCCCGAGTTCGCCCATGCCCAGGAGCTGCTCAACGCCTATTCCGAAGGGGGATTACTGGCGGTATCCGCTCTTCGCGATTCCGATAACCCATCGTGACCTGCGATTCAGGAATACCAGCCTCCGAGCCCTCTCGTTCGGAGGCTGCGGCTAAAACCTCATTGCGCGTCTACCGCTCCGCGTTACTCGCCATCTGCTCGCGCCGCCGAGAGCAGCGTGCTCAAATCGGCCTGAATCGCCTCTGCCTTGCTTCCAAGCTGCAGCGGAGCCGAGTCGCCCGAGATATTTACGCTCAACAGGTGCGCATCCGGCAGCTTTGAGGTCATGCTCCAGAACGGGAGCGTGATGATGCCAGGGGTCATCTCGCCCACGCCAAGCTCCAGCAACAGCACGCGGCAATCGCTGCGCTCGCGCACGAAGCGCTCGTATCGTCCGAGGCTCTCGCGCCACGCCGCGCCCTGCAGAAATGTGTCGTCGCGCACCCACGGTACAAGCTGCCAGCCGCAGTGCGGGCATCGGGGGACATCCTCGCTGCGGATCTCGAATCCCGCCATGCCCGCTAGCATGCGCTCGACGTAGGGGCTCGCGTCGAAGAGCTCGTCGCAGCATGGCTGCTTACATTGAAGGTACGCAAAGCTTCCCTGATAGTTGCAGATTCTCTCGGCGGGAAACGTCTTCTCGACCTGGGCGTCCACATTGGTGCTCAGGATGAAGTAGTCCTTATGGCCGATGAGGGACCGCAGGTCGAGATAGGGCTGTGAGGCAGGCTCGCGCAGCATGAAATCGATGTATCGCGCGTAGTAGGCCCATTGCTGCTCGAGGCTGGGGTAGAGGTAGTAGAAGCCGTCGAAAAGGCTCTTGAAGCCAAAGGCCTGCTGCCAGTCCTCCATTCCGGCGCGCGTCATGCCCGCGCGGTTGTAATGGTTGAACCCGGCGGCGCTCGACATGCCCGAGCCGATGCCGACGATGATGGCGTCGGCATCGTCGATAAGGCTTCGAAGCCTACGCGCTTCTCTTTCTAGGGGTGGCATCGGGCGATCTCCTCGAAAGCCGGGGCCATATCGCCGTCAACGAGAATCGTCTCGCACGAAGCGTCGGGCGCCATGGCCTGGCTGTAGTTGAACACGATGTAGGTGGCGTGCTCGCAGACGTTCGCGATCTGGGCGAGCATGTGCTTTATGACGCCGTTGCGCAGTCCCACGCCAAGTTCGAGGATGGCGACCCTGCCGTTGCGATGGGCTTGCACAAGGCGCTCGAGCTCCTCGAGCTGGGCCGTGGCGAGGGCGTCTGGATGGGCGAGACGCCGCTCGTCGATCGACGTGCGCGTGCTCCCCTCCGTCTCGAGCACGCGGTTCTCGTTGAACCCTGCGCGTACGAAGTGCCCGTCGATATTGCACGTGATCACGAAGGTGTCAGCGTGCTCTGTAAGACGCCGCAGCCCGTTCATGAGCGGGCTGGGCTCATATTCGAGATATTCCTTTTGATGAAACCGCTCGGCCCATCGGCGTCGCACGCTGGCATCCGGGGAGGCAAGCCCCTGCAGTATGCAGCCGATGCCGTCGGTCTGGGCGAGATCGCCGTACGCCTCCCGGAAATGGGTGTCGGCGCAGAAAAGATTGAGTCCTTCTGCCATGTCGAGCCCGTTGCTGGCGCCGATGATGACAAGATCCGCCTCGGCAAGCGCCCGGCCGATGCGAGCCGCCTTCATCGTCTCCATGCGCTACCTCTCCAGCGTCTTGCGCACGTCGGCGAGCACGTCGGCGATGTCGGCGCGAACGGCGAGCCCCCGATCTTCGATCGCGCGGGGGAGAAACTGCGTCTTGTTGTTCACGGCGATGTAGCCAGCCTGCGGCAACTGCGCTGTGAGGGCCCAGAACGGCTCCTGGATAAACGCGGGTGTCATGCGGTCCACGCCCAGCTCAAGGAAGAGGATCCTCTGCCGCGCGTGCGCGTCGAGCCAGTCGGACACCTTGCGGTACTGCTCCTCGTAGAGTTCGCCCTGCAGGAAGTTGCCGTAGCCGCGAACCCAGGGGAACGCCTCTGCCCCGCAGTGCGGGCAACGTGGCACGAGCTCTGTCGGAACCTCCAGGCCGTCTCCCATGGCCTCTACCATACGAGAGACCGGTTCGATTGCGTCCCATACCTCGTCGGTGCAGCAACGGGAGCACTGGAAGAAGCGGTGGTCGCCTTGGATTTCGGCCACCTTCTCCCAGGGGTAGATTTTCATGAACTGCGTGTCCTGGTTGGTGGTGAGCACGAAGAAATCCTTCTCGGCGAGAATGGCGTCGAGGTCCTTGTAGGGCTTGCGCAGCGGGGCGTTGAGCGTGGTGTCGAGGAAGGTGGCGAGGTATCCCCAGCGCGCCTCGGCGGTGGGCCAGCGGTAGAACGATCCCTCGAAAGCGCCCTTGAAACCGTAGCGCTCGGCGAATTTGCCGAAATGCCTGCGATAGGTCGCGTTGTCCTCGTAGTAGAAGTCGCCGCCGCCCGCCGCGGAGAGCCCGGAGGCACCGCCCACCAGCGCGCAATCGGCTTCCTCAATCATGCGGGCGAAGTCCTCGATTTGCTGGTCGTAGGGCTTAGGCTCGCGGTCACTCAGCTCATAGGGCGTGCCGCTGCTGCGGTAGGCGGCCTGAAGGGAAAACGATCGGTTGGTGAGCTCGACAACGAGCTGCTCGTATAGAGTCACTGGATACCTTCTTTCAGCTATTATAAACAGGTGTCTATAAAAAGTATCCTTGTTGATTTGCGACAGAGCAATGAACAGCTTCGAGCTGCTGTCGATAAACGAGCGGCTGCTGGATATTGTTGAGCGCTGCAATTGGAGGGGCCATGGAAGTGGGGAAGATCGATCGTCGCCGACGCTATACGCTCTCGGTCATACGGGAGGCGTTCTTCGCGCTGCTGGCCGAGGTCGGCTTCGCGAAGATGACGGTGGCGGATATCTGCCGCCGCGCCGATATCAACCGCGGCACGTTTTATCTGCACTACGAGGACAAGTTCGCGCTGCTCGACGCACTTATTGACGAGGCCTTGGCGGCGGTGCCCCCGCTCGAGGGATCGGAGGCGGATGCCCTCTGCCAGCGTCCGCCGGCAAACGATGACTATTATTTGCTCTACTCGGATGACGACGCGTACGCCCGGGTGGCACAGCGCGTCGTCGAGCGCGGCGCTGAGCAGATGGTTCCCTCGATCATGGAGGAGACCGGGCTCTCGCGCGAGGACGCCTATCTGCTCTTCGTTCACAACGTCCAGGGAAATCTCGCGGTCAACCGCCTACTCGGTTGGAGGCGAGGGCCCGAGTTCGCCCACGCCCAGGAGCTGCTCAGCGCCTATTCCGAAGGGGGCATGCGGGCGGTATCGGCCCCTTGCACACCGATCGCGAATTAGAACATGATAGCGTCGTCGGCCGTGAAGGCATCAAGGGATCCCTGCTTGACCTGAATGCAGACGTATGTGATGCCCGAGTCGGATGCGGCGCGGAACTGACGGTGTGCGGCGGGGGAAATGCGCAGCCAGTCGCCGGCTGAAAGCTCGATTTCCTCGCCGTCGATCGTGACCGAGCCGGCGCCTTCGAGCACGCCATAGATTTCCTCGTTTTCCTTGTGTGCATGGACGAACGGAACGCCAGCGCCGGCGGGAAGATTGTTGACACTCACCTCTGCCCCGGTAAGCCCGAGCACTTCGTGCAGCTCGACACGGCTCTCATTACCGATGTGGGTCCTTGCATAATTAGCCATAATGGTTCCTCTCTTGGGGTTGATGTACCTTGCAGGCATCTCCTGCGTGAGTTATATTCAACGCGAAGGCGAATGCAAATACGAGTACGCACATATTTGTAACTGCGTACTTTTTTGTGAAACCGGTATGGTCAAGGAGGTTGGGTCTCCCGTGATGGCGAAAGAGGAGCTTCCGGAGTGTCCGGTCGCAACGGCGGTAACGCTCATTGGCGGCAAGTGGAAGCTGCTCATTATCCGTAACTTGCGCGTACGCCCTTGGCGTTTCAACGAGTTGCGCCGCGACCTCGAGGGGATCTCTCAGAAGGTGCTTACCGACAGCCTGCGGCAGATGGAGGATGATGGGCTGGTCTTTCGCCATGACTATGGCGAGAATCCTCCCCGCGTTGAGTATGGCCTTACCGAGCTCGGCCGCCAGATGATGCCCATCATGGACTCGCTCGCAGACTTCGGCGCTTATTACAAGACGGTCGTTTCGTAGCGGACACGCTGCTTAGGGGGCGGAGAACCGCTACGAGTACGGTAGCGGTACTCCTACGGCCGCTGTCGTTCCCGCAGGATTAGAGCGGAAGGAGACTGCAATGGGGTCGTCCGCCCCACAAGAAGGCCCTCTCTTCCCGGTATGGCGCCGACATGCGCACGCCGGCTCAAACTGCTCGATGCGCGAAGTGTTGTTATGGCTTCACTCAGCCTGCGGACGCCCAATCATCCGTGCACCACATTCTGCCCATGTGCATGGGCGGCTGCCCCCACCGCCATATGGTCTCCGGCGAGCGCCGTTGCCCCTGGTTCAAAGACGACCCCGATGCCTACGTCCTCGCCAAAACTCGCGACGCCCGTAAGAGCCGCCAATAAAACCTCCGGCCCTGCTTGGCCCTGGGAATAAACGTCAGACTTGCCCGATTCACGCTTCGCGCAAGGGCCGTTCTACTTCCCAAACCTGATCTGTCTGTCGCACAGCTCAAGGGAGCCTGGGATACCTCTTTGATATCTTCCACGAACTACTGGAGTGCGGCACAGTCGGATGACTGGACCGTTTTCGTTGGAGCTTGGTTGTTTGCCTGTGTGAATGGCGTATTTGCTTTAGCTAGCGGTTGCGACGCCTTGTTGCGGAAATGCTAACTGATGCAACTACGCCACCGGCAACACTCAGGGCGACTGCTATCGCGCCGTTGTCGCCCGTAGCGGGTAGGGTGGTCCTGGCTGGTTTAGCTGCCGTTACTGCCTTGGTGGAAACGGGATTTGCCGCGGGCTTTTCTGTCTTGGGCTGCGGTGTGGGCTCGGGCTTGGTTTCCGGTTCGGGTTTGACCTCTGGGATCGGCTTAACACTTGGATCGGGTTTGGAACCGCTCGTATCGGTTGCAATCAAGTGCACGTCACTGTCGAAGATGTAACGGATGTAGTAATCGTGCCGCGTCTCGTGCATAATCCCTTGCCCGCTGTCGAAGTCACGGTCAACGTGTGTGCCAAGGTGGGCTGAGCTGTTGAGGTTCAGCCTGTAAGGGATTTGGTCGTCGGCGTAACTGCCTGTAAAGACTACGGTTGCTCTAACGTGATTGTCGATCATGGTCAGGGCAATAGAGACGCTGGCCTCTTTGGGGTTCTCGGTTTTTATAAGGCCTTCGGTATCGGTGTCGATCTTGAAGAGAAGGACGGTGTCGTTAAGCCCGTAGATGAAGTCTTCGGGTTTGTCGGGGAAATCGTATACAAACGCCTCATTCTGGACCAACATAAAGGCAGGAGGGAGCTCCAGGTCATAGTTATGGTCGACAACGGTGGTAGCTGTGAGGCTGCCTTCCGCGTTGGCTTCGTCGCAGGTAATGGGTGCTGCGACATCGGTTTCGGGCATTTCTGTCGCCAGTGCTGCGCAGGGTAGCAAAAGCAGTCCTGCCACAAGAATGCTTACTCCGAAGGCGGCGATTCTGGCGTCTGCATGACGCTTGACGTCGCGGATAGACAGGCCAGTCCGTTTGTTATGGGTCTGCGGTGCAACATGCTGTCCATACATAAGACACTCCTTGTTCGTAGGCCGGTTTCCGCGGATCTATATTGCGCCTGGCCGATGCGGCTAGGCTCTTTCACGCGAACGCTTATGCGAGCAGGGAGAAAGCTCAAGCTAATTTTCTCACAGTCGATACTTTGCGAGCAACGATTTGCTGTTCAATTCTCGGAGAGAAAATCAAGGTGGCCGAGGAGTTATCAGGCAATGAGATTGTGTCTAGAGAACACGAACGAGAGATGCGATCTACAGACGACTGAATAGCTCTATCCGTTTTGGTTACAACGAAATGTATGCCGCGCGCCTGCGGCATGAAGAAGGGAGATTCTTATGAATATCGTTGTATTGAGCGGTAGCCCGCGCAAGGGCGCCAATACCGACACCATGGTCGAGGCGTTTGCCGAGACCGCGCGCGAGGCCGGCCATACGGTCGAGGTCATCCGCGTTGCCGGCAAGAAGATTGCTGGTTGCCTGGGGTGTCAGTACTGCTTTGCCCATGAGGGTGCCTGCGTGCAGAAGGACGACATGGCCGGTGTGCTCGAGACACTGAAAGGCGCCGATATGGTTGTCTTCGCTTCGCCTATCTACTGGTTTGATATCACTGCGCAGGAGAAGGCCGCCATCGACCGCCTGTATGCCTTCGGTGCTACGGGCTTCCCGTTCACCAAGACGGCCCTTTTGCTCGATAGCCATAGCGAGGGCGTCTATGATGCGGCGATCGCTATGTACAAGTCAACCTGTGCGTACTGCAAGTGGGAGGACCAGGGCATTGTCACCATCAGCGGTATGACCGAGCGTGACAGCATGGTCTCCTCGCCCAAGTTGGAAGAGGTGCGAGAGCTCGCTCGCAAACTCGCCTAAGGACAAGAAGAACGCATGGCAATCAGCGTTGGCGGAAAGCCTACTTCCCTTACCAAGAGGATTACTGATTGCCATGCGTTGATGTCCTTATGGACAATCTCCGCGTGCTAGGAGACTTTCTCGCTCAGGAACTCCCTGAATGCGGGGATGTCAAAGCCAACGAGACCACGCCCACGTTCCCCGATGACGCCGTCCTCGAGAAGGCGGCGTTTGTATTGGCTTGCGTAGTTGCTGGCGACGCCCATGCGTTTGGCTATCTCCGAGACCCTGCTGGGGCCAGAATCGGGCAGCATCGCGAGTAAAAACTCAATGTCTTTATCGGAAAGCTCTCGATAGGTCGTTTCGAGAATGCGATCACGCAGCTCCATGCGTGCGAGTAGGGAACCCTGCTGGACATCGGATGCACTGATTTGGGGCGAGTTCTCCGAAACATCCCAAGTGCGATATCCGACGAGCTGCATCATGTAGGGGAATCCGTCGACGGCCTTCACAGCATTCTCGAGCGCTTCTGGTGTGATTGAACGTCCTCCGGCCTCAACGGTTTTGCGAAACGCGTTTGCAATTTCAACGTCAGTGATTCGTCCTAACTGATGATATTGGGAACGCCTGAGGAACGAGACGGAATCGTTACGCAGCAACGCCGATACTTTGTAGGGCAGTCCTGCCATGAGTAGGGCAACTTTTTTACCTTCGCGTACAAAGTGCTGGTAAACAGAGGCAAATTGAAGCATTTCTTCGAGATCGACGGTGACTTCATCGATGGTAATGAGAAGTCCGATGTCATGTTTTTCGAGTTGCTTAAAGATGCCATTCATGCGCGTGCGCCAGTTGCCCTGAGCCTCTTGAGCATATGTCCAATCGATGCCCACTGGACCAATTTGAACGCCGTTTATGCGCGCATGAGGCTGTGAGAGGTAGCTATCTGCGGCTTCTTTGGTTCGCTCGATAATATCTTCGAGCATGCCTGGCATGGCGGAGACATTTGCTGCGATCCAACCGTGTTCAAGCGCCGTTTCTGAAAGGAGCGAGAGAAGCGCCGTCTTGCCCGTTCCCCTTGCGCCCGTAAAAATAGTCGACAGGTTTGGATCTCCCGGGCCGTTGATAAAACCACGGTTGATGTCACGCAGAATATGCTCGCGACCCGCTAGAAAGGGAGGGACGCTTCCGAACGTCGGGGTAAAGGGGTTCTTGCTGTACTCCATGGTGACTCCTTTGCAAGTTTTGCTAATTTTTGCAAGTTTTGCTAATTTTTGCAAGTTTTGCTAACAGCTGACCAAAGGGCATCGAAGCAGTGACGCTGACATTTTTTACGCAGAAAAATAAGCAGAAATCAATTTATCTGCGTTAAAAAATAGTTGAGAAGAAAAACGACGAGTCCCGGGCGCAATGCCGTTGCGTTCCGGGCCTCGTCGCTTTGAGAAGTATCTAACGGTCTCGTTGCCGTGGCACCTAGTCAAACAGGCTCGGCATGTCGTTTTCCTTCATGAGGGCACCGGCAGAAGGCAGGCTCTGTGCGGTGAACTTCTCGGCCGAGACGCCGGCGCCAAGAATCTCCTCGGTTGTGCCGACGGTGGTGACCGAGCGGCCCTTCTTAGCCGTAAAGGCCTGGACGCCCTGCGTGTTGGTGGTCGTCTTGGTCTTGAGCAACGACGTGTTGAAGTTCATCAGGCGATAGTCGCTCGAGACCAGTGCAATATCGCGATCTTCCTTGAGCACCTGGGCATACAGCAGTTTGCTGCCGCCGTAGATGGCGTTCTTAAGGCGCTTGCGGTTGGTCTTGGTAACGTATCCGGCAAGTGCGACGCGCACCACGCGGCCGTTCTCAAAGACAAACAGCACGTCGGCCTTATAGTCCTCGGGGTCGATGACCCAGATGACGCTCTCGTCGGGTTCCATCTCAAGATCGGTCGGCAGGTACGAGCCCAGCTGGGCCGACTTGGTGTCCTCAAACGCCGCAACCTTGCATTTGTACACCTGGCTCTTGTTGGTAAAGACCAGCAGCTCGTGGGTGTTGGAGGACGGGAACTCGATAAAGGGTTTGTCGCCGTCCTTGTACTTGAGCGTGGTCGCCTTCTTGAGCACGCGGTCCGTCATCTTCTTAAGGTAGCCATCGCGCGAGAGCATGATGGTCACCGGGTACTCCTCGACCTCGGGCTCCAAGCTTACCTCGATAACCTCATGGGGCTCGATCCTGCCCGTGCGACGCGGCATCACATATTTCTTGTTGACCGCGGCCAGCTCGTCGCTGATGACCTTCTTGATGTTCTCCTCGCTGGAGAGGATCTCCTCAAGCTCGGCAATCTCGCTCTCAAGCTTGGCGATGTCCTTGGTGCGGTTGAGGATGTACTCCTCGTTGATGTTGCGGAGCTTGAGCTCGGCAACAAATTCGGCCTGGGTCTCGTCGATGTCGAAGCCGCGCATAAGGTTGGGCACGACCTCGGCCTCGAGCTTGGTGCCACGGATGATGGCGATGGCCTTGTCGATGTCGAGCAAGATCGCCTCGAGGCCGTGCAGCAGGTGCAGGCGCTCGGACTTTTTGCCCAGGTCAAAGTTAATGCGGCGACGCGTGGACTCAATACGCCATTTGACCCACTCGTGCAGAATCTGGCGCACGCCCATAACACGGGGATAGCCGTCGACGAGCACGTTGAAGTTGCACGAGAACGAATCCTGCAGCGTGGTCGAGCGATAGAGCTTGGCCATGAGTTTGTCGGGTCGACACCGCGCTTAAGGTCGATGGCGATGCGCAAGCCCGAGAGGTCGGTTTCGTCGCGGATGTCAGCAATCTCCTTGACCTTGCCCTCCTTGGAGAGCTTGACGATGCGCTCGATGATGACATCGGTCTTGGTGGTGTAGGGAATCTCGTAGACCTCGATAATGCGCTCTTCGGGAATCCA